>JACKQG010003170.1_pt1 | contig 20522 bp, 17 predicted proteins | sample 8237621 | NCBI WGS metagenome assembly JACKQG01 (sample SAMN15677084, study PRJNA649215) | marine metagenome | biome: marine; feature: Black Sea; material: saline water; isolation source: suspended particulate matter (SPM) from the Black Sea western gyre | collected 2013-06-09/2013-06-10 | depth... | reverse complement strand
TTGTGGGGCAATCAATCTCTTCTTCGCCCCGTTGTTCTCTTAGGTAGTTGTCGTGCCGACACAAAAGGCGAGACTTGTCCAAAATAAAGGCATACCGGGTCGGTGAAAGGCGTACATACCGGTAATCCGAATCCTCAATAGGGACGCGCAACGAAAAAGTAAAGACGAGGCGAAGGAACTCATCGGGGTCTTCAATAGAAATCGCCTTGACTTCTCGCACAAAACCAGACTCTCTCTTTACCTTTGTGGGAGCATCCTGTTCAAGTTGTCCCCCAGGCACATTGAAAACCAATCGAGTGGGAAAAGCCTCATTACGGTGTGTTACTGGTACGGGGAAGGTCAAAAAGAGGGTCACGCGAGACTCGCTTTCGTTGATTTCCCACGAAACGGTCGTTGAGCCAGCACCAGAGAGGTGAGACCCCCCCAGGAAAAGACCCAAAACCAAGAGTATGTTTATTCGCCAGTTCATCACTGACCTCCTTTTTGTCGCAAACAAAATATATGATAGTTCTTGCATTGCATAACTACAACCCCCCCATCCTACACAGCCAACAGCTGTCTGTCAAATGGTTGGCTACCGGTAGTAGCTTCCATAAAACAGACCGACCAAGTCATCAATTCCTCGACTCACCTCTTCTTCCATCACAACGGGAGCAAACGAGCCAGGACCTGAATCGGCAAGGGCAAAGAGGGAGAATCTAGCAGCTGCTCCCCCCCCAAAATGTCCCATTGCCTCAATACGGTAGCCTTCGCTACCCACTCCCAAGTCCTGATCAATCCGAGCAAACACGGCGACCGCTCCTAAATCATCCTCAGCAGCCACAAACTGGGCTGCAAGCACACGATCATTTCCCCCAGACCACAACAAATCTCGAGGGTCATCACCACCACTCGTTCCCGAATACTCGTACCCCACATCCATAAGTTGAGTCACGGTCCTGAATGGGGGTTGGAGGATTCCACCCCCCGCTCCAAATGTGAGGCGGAAATCGGCGACACCATCTTGGGGAGTGGGGAGAAAAGCATGGTTTCCCCGAGCCAAATCAAAAAGACCCGAGTCCCAATAGTATTGCTCTAGAAAGGACCCTGCTACATGAGAATCAACCCCTGTCCAACCCCATAACGTACCCTGGACTAGGTCATCCACTGAAGTATAGGGAACAAGATGAAACCACTCTCGATACCGAAGAACCGACCGGGCTGCCCTCTCTAACCCCGTATGTCTGCACTCACCACCCAAGGTGCCATTCTGGTTGATGTCTCCCGCAGTCGGGTGGCATGACTTTGCCAAAGTCGCCTTGAGGACAGGGAATGTCGCCGTGTTGAGATTCACGCGGCCTCTAAAGCGTAAAGGACGCCACAAGGAAGGGTCATTGCCAGCGACTGGGAGCGTGTCGCAATCAGAGCCACTCTCGTTTCTTCCATCAGCCTCAAACCACCCTCCGGCAAACCCGCCTCCACCCCCCGCTCCTACCAAACCAAGAAACTCAGTATCTCCTAAACCCGTAACGACCCCATTCCAAGGGTTTGTATCGTAAGGAGCAAAAGTCAGCCCTACCCCATCAGTTGCCAAAAAATGAGGGGGCTTTCCCGGATCGAAGCGACAGGGCTCATGGAGGTCAGGATCATCAAAATAAGTCGCATAGGGGCTATCAAAGAAAGCGACAAGACCCAAGAAATGGAGGAGGAGCGTGTCGTCCCGATCCAAGATGGAATCATTCTGACCGTTGTTCGCATCATTAATGCCCAAAGGGTCACTTGCACTCGTGCTTGTGACGCGATCCCACCTAAAGCCCGAATAAGGGGGCGAAGCATCCACATTAGGGAGTCGATCCGGAACGACCAATGCCGGCTGGATTCCCAGAGAGACCAGACTGAGTGAGATCGTACGACAATCATCTGTTGGATCAACACCTATAGTACAACTTCCTGAATCAAACCCGGGTGCGTATAGATCAATATCACCCACCAAATCGGGCCAATCCGCCCGAACCGCATTGGACCTACAAGATGGGTCGGTAGCGACACTCACATTCCCTGGGTCCCAATAGGGTCCTCGTAAGTCCACATACCCCCCCGATAATGTCTGAACATCTGTATCTCCCACAGGAAACAGGAGGTCTCCTGGACCGTGGTATCGAGCGTGCCTCTCTGCCAGTTGGGACTGAACGAGCCCCTCCACCGAATCAGCCAGAGACTGCGTAGGAGCCAAGTCTCGACAATCACCGCTGTCATCCAGATAACGATAGAGATACTGCCACCCCGTCCAATGTCCCACCACCTTGCGCGAAAGGACCAAGGGGAAATCATCCCCCATTATGTCGGGATAAAGGGCAGTTCCAACAACTCCATCATCGAAGAGAACCTCCACAACCGTCTGGACATCCTCTCTCCGTTCCTCTAAGGACCCTACTAATGTCGTATCCCAGAAACAACGAACAAAAAGCCAAAACTCTTCAGGCCAAACCCTCCTGTCGTCCAACCCCAATACCCAACTCTCCAAATCATCTAATTCTGAACCGCTATTGGGCGTCAAGATATCACATTCCGACGCCCAACTCCCTACATCTACATCCGACAGAAGAAGGTCGCTAACGGGCTCATCGCCGGCACCTCCACCCGTATCTACCCCTGTAGGCCACTCTGCCGGGGTTTGCCACAAATCCAACTTCAAGAAAAGCCCCAAACAATCAGGAGCATCTGTTCGCCAAAGAGGGAACTGATTCAAGAAAACTGAAGAGAGTGTCGTCCCATTGGTCGTCTCAATACACCTAAGAATGGGGTCGGTGATTTGGGGCCAAGCCCACAGGGGTAGTGTAGGTCGTAATGGGTGCGTGGTATCGGTAGGTACGAGCAATCCCGTTGTGCGACCTTCTCCCCGTGCCGACCACAAACTAATCCACGCCTCTAACGGCTTCCAGTCCTCGTTGCTAATCTCCAATCCCCCTGCTTGTCCTCCATCCCGCAACTTCAAAAGGTCTACGTCCAGAATCTCTACAAGTCTGGAAGGCCAAACCGCTGGGATTTCGTCAATACGACCATCACCCTCAAAATCGCTCCTAAACTCGTCAGGGGAATGGGCTGGTGTTTGGAGATCACTGCTCGTATCTCCAACGCCATGGGCCCAGATATATGAAAGGAGAGCAGCAGACTTAGCAGGACCCACTCCCGGAGCGAGTAGAGCGAGTGCCGACCTCTGAGCGTAGTGCATATCTTGCATAGAGGTGATAGAACCAGAAGTGTGGGCGTTCAACCAAAAGGTGGATTCAGGAGCGACAGTAGGTGAACCATTCGTACCAGCCCAGTTTTCGAGGACGGCGGGGTTGGTGAAAAAGGGGTCGTCTGGATTGTGAACAAAACCATAGAGGGGAAATCGTGCCCCTTCATCCGAGATTACCACCCCATAGCCTCCTGTCCTTTCAACCCCTTGCTCGCGCATCCAATGGACACATGTATCTGGGTCAATCAAACCGTAAGTATCAGGCATTCCACCCAAGGCACTATCAGACTCCCTTTCGTAAGGCTCCTGAAGAGTGGGAGCAAAAGAGAGACCCTCTGTGCCAAGGAGCAAATCTCGGGAAACAATCTGGTCTAAATTGGGCTCGCACGCATCCAGAACACCGTTATTGTTCCCATCTCCAACACTCAATCCCTTGATACGGTCCGAATAGGGATTGGGTGAAGGGCGCCCTAAGAAGGCGTCGTTGTTCCAACCAATATCCGTTGATCCATCCCCTTCAATATGGAAAGCACCATGCCAATCCGAAACGAAGGGACTATCTACCAAACGCTCGACACTATATTGCCTCTGGGCTGAATACAAAGCACCATCCCAAAGATAATCTCCACCCTCCAGTGCCGCACCCCCAAGAGCAGAAGGATAGGCCATCCTTTGGCTACCCAAGGGGAGAAAGGGCATATTCAAGCAAGGCTCACTTGAAGGATTGTTCATCGTGCCCAAGGCGCACCCGTTCTTGGGGTTGTAGACCTCCGCCACCCCTTGAATGTAATCAATCACTCCATCTCGGTTAGCATCACCGTATGTGGGAATAACAGGTAGGCTTCCACCAGGTCTACCCACCACCAAGTTGCTATCAGGCTCTCGGAGCACAGGGTAGGCCATCCAAGGACTTGCAAGATGGTCCAACCCCATAAAGGGAAAGAGGGTTCCCTCTTCATCAAATCGCCCATCCCCATCAAAATCCTCCCATCCATCATCATCCAAATCAAAGGGGAATCGGTTTCTAGGCGCCTTCCCTGCCGTCAACATAGCCACCCAAGGCCCCAAAAGAAGAGTCTGTGCTTCAGCATGCCCCGCCGATGCCATCTCTTCTGCTTCTCTCATCTCCCATTCACGCACGGGAAACTGAGCTTCTCCCCGAACGAATGCCAGAATAATCACCATGGCGGGCAACGCCAAAGCTAAGAACACCAGCACGCTGACTAAGGCGACCCCCCTCTTTGCCCTGATATTGCTCTTAGCCACCACCAAACCTCATATCGACCGTTTCGCGCAACTGAACAAAGTTAGAGGGGTTGTAGAGATCTGGAACTCCCTGCTGTGCCAAAATACCCATAAAATCCAGCCGTCCTAATGCCTCTGAATCACCCTGAAAAATCTGGAAGATCAACCCATTGCTGTCCCTCGTGCGCCGTAAAACACCCAGCACATCATCACTCGCCGCCCAAACAGAGACCTCGATCTTCCTGACACTGCCCAAACTGGTAAACGGGAAACCTTGAGGAACGGTCGGGGTTCCATCGGTGCTCCAGTAGAAGGTCCCTTCTAAAGGAGCCCCCTGCATAGATGTCAAACACCCCCCCGTACAGGGCAAAACGGCATGACCTTGCCCCCCATAAAGCTTGAACCTAATATCAGCAACCCCCAAGACTAAGGGGGTCTCAACGGTTCGCAAACATTCATCTTCCAAATCCCTACCCAACGCGGGATCGTCAATCACCCCATCTTGGTCAATATCCCTATCAATCCAAGGATCGTTAAAGAACCGAGTAATCCGTTGGTAAAGAACGAAGTCTCCCGATAGATGGTTGTAGGCCTCGGGGTCGCAAGCATCGGACATGTTCTCTGAATAGGGTATCAAGAATCCCTTCTCTCGCCATGTATGGGCGAGTGTCACAATCCTCGTTTCGACCTGATCACGTTGATCTCCCAGACCCGGGAAGTCATCCTTTGACTGGGGCACATGGGAACCATCTTGTGCCGTGTAGACAGGTGTATTGACCGAGAATACAATCGTTCTCAAGTCCGTTTCGGCCCGTGCGTAATTCCCATTACCGTTCTGATCTTCTAAAGCAGTCATGTAGGGCTGATATCCACACGTGACATCCGATAACCACGAAGGAAGGGTCACATCACTGTCCCCAATCAACTGGGAGAAGACTCCCGACTGGGATTGATCGGGGTTTTGATTGCTATCTGCTAAGGCTGCTGGAATGCCCGATTGGGGCTGTCCAGGTTCGGTCAAGATACCTCCAACCTGTAATGCACATCCTCCCGGGGTAGGAAAAGACCCCGTTGAAAAGGCATTTGACCAAGTCAGGTCTGGGTCCACCACTTCTCCAGGTTCAATAAAACAGGAGGCATCAATATCTTGTCTCCACCAATCCCCATTGGGATAGGGGGCTGTTGTGGGATCCACCTCGACAGCATCGTCGCAGTTCCCATTCGAAACCAACTCCGCTTCATAATCCCCCCGAGTACCTCTCCGCTTCATCGCAGGGTGCATGACATCGGTCAAACTCGTCGCTTCGTCTAACGCTTGAGTTGTGTAGGCTAAAGCTAATCTTGCCCTTTCTTGAGCATTCGTTTCTCCACCCACAATCCGCAATGTTCGGAATGTCGCATCCAAGACAGCTAAGAGAACGGTCATGACCACCATCAAAATGGCGATTGAAACCAAGACCTCGGTCATCGTGAATCCTCGCCCCTGATGAGGCGTTGGAAAAGCCCTGCTATCTGTCAAGGGCAGTTGTTACTCTGTACTTGGATATCACCGGGTGTTGCTTGTTCTGTGTAATCAGTTCCTTTCAGAACAATCGCCCCAAAAAGGGCTCGCATAGCACGCCGTTCTACCTCTGTGCAATTACTTTGCCAAGTTGCTGTATTGGCGGCTTGGATTCGTCCCAAAGGTGCCTGGAATCTCAAACCACCATTCGCCTGAATCAAATCGACATCATAGATTTCAGCGCGCCAAGAGGAAGCGGCCCCATACCCAATCAACCAATACCCCTGAACGAACGCCATGTAGGCTGATTCGTCCAAGACTCCATCCCCATCAAAATCTCTGGGTGGTTCTACCGGGTCCAAAGGAATGTAGGCAAAGTCTCCCACGGGATAATCATCGGGATTGGACATCCAATGGTTGGCATCGTTCGCATCGACAACATCACATGGTGTACCGCCCTGAACTGATAGCGGGTAGCCCAACCGCCCATCCGCTGTGCCATCTGCCGACTGACTGTTGTAGTAAAGGTAAGTGTTCCAGCCATTTGCCGGATCGGGGTTCATGGTAGAAAGACATGTTCCCACAAAGTCTGTACCTGCTGCAGCTCGGCGCAAAGTGGTCGAGAACACATTAAACATCGCACGGGGTCTCTCTTTTGTCCCCATGAAAGGGTTCTTTGGGTATTCCGAAATCGTTCCCTCTAAAACCAACCTGTCCCAACGATGGACATCGTTGAAATAACATGTAGCCGTAGGAGGCACATATTGGGCTTGGCAAGCCGCATCATTGGCGGGCGTCGTACCACCACACTTTTGGGGGTCTTTCATACAATCCATCCGACCACCAATCACACCATTCGAAGCCTGTGGACCCAACCCCGTGGCGTAATCCGTTGAACCTGACCGCTGCAGACCATTGTCGTTATTAGGAATGGTGTAAACACCCTGGCTGTCGTATGCAACGCCCGGGTAAAAGCCCGAGTTGCCTTGAGCAAAGCCCTCAAGAGCGGTCTCAATAAGACCAATCCCCGTCTTTACAGCAGCTTCTTTAGCTTTTTCACGCGCCCTGACTGCATTGGGGACAACGAGAGTAATCAGAATGCCGATAATGACAATCACTACCAACAACTCCGTTAATGTAAATCCACGATTCTTCATAAATCCTCCTATAGTCCTGAAATGTGCCAGCACTCCTCGTGCTGAAAGTTGGGGTCTAGATCCCAATTGCCGTTAGAGAGGCGGTTTGTACGGTCGTTGGCATGGGGCTCTAGGTCGCAGGGGTCTTGGTCCACATCAGGAATAAAAGCCCTTAGTTCCACGCTCTTGTTCAAGGGGATAATTCTCTGAGTCAAACCCAAAGAGATTCTCAAGGGATTGGTGGGATCACCGCAACGAGAGGTCGTTACGAGACCGCGTGTCATCGGACATCCATCTCCTGCCCGCCAAGCTACGACGACGCGCACCGCTCGCCCCAATGTCAACGAACCAGAACGGTAATACCGAGCATCATCTGGAGAAATCGCCCCTTGACCATAGGGGTCTTGGGTAGGGTCATGCGCATCCATAGGCCAATAGACCGTTGCCATTGAAGTCTCTCGGCGGAACCGAGAAAAAGGTTGGAGCGCACGGGCAATATCAATCTGCGTTGCAGGAATGTTACCCAAGAAAGTACACTCTTCCTGATTGTCTTGGGTCGTTTGGGGTGTGTGATTGGGGTGAACTGTACCACCTCCCACCACAAACATCCGCCACGACCTATTCGGTGCAGAGCCGTCTCCCGCAAAAGTATACCCAGAAGTTTGCAACCAGTCGCTATCACGACTGTCCCAATTGTCGGCGACATAACCGAAATCCCACCACGGATAGTTCACCCTTCCATCCACTCCCGCGCTCTTTCCAGCACAAGAAAACTGCGTACGCTCTTGGAGAGAAGCGTTGTCCACAATCTCACCAAAATCCTCCACCCCATCTATCTTGGGGCAATCCCCATCAACCACCGAAGAACAAGGTGTACCACTTGAAGCTAGAGGGACCCAACGCGCACCATCTGGATGGAGACCAGGGAGATAATGCGCTACTGCATCTAGAGAATCCAGTCGGGCTGCAAGAACCGCCATAGCTACGCGGTATTTCTCTCCACTCAGGTCACGCCCCAAACCAGCAATGAGATTGTTCGGGTCGTTGGGGTCTATACAGATATGCACATTGTCGTTGAAAAGCCAGTCTGCACTCTCAGAAGCGAGACAACCATAGACCGAAGGACTGACAGCCATTGCCGGCTCGCGCCAATCGGGGTCGTTGTTCAGTGGTTGGGCAATATCAACAAACTGACCCCCTGCCCACTGACCTGAAGAACCATAAATGGTGTTCAATCTATCCTCTAGGGCGGGGTCAGGATTGCTCCCAGGATAAAAGACGCCCCCCCCTGCAGATCCCCCTTCAAAATCAAAGGGGACACCACCCCCATAAAACTCCGATTGGGGACCAAATAGGTCCCACAATGTATTCATCCTCTCTTCGGCCAAATGGAGTGCTTCGGTGACATTCCTACTTTCTTGAGTGCCACGGACGGCTTGACCAATCGCACTGAGAATGGGGAGTAAAACGATTGCCAGAATCGCAATAGCGACCAATATCTCTACCAAAGTATACCCTCGGCTATGGAACATCGCGACCCTACCCCTCATTGCCAACCGCCACCCCTGTTATATTCGTAAGGTGCACCGACAGGAATCGATGAGCCGTCACAGATAGAATCTAGATAAAGCTTGACGGGTGTGGGTTGCCCTTGGTTGTCCCAAAGACTCATGTACTGGGTAGGGGCAGCCGAAACCATGCGCAAACTTCCTGTTGCCAAGAGGAGTTGAACGGTCCGCCCATTAGATTGGCTATAAATCTGAGCCTTTAGGCCACATTCGTTCGTCGTTTGGTCCCAAGAGAGTTGATTGAAATGTTTGGGGCGCAACATAAAAGCAAACTCCAAAATGCCCACGGAACGAATACCCGAACCAGTGGGACGAATAAAAGCATATGTCACCACATCTCTATAGTTCGTTCCATCGTAGTTGGTCACATCCACCTTGGGAGCAATCAGGTCAATCTCACGGGGAATCGTCCGAATACGGTTGAACTTGGGATGGTTGATAACTGCTTGATATTCAGGGATGCTCAACAAGGCAGGGGGATCCCTATAATCCTCTCGCACATACTCCCGTAAGGGTACAGGGAGTTCATCATCACTAATCAACCCATCCCCATCACTATCCAGAGGGCTACTTGGGGACAGATCAAAAACTAAGTAAGGAGGAAGTGTATCGTAGGCACCTACCGTCTGTGTCACATTTCCGCAGGTGGTGTTCAGTAAATGGTTGGAGCACTTTCGGTATTGATTCCAATCCTTTCGCCTCCAAACCCGAATCGTGTCCTCCAAAGGCCAAGGATGGGTCGTTCTACCGTTGTCGTAATGCCCAATCACCTCAAGAACCAAGTCTTCACCCTCAGAAGTTGCTTTTTGGAACGCCCATCGCAAATCCCCCAACGCTCTAAGGGCATACCCATCAAGTTGTCGACGAGGAGCATTCTTAGTTAGGACAGGCACCGAAAGAGCCAAAAGGATGCCCATTATCCCCACCACAACCAGCATCTCTGTCAGAGTAAAACCCCTGTTGGATGGTCGGATTATCTTTGCTTCTCCTCTTTTCAAACCTGACGAGTATACACGAAAAACCTTTAAAGACGTCAAGTCCGGTTCTTTATCGCCACCAAACGCCGTCCCATCCAGAAAAGAAGAAGGAGTGATATAGGTAGAACGATCTGTCGATGGTCTAATAAAGTATCTCGTCCCGTTTCAAAGATTGTTTGAAGCGTTTCACCTCCCAAAAGAGAGAGGAAAGCGCCTCCCACCAAGAATGGTCCCCACGGAAGCTCCAATCCCACGCCCCCATCCTTCTCTTTGTGGCTTATCCAAGCCCAAATCGCTCCCGCACCTGCCCCCGTAACGACAGCGACCCCCAAAGCGAGACCACCGCCAGCAGCGCCCAGCCAAAACCCAATCACAACACCCAACTCCACATCACCACCTCCCATCGCTTCTCTCCCCATCCATCGTGAAAAGAGAAAGCGGACCAAAGCCAATGCACCTGCAACGACCAAAACACCTTGCAGACGCCACCCCAAAGAAGATAGAGAGTCCGCTTCAGCGAGAGCCAGAAGGAGAAGGGACCCCAGCGAAAAGAGGAGGAGTTTTCGGGGCAATAATGTCGTTGCAAAGTCAACACGAGCGGCAGCGATGAGAGATGCCCCAGCACCGAAGTGGAGAAGAGAAGGGACGAAAGGCAACCCAAGCGAAACGACTGCACCTGCCCAAAGGGCTGTAACCGCTTCGGTGATGGGGTAAGCGGGTGAGATACGACCCCGACAATCTCGACACTTTCCTACCAAAAGGAGCCATGAAAAGAGAGGAATATTATCAAACCACCGAATAGGATGAAGGCATCTTGGACAGTGAGACGGTGGATGAGAGAGACTCTCCCCCGTTATCGTTCGAAGCGCCACCACATTCAGAAAACTCCCCACCAAAGAGCCGAAAAGGGCAGCGACAACCTCTAGAGGGTAAACGATCACTTCTTCCCCCATGCTACAGCCATCGCTTCCGTGTTGAATGCCCAACCCATCTCACCCTCGCTAGAGATGATGATGACGCCCCCCTCTCCTTCGTTGAGCTCGTCACTTTCTAACTTTTCAACAGCACGTTCCGCGGCTTCTTGTGGGCTGCAGTCTTTCAACTGACCCCGCGTCCAATCTGCCATTCGCATTCGGAGTATTGCCTCTCCAATCCCGGTCCATGAAACAGCTCCACTCTTCCCAGCCGAGCTCCCACAACCAGGAAGAGCTGTATCACCCACGCGCCCCTCTGCTGCCCGCTCTCGCCCCCCTGTGGAAGTGACCACTGCAGGGACACCATCCACAACGACCACAGCGCCAACTGTTCCTGGTGACGGTGCTGATTTTTTCTCCCAATGAGCATACGCATCCGCATCGGGCTCCCATTGAGTGAATCCTTCTTGCCGGGCCCATCGCACCACGCTCTCACCAGCCCGTATGGGATAAGGTGTCGCCAACAAACGAGCCGCACACCGTGAAGCAGGCCAACACCCCGGCATCGCTATGACCGATCCAAACAACTGCCCTGTCGCAGCAGAGGCATCCATCCTTATGGTCCCATCAGCCTGCCTGCTTCCTCCTTTGCCCGCATTTAGCAAACCCGAGCTTTCCATCACTTCAACAGCGACAACAGCACTCTCTAGTGCTCCTCGTTCAAACGCTGCCAAACCCGCTTCTACCGATCGGTTGAGCAATTCCTGAATCTTCTCTGGTGAAGAACGATAGCGACCCGCTCCCCCATGGACGAGAATCGATCCTTTCAAATCGACTCCACACCGTCATACTCATCCCCCATCGTGCCCAAAGCCCTCTCTAGAATATCCTCAAGAAAAGCAGCGCCAACCCTCTCTCCTTCTTTTTCGACCAAGACGAGCGCGGGGCCCACCCTCATCATCTCAAGTGCCTCAGATAGGGGCGTATCATAGGGCAAAGTCTCTAAGGGTTGTAGCATCGCTTTCCAGTCACCCTCAGCCTTGAGGAGGCTCTTGGCATGGAGATACGTTCGAGAATCATCTAAGGACTCAAAGATAAAGGGTAAGCGAGAATGCCCCGTCTCTTTTATCCGAGCAATGACCTCGTCTCTAGAGAGGTTTGGACCCACTGTTATCACTTTTTCGGTACCGACCATACACGCACTTAGGGGTATCTCTCTTAGTGAGAGCAATCCCAATATGCGTGTCGATTCTGGAGCTCGTACACGAGCACTTAGCGCTTGACCCAAGACAGACCTAACCTCGTCCCTACGCATGCGATAGACTTTCGACAGACCTTCTCCCCCACCACCCAAAACACGAGGCAACCAGGAGAAGAAAGAAATGAGAGGTCTCAAAACCCAACCCGCACCATCTAACCAACTCGGAGCTAATCGTGCCAACATATCGGGACGCCTCAATGCAAGAGCTTTTGGCACCCCCTCAGCAAAAACGAGGATAAAGAGAGTAAACCCCACATCAGAAATCCCCATCTGCCACGAAGTGAAACCACCATGGTGAATCCAATATGAAACAAGGGATGCCGAAGCTTGGTTAAAGAGGTTAATGGAAACCAATACCGTTGCAAAGAGAACAGTTGGTTTTCCCAACCACCCCTCAATACGCTTAGCGATGATCTCGCCTCGCCTTGCCCTCTCACCAAGTTGTTGCCTATCCGTTTGGAGCAAGGCAACCTCCAACGCTGTATAGAGACCAGATAGTGCAGCCAAGAGGAAAACCGAAAAGAGAATCACGATTGCTCTGAATCCTCTACAACCATCTTCAATCTCTTGATTCGGGTACCCTCCATCGCTAGGACTTCAATCCTCGCACCCTCCCACGACACACGCTCTCCTTCCTTGGGAATCTGTCCATGCAAACGGTAGAAAAGAGGTCCCACCAAATCATCGGGCGGAGAACCCGGGAACAGCCCCAAAGCCTCCATAGCCTCATCGACTCGCTGAGCAGGTCGAAGGATTACCTCGCCCGGTCCTCCATGAACCAAACCGGGGTCCTCACCCGAATGCTCATCTTCTATCTCTCCTACCACCTCTTCTAAGATATCATCCATCGTAACAATCCCATCCATCCCCCCGAACTCATCTAGAACGACAACGATATGTTTTCGTTGACCGCGCATCATTCCAAACGCAGCCCCCAACGCAGTTTCAGCAGGGAGGGCAATCACTTGACGACATAGCGAGCCCAAAGACGCTTCAGACTCTTCCCCGCCCAAGATATCCTTAGCATGGAGAACCCCTACTGTATGGTCAATTGAACCTTCAAATATGGGGTATCGACTCCGTCCATTCTCCAATGAACGAGCTGCTTGGGCAAGCGTCAACTTCGCTTCAAAGCCATCCACTTCAACACGTGGTGTCATCACATCCCTTAAGGTGAGCTCTTCAAAACGCAAAGCACGTCGAATCATCCTTCCCTCTTCTATGCCGACACCCTCTCCCAAGACGCCTGCTTGCCCCAGCGCTTCCACTTCTTTCTCTAACCTCTCTCCCCGGCTAAGAGGATTGACACCGAAACGAGAGAGTATCTGATGGTTTGCTACAGATAATAGGTATGAAGGCCAACTCAAGAATAGCGTTGCCCCCGAAAGAAACGGTGTGAGTTTCTTTGCTGTCTTGTACGGTTCTCGAACCGCAAAGACACGGGGGAGAATCTCACCAAATAGCGTTACCAATACGAAGTCAAAAGCCGTCACTGCCACCAAGACCCAACTTTCGGACCAAGTGGGGAAAAGTTCATCCTTGGAGTCCAAGACTCCCTGAGCCATAAGGAGAGCAAATCCCAGATTAGCAAGGATATAGCCGCTCATGATGACCATCAAAAGACGCTCTGCCTCCACCATTAACTTCCTTAGGTTTTCGGCATCTCTCCCCTTCCCTGAAGCAATCTCTCTACGGGAGGACCCCAATACACTCACTTCTGCATAGGAGAAGAGTGCCGATAGCAATAGGCAGGTGCCCGCAATAAGACCTTTCCACAGGGTCATGGAGTTAGGGCAATCGCCAAGAGTTTCTTATGCTCTTCACCATTTATTTCCCACTCTAGCTCTGTATCATGATGGATACCCTTCAAATGGAGAAAACCATGAATAATGCGGTCTAGTGCCCAGAAATCGGGTTCTTCACCTTCCTCGTTCGCTCCCAACCAGATAAGGATCTCCCCCTCCATCCCATCCCCCATAGAAAACGTCAAGACATCGGTAGGCCCCTCTCCTCCCCGAAACTCCCGATTCGCTCTTGCCATCTCTTCTTTCTCAAGGAAGGAGATAACGATCTCTTCCCTACAAGGACAGAGAGAGGAATAGAGCCGTTCACACCATAATACAACGCGCTTTTCTCCCCCAAGAACGGTCATCGTCACGCCTTGGATTTGTAGCCCGCGCGACGATGGTGCCTGGTGACACCTTCCTCCACCACAGCATCGCGAAGAACGCTGAACTGAGCAATCGTAATTTCCGCTTCTGCCAACTGCTCTTCTTCCCAACGTGCTTCAAGTACCTCTAGGAGTTTCGCACGGATATCTTCGGGGTCTTCATCTCTCAAGGCACGACTCGTCGCTTCGACCGAATCGGCTACCATAATGACGACTTCTTCCACTGTCTTGGGTAATGGACCTGAATAACGGAAATCCTCCTCTGATGGATGCTCTTCTCCTCGTTTCTCAGCGATTTCTGTCGCCAAGAGATGAAAGTGACCAGCCAAAGTCGTTCCGTGGTGGGACCGAATAATGCCTAAAATAACTTCGGGCAACTTGTACTTCTTCCCTATCTCTACGCCAGAATTGACATGTGAAATAAGGAGGCGAGCACTCATCTTGGGGGAGAGATCTTCGTGAGGGTTTTCACCTTCAATCTGATTCTCGCTAAAAAAGTGGGGGCGTGTCATCTTTCCCACATCGTGGTACAAAGCACCTACACGCACCAGCCAAGGGTTTAGCGTAGCAGGCGTCATTCCGCCCAAAGAGAGCAATGCTCCTGCTCCCACTTCAGCTATTTCCTGAACAGCGTGGACATGGGACATCGTACCAGGTGCCCTCTTAGCCAGGTCTCGTAACAGAGGGTGATCGGGTGCGGCTACTTCAATAAGGTAATCAGGTGTCAGGATTCCGAACCAGTGACGGGCAGCCGCCAATAACGATGCCGTAGACGCAAAGACAAGAGCACCGGTCATAACCGCAAAGACGACACCCTTTAAGAGAATCTCTTTGATTGGGGTATCCATTCCTTGATTGGAGAGAGCAACTAGCGTTGCTAATAGGTAAAGAAAAAGCGTGAAATGGCCGACCGCTTCAGCGTATTTCACCCGACTCCTATCACGAATCCCAACGACCGCCCCTAGCGCACCCAAAAGCCCGACAATCTCTCCGATACCTAAGTTGGGCAATAGGGGAGCTAGAAGAAAGAGAAGCAGGAGCGTGAATAAAACTGCAAATCGGAAAGGATGAATCACAATAAGAACGAGCAGAGACGTCGCCAAGGGCAACGCCAACCTATGAATGGGGGGAAAACCATACCCCCAAAAGACCAAAGCTAGCTCCAAGAATATGAGGGAGGAGCCAAAGACTCCCAAGAAAAGCAAGTTGATATGCTTGACGCTCCTATCACCAATCCGGAAGACAGCTAGTCCCACCAAGATCAAGAGCAACAAGAAATAGATGATGTCTGCGAAGGCTCGAACACTCTCATCCTTTCTGCGTACTCGCCCCGCTTCGTCCAAGATACGGAGGTCCTCCTCCTCCAAAGCGATTCCCTTGGGGATAATGACCTCTCCAGGCACCACACGACGCCATCCATCTTCGGAACGCAAGACCATCGCTCGATCCGCAACCACATCCACAGTGAGAGACTCGCCCAAGCGACCATCCACGGGATAATGGAGTGCGAGAACGATACGCGCTGTTGTAGCTGATGCGAAGAGGAGCCCCAAGGCGAACAACAAGTACTTCTTGTTCATGCCCCTAAGCCCGATCCTCAAAAGCGCGGTCTATTCTCGCCACCAAAGGATGTCTCACGATATCCCTTCTTCCTAATGTCAATGAAGCAACCCCCTCTACGCCCTTTAGCCGAGATAACGCTACCCTCAATCCGTTCTCTTCAGACTTGGGCAAATCACACTGAGAAGGATCCCCTGTAACGACAACGATAGCCCCTTGCCCCATACGAGTAAGGACCATTTTCATCTGCCCCACAGTCGTATTCTGCGCTTCGTCTAGAATCAGAAAAGCGTTTTCAAGCGTTCGACCACGCATATAAGCTAGGGGGGCAATCTCAATCTGCCCTCCTTGGGTCAGTCTACGGGTCCTAGGGTGTCCGAGTGTCTTTACCAATGCGTCATGGAGAGGGCGAAAATAGGGGGCAACTTTAGCCTCTACATCACCCGGAAGATACCCTAAGTTCTCTCCTGCTTCAACGACGGGACGACAAAGAATGAGCCGATCTACCCGCCCTTCGTGGAGTTGTTGACACCCCCATGCAGCCGCCAAGAACGTTTTTCCTGTACCCGCTGGTCCCGTCACAAGAGTGAGAGGATGCTCTTGCATCGCACGGAGATAGTCCCATTGTCCTCCACTAACCGGAGAGAAACTCCGCCCACGAATGACGATTCCTTTCTCTAGGAGAGGGGGACCTAAAAGCGCCCTCAGGACACCCTTTGGACCGGGGGGAGAAGCGGATCGAATACTCTCTAAGACTTCCACCAACCTCGTTCGGAGTTGGAAAACCTTACCCTCTTCCCCTTGAATCGTTACCCCGTCCTTATCACCCCCCAACGAAAGCCCCATCTCCTTTCGGATCGTTCGGGCATGGGAATGACCCACACCCAAGAGGGAGATTATCTCGTCCTCACCCTGAAGTTCTACACGCACAAGGGTCTCGGTCACGGGCTAGAAACAAAGAGACGGAATTGTCCCCAAGGGAGGTCTTTCACCCGCCCAAAATCCCCAACCAATCTTCAAAAAGGAATTGGAGCCGCCCTATCAAGAGGGAGACCCTCCCCATCACCGTAAGCCCAAAAGAGGCACCAAACCCAACCATCAAGCCATAAATCCCAATGCGAGCAACGACACGGACCGGACCCTTATGCTCTAAGGAAAAGAAGAAATAGACGAGTCCACACAGCACGAGAACGAGGATCACCACCGCACTGACAATGGCACCAATCTCTGGCGTATGGACCAACCCAGCATCTTCGGCACACCGCTTGGAAACGGCACACGCTTTCCGTATCGTTGCTTCGGCTTGTACCACCAAGTTTGCTTTGACCACCACCGCTGCTTTGATTCCCGAGAATGATCCCAGAATAAAAGCGAATGCGTATCTCGTTAGCCAACGGAGTTTAGGTGCGACCACAGGAAAGAAGAGGAACGAACCCACCACACACGCCAAGATAGGGTTCAAGATGTTTGACCAACCCGCACCATCCCCCCCCTGAACGAGAGCGTACCCCTCTCTAACAGGAGCAACGACATTTGTGGCGATATCATTATGCCAAGCGACGACCACCAAATAGCCCGCACCGATCCCTACATAGAGATGTTCGGCAAACTTGAAGAAGGGGTTATCCCCCCATAGAAAAGAGAGGATAGCTAGGGTCAAGAACGCAGCCAACCAGATGCCAATGCCCTCTGCACCCTCAAAAGAAGCGATACCAAAGATAAAGTTCATTTCTTCACCTTTAGGGCGCTCAACCTTGATTCACCCTCTTTCTTTTTTCCAAAGAAATGTCCCAAGTTGCCCAAAACGATAAAGAAAATAATCGCCATATGAGCAAAAGACTGGGCATCCATCCCTTTCGTTCCGTCTCCCTTGCGTCCCATAGCCAACTCATACTCAGCAGCACCACGCAACCCACCCACCAATCCCTTCAACTGCCCTGAATCCAAGAAGGGATAATAGTCGGCAATCATGACCCCGGTTACGGCAGCTACTAAATCTAATGATTCCCCACGCGTTGACAATCTCTCTACAGCTTGTTGCACATAGATTTCAACAGTTCCCCCGGCAGCCAAATCAATCAGTAGGTCAAATTCTGTCAACGAGGTTAGCCCCGACATAACTGGAATGTCGGCCAGATTGCGCCCCTTTTGGTCGGCAGGGAAAATCGAGGCAATATCATCGCCTAGTGCCTTGACGACGACATCCCCACCAGGCTTGAATCCCAAATTGACCCAATCTTCCCCTTCTTGAATTTGAGGGTATTCAGAAGAGATGCGTTGGAGCGTATTTTGGGCTAGAGAAGGTGCTGCAGGCCACAAAGAAACGACGACGACCTTGACCCCTTTGCCAAAGAGATGGTGCAAGACCATATCCGCCGTAGGCAACAACTCAGCTTGGCTTGATGGATCAAAATCCCAGGACAGGAAGACCGCATCACCCTCCTCTAGCTCGCTAATCCTCTCGTAAGCTGCCGTGGTGTACTTTCCAGGGCTAATCGGTAATCCAACTGGATTTAGCAAAGGGTATGCGGTAGTCAACAGAAGGAGCAAGAAGATCCAACGGCGATCTATCGCTTGAAAACGATCCCAAGCGTTCATCCATCCCCCCCGCCCAAATAGGTCTTTTCAATCCCAAAGATGATCTTAAGAGCCGTGCTGACCATCCCAAGACCCACGCCCATCATGATCGCCCTCTTGCTCGCTGTATTGATGTTGTCCAACAACCAATCCTTAACCTGAGGAAGTCCGTCCCAGATCGCTTCACCTACAGGAACTTGCCCCAACATGACAATGATGGCAGAGAGAAGCAATAGGGTAGCCTCGGGACTGCGGGCTCTAAAGGCACGGTACGCCGCACTCGCAATAAAAAACGCCAACAAAGAGAACATTGTGGCTCCCAAAGGGACTTGGATGTGGTCATACAACCAAAGATTGGCAGGATGGTCTGTACCCCGTAAAGGAAGATTGCTCTCCGGATCTTGGGAAACTAAGCCTAGACCTGTAATCATCATCGCCAATAGCCCTATGATTGTGACCAAAGAGAAACCCCATCCCTTGTTTTTGTCTCGAATCTTCGTCGCATGGAGTCGCACCAAGCTCGTGACACCAATGACCAACGCAAACGCAGCGATAATGATGTAGTACTTCTGAATCCAAGTCGCCATCTTCCCAAGCCAATCCACATCCAGAAAATACTCTGAAATCATCAACATTCCAGCCAAGAATGCAACGAGGACAGGTCCCTTGGTTTTCACGAAATCCCCCCCATCCACGCAAGGAAGAAAGGTGAGCCTGCAAAGGCGGCGACTCCACCCACAATCATCAAGACCCAAATCACTGCTTTGCTCATGTCCTGTGCCTTGAGACTAGACATGATGATGGGGTCGCCCGAAAGGTAAGCACTTGCCGCATAAAGTTCCTCACCAATAAGTGTATAGTCGCAAGAAACGATAAAGAAGGGGAGTTGGGTTACAGCATCACTACCCGCAATCTGAATCGCTCCAATCGCATTCCCTGTCTCTGCTAAGAGGAGACTCTCAGCATAGAAGTATCCCATCAAGAAAACTGTAGAGGGTTTCTCTCGGACCATAATGCCCTCCACGGCTGCTGTGTAGGCAAACTGTTCCCCCGAGAGATAGAAGATATCTGTGGGACTAAACTCCTCGATACGACCCTCTTGGAGAAAAGAATCACGCACCATTTCTTGAGCTAATGTCATCACCACAGGGTCAAAGGAGGGGACTTGGAGCCTTGTCCCATACCGAGCTGCCCGACGAGCGACACGGGATAGAATCGTCAGGCTGGCTATCGTAGCGATATGGCTTGCTACTTCCAGACCTGTTGAGTAGAGTATACTTCGCCCCATCTCCGTGGCACGACCGATCGCTTCATTCACAGCATCCAAGCCAGCAATCTTTCTGATTTTGAAGTGGACACCTTTCCGTGCTTGCCCCAAGAAGTAAAGGAGAGAAACGACGAAAAGCATCAAGAGAACAAACTCTGGCCCCACACCTTCCTTTACAGCAATCATGCAATCTCCAGCCACTCACGGATAAGGAACTGAAAACGACCTATCAAGAGTGAGATGCGAGCCATCACGGTATACCCAAAAGAGGCTCCAAAAGAGACCATCAAAAACCCTATGCCCACACGATTCATTACCCGCAAGGCTCCTTTTGTGGGTAATGAGAAAAAGAAGTAGGCAAGCGCACACAAAGTGCCCACCAACATAACAACGGCATTGATCCAGAACCCTGATGTGGCGGAAATGGGATCGATGCCCGTAGCGGCAGCGCACGTGGCGTTCAATCCACAAAAATCTGAATAGGCACCTTCCATTTGGAGAAGGACTCGAGTCGCCAAAGCCGTAGGAATCGCAAATCCACTCGCTACACCGATATACCATGCAAAAGAGATCTTTGAGAGCCATGCATATTTAGGGGCCACAAATATGAGAAGAATGAACAGCCCCAAAGCGAGAGGAACAAGAACTCTAAGTTGGGGTTCCTCGCCCACCATCAATCCACCATTCGGGTTCTCTACAAACCCAAAAGCGCCCGAAACATCCCTAGCACCCAAAGCCTCAAATCCATTTACCAACGGCTCATACAAGTTGGGTTTGAGAACGGTCCACCAGTAAACTGAAAGGAAATAACCACTGGAAACCCCCACAAAAAGATGTTCTGCAAATCGGTAAAAAGGGTTGTCCTTCCACAAGAAAGAGAATATCGCTAAAGTGAGTATCGCCGCAACCCAAATCCCAACCCCCTCAGAAGTAAGAGGTGAAACGACACCATAAGGAAAGGTCATCTCTCCTCCTTTAATGCACGGAGCCGGCTACTATCGTCCCGTTTGCCCCCCAAGAAATGTCCCAGATTCCCCAGAACAATCAAGAGCAGAATAACGACATGTCCTACCGATTGTGCATCCATTCCTGGGGTCGCTGAGCGCATCGATTTGGGCATATCTAA
>JACKQG010003168.1_pt1 | contig 20525 bp, 14 predicted proteins | sample 8237621 | NCBI WGS metagenome assembly JACKQG01 (sample SAMN15677084, study PRJNA649215) | marine metagenome | biome: marine; feature: Black Sea; material: saline water; isolation source: suspended particulate matter (SPM) from the Black Sea western gyre | collected 2013-06-09/2013-06-10 | depth... | reverse complement strand
ATATTATAATATTTGACTACTTAAAGCCCCTCATTTTATTTAAAATCTCACTTTCGAATAAAATGGCCCCTAAAAAACAAAAGTCTTTTTTATACGTTTTTTTATTTCCTCTATATCCTTTTCCTTAAGTATATTATAATATTTGACTACTTAAAGCCCCTCATTTTATTTAAAATCTCACTTTCTCAATAAATAGCCCCTAAAAAACTAAAGTCTTTTATATACGTTTTTTCATTTTTCCTACAAAAGAGACTTTAGTTTTTTAGGGGCTATTTATTGAGAAAGTGAGATTTTTTTTTATATGATTACTATTTGTTTTTACTACCAATTTAAATAAAAATATAATAAATTATATATATAATTTGTTTATATATATATATAATGGATAAAAATAAAGGAATGGAAAAAACTGGAGAAGCATGTTATACTAAAAAAAATCAGAGCGTGCCAGGTCGCCGAGTATCTTTCTGTGCCAAGGATACAAGGAAGAAAAAACCAGAAAAGGAGACCAAGAAAGAACCAGTTAAAAAGCCAGCTGTTAAAAAAGCTGAATCTAAAAAAGCTGAACCTAAAAAAGCTGAACCTAAAAAAGCTGAACCTAAAAAAGCTGAACCTAAAAAAGCTGAACCTAAAAAAGCTGAACCTAAAAAAGCTGAACCTAAAAAAGCTGAACCTAAAAAATTAAAAACGAATCGACAATCACGAACTGGGACAATTGAAGATACGGCTTCATTATATGAAAAATCAAAAATTGTTTTTAAAGAAAAAGGTAATGAACTATTAAAAATAACTAAGAAATTATTAGAAGATAATAAAAAAAAATTTACTGAAGCACAATATAAAGATTTTAATAAAAAAATTTCAGAGGCTGATGATACTTATAGTTATGAACAAAGATTAAATAAATTTAAAGATTTAGAAGAAGAAATGAAAAAAGATATTAAAAAATATTAATTTATATTATTATTAAATATTATAAAATCATATTTCAGGACCTTTAGGATCTATTCCTAATAATTCATCATGAAACTTTTTATCTGCTTCGGCTGTCTTTGGGTCTGGTGGAGGTGCTTTATTAATACGGTAAATAACAGCCGAGTTCCCATCTAAAATTTTATCAGCCAATTCACCATTCGGCAGATGGATTGAGGTTCTTATTTCGGTTAATGTATATGCTCTATTCACAGTAAAAATTAAATCGCTCTTTTGAATATAAAAAAAATCATTAGTCGCATAATTAGTCATCAGGTAAGCAATTGCTGGTAATATCTGGCGTCCGTTTGCACCCCCGTAATATTGAAGATGTGTAGGGGTCATTATATTTGTTCTACATACCAAATATGGAAAATTTAATTTTTGTGGTAGATTAAGAGCAAATACACTCTCACTAATTGCGTTTGTTCTTCCTGCTGGTATTAACATACCTAATTTATAAAAAGGATATTGAGTATTTATTGGGCTTGTAATTGGAGGATCATGCACCTCTACGCCAAATCCTGATGATAATGCTGGGGTTAATGATGTACTAATTAATGCTTGTGTGCTTACTGGATATGGACAATTATGATATGCTTCTCCTGCTGGTGCATTGGCTGTCGCATATTTATTAAATAAAATATGGTCCAATTGTGTTTGAACTTGATAAAAAAGTGGTAAAAATTGATTTAATACAAAACCCATTTTATAAAATAGACTCCCTTTGAATAATTTATAATCTGTTTTTGATATGTTTAATACTTTCCCATCTATTCTTGGAATGGACAATGAAAGAATACCCACACCTGATTGTGCTGATATAGTTGGATATTTTTTAATTGCCTGTTTTATAAAAGCATAAGGAATTATATTATCTGGTATTTGAAAATTCAATCCAAATTTATTTTCTTGTGGTGGTCCATTACACAACGCTGGAGTTGTAATCCCATCTATATTCGGTATATTTCTCTTCTGAAATCCACTATTAGGCATAAATTTTAATTCCCATTGCGTTGAAGTATCTGGAGAACCATATTGTTTATTACTTGTATGATTAACTGGCACTCCTCCTATCGTATCGCTAAACCAACCCCCTGGACTACTCTCGTCCCATATCCAATTATGTTGGATATTTTCCGCATATTCCAAATAATGTGGGTCTGTATCAGTATTATTAGCCAACATAGTGCAAGAATTAGGTAAGGTTAATGATTTGGAAAATGCTGACATTTGACCCTTTACTATTACCTCTGGAGTTTCTGGGTCTGCAGAAGCACCTGCATTTCCATATTGATATACACCATTTCCCTTAAAGAAATTTGTATGAAATTTTGAATATGCGTATCTATTATAAGTATTATCAAAACTCCAAACTGGGTCGTTAGTTCCTACATACATACTAGGAGCATTAATTGATGGTGTTCCTGTTGCCCTTATTTTATTTAGTATAACATTTGCTGATGGTTGTCTGTCTGCCGCCATATTTCCCTGTTGTTGATTTCCCTGCCAACCACTCTCAAAATGGGTATCAAATCGCTGCTGCGTAGTTGCTGGAAAACTTAAATCATTTTGTGTTAATGATGGTGATGTTCCTAACATAATATGTTCTCCTTTTTCGGGTGTAGGCATATCAAGATATTCATGACTTTGATAAATAATAGCCAAAAAAGGTATATTATTAAAAGTAATAGATTTATTTTTTCTATGAAATACTGGAATTACACCGCATCCTCTACCATCATTTAAATTAATCAATTGTTCCCATATTTCTTCAAATTCTGTATAAGGCATATTTGCTGGTTTAGTAGTCCATTCATCACTCAATCCTGTATATATAGTTTCATTCCATGCATTAATAGCATTATATGCTAATTGTGATGGTTGCCCTTGTGGTAAATATCTAAATGCTTTAAATGAACGGTCTCCTATTTTATTAAATCCAGTTTCATTTTCTCCTAATGACTTACCATCATAATTTTCAGTCATTTCTCTTTTAAAAAATCCCCAACACGGTGGTCCATATCTCCATGTATCTTGAGTTTGGGCTGTTGATGGTGGTTGCCCGAACCCTCCGCCTTGCTGTCCTGGAATAATGGGAGTAGTATTATTTGGATATTGCGGCGGTCCATTCTCTGGACATGGATATAAATCAGGATTAAAATTATTATTATAGTTTGTCACGCCGCCAGCATTTGCACCTTCATAAATTCCCATCTTTAAAGGACACATACTATAACTTCCTTGAATATCAGGGTCTGCATAATGTGGTTGTGCTGATGCATTTGTTAAAATATCATTTATATTACCTCTTAATCCTGCTTCATAAGCCTTTTTAGGTTTTGGAGTATCTGTATGATCTGAATATAATTGCATAGTTTGATAAATATTTGGTAAATATTGGGCTACTCCTTTCTGACCCTCATATGCTTTATCTCTTGTTAAATAATCATCAATATATTGATCGGGATGTGTCATTTGGTCGTTAAGTCTTCCCATTTTCCATTTTACCCATGTATTATTAAAAAATTCATTACTTTGAGATAATAAACTATCGTTTCCTGATGCTATTTCATGTCCTTCTATTCCTCTCATCTGTTTATCAATTTCCTTTAATGTCATTTGTCCGTCAAAAACTATATTAGTTAGAATTAAATCAAATTCTCCATTATTTGATGGATTTAATTGACTTGTAGGCGTTGCAGGTGCAAATAAATTATAAAAGGTTGGGGCATGTCCTAATTGTCCTCTTACTGGGTCTTCCCCTGGATTTACCTGTATATGTGGGGGGTCAATGTCCCATATCCCGTATGGGTATGATTGAATTCTATAAGGTCCTGTTAATTTTGGTGGTTGTCCTGGAGGTAATTGAGTCCCACCTTGAGCATTAGATACACATGATTGGATATTCCATAAACCTCTATAAGGAACTGATTTTTTTAAAGATTTCTTTTTTCTTGGAGTTTCCATAATAATCGGATTATCGCTATATTCACCAATATTTATATGACTATGCGTTCCATCTACTCTTAGTCTTTTATTAAATATTGTTTCAAAACTATTGGCACCACTATTAATTTTATATTCTCCTGTATATATAGACCAATATTTATATCCCTTCCAAATTGCGGGATCATTAACATCTTCATCTATAAATGGTCTATATTGACACATAGGAAGACAATAAGTCATACATCCCCATTCAAAGGGATTACCGCTTAACATATTACTCCAATATTGCATTTTTGCTTGATTTACATTAAAATCAGCGCCTACACCTTTTGGATCTGTTTCACCAACCAAAAGGGGTAAATTATCAGTATTAACTGCGTCCCAACCATATTCAGTCCCTGTAAGGTCTGGATTTTGGGCTGATGATAAACAAGAACCTGCTATGGTTTCAACTGTAGCAAAACTTTTACCTGAAATTCCAGCCTGTTCAGTTGCTATTAAATTACCTGCAAATCCATCTCTTAATGATATTTCATCTGGTGTATATGTTTCTTGTTTAATGAATGTTGTTTGTGGGTCATCTGCATTACCATCATGCACCTTCATAGCATCAGTAATAATTTCACTTACTCGGCTTGGTGCTATATTTCCAGTCTGTAATTCTATATTTATTCTTTTTGTTTGAAATCTCCACCAACCTGCTCCTCTACTATAAGTATGCATATTCTGTAGTCCGTCCATATTAGCATCTCCTACGGCAGTTGGTTGTATTAATGTATTACTTTGATTATTATAGTATGGTCCTCTGCAATAATATAGTGGGTCATCTTTTTGTGGATGATAATGTTTATTAGAATTTGGTTTATTATTATATACTGATCCCTTAAACATTGCTGGTTCATCATGCATTTCATAGAAATAAAAATGAGGTCCTTTATTATTATAATCATACCAATCTTGTGGATAATTTCCATTACTATATGATCCAGCTGGTATTGATACTGCTACAACTGGTTTGGCTTCATTAAGTGCGCCTCTTAAAAGTTGTGGTGCTGTTCCCCCATTTTGACCGCTTGGGAAATATCCCTCACTGGTAAATCTTGATTTTATTTCAACATTTAAATTATTAGAATAAGGAAGTCTTACATCAGCCGTTCCTGGTGGTGTTCCTTGGTCATATCCTACGGCATATTCATCAGGATATTCAAAAGAAGTACCGCCCAAATCTGCACCAAATTGAACACCTGGCATATTAGTCCAAGGAATTAAAGAACCCCAACAGGTATAGGCAGCACAATCCGCTAAACCTTGACTATATTCTTTTTGGGTTGCTGCTGTGCTGGTAGATAAAGGAACTGGTATATCTGTGTTCATTCCATTAAAAAAATATCCTCCATAGCATTGGTTATTTGTTGCTGGTCCATTTAAATAACTACATTGATTCATTATCCATTTATGACCGATACGAGTATATGCGGGGTCACTACCTAAACCACCTTCTCCATAATTAGGTGTTCCCCAATCCCAGCATACACTTGCATTAATCAATAAACTTGAAGCCCCAAGATGTGTGTTAAAATTTTTAGGTCTTGGTCTCCATAAAAATCGTCCTGAAAAACTTGGTCCTCCATAATCTCCTTGAAAGACATCATTTAATTCAATCATATGTCTAGCCGATGGTAGAGGGTAATTGAACTGGCAGTTATTTGTTGTATAATATACAATTTCTATATCCATAGCATTATCTTTTCTAAAAATACCATCAGGATCAGGAATATCAACTTTTCCATTAAATTGTTGAAAATTACCAGAACCTGCACCATTAATATTTAATGCGGCTGCCTCCATTTGAATAGTGTCCCCCGCATTTAATTCAATACCTGTATCTATTGTAGTATTCCATGATGCATTATTATCAAGGGTTTCATGGTTATCTGTAGTTTGTGATTGTTCTTCTTTTACACCCTTTTGTAATTGACTATCTGCAATAATCCGATTACTTTCAATTAATATACTATTCATATTATATTATATATATAATATAAATAATATTAATTTTCATTATATAAAAAAAAGTGATATTTCGCCCCGATTTCTGAAACTTTTGAAAATATTAAAAATCATCTTCATATATTGGTTTTTCCTCAAAATTCCTATACATTTTACAAGGATAGTTGGCAAAATCACAATATAAAAAATTATACCTTTTAGGTACTGCTATTCTGTGAGCTTTAAGAAAATTTTCTTCTCCCCCTACTGCGTCCTGATATTCCATCGCCATCTGTTTTAATTGATGACAGGAATTTGTACCAACTAACAAATTAGTAATTTGACTTCTAACAATTGGCGGAACCATTGTGAATTTCTGCACTGAATAGCATAAGAGGGCTACACCCTGATGCCTAAAATTAGAAGCAAGAGTAAAAAAAGGCGATTTACTCTTTACATCTTGTATATCATCCAATATAATTGCAATTGCTGGTCTTTCTTCGTCGTCCATAGATTTCTGATGTTCTAATATACGTCTTAATTTACCTTCATCAAAACTATCAAAACATGTAGCAGGAAAAGCTTCTTTTAATTTCTTTGTTGTTTGATCATTATTTATATTTGAACTAAAAATATATACATCATCAAAAGCATCTTTATAAAAGTTTGAATTGATTAATAAGTTAACTAATAAATTACTCTTTCCGCTATTTTGAGAACTACATATTAATAAAGACGCTCCTCTATTACAATTTGGTAGCATCGGATGAATTGGACGACGTAGCCTCATACCCTCAATCTCCTTTTTTACTGGTAATATTGATAAATCAAAATCTGTACTATTTACTTCATCACACATTTATAATATATATATATAATATATTATTAAATATTTTCAAAAGTTTCTAAAAACGGGGCAAAATAGCGCTTTTTGACTATTCAGGAATAAATAAAATCTCTTAATTTATCTCTAAAACGCCTATTAGCACCATATTCTTTTTTTTTTGTTTGTGATTGGTTTTTTTGATAAATTCTTTTGAGTTCAGCCCGTTCCTCCTTCGTTTGAGGTGTATGCCTATTAGCCGTTTTATGAGAATTACAAGTATTACACAAAACATATCTAAATAAACCTGTGTCGTGGTCGTGGTCTAAAGTTTTTTTATTATTACCATAATTCCCAGTTATTAATTCAATATTACATAATTCACAATTATTTGTATTTAAATAATAATCATAGAGAGAATCAAAATCATCGTGTATAACTCCCGTTCTCTTCCAAGAACAAATTCTATAACATTTCTTATATTCTGGAGTTTTATGATATGCCTCTAATTTCTCTCTTCCCTTTTCTGTATTAACATAAAGTTTATGTTTTTCAAGTTCACTCTCTCTATTTTTTAAATAATATTTCCTGCGAGATTCTTTATGTTTCTCATTTTTATTCATATATATATTAAATAATATGATAAAATTTTAAATCAATTTTTTCATTAATTGCCCAATAGGTTTAAGGATAATTGTAATTGTTTTCGTAGTCTTTCAGTCATTCTTATTTGTTTACCTTCAAATTTGAAGGTCTCGCCAACTTCCATTTTTAAAAGTTTTAATAATTGAGGTCTTTTAAATGTATAGGCCATATCAACTTTTAAACTTCTATGTAAGCCACCTTTATTAATCTTACCTTCAATAGCTTCATGTAAAGATTCTTCTTCAGCACCTTTCTTTTTTACTGGTCTTGCTTTTGGACTTTCTTTCGGTTTGGTTTCAAAAATATCTTTATTTTTCTTCTTATCGGGAATATTCATTAATTTATCTTTATTCATAATTATATATATATATATTAATAATAAATTATTTAAAATATATTATTAATATATATATATGTTTGTAACAGCGGTTAGTTCTAAAAATGCTTATACACCTAAAATTGGAGATGGCCTAAATTCATTAGGTGATTTAAGTGCAGCTACCTTTAAGGTCGAATTCGATCAGCCCTTAAATATTAAAAATGCAGATATTGAATTGGTATCATGTAAAGTTACTAAACAGAATAAAATTATTATTACTCCTGGTAATAATACTTTATGTGTTCGTATGGGTCTAGAAGTAGAAGGAGAACAATATAAAACATCTATTCGTCCAGGATCTTACACATCTGAAAATTTAGGAGAAGCAATAGCGGAGGCATTAAATAGAATTATGCCTATAAATATACATAAACCTGCTGTTCCTGGTGTTTCTCCAACAACTGGCGGCGGATGGTCATCTTCTATTAATGCGGGAAGTATAGAATTAAAAAAAACACAAACTGCCAATCCAAGTATAGCCGATTTTGCAAATTATCTGGTACCAGTTAATCCAACAACAGAAGGAGCAAAGCATATGATTAATACAGGATATACATTTAATGATGTTGAAATAGAAAATATAGGTACTGCTAATGCATATACTAAATTTACGGGAACATTACCAACGGGTCAAATAAATATTATTAATCCCAATAATATACCTGATTCAAAATTTCTAACTTGTGGAGGTTTAGATTTAGGTACAAATGAAGTTAATCTATTAACTATACAAGGTGTCGATAATTGGGGCATTTGGGAACAGGGTAGATTTCCTCCATCTAAGGGTGGATTTTTTGATGCTGTATTAAGACCAACAAATTGCGTATTAGATACAACATTATGTGTTGGTTATGATGGTAAAACATCATTAAATGGAGCTACTAATAAACCATGTTATTGGACTTTTGAAGTTGAAGAAAATATAAATGCTGATTCAGGATTACCAATTACAAATGAATTTGAAGATGGTTCTTTATTTACAACTGCAGTACAGAATAATTATAGCACATTAAGAAAACATCCAGGAAGAAAATATAAATCTATTAATGGTGTTCTTAATTTTGTTAATGTTGATTCAGACCAACGTGGTCCGCCATATAATGCTTTTAGAGAGTTAAATTTTCCTTACGCTAATACTGCTGAAATTGATAATGGAGGTAATTTTAATGAAGAACATAGAGAAATTAAATATGAAGCAAATTGGACAGGTCAAATGACATTTAGGGGAGATTTAGAAGAAACACCATACGAATATACATTTCAATTAGATGATGCGGCTGTTCCTGTTCCTTCTACCCCTAATGGTGAGAATACACATTATGCTAGATCAATAGTTCAACAAGTAATTAATGCAGCCCCTGAAAATATCAGAGTAAGATTAACTGAAGCACCTTTAATTCAAGGTCTTCCTCGGCAAACGGCTGCCAATAGTGATATACAATATTCTATAATTACAGGAGCTGATATTTTAGTTGGTCCTATTACACCAGCAGCACAAAATATTAGATATAAAGTAAATAGTATAGGTCAATGCAATTTTAAAACAGGAAAAAGTTATTTATTAGATAATAATGAACAGTGTATATGTCTTAATGGTCCTAATAAAGGGGCGGTTGTGATGCCTTGGTATAAGATATTAAATGTTAATGCATTAGGTATACCTATTGAAGTATGTTTGATTGATAGCGGAGAATATGTCATTAGAACTAACACAACAACAACACAATTTAAATTAAATACATCTTTGTTTATGAATGATCCTAATACATTTGATTATATTGACGCAAGTTTAGAAGATGAAGATGTTGATTTAATTGAGCAGATTTATAGATTTGAGGTAAGGGCGCAAGATATTGGGGCATCTGGAGTACAAAATAAATATAAATATGATGAAGATTTAAGATATGCTAGTTTCCTTATGGGTTTAATGAGAGATGATATTTTTCAAGCTATCAAATTTCAAAATAGAACAGGTGAAAAAAATGTTTTTAAAAAAGAAGATGATGATGATGATCTTAATGAAACATTAGGAATAGAAAGACAGTTCGATATAGAAATTACTAGCGTTTTATTTGATGAAGATGATAATCCATTACTAGGTCCTGCCCAAATTCAAATTACTTGTACACAATTACAACCAAATAATATAGTTGATAATTTTTATACTAAACCAGGATCTGGATATGATGATAGTCAGTTTTTAATTAATACAAGGACCGATCAATTATCTAATTGGACTGGCGATGGGGCTGCTATGACTAACTGGGCTACTTTCCCAGGAGTAGCAGACCCCGATGCTGCTATTCAAGTATTTATTAATGTTCTTGATACTTATACATATCAATTAGGTATAGCAAATGCAACTGTATATAACCCAGCAGCCCCCGCATTTGGGTTTGCGGCAGGTGATGGACCTACTATTTTATGCACTACAGGTGTTACAAGAGAAGATTCAACTGGTGACAATGAGTATCAGATAAAAAAATTTGAGGCTTTTGAGAAATTACGATTTTTTCCATTACATCCCGTTATGTCTGCATTACCTACATCTATTATACAAACTGATCCGAATATTATCCGATTAAGATGTTGTGGAAGTGAATACCCTGATAGACCACAATACAATCCTTGGGATAAATTAACACCTATTAAAAAAAATAATTATGAGATAAATATATTTAATATGGTAGGTGATCAACCTTATCTGACTCCTCAAAATATTGCAGCACCATCGGGAACTAATTGGACTGTTGATAATCCAAGAGGTAGTAAATGTATGATGATGATAAAAACTTCAAAATTAGATTTTAGTCAAATTACAACTACTCCACCTGTTACAGGTTCTACAAATCAATTTTTAATTAATGATTTTGCCCCAAACAATGGCGGATCTATATACAATTCTAATCTACCTATTATTATGTTTGCACAAATTGCCACACCAGTAGGCGATACAGAAGTTAATTTTCCTCTTGGTAGTAATCCTACTGTGCAGGCGTTCTTACAGTCTTTTGTTGTTGAAATTCAAAATCTTCCATTAAGTGGATTTTTGGGTAAAGGTTTTGATGATGGAAATGTACAATCATTAAAGGGGATGGGTTCACGTCTTCCCATTGTTGGAGTAGTACCCGCAAAAGAGTTTATAGAAGATTCAACCGATCCAATTATTCATTATTTTTATCAAACTTCATATTATCAACCGACACAGATACGTCTACCAACTGAACAAAGTTTATATAGTTTGGATTTTAATTTACGTGATATTGTTTCTGGTGAATTATTGAGGGATTTAATACATAGTACTGAAGTTATAATTAGAATTTATGATTTAGGAGATAATCCAACTAATATTATGAATCATTAAAAAGGGATAATTAATTATATTTGTTAATTATTATATGGTTGAATTAGATAATAAGGTTGTTTTAGCTATTGTAGTGGGTAGTTTTGTATCAGGATTATTTATTAGAGTTTTAACTTTTATAATAAAATCAAGATGTAGAAATATAAAATGCTGTTGTATTGAATGTGAAAGAGATGTAATAAATCAGGCTAATTTGGATAATACAATAATAAGAGATATAGAAATACCCCAAATTACTTCAGCATCAAGAGTTTAATTATAGTTTTTAAAGTTATTATATAAAATTTAAAATATTATATAATAATATAATATAATGGATCTTGGAGATAGTCAGACTATGCCAGCAATTCAATCGCAAGTAATAGTAATTAAGCCAGAGAATCAGGCTAATATAACAAAGCAAAACGGAAGTAGAAATATAAAAGTTTTTATACCGCCTCATATTGGTTATTGGCTACCATCGCAGAGTGATTTTCATTTTAATATTAAAATGAAAGGAAGAGGACAGCCGATACCGTCTAGAGATGCTGGTTGTCATTCTCTGTTTTTAAATATTCGTTCTTGGGATGGAACTGGAACACATTTATTAGAAAGCGTAGAACAATATAACACTTATGTAGCACAGTGCTATAATTACAATAAAACACAGGCCTTATCAAATGATAGGGCTGAATTTCAAGGTCTTCAAGCCAATAAGGCATTAGACCAAAATCTTTATTGGGCTTTAGATGGTGGAACTAATTGGTCAGGAGGAACTATAAGTAAAGCTAATATTGCTCGTACAATTCAGTTTGTTTCATCTTTAAAAACTAAACTTTATGATACTGATGAGTATGTGCCAGTTGAATGTTTAGGCGGTGTCCGTCTTGAAGCCCAATTAGATAATTATCTTCGTTCTTTAGAATTTACAACTGGTTCTTTAGCCATAGGTGCTGAAAATGGTCTACCCGCTTATCCTTTAGCAATTATGCCTTCACAAGGAGAGTATCCCGCTCTCGCTGGTCCTCCAGTCCAGACTGCACTTCCTCAGTTTTTATATAATGGTCTGGGTGTAAGTGTTGGTGTAGATTATGTTGCTGGTAATTCTTATGCTTTTGGTATTAATGCTGCAACTCCAATTTGTGGTTATATTAAAGTATTAGCCGTTGCGGGTTCTGGTGGTTTAGTTGTGCCAGGAAATGTTTTCCCACAAATTACACAGCAAACAATAGGTGCTGCGGCGGGTGCATATCCTGCTGTTGCGACTACTGTAGCACCTGCTGGTGGTGTGGGGGCTACTTTGAATATTACTGTAGGCGCAGGTGGGACTGTGACGGTTGCTAATGTAGCCGTTGCTGGTTCTGGCTATAGTGTTGGCAATGTGCTTACCGTAGCAAATGGTCTTATTGGCGGAGGAGGTACAGATTTGAAAATTACTCTAATTGCCTCTGATATTGCTGGTGTATCTAATCCTACACAGTGTGAAATTCTCTGTCTTGGTGAGACTGGTGCTACTACCGACAGAGCGATTCCAGTTGCGGGTGATATTCTTCATTTAGAAGCGCCTACTGCTATAACTGTTCCAGTAGCGAAAACATTAAGAGTTGCTGATGGTGCTAATTGTATTGGTGCTGGTAGAGTTGCGAATCGTAACCAAAATATTCATTTACCTCTATGGAGTGGTAACGGTTCTGCACTTTGTAATTTGGCTTTATCATATCCAGTTGGTGCTGTAGCGGGAGACGCAATAATATCCCCTATTGGTGATGGTGTTAATGGTATACCCCCAAATGGTGCAGGTGATGATTTTGGAGATAATCCATCTAGTAGTCTTCGTAATCCTCGTCGAGATGTAGCCCCAAGATCGTCAGCGAATTATGATCCTAATGGATGTTTCCCTTCAACAATTATGCCTTTTTCGGTAGGTGATAGTATTTATGTAAAACATCTACCAGACCCAACCAATCCACTTGCACCAGGTCTTCAGGACGAGGCTTTAATGGGTTGTTTGCATTCTATAAACGAATATAAACCAAAAACTCCTGCGTCTCCACCAGTAGAAAATCCTTCTGGTATGCCTCGTCTGCTTATTCGCCCTAATGTTGAGGCTCTTCAGGCAACTCCTGCCGCAGGAGGTGCGGCTACACCATACACGGCAAAGGCTTCAGTATTTGGATTAACAACAACACCAATACCATTAGATGGCGAGTATGCTTATACACGAGAAAGACACGGATTAACTGTATACACAAAATCGGCTGATAGAATTAATGGATGGACACCGACACATATTACAAATTCTAGTTTAGTAAAAGAAGCACAGGAAGCGGTAGATTTTGAAATTAGCGATTTCCAGTATCAAATTAAACAGATAATGATGACTGAAGAAATTGCAAATAGAGAAATGGCAGCCACTAATAGTGAAGTTGGCTTACAGATAGATTTAGAAACAATAGCCACAAGACAGGTGAATTTAGCAGCTATTCAGGGACCAACCAGTCAATTAATATCACTTCCCAATATATCGAGGGGTTTGGGTGTTCTTTCAGTTCCATTAAATCAAAATGAACAGAGAGGTCTAGAATATAATTCTTTAAGAGGTTATCCAGATAATGCAACTGATTATCAATGGGAATTGGGAATTATGGGTTTAACACCAAATAGACCTGTACCAGTAGAAAAAGCATCATTTAATAATCCTTTAGTTCAGTCCCAATTTGTTAATGAAAATATGAAAGCATTTGATAGTTTTGGATGTCCTGTATCAAATCTTAATAATATTTGTATGAATTGGTCAATAGGTCGACAATTTGCAAGACCTCAGCAATATTTTGATTTATCAAAAGCTGGAGATTTATTATTAAAAATGCAGTTTAATCAAGCCCAAAATTATCCAAAATTATTTGTACATTTCATTAATCATTTGAGATCGATTAATATTTCTAAAAATGGAATTCAAATTATGAATTAGTTTAGTTAATTATGGAAAAAAAAATATTAAGTTTTCACAAATAAATAATAAAATAAATAACATTTTTTTTGTTTAAAATAAAAAAAATGTTATATATAATATATATAATGTCAAGGGAAAGAAGCGGAGTTTCACAAACGAAACAAAGAGTTCGTATAACACCTAATAATCAACCGAGTGGAGACTATTCAGCACAGAATTTTCCTGCTATTAATTTTGTAATTGCTGCACAAAGAGCATGGTTAGATCCTAGAACTTTAAGACTTAATGGTCAATATTCAATGACTAATAATGATTCGGTATTACCTGAAAATAATGCTACGGCGGTAGGTGATATTAATCGCAATGGAGCAACTTTAAATAATTCTATTGGCGTGTCAAGTGTTATTGATGAAGTTAATATATCAACATACACAGGAGCTAAAAATTTGGAGACAGTACGCACATATAATAGATATTTGGCAGCTTGTAAACCTCTAATGCATAGTTCTTTAGATTATGATAATGGTTTAGGACTACAAGATGCTATGTGTACTAACAAGAGTTTAACAAATTCAAAAACAGCATGCGTAAAAACGGAGTTTTCAATTCCTATACAAGTAGGCATGTTTGATACAAAAGGATATATTAATTTATCAGAAAAAGGATTTCATGGTATAAATATAGACCTACTTTTGTGTCAGAATGCCCAGGCTATTCAGCCTTTTTATTATTATACAGGATCAAAAAAGGCTGATAAACAAAAAAAGGCATCTGAAAAAACATTTAATTATAAATTAGCTAATTTGAATCTTACATATAATTTACTTATTCCCGATGATAGATTATATGCATCTTATCCTTCATCTGGTGTTCTTGAATATAATACCGTAGCTTCTCTTCATTCAACGCTTATTTCAAATGATCAGACAATTAATTTAAGACTTAATGCAAATAGAGTGATGTCGGTAACACATTCAATAATTCCATCTCTACATGTTAATAATATTGGTGTTGATTCTTTTCAGTTATGTAAACCTAAAACAGGCGCAAATTTAGCGACTGGTGATGGTGTTGATCGAGAAATTCGTACTGTCCAATATCTTCGGGCAGGACAATTATATCCATATAATTTTATTCTTGATAGTGAGGAACAAGCTAATATAGATCCTGCTAATCAATTACAAGGATTTAGTCCTTCACCTCAAGCCCAAATTATGAAACCATATTTAAATTCTGTTTCATTGTATAATAATTCTCATAATAAATTTAATCCTTTATCAAATATTGGTATTGCGTCTGGTTCTGCTCTAGCTGGTTCTGGTGCTCAACCTTTAGCGTCTTCTCCTGATCCACGGTCTATATTTGGTCTAGGTGTATGCATGGATAGTAATAAAAATGGTGTATCATTTAAATCTCGTGAATATGCTATTAGAATTCAGTCAGAATTAGACAATACTAATGCGAATGCATTATTTAGTTTCTCAAGAATTAAACAAATTGCCCAATTCTCACCAGCTGGGATTAATGTTGTTGAATAAAACTTTAAAAAATTGATAATATTATTTTTTATATTATCAATTTAATATAAAAAATAATATTATATATATTATATATATATATAAATGGATAATTTACAAGATAATGTTTTAGGCGAAACTAATGAAATCCCAGCAAATATGGAGGTTATTTCATCTGTATTAGAACCGATTATTTTGACTGAAACTCATGCACGCTGGGTATTACGAAACGAAGGAATTTTAAGTCGTGATAGTTGTATTCAGTTTCAAATAGCTTTAAATAATGCTGATCAAGATAAACAAGCCTTTCTTCCTTGTGGTGCAGGAATTTGGAGTTTAATTAATTCCGCCACTCTTTCAGTTGGTGGGAAAAGAGTTAATCATACTGAAGGTTGTGGATATTGGAAATCAATGACATCATCTTATGATACTCCGTCATATAGAAATAATAAAAAACGTATTCTTGAAGGAGTTCAAACAGTATTAGAACCAACAGCAATAGCGCCTACAATGAATGCAGGTGGAATGTTTTCTTTTGCTTCATCGAATGTTGAAACTGAAACAACTCCAGGAAACTTAGGCATTGTAAATTTAGATTATCAGTCTTCTTTAAGATATGATGAGAATTTAACTCCTTGTTTTACTATAAAACTAGCTGATTTATTTAATATACTTTGGGACGTTGAAATGCCTCTATTTAAATTGGCTTCTAATCAAGAAGTTTCTATTGATTTACGATTAAATCAACAAATAGGCGGCGATAATTCAAAGGGTACAGGTAATGGCGTATTATGTTGTTTTCAGCCTACTAATGTCTTACCAGGAGGTCAGCAAAGTGGTGCTTGTCATTTAGTTAAATCGTCTTGTGTTCTTTATCAGGATACATTATATTATTCTGATGAACGTATGGAAATTGAAGCAGAAAAAGTAAATGCTGCAAAAGGTGAATATTTATCATATTGTGATGTTATTGGAAATATTGCATCTCATCCACAAAATTCACAGGCTGCACCATTAACAACAACTGCTATGACTATTAATCAGAAAACGGATTTAATTCCCCTCTCAGGCTTTAGGGCGAAAAATTTATTCTGGGCTGAAACAGTGAATGACTATACTTCATCTAAAGGAACAGCCCATGAAGTTCCCCCAGCTAATCAACCAACATACTATAATTCTTTATTAGGTGTTTATGCATTACTTGCATATCATGATAATAATACATGGGATTTAAGAGTTAATGATGTTCTATCATATCCTACACCAATTACAAGTCAGTCTGTAAAGGCTACAGAAGCTGAAAATTGTTATGGTTCACCAGTGTGGCTTAATCAAGCTCTATGGTCTTGGAATCCAAATACAGATAAAAATAACGACCATCCAGAAAATCCAAGATCAAAACTTTTACCAGATAGAGGAGATTACCCAATATGGGGAAATAATGAAACTCCTGGATTTTTAGCTCTTGATGCTCTTACGGGTGCGCAGTCATTTGCTGCAGTAAATTTATCTCATGGATGGGGTAATGACAATGATGATTTTGTTCTTATAGGACAGAAACCCATAGAAGTGCAACATACCATGCCAGTAAATTCAATAAGTAATTATAATAGAACTTGTAGGTATTACAGTGAAGTAGTAAAATTATTTGGAATTAAAGGTGGTAAAGTAGATATACAGCAAGGGCCAGCTGTTGCTTATTAAGTAAGGGACATCCTTAAACCCGACCACAAGCCGAATTGTATTTTAATTATAAATTCTTTAAAATTTTATGATATTTTAAAGAGTTTAAAAAATGGGGCAAAATAGTTCTTTTTTAGAATGCACCAATTGCACCAGATTGCTGGGCTGCGGTGTTTTGAGATGGTGCGACAGCTACACTTTGTCTTCCAAATTGGGCCTGTCTGGCTACAAATTCTACTGGTTTTGGTGGCGGAGGAGGGGCTGGTGCTTTTTCTTTATTACCACTATTACCAAAAATATCATATAGTGCAAAACCAAGACCTGCAGCTATACCTATCGGTCCAAGGAAATCCAGACCGATTGATGCCGCACCTAATGCAGCCTCTCCAAGTCCTGCTCCAGCGGTTTCAGCAAGTGCACCACCCGCCTCTGCTGCTGCTTCTCCTCCTACTTCTCCTCCTACTTCTCCTATATCTCCTAAAGCACTTCTGTCAGCCTCTTGTAATATAGAAGATGCTCCTCTTGATGAACTTGACGCTCCTCTTGATGCTTCTTGGGATTCTAATGATGCTTTTGGAGTAGTATCAACTTGTCTTTGGGCGAATTCCCTCATAGGTGCAAGTTGGTCGTTTTCTACAGTAGAAGGACCAGCTCCCGAACTTCCTCTACCTGCTGCACCCTCGGCTAGTGTGGGTCTGGGGGCTAATTCTGTTTCTGGTTGTGCTTCTGCTTGTGCTTGTGATGCGTGTAATCCCTTTCTTCCACCAAGTGGAACTCTGGCTCTTGCCCGTGCCAGCATTCCTCTACCTTCTCCTTTTTCGGCTTCAGAACGGGCAGCACTTTCCGCCCTATTTCTTGCTAAATTTTCAACTGCAGTTTCACCACCTTGTGAAACTGATACACCCCTATCAGCATTTAAAGCATCATTAAGTCTTGCTATTCTTGCATCACTATCAACTGAAGAAAACTTAACATCTGGATTAAGTTCATCATCATCAAAACTTACTTCTCTTTGTCTTGATGCTGTTCTTGTTTCCTCCCTTGATGCATCATCTTGGGCTTTAAATTTTGGTCCTTTATTTTTTGGTTCTTCTGCACCTCTTGCTTTATCTTCCCCTTTTCTTGCTTCATCGTAAGCCTTTTGATTAATTTTATTTTCTCTTCTTTCTTTTAAAAGTCGTGCTCCATATTTTGCACCTTTTTGTAATGCTGGTACAACCGCCCCTGATAATACAGACCCCTGTAAAGCGAGTGCATCTTCCCTCTGTTTAGCAGATAGAGAAGATAATAATTTTGATCTAGCCTTATCCTGAATTTTTTGAAAAGAAATATTATAACTTGCCGCCTGTTCGGCTCTTTTTTTTGCATCTAAACCCTCTTCAATGCTCGATAATCTCCCTCTTTTATTGGTTATTTGTGATGCATAAGAGTTTATTGCTCTTTGATATGCTTGCGAATTTGAATCTTCCATAGTATTTATATATAATATAATAATATTTTTTAAATTAGATATAATAAAAAATTATAATAAAAAAATGTTCACGAAAATATTTTAGAATTAAAATATTAAGATAATATATAATATGGATAATAACAATCTTAATATAACTCCACCTGATAATCTAGTATTTGAAAAAAAAACATCTTCAAAGCAGAAAGACCATCTTGAAAAAGCGAGAGTAAAAGCTAAAGAAACTATTATAAGAAGAAGACGATTAGATGAAGAAAATTCTAAAATAGAAGAAAAAGACGATGATAAACTTGAAACATCCGAAGATAAAGAAAAAGAAGAAGAAAAAGAAGAATCTGTTAAACCTAAAAGAGAATTTAAAATCAACAAAAAAATAGAATCGCCTGAAGATAAAGAATTACGTAAATTTGAATCTTTTATGAAAAATATGAATCTTTATGAAGATGTAAAAGCAAAACATCAGGAACAAATTGAAGAAGCTAAAAAAATTAAATGCTCATTTACTCAAGATGAATACAAATATATAATGGATAGGTTAGAAGAAGACGATAAAAGGAATGAAGAAAATTTAAATAAAGTTAATCCATCATTACCATCTAAAAAAGAAATCCCTATTAGAAGAACTATGAATACCAGAACTAAAGTATCAAGGTTTGGTCGATGATAAAATATTACCACACCATTTTAATATATCTTTCGTTTCAGGTAAATTATTATTATTTTTTCCTTGTTTTATTTTAATATCAATTACAACTTTAAAGATTGAAATTTCATCTTCATCTTCATTATTACTATCATTTAATTCTTCATTTTGTTCCGTTTTATGGAGTATACCCTTGTTTTTATTAAATCCATTTCTAATTGATTTTACGAAATCTGATTCACTCATTTATATATAATATAAATAAATTAATATTTATATATTAATTCATTTATATATTAATTTGTAATTATTAATATTATTTAAGAAGATAATATTAATATATAATATTATATGTCGTTATTTAACCCAATATCATACCAAAAAGAAAATAAAATTGTAGAGAGAATAGACTCCAGAGAGGTTGCACCACACTATAAACAAATACTACTAAAAGAATGTTTATCTTTTTATATAGATGGAGAGCTACCATTATTAGATGATTTTAAATTTATTGGATTGGATGATAATGAAGTTAGTATGAGTTGTATATGTTCACAACATATTAGAGATGTATATATTATCCAACATAATAAATCAGGAATTAAATTTAAAATTGGATCTAATTGTTTTAAAAAATTATATCAAACTAATGAAAATGATTTTTTTAAACCATATTGTTTAAATAATTGTAATAATAAAGTTTTATCTCGAAGAACTAAAGAGGGTAAACTAGGTCTATGTTCAAAAAAATGTATGAATATATTTAATAAAAAGGTTAATTGTGCTGAATGTGGTTTAAAATTTTGGAAAATGTCCAAACATCATAAAGTATGTAAAAAGTGTTATTTAGATACCTTCTTTTCAAAGATGGTCATTGACGATTCTATAAGAAAATTATAATTACAAATATTATTTATATAAATATATTATTTGTAATTTTATAAATATTATTTGTAATTGATTACTATTGTATATAATATATTCAATTTGTATATATTATTTATTATTTCTCTATTTAAATCAGTAAAAAAAAACAATAATAATCAGATAAAATGATTTCGCAGTTTCTCAATAAATTGCCCCTAAAAAACAAAAGTCCCTATTGTAGCAAAAATGAAAAATCGTATAATAAAGACTTTTGTTTTTTAGGGGCAA
>JACKQG010003167.1_pt1 | contig 20528 bp, 18 predicted proteins | sample 8237621 | NCBI WGS metagenome assembly JACKQG01 (sample SAMN15677084, study PRJNA649215) | marine metagenome | biome: marine; feature: Black Sea; material: saline water; isolation source: suspended particulate matter (SPM) from the Black Sea western gyre | collected 2013-06-09/2013-06-10 | depth... | reverse complement strand
TGTTCGCGCTGATTTTTTCCATCGGCATCATGGTTGATGACGCCATCGTTATCATCGAAAACATCGTCCGCCACTGGGCCAGGGGTGGCGCGCGTACGCCGTTGAAGTCGACCATCGAGGCCGTTGCCGAAGTCGGCAATCCGACGATCATCGCGACACTGACCATCGTCGCGGCCCTGCTGCCGATGATGTTCGTGTCCGGCTTGATGGGGCCTTATATGAGCCCGATTCCGGCCAACGCTTCGGCAGCCATGGTGTTTTCCTTTTTCGTCGCCGTCATCATCACGCCGTGGCTGCTGTTCAAGATCGCCTTCGGTGGCCGTGATACGGTCAACGGCGAAACGCGGGCCACCCTGGAGCAAAATGGCGAGGACGAGGAAGACCCGGGGGCTCTTGGCCGGCTTTACCTGAGGTTAGCCCGGCCGTTGCTGGTTGGGCGGACGCGCTCGATCCGGTTCCTGGCCGCTGTCGGGGTCGCCACGGTGTTGGTAATGGGTTTGTTCGCGACCAAGAGCGTCACCGTCAAGCTGCTTCCCTTCGACAACAAATCGGAATTGCAGATCGTCGTCGATCTGCCGGAAGGGTCGTCGCTGGAAGATACCGAGCGTGTGTTGAGCGAGGCGGCGGGGCGGCTTTCGAAGGTTGCTGAAATCACCCATATGCAGATCTATGCCGGGACCGCCGTGCCGTTCAATTTCAACGGTCTGGTGCGGCACTACTACCTGCGTGGCGAACCGTGGCAGGGGGATTTGCAGATCAACTTGAAACCGAAACACGACCGCGACCGGCAAAGCCATGCCGTGGCGCTGGATATCCGCCGTCTGATCAAGGGGTTGTCGGCGCCCGAAGGCACGTCGATCAAGGTTGTCGAGGTTCCCCCCGGCCCGCCCGTGTTGTCTACCCTGATGGCCGAAATTTACGGTCCCGACCAGGACAGCCGCCGCGAGGCCGCCCGCAAGGTTCGCAAAGCCTTCGAGGCCGTCGATTTTGTCGTCGATGTGGACGATTCCTTAGGCCAGCCGCCGGAACGCCTGCGCTTTGAAATCGATCAGCAGAACCTGGAATTTCACGGCGTTCAGGAACAGGCGCTCTATGACACGCTGCAGGCGTTGTTCGTCGGCGTCAACGTCGGCTATTCGCAACGTGGCGACGGCGTAAACCCGGTCGAGATTTCCGTGCGGCTTCCGAAAAAGGCGCTGGCGGTCAGCGAACGCCTTCTGGCGACGCCCGTGCCCGCACCGGGGGAGGCCGCCGATACGGGGCGCATCGTCGAACTGGGCGACGTGGTGACACTGAAGCGCGAGCGTGCGTCCTATCCATTGTTCCGCCGCAACGGACATTTCGCCGAAATCGTCACCGCCGAAATGGCTGGGCGGTTCGAGGCCCCCATCTACGGCATGTTCGCCGTCGAGGACAAATTGGCGGAGATCGACTGGGGCCGGGCCGGCAAACCGGCCATCGCTTATCACGGGCAACCGAAGGACGAAAGCGGCGTGACCCTGTTATGGGACGGCGAATGGGAAGTCACCTATGTGACCTTCCGCGACATGGGGTTGGCGTTTATTTTCGCGCTGTTGGGAATTTATCTTCTGGTGGTCGGCCAATTCGGCAGTTTCAAGCTGCCGTTGGTGATCCTGACGCCGGTGCCGCTGACACTGATCGGGATCATGATCGGACACTGGATGTTTTCGGCGCCCTTTAGCGCGACATCGATGATCGGGTTTATCGCGTTGGCCGGGATCATCGTGCGCAATTCTATCCTGCTGGTCGACTTTATCCGCCAGCGCCAAGGAGAGGACGTTCCCTTGCGCCAGGTTTTGCTGGAAGCCGGCGCTATCCGCTTCAAGCCGATTTTCCTGACCGCCGTTGCGGCCATGATCGGGGGGCTTTTCATTCTGGCCGATCCGATCTTCCAGGGATTGGCGATTTCTCTTGTGTTCGGGCTGGCGTCATCGACGGCGCTGACGTTGCTGGTAATACCGGCTATTTACATCGTTCTACGCGACGACGGGCGGGCGTTGCCGGATTATACCAAGGATCATTAATAAAGACCTGAAATCACGATCCGAGATTGAGGTCGCGGATCGCCTTTTGATAATCCGAGTTCCGGCGCCACCGACTCAAGGCCTCTTTCGCAGCCTTCTCCGGGAGACGTTCGTAAAATTCCAGAATGCGCTGGGTCTCCCGGGAATCCATGCCGGATTCCCCAGACGTGGATGTCAGACGGCTCAGGGAATAGATGGTGGTGAAGTCCCTGGTGCTGATTCCGGTCGCCTTGCAGGCAATGGCCAGTCCTTCACCGCCGGGCTCGAACATGATGCGCTTGACCAGCGTGTTGCGAAGCCCCGTGAGGCGGCGGAACATGGCTTCGAACAGGAAAATCTCCCCGTCCTTGAGGGCGCGGATCATCATTTTTGACAGCCCAAGGCCGCCGCTTTCGACTTCCTCGGCCAGTTCGTCGGATTTGTTTCTGGTTTTTGTCGGCGCATTTTCAGCCGATTGTTCCAAAAGATCGTCGAGAACGGTCTTGTCCAGATTAAAATTATCCAGAATGTATTTCCGGAGCGCGGCGGTCACCCACAGGTACATGCGCTTCGCCAATTCCGGGTCTAGGTCGTCGCGGCGCAGGATCGGTTCCTGGTAGGCATCCACGCGTTTTGATTCCTCGACCAGGAATTCCATGGTCGTCAGCGAAACGGTGGCGCCCGAGTTCTTCAAAAGCGAGGTAATGACGCTTTGGTCGCCGGTTTTCACCAGGGCGTCGGAAACAAGTTCGGAGACGTTGTTGCGCACGGCAACGGCCAATTGATGTTCCTGGGTACGGTGGCGGATCACCTCGATCAGGTCTTCGTCGGCAAGCACGGTGCTATCGTGGAGAATGGAATAGGCGACTTCGATTTCGTCGTTGGCCAGCAGGTTGATCAGGTCGGGCGGAGCGTCGGGCAACCCGGAAAGCTGTTCGGCGATGACCCGGCGGATGGCCATTTCCGCGTTGTGGACCATTTTATGCAGGATATCGAACATCAAGGTCCGCTCCCGCTCACTCAGGACGCGGTCCTTGCCGGTAAACAGGTCCGAGATGGTTTCTGCCAGCAACTGGCGGCGCTCGCCCGACTTATCGCGGGCCAAACTCAGTAGAAACTCAGCGTCAAATTCTGCCATTGTCGTGGTCAATGTTCCAAAAAAAATACACGGCCAAACCAAGGACCCTGCATTCAAACGCCTATGTAGATAGGGGCCGGTGGGCGCAAAAGCCAGAAAAAAACGACGCGGCTGAATGGTCTGCCTTGCAGCCTAATATTGTATGTATTTCCTCCGGGTTGTCCACCGGGGGGATTAGTCAATTCCTCGTGACCCGTACACAGGGCATCTTGTCAGGCGCGAGCCCTTTCCTATATCAAGACAACAGAATGAAACACGGGATTAAGAAGGGGCAGGCGGAATGGAAAAGGCGATGTTCGGGGCCGGGTGTTTTTGGGGCGTGGAAGCGGCCTTTCGGCGTCTGGAAGGCGTCGTCGACGCGGCGGTCGGGTACAGCGGCGGTACGACGCCAAATCCGGCCTATGAAAATGTCTGTGGCGGGCACACCGGCCACGCCGAAGTGGTCGAGGTCACTTTCGACCCTGCCAGGATCAGTTACCAACACTTGTTGGCTATGTTTTGGGCCTGCCATGACCCGACCCAGCTCAATCGCCAGGGTTGGGATGTCGGGACCCAGTACCGCTCTGCCATTTTCTTTTACACCCCGGAACAGGAAACCCAGGCCCGGGAATCAGCCGCGGCGCTTCTGGAATCCGGTCGCATCAAGGGGGAGGTCGTCACCGAAATCACCAAGGCGTCGGAATTCTGGCGTGCGGAAGAATATCACCAGCGCTATTTCGAAAAAAACGGCGGCCATTAAGGGCCTATCCGTGAATGTCACTTGGATGGTTGGCGGCTTTACGCTCGCATTCGGCCAAGAAAAAAGCCCCTTTGCAGGGGCTTTTTTTGTTCTTCAGGTTGGCTGTGAAGGTTTTGAAACGGAAATAACGCAGAGAAAATTTCCTTAAAAGAGCAGAGAGATCAAAACCAAGCCTAAACCGGGGTTTGTTCCGACTCGCGCTTGGCTCGTTCCTTGGCCTGTTTGGCCTTTTTCGCTTCCATTTGCTTGAAGGCCTTTGCCATCTTCTTTTGGGCGCGGCCGCCATCAAACTGCATTTTTTTGCTTTTTATAGCCATCGTCTTTTTCCGTTTCTCAACCGTTTTATCGGCCCGTCCTTACGGTTTTATTGAGCGATTGTCCTCAAGCGGCCTCACCGCCCGAACGCCAGGCCGCCGTACCCTTGCAGGTGGGGCAGACACGCTGGCCATAATGTTCGGACACGAAAGGCTTGCTGCACATCAGACACGGCCGCTTTTTTTGCTCGTTTTGGCGGTCGGACTGAGGTTTTTTATTGTCGTTGCGGCGGCTTGCCATGGGGTTCTCCTACTTAAATTCTTTAAGGCCATCGTCTTCCGAAAGAAAACCACGCGAGAACCAAAGGGTTCGCGCCAAAATCGTCTGCTTTGCGGAAAAAATCGCCCTAAACGCCTATCTGGTTATCCGGTGGAACGATCATGCAACATATATCCAACACAGCCGGTTAACCAAGTTCACACACAGTTCCGGAAAAGAATATAGTATACAAAACGGGGAAGATCAACCCTTTTGTCCATATTTTGGGCCAAAAACTGGGGGTAACCACAATAAAAATAACAATATTACCCGTGGAAACCCGCAACATTGTTGCAAATTTTAACTGGAATTTTCCAGCACCGCGCAGAAAAACCCGTCCGTTCCGGTGGACGCGGGGCTGAGTCGCAGGCTTGGCCCCGGTGGTGGAGGCGGGCCGCCGATGGTTTCGGCCCAAATCCGGTCAATGGGCAGGGGACGGAAATTGATGTGGTGTTCCAGGAACCAAGCCATTTGGCGTTCGTTTTCCTCCTGTAGAAACGAACAGGTGGTATAGACCAATCGGCCGCCCGGTTTGACCAGGATTGCCGCCATGTAGAGAATCCGCTGCTGGGTGGCGAGCATGTCATCCAGGTCGTCCAGGGTGGACCGCCAGCGGGCATTCGGATCGCGCCGCCACGCCCCCGTCCCGGTGCAGGGCACATCGGCCAGGACCCGGTCCATGCGGCCCGCATTTTTGGTGATCCAGGCATCGTCCCGTGCGGCGATGATGCGGGTGCGGACACGTTCCGCCCCGGCTCTCTGCAATCTGGGGGTCATCCTCTCAAGGCGGTGGGCGGAAATGTCCAAGGCCGTCATACGGCCCTCGATTCTCCCGTTCACGCCCATGGATGCCGCCAGCGCCAGCGCCTTGCCGCCGCCACCGGCGCAGAAATCGACCACGTCCATGCCGGGCCGGGCATCCGTCAGGAGCGCCACCAGTTGCGAGCCTTCGTCCTGAACCTCGATCCAGCCCTGCTTAAAAGCCGTCGTTCCAGCCAGTCGCGCCTTGCCGGTCAGGCGCAGCCCGATCGGTGACAAGGCCGTCGGCTCGGTATCGATGAAGGCGTCCTTCAGGGCTTTGCGCGCCGCATCGGGCGACGTCTTCAGCGTATTGACGCGAAGGTCCACGGGCGCCGGCTGGTTCAGGGCCGACATTTCCTCGGCCAGGCGTTCGGGCCACAGGGCCTGCAAGGAGCGGTCCATCCAGTCCGGGTATTCGAGGGTAACCGGCGAGGTCATGTCGGCATGGACCAGGGGCCGGCCGTAGAGCGCTTCTGCCAGGGCGTCTTCCTCCGGCGTCATCGGTTGCGGGCAATGGGTGGCGCCGCTGAAGATTTTGCGGATGTCCTTGGGTGAGGACTTTTTTTCCAGAGCCAGTTCGGCGATGAGGCGGGTTCGCGGGCCGGGTTTGGAGTCTGAGCCGGTGCGTTCAATCCACCAGTCGAGCCGCGCCCGGTGTCGCAGGATGTCGTAAATTGTTTCATTGACGCCGCGCCGGTCACCGGACCCGGCATAACGGCGCTTGCGGAAATAAGCGTCAATCTGGCGGTCGGCGGGCTCCGTGCCGGACCAGATGGCGTCCAGCAGTTCGATCACCGCCTGCATGCGCGCGCCGGGGGTCATTCAGGGAAACTCCGGGCAGGGCCGGTGCTCAGGTCTCAGACCTGTAATTGGGGGCTTCGCGGGTGATGGTGATGTCGTGGACATGACTTTCGCGCAGGCCCGATGCCGTGATGCGGCTGAATTTGGCGTTTTTCTGCAATTCCGGAATGGTGGGGTTTCCGGTGTAGCCCATGGCGGCGCGCAGGCCTCCGACCAGTTGATGGACAATGCTGAAGACCGGCCCCTTGTAGGGCACCCGGCCTTCGACGCCTTCCGGCACCAGCTTCAGGTCGTCGGACACGTCTTCCTGGAAATAGCGGTCGGCCGAGCCGCGGGCCATGGCGCCCAGCGATCCCATGCCGCGATAGGATTTGTAGGACCGGCCCTGAAACAGGAACACCTCGCCGGGGCTCTCATCGGTGCCGGCGAAAAGCGACCCGATCATGCAGACGGCGGCGCCGCCGGACAGCGCCTTGGCGACATCGCCGGAATACTTGATTCCGCCGTCGGCGATAAACGGAATGTCCGCCTTCCGGCACGCCGTGGCGACGTCGAGAATGGCGGAAAATTGCGGCATGCCGACGCCCGCGACCATGCGGGTGGTGCAAATGGTGCCGGGCCCGATGCCGACCTTGACGCAATCGGCGCCGGCGTCGATCAGCGCCTGGGCGCCATCGGCGGTAGCGACGTTGCCGCCGACGACCTGGGCCCGGTTGGACAGTTTCTTGATGTCGGACACCGTCGTCAGGACGCCTTCGGAATGGCCGTGTGCGGTGTCGACGACGATGACGTCGCAGCCAACGTCCAGAAGCGCCTCGGCGCGGGCAATGCCGTCGGCGCCGACACCGGTAGCGGCGGCGACACGAAGGCTGCCATGTTCGTCCTTACAGGCATTGGGGTGGGCCTGCGCCTTTTCGATATCCTTGACCGTCATCAGGCCGATGCAGCGGAAGGCGTTATCGACGACAAGCAGTTTCTCGATGCGGTGCTGGTGCAAAAGACGCTTGGCGTCGTCGTGGCCGATGTCTTCGCCAACGGTGATCAGCGGGGTTTCCTCGGTATGGCGCGTCATTAGCTCACTGACCGGCTGGTCCAGGTTGTCGGCGAAGCGCACGTCGCGGTTGGTCAGGATGCCGACCAGTTTTCCGTTGTCTTTTTCGACCACCGGAATACCGGAAATGTTATGGCTTTCCTTGATGCGGAGCGCATCGGCCAACGTCGCCTGCGGGGCGATGATGAACGGGTTGATGACTATGCCCGATTCGAATTTCTTGACGATGCGGACCTCGCCGGCCTGTTCCTCGGGCGTCAGGTTCTTATGAATCACGCCCATGCCGCCGGCCTGGGCCATGGCGATGGCGAGCTTGCTTTCGGTGACCGTATCCATGGCCGCCGACAGCAGTGGAATGCCCATTTCAATGGAACGGGTCAGGCGTGTCGTGGTGTCGGCATCGGTCGGCAGAACGTCTGACCTGGCGGGCACCAGGAGGACATCATCAAAGGTCAAAGCTTCAGGAAATTTCATGCCGCGTCCAGTCCTTCATGGTGACCGAGTTGGCGCGTCATCATATAGATGATTTTGTGAAAGCCAAGCGGGAACGGGACGATCTGGCGCTTTACTGGACCGGCAGAGAAAACAAAAAGGCTCTTGGTTGGAAGCGCCCTTGCCGTGCCCGTTATTTTTCCTGGGTAGGGTCCTTCCGAAAACCAATCGCCACGACGTAGGTTTCCGCCGATTCCTTGCGGCTCGATGGCGGCTTGGCGTGTTTGACGGTTTTAAAGCGTTGCTTTATGCGCGTCAGCAATTCGCCTTCGGTGCCGCCTTTGAACGCCTTGCCGACGAAGGCGCCGCCCGGCGCCAGCACCTCGCAGGCGAAATCGAAAGCGGCTTCCAGCAGTCCAATCACCCGAAGGTGATCCGTCGCCGCGTGTCCGGTCGATTTCGCCGCCATGTCCGAGAGCACCACGTCGGCCGGGCCGTCAAGCGCGTCTTTCAGCAATTGCGGCGCGTCGTCGGCCATGAAGTCGTGGCAGATCAGAACCGCGCCGGGAACGGAGTCGGTTTCCTCCAGGTCCATGCCGACGATGTACCCTTGCTTGCCTTTGTTGGCGCCTTGGGCGTTGACCCTCTCGGCGGCGACCATGGACCAGCCGCCGGGACACGCGCCCAGGTCGACGACACGCCCACCGGGTTTGAGAAAGTGGAACTTGTCGTCCAGCTCGATCAGCTTGAAGGCGGCGCGCGACCGCAGGCCCTGGTCCCGGGCCTCGGCGACGTAAGGATCGCTGAGCTGGCGTTTCAGCCAGCGGGTCGAGGATTCCTTGCGGCCCTTGGATTTGCGCAGCCGCTCGGTTTTTCCGCGTCCTGATTTACCCCCACCGGACCCTCCCGTGGCGGACGTGCCCCCGCCCGACTTTCCTCCACCGGTCTTTGCACTGGTCGATTTGCGGGCCATCAGGCGACGGCCCGGTCTTGTGCCATCATTTCCAGCAGCAGTCCTTCGCGGATGCCCCGGTCGGCGGCGGTCAGGTGCAGCGCCGGCCAACGGCGGCAGATGGCGGTCAGGATGGCGCAGCCCATGACCATCAGGTCGGCCCGGCCCGGCCCGATGCAGGGGTGGCTGTTGCGGGCCTCGAAACCCAGGGACATCAGGTTTTCGCAAATGGCGTGAATGCTTTCATAGCGGATCGGCAGCCCGTCGACGCGGGCGCGGTCATAACGCGGCAGATCGAGATAAATGGCGCCCATGGTGGTCACCGTACCCGACGTGCCCAGCACATGGACGTTGCCGTCGGCGATCTCGCCGGCAATGCCGTGGCGTTCCTCGAACGCAAGCAGGCCGGCATCGACCCGCTCGACGATGACCTCAAACGCCTCTTTTTTCAGGGCGTCGCGGCCGAATTCCTCGGCCAGGCTGACGACGCCGAAGGGCAGGGACAAAATGTCGATCGGCTTAGGGCCTTCGGGGGCGGCGGTTTCGATCCACATCACTTCCGTGCTGCCGCCGCCGATATCGAACATCAACGTCCGGGGGTGTTCCGTCTTGAGCAGCGGCACGCACCCGGCAATCGTCAATTCCGCCTCTTCCTCCGGGGAAATGGTTTCCAGGCCGATCCCGGTAACGCGTTCGACATGGCGGAAGAAGTCTGCGTCGTTTTCGGCCTGGCGGCAGGCCTCGGTGGCGATGGCGCGGATCTGGCGGACATTGCGTGACGCGATTTTTCGGGCGCAGATCAAAAGGGCCTCCGTCGTGCGCTCGATGGCGTTGTCCGAGAGCCGCCCGGACTCGCTCAACCCTTCACCCAGCCGGACGATACGGGAAAACCCGTCGATCACGCGAAGGCCGTCTGAATTGGCCCCCGAATTGCTATTTCCGTCCGGGCAGGCCACCAGCATGCGGCAATTGTTGGTGCCGAGATCGATGGCGGCATAAGCGGCCCGTCGTGAATTTGGGCGGGAACCTGGTCGGGCCTGGGGCCGGGAATTGGGGGCGTTTGACGGTTTTGACACGCTGGTTGGTCTTTCTTGTACGGGGCTTGTTAGGGGGCCATCTTAAAGCGGTTCCGCGCCGGGCACAAAATGGTTTAGATTTTCGGGATAATGCTCTAAATGAATGCGCATCAACGCCGCCCTAAACCACCGGGGGGCGGCCGATACCGATGGGGTGTCGTATAATGGTTATTACTCGCGGCTCTGACCCGCGCAATCGGGGTTCGAATCCCTGCACCCCAGCCAACCTATTAAAATATAATGAAAACAATAGGTTGGTTAGTTAAAATAACGGTTATGGGTACACGTTACGGGTACACTTCTGAGGCCAACTTAGGCACTATACGCCTCGCTGTATTTTAACCGGCTCGGGACCACCAGCCTTCCCCGGTGTCGGGAATCTAAAAAGAAGCGGTGTTGGCCCCACTCAGCAGAGCCTTATCTTTGAGGATTGAGCAACATCTTCCTTCCGCCGCTGTCGGTGACTTCCATTCCCTCGTCCTTCTTTCGGGACGCTTTGACGGCTTCAATGCGCCGCTTTCCCGTTTCCTGTGGTTAGCACATGTACTCATTAATGGGGTGTTGATGTCTACCTCGCCAATGTCCGCTTTACCCCCAATAGCGGACATTCGGAGGGTAGCCGTGGAATGTCTGCTTATGCCCAAAGCGAAAATTAATGACTTATGGTGTTCATCAGTGTGCGCAGAACATTAAAAATAATTGCCGTTATCCTTGGCCGGTGAAAGGGCCCCTTTTTGGCGTCGTCCGTGGTGTGATTTAGTGGCGTCAATGACAAGGCCCCGGCCCAGGTCAGCGGCCTTTCTTGGCGGCTGATGGCACTTTCCGCCTCCGTTTCTTTGCTTTGCCCTTAACGATGTTGCGAATGGCATCGTGGAGAATCGAGAGGGCACGGTCCACCTCCTCGTCGGTCGAGGTCATCGGCGGCACCAGGCGGATAACGTTCTGCAGGCCCCGGGTGCCGCGGGTTTGGAAAATCAACCCCTTCTTGAGAGCATAGGCAGCGATCTGTTTCAGAGCCGAGTTGGCTGGCGTCTTCTTTTCACGATCGTTGACCAGTTCGATTCCCAACAGCACGCCGCGGCCACGGATGTCACCGATCAATTCGTACTCCTTAGCCATCTTGCGAAAGGCACCCTTGATGCGCTTCTCGATGCGCGCTGCGCGGTCAGCCAGGTTCTCGTCGACGATGATGTTGAGGCTTTCCTCGCCGGCGGCGCAAAGTAAGGGGTCGGTGGCGTGGGAGCGGGTTGCGAAGTAGCCGTTTTTGACAGCCTGCTGGGCGATCTTGGTCGAAGTGCAGACGGCACTGATCGGCAGCCCGCCTCCTAAATGCTTCGATAGCGCAATAATGTCCGGCATCACGCCTTCCTCGTGCTGGAAGCCGAACATCTTGCCAGTCTTTCCGAGGCCTGTTTGGGCCTCGTCAAGTATAAGTAACATGCCACGTTCGTGGCAGGCCTCCTGGACCCGCTTGTAGAATCCTTCCGGCGGAACGATCACACCGCCAGCGCTTAGGATAGGCTCGCCGATGAAAGCCGCCGGCTTGGAGGTGAAATTCGCATCGGCCAGTTCCAGGCTGGTTGTCAGGCATTGAATGTCACAACTCGGGAACTTCAGTTTCAAGGGGCAACGGTAGCAATAGGGGGCGAGGACGGCGGAGGTGGCCGGCGCCACGACACTGTGGCGGTGGCGATTCCAATTGAAGGACAGCGACCGGGTCAGGTAAGAGGTCGAACCGTGCAGGCCGGCGTGCATGCCGAGGACGTCGATGCCACCTGTCGCCTTGCGGGCCAGGTCGATGGCGCCCTCAATGGAATCACTGCCGGAGACTAGGAACAGGGAGCGCTGCAGTGGCTTCGGTAGCAGCTTTCCAAGCCGCTGGTGGAGTCGTAACCGCGGTATGTTCAGCATGACGTTGGAGGCATGCATCATTGTCTTCAGGGTCTTCTCGATGATTGCCACCATGCGCGGGTGCTGGTGGCTGATTGCCGCCCCCATCTGCCCCGATTGGAAATCCAGGTATTCCTTGCCATTGATATCAGTGACCGTGCGGTCCTTGCTTTTGACCAGGATAGGCTGCTCCTCGATGCCGCCCATGTAGCTGGAGCGTTCGGTAGGGAACATCCATCTTGAGACAATTTGCTTGGCCTTGGCTTTGTTCACGGTAGAAATCCTTTTTTTCTGGGCGCCACTTGAGAGGCCGCGTTTGATGCGGATAAACAGCCGATTGTAAGCAAAATAAGCGGAAAAATAAGAGGACAGTCTACTTATTTCGTCCAGCGTTCGAACTTGGAGTTGGAATGAGCCTGAGCAGACAGGAATAAAAAATACTGTCCTCGTATTTCAAAGTAATGGTGGGCGCGCACAAGTGATCTTCTTTTACTTCACCCCAAAGAGGACATCACTATTGGACGCACGCTTGTTGTCGTGGTTAGGATGAGACATACATGGTCAAAAAAGACGAATTTGTTACATTCATGGGTATCCCGCGTGCCGATAAGGCCACGCGGGGCGCCGCCGCCATCCTTGGATTCCCCTTTGAACGCATCGGCCATCGCTTGCGCACCGGCTCAGATCTCGGTCCCGCCGCCATTCGGGAACAGTCTTGCTTGCTACGGCCGTACCAGCCGCCACATGCGGACTTCGACCCCCTTGAACGTCTCAATGTCGTCGACTTTGGGGATATCGACATCGCGGCTGGCGATGTGGCCGTGGCGTACGATTTCATCACGGGGGCGGTCGATCGGATCCTCGCCGACGAGGCGGTTCCAGTGACCCTCGGTGGTGATGGCAGCGTCACGCTGCCGCAGCTTCGCGCCGCCGCCCGCTCCCACGGCCCTCTAGCCTTGGTACACATCGACGCGCACACGGATACAGGCCCCGGAAAGACACCGGGTGAACTCAGCCCTTCGACGACCTTCACCCGCGCCGCCGAGGAAGGATTGCTCGATATGAACCGGGCGTTCCACGTCGGCGTTCGCGGAACGCAGCGCTTCAAGGGTGTCATCCCATTCTCGTGCGATCTCGGGTTCGAAGTTATTACCGGGGGAGATCTGTTCCGTCGCGGCATGAGCGAAACCGGCGCCTATCTTCGCCAGCGAATCGCGGATCGACCGGCCTACCTCTGTTTTGACATGGATTTTTTCGATCCGTCCTGTGCCCCCGGCGTGTGCCAACCGGAGTGCGGTGGCGCAACGGCCAGGGAAGGTCTGGAACTGCTGCAATCCCTGGCCGGCACGAAATTTACTGTATTCGACGTCAATACGGTTAGCCCACCCCAAGACATCGGAGGCATGACAGCCTTGCTCGCTGCCCGTGTCCTCCTCGAATGCTTGGCGCTGGCCTGTCAAACGAAATCCGTCACCTCATAACAAGCGCGACCTATTGAATTATTAATCCGACCCAGTGTCCGCTTCTGGCTAGAAGCGGACACTTTGAGTGGTAGCCAAATATGTCCGTTCTTACCCCGAAAGCGGACATTCCGAGAGTAGTTGTAAAGAGTCTGTTTTTGACCCGAAGCGGACCTTTGCGGCAAATGGGTTGTCGATCGAATTAAGTGGTCGTTGAAAATATCGCGAGGCCATAAACGAAAAGGGGTCAGCATGAATGCCGACCCCTTTGAAACCGGTAGAGAATTGGTTATTTCTTTTTCTTTCCCTTATTTTTCTTCTCTTTTTTGGCTTTCTTTTCCGACTTTCTTTTTTTGTTTTCGTCGTTGCAAGGCTTGTCGTCCTTAGAGCACTCTTTCTCGGCTTTATCCTTCTTGTCTTTCTTGTCCTTTTTTGCCTTTTTCTCCTTATCCTTTTTCTTCGCCTCCGCGGTCTTGTGGCCGACGGACACGCCGTCTTCGATACTCACCGTCCAGGGGGCTGCGACGCCGCCTGCAAGGAAGAAACAAAAGGTTAGAGCAATTACGATATTGCGTAGCATGATCAAATTCTCCCCATTTCGTAAATTTGTGTTTGTACACGCATTACATCTGTAACGAATAGGGACCAGAAGTTAGCCTGACCCCCCTGATGGTGATCGACGATGAATTATTCGCGCACACATTTTGTTGCCGGTCAAGATTAGGTGCCCGAAGCTGCCCATTCCAAAACTACGAACCATTGAAATTACCGCCCCACCGGTTACCGGAGGCAGGACAGCAGGAAGCGGTAACAAGATTTTATGTCTCTTTATGGCTATTTGCGGACCTTTTGAACCATAGCCAATTATGTCTGCTTTGCCCCCGAAAGCGGACATTCGAAGGGTTTTGTGAATAAGCCAGTGGGCGCCGAAAATCGGGGTTTGCCGTACTCCTGTTATGGAGACGGTTCGTCGCCTTCGGTTTCTTCCTTGGGTTTCTGCTGGCGGGGTTTCTCGTCTGATGTCTGTCCCCCTTTGCGCCGTTCTTCTCCGTCGTATTTCCCCTTGTGCCGTCGGCGGTCCGGCCCCGTATAGGTCTTTGTCCTAATAAATTCCCGTGGGGTCTCGATGATTTTACAAATGTGCTCGTAGACTGCTTTTGCCGAAACGGGCTGAGCCAGAAATTCAGTGATACCCGCATCTCGGGCTACGTAGACCCTGGACTTTTCGGTATATGCCGTGATCATGATGACAGGAACGACCTGGTTTGGACTTGCTTGGTCCTGGCGTATTTTGTTGAGAAGGCTAACGCCATCGAACTCAGGCCCCCAATCGATGGTGACAATATCGGGATTGACGCTGCAGAACGTCTGAAACGCGGCTTCAGGAGTGGATTCTACGTAAATATTCCGCATACCAAATTTACGAAGGACCTCCTTCATGATTGACCTCATGGCCGGATGTTTCTCGGCAACAAGAATAACCAGTTTGCTGAGATCGTACGACGGCAGAGGGTCTTCGTCTTTATTCAAGTAGAACTCCCAAGATGGTCTATCTCCAGGATCATTTTACCAAATTTCAGGCAAGACCGGTGTGTTTCTTTGAAACCTTCGCCGAAATTTCAAACAGTTACACCGGCCTCAAAAGATGATTTCCTGTTCTGGGGCGATAGATCCAGGCCTCCCCCCTTTATTGGCGTCAAAGACACTTGGCAGCCGTTAAGTAACTGTGTCAGGGTAATTTGAGTGTCTATGTTTCGATGATGATTATCGGGATCGTTCGGCGACCGGTTTTCGTCGTCAATGTATGGGGTCGCAATGGCGGAATATGCTTTTCTGATTAATTTTGGTGTCCTTGCCGTCGTGGCCCTCATCATCGGAATCATGATGAGAATTTCACATAAAAAGGAAGTGGCGAAACGGACCCGGTTAGCCGAAATTGCCAAAAAAAGAGCCGGGCTATTAAAATCAATAAATAAAATTCATTGGGAAGATCAATTTGCCATCGATGGAGGGGTTATCGACAAGGGCAACAAGACCTTGTTCGACCTGGTCAACGAATTCAACGAGAGCATTCCCATCCTCCAGTTGCCCGGTGAAATGCTATCCATTCTGGCATCTCTGAAAAAATACACTCAAACGCACTTTCCGCGTGAGGAGAAGCTGCAGTTGACATCGGATTTTCCGTTTTTTGAGGACCACAAGAAAGAACATGAGGCCCTAATAGAAAAGTTGAACGGTTTGATAAAAAAAGTGATGCAGACAAAAGAAGACAATGTCATCGATGTCGCCGCTGAAATCACATCGTTTTTGGAGAAGTGGATAACCGGGCACGTGCTTGAAAGTGACCTTTCCTTGAAGCCCTATGTGGACAGGTTGCGCGAAAACGTTAAGAGCAAGAGCGAACCCCAACCATAAAGAACAACCAAACACTCCCCTGAAGGGATGGATACGCTATCTGAGGTGGCGATTCGGTCAGGCTGCCGTCTAAGAATACCCTTTTTCCATCTTCAGCCCACCGCAACGTCCGCTTCTGGCTATTAGCGGACCTTTTGAGCCGTAGCCAATAATGTCCGCTCTTACCCTGAAAGCGGACATATGTAATTCTGTCCGGTGGTCGATATATTGAGGCTATCTACTTTATCGTTTCGGCAATCTGCAGAAGGTCAATTGACGGGAACAATTTAAGTTTCTTGGCAACAGACATGTTAATCACCACCGAGAAAACGGTCATGCGGGCGACCGCAAGATCACCGGGGCTGACCCCATCAACGAGGATTTTCTCCGCCTGCCTGCCCGCCAGCCTACCCACGTCGTAATAACGTGCAGCGACAGATATCAAGGCCTGCGATTGGCGTACCAGATCCTCGTACGGGCTGATCACCGGAATGCCGTGCCGGACAGCTTCACTGGTTACAGTGTCGCCATTGTCCCGGAGAAATGAAGAGGATCCGAGATAAAGGAAATCCACTTCTGCGGCCTTCAGTTCGGCGATCTTCGAGATAATGTCTTCAGTCCGCGGCTTGCCGTTTTCGCCAAGCGGCAGTTCCTCGGAAATCAGATCAAAACCCATTTTATCGGTCAGTTGAGCAACTTCATCGCGCTTCAGGACCGAATTGCTTTCATTGCTATTGTACAGCATGCCGAGCCGCTTAAATCCCGGCCGGTAGGCACGGATCGTTTCAATGTTCACCTCCTCGGGAACCCGGTTGTAGGTGCCGGTGATATTGGGACGGCCCGTCTGTTCCAGGCTTTTGATAATACCGGACCCAACCGGATTGGCGACGATGGTGAACACGTTGGGGATTTCGTTGTTGAATTCCGAATTGTCTCTGTCCTTATAGGCTCCGGCAATGCCACGCGTGACGCTGGTGCCCCACGTCAGGATGAGATCAACTTTGTTTTCTCTTGCCTCGGCGAGGAACCCCGGGAGAAGGCTTTTCTTCCTCCCGGCATCGTGGAGAGTGAATTCAACACCAATCTTGCTTTCAACCAGATAGTCCTGAAAACCCTGGCACGCCTCTTCGCAGCCACGCCAGGTGACAATCATAATTTTGAATTGTGCGGCGGCTGCGTCATGGACAAGACAGGCTACGAGTACCACGGCAAAAGTAAGTGTACGCAGTATTTTCACACCCTCAACCCGACCGGGGCCTCCCTGCAATTTCGCCTACGGCATATAAAGCCGACCCGAATAACACCACAACGCCAAGGGCGTTGATGGAAACGTCCGAACCAAAGTCATCCAGCAACAAGGCGCTTGCAATAAGCCCCAGGATCGCACCGACCCTTTCGGCCAGCCGCAAGACGCTGAAAACAGAGGCGGAACCGTCGGAAATTTTATGTGCTAGTGCATAAAGGGGTGCACGCATGAAGGCATGACCCAGGCCAAGACCGGCAACAGCGGTGACAATAGCCCAGAAACCGCTCCAGACCCCAAGGGATAAGAGCGCCCCACCTGAGGCGAGGGCCCCTGCCACAACAAGGGCTGACGGCCCGACGCGGCCATCAGATAATTTTGCAATAAACGGGCTGAAGATAACGGTCGCCAGATAATAAAGCATCACCACCCGTGCGATGTCCGCCGGGCCAGCTTTTAAATCCGCCAGCATCAACGGGGTCAGATACCAGATGAATATGGCAGTGGCTGCGCTCATCGGAACAGCGACCCCGACAAGCAGCATCCAGAAACGGAAATCGGGAGATCGCATCGTTGACGACTCTTCGGGTAGGCCGGTTCCAACGGCAACCTGGTCTCCCGCCTGGCCCTGCATGGCAAAAATTGCCAGGAAACCGGACAGCACCGCAACCATCGCCCCCGACACGAAGGCGACATCGAACCCAAAGCGGCCGGCAATGACCCCGCCCATGGCCGAGCCACAAAACACCCCACCATAGACGACGGCAACAAAAGTGCTGATCGGCTTGCTGCCTCCTTGATCGGCGTCGGCACGAAGGGCGTATTCCTGACAGGCAATGGTCGCGATGGCAAAGAACACCGCCAAAAAACCACGCCAAACAGAGATAACAATAACATTCTCGCTCAAACCCATCGCCACCAAGGCCAGCGCCGTCGGAAGTACAGAAACCATGAACAAATTCCGGGCGCCAAAGCGGCGGACCAGCTTTCCACCAAACGGTGACAGTACGGTCACGGACGCCAAATAGAGGACCAGGGGTGCGGCAGCGGCCAATTCCGGGGTGAGCCATTCCGGTCGCACGGCATTGCGGGCATAAACAGGCAGGAATGATGCAGAGATTTCAGTCGCCGCGGCGTACAGGAAAAGGGTTAGCCGGATATCATGGATAACGGACAGCCTCAGCCGAGCCGGTACATCTTTGGCGATCGTGGACTCCAAAGTCTTGTCAATGCGGGCGCGCGCGGATGCCGGTATCGCCGCAAGGCGATTGGCCAAATCATGGGCCCTATCGTTGAGCCGCTCAGCGGCGCGCCCGATACCGCCCAATCCGCCGGGACGAACATAATGCAGGAAACGCCCTGTTTGCTGTTCATCCAATAGGCTGTACACACGTTGAAGGGGCTTTCCGACTGAAGTCACGGCAACAGCCAAAGCCAGTTCAAGGGCGATTAAAATGGCGACCAAAGCAATGACCATGATGTCCAGCAACACGCCCCTTAGCCGTGTCTCGACAAAAAGCGGATTGATTTCAATCGTGATGCCGCCAACCAATCTGTTTCCATCGAGTATGGGTAGGTCGAAAGTGCTTTGCGGCAAGGAAAACACGTCGCTAAAAATTGAGGTGCCGAAAGTTGACGATCCGTCATCACGTGCCGCCATTCCGATGCTTTTTTTCTCGGCATTTCGAACCGTTATTCGATTGATTTCGTCAAATTTTCTGATGGTTCGGATTAAATAGACATCCAACCCGACGATGGCATCGAACGGGATTCCAGCCTCCAGGGCACGTTGAATATCTGAACGAACAATGGAGCCTATAAGGCGCGTTTTTTTTGATAACTCGGGTTCAACGGCATGGTCAAAGGCGGTGATGGTAGCTGAACCCACGGCTAAGACCGAGGCGATAATAATAGCACCCAGTATTCCGGATAATCGGCCGCGCAAGTCTTCCGGCTTGAATCCATAGGCACGTAAATTCATTTACCGCCTTCCCGGACTGTCGCCAGCCGCTTTCCAGCGGCACGGTATTGATCTTCTGTCTTTTCCAACTGATCAAGGAGCTCACCGCCCTCGTCCTCCGCAACCGCCCAGGTTTGTCCCGCCGCGGTTCGCCAGGCGGCTTTTTCAAAGGAACCGACATCATGTTCAATTTTTTCGAATAGGCTAATTTGCTTGCCAAGCGCCACGCGCAACAATATTGAGCTTATCGCCGCCGTGCCCAGCAAGACGATAAGGGCTGCGAAGGACAGTTCCGTCGTCATTGCCAGCACACGGGTCAGGCTGCCGCTTCCCGGATAAACGATCAAAATTCCTCCGGCGCTGCCGGCATCGGCATAGGCGATATTAATGCTGCTGAGAAAACCCTTGGACGTTTCCCGGTACCAGGGGGCATTCCCTGAAGTTTTTCGGGCCAGCATGGCCTCTGGCGAAATCAAGGCCGGCGCCTTTGCCGCCGTTGAATGAACGACCCGCCCGGATGCATCAAACACATGAATGGCACGTATGGCCTCGTCGGTCTGGCGGGCCCGTTCAAGCAGGGCGTTCGCATTGCGCACGGTGGATAACGGCAGGCCAATTTTTGCCGCAGCTTCAAATGGCGCCGCCGTGCGTCCGGCAAGAACAGCCAGGCGCTCCCCGACAAGTCCGGAATTTATGTTGCCGAATTGAATCGCGGAAAGTCCTACGTAGAGAGACAGAACCAATAGATTTACGAAAATGACAGACGCCCAAATACGCCAAAATAGCGCCATTCACGCCCCCCCGATCCGTTGCAATTGCCAGAAATCCCCAATGATCGGTAATTACATCATTATTGAAACCGGCAATCAATGCATCGAGAAGCCCGGTCTTGTCAGCTTGACACAATGTCATGTTTAACGTCCGCTTTTGTCTATTAACGGACTCTTTCTCGATGGGTGAATTAGGTCCGCTTTACCCCCGGACCGCAGGGGCCGCTTCAGCGGCCAAAGCGGACATGGAGGTTTCATCATCTGAAACCCCTGTAAAGCATCTTTCGTGCCAAATTCCCGCCCACCTGGACCAAGCCGGACGCCTGCCTACTCCCAGGAGTCGAGGGGGCGTCCACAGGTTTCCAGATCGCATATCGGCATTCACGGCTTCTGGACGGAAAATTCTAGCGCGTTTGCACGAAGTTCTCCGTCTGCGTATCCATCACCCATAGATTGCCATCAGCAATATCGAACCAAGCGGCGTGAAGCGTAAGGCGGTTCCGGTCCTCCAAGATATTCACACAGGGGAAGGTTCGGAGATTTGCAATCGAATAACGAATTGAGGCGCGTTCCAACTCGGTTTGTTTTTCTGCGCTGGTGAGGTCGCTTGACGAAAAAGCTGAAGCTGCGGGCGATATCAGATCCATCCATTTGCCGATAAAATCACCCGGCGAAAGCGGTTCAGAAGTGGGGTTTAATGCTGCTTGTATGCCGCCGCACCGCCCGTGTCCAAGCACGACGATATGCTTCACCTTGAGACTTTGCACAGCGAACTCAAGCGCTGCCGAAGTCGAATGATAAGTTCCGTCTGGCTCATAGGGAGGCACCAGATTGGCGACGTTGCGCACGACGAAGATTTCGCCTGGAACAGAGTCGAAGATAGTTTCGGGCGCGGCACGTGAATCGCAACACGCAATGACCATGGTTTCAGGAGTTTGTCCCTGATCGGCCAACGTCTGATAACGTTGTTGCTCTCGGTCGAAGCGGCCATCCTTAAAAGCTCGGTAACCGCACAACAGTTTCTCTGGGAAATTTATCATCGTTTGAACATTCTTGCCCTGGTGCGAAGCCATCAACAGCCTAATCTACCCTCGCGTCTCCGACAGTGGAAGCGAAGTCCGCTTCTGGCTAGAAGCGGACTCTTTGAGTGGTAGCCAAATATGTCCGTTCTTACCCTGAAACGGACATTCCGAGAGTAGTTGTAAAGAGTCTGTTTTTGACCCT
>JACKQG010003166.1_pt1 | contig 20528 bp, 15 predicted proteins | sample 8237621 | NCBI WGS metagenome assembly JACKQG01 (sample SAMN15677084, study PRJNA649215) | marine metagenome | biome: marine; feature: Black Sea; material: saline water; isolation source: suspended particulate matter (SPM) from the Black Sea western gyre | collected 2013-06-09/2013-06-10 | depth... | reverse complement strand
TCTTCAGCAATATTATTCTATTTTTGTTATACTTAAGCACTTCGAGTGCATTTTTATCATAACCGGGCGCTAAAATAATCTCAAAAAACAATTTATTTATTTCTAAAGCTGTTTCTGCATCAATAATTTCGTTGGTTATCAGCACGCCGCCAAAAGCTGATACAGGGTCGCCTGCAATGGCGTCTTTCCAGGCATTTATCAATTTGGGTCTGCTGGCAATACCGCAGGCATTATTGTGTTTTAGAATCGCAAATGTCGGTTCGTCAAATTCATTGATCAGGTTGATGGCGGCATCTAAATCGCCAAGGTTATTATAGGAAATTGCTTTTCCATGCAACTGTTCAAATACATCCCCAAGCTCTCCGTAAAAAACACCTTTTTGGTGCGGATTCTCACCATAGCGCAAAACCCTGGAAGCTGTTATGCTTTTTTTGAAAATATCTTCTTTGTCTTCATTAAAATAATTGAATATGGCAGTATCATAATGTGAAGAAATATTCAAAGCATGGGTGGCAAAATATTTCCTGTCTTCCAGATTTGAATAACCCTTTTTCCCTTTTAAAATATTAATCAAATCGTCATATTGATTAAAAGAAGGGATAATTAATACATCTTTGTAATTTTTCGCAGCAGCCCTGATAAGGGAGATACCTCCTATATCTATTTTTTCAATAATCTCCTGTTCATCATCAGTTGATGCTACTGTTTTTTCAAACGGATAAAGGTCAACAATAACAAGGTCGATTTCCAGAATATCAAATTCTTTGAATTGCCGGATGTCGCTTTTGATATCCCTCCTTCCCAGGATACCTCCGAAAATTTTTGGATGTAATGTTTTTACTCTGCCACCTAAAATTGAAGGATAGGATGTCAATGATTCCACTGTAAATGCTTCGATTCCTAATTTGGAGATAAAGTCGTACGTGCCTCCGGTAGAATAAATTTTTATTTCCAATTCGCTAAGAATTTTTACAATTTCATCCAACCTGTCTTTATGAAATACAGAAATCAAGGCGTTTTTAATCTTCTTCACAGTATTGTTTATTATTGATATACAACTTAATTTTAAAGATCAGTACAAAGTAACAATTAAATTCGTTTACATAATTACAAGTATTTATTTAATTTTACACACTGAATATAGAACCTAACGACTATGAAAATATTTCTGAAATTATTACGGGAAAGTTTTGTTTTTGCATTTCAGTCGATCATTGTTAACAAAATCAGAACTCTTCTTTCACTTCTGGGAATTACTATCGGTATATTTTCGGTAATATCCGTTCTTACAATTTTCGATTCCATGGAAATAGCTATTCATAAAAGTATTGATCAATTAGGTGATAACGCTCTTTTTGTTCAAAAGTGGCCCTGGGCAATGGGAGGAGATTATCCCTGGTGGAAATACTGGAAACGACCTGAGCCTACTTTACAAGACCTCCGTGAAATTCAGCGAAGAAGTACAGCTTCCGAAGCCAGCACTTTTATGTTTTCGGTGAATCGTACTGTAAAATACAGAAACAACAGCATTGAGGACATAGATATTATAGCTGTTTCACATGATTTTGAAAAGGTTATGCCTTTTGATCTGGAAGACGGAAGATATTTTACACCTATTGAATCAAAGGCTGGAAAAAATGTTACGATATTAGGTAAAGATATTGCAGAAAAATTATTTGCCGGCGCTTCTCCAATAGGTAAACAAATAAAAATATTTGGAAGTAAGCTCGAAGTAATCGGCGTGATGAAAAAAGAGGGTGAAGATATGTTTGGCAGTTCTTCCGATGACCAGGTGTTTATTCCAGTTAACTATGCCAGAAATTACATTGATATTCAGAATGTCGGCACCACTATTATTGTACGGGCAAAACCCTTTGTTTCGAATGATGAGTTACGCGATGAATTAGTTGGTATCATGCGTTCTGTCAGGAAACTTAAGCCAAAGGCAGAAAACGATTTTGCTATTAATGAAACCAGTATAATTTCGAAAGGATTTGATGAATTTTTTGGTGTCATTGCCTTAATAGGTTGGATTGTAGGCGGTTTTTCTTTGCTGGTCGGTGGATTTGGTATAGCTAATATTATGTTTGTATCGGTAAAAGAGCGTACCAATCAAATTGGGATACAAATGTCGCTTGGAGCCAAAAGATTTTTTATACTTTTTCAATTCTTATTTGAGGCAATATTTTTATCACTTTTTGGAGGAATTGTCGGTTTATTAATTATTTATATCATTGTCCTGCTTTCCCAAAATTTTCCTTTTACATTGCAGCTTACTATCGGAAATATTATTATCGGGATTTCTGTATCGGTTATTATTGGCTTGATAGCGGGGATAGTACCTTCTTATTTAGCTTCACGTCTTGATCCGGTTGAAGCTATGAGATCAACTTTTTAAACATACAAATAATATTTTCTTATTTAAAACTCTAACAATCAAAGAATAAAAATTTTTGTTAAAAATTCTTTTAAAATCCCTTCGATATTTACTTATCTTTACGCGTTAAAAAAATTTTATGGACAAGCGTTGGGTATTAAAGGAACAGGGAGAGAAAACCAAAATTCAGCATCTCACTGAGGTATTGAATATTGACAACAATCTCGCTAATTTGCTTGTCCATCGCGGAATTTCAACTTTCGAAGAAGCTAAATTCTTTTTCAGACCCTCCCTTGATGAACTCCACGACCCTTTCCTGATGAAAGATATGCATAAAGCTGTACACCGTATAGAAGTTGCCTTGCAAAAAAATGAAAACATACTTGTGTATGGTGATTATGATGTTGATGGAACAACAGCAGTTTCACTGGTTTATATGTTCCTGAAAAGCTTGTACGATAACGTGGATTTTTACATTCCCGACAGGTATGAGGAGGGATACGGAATTTCCTATAAAAGTATAGATTTTGCTGCGGAAAATAATTTTTCGTTAGTGATTGTTCTCGACTGCGGAATTAAAGCCGTTGAAAAAATAGCTTATGCAAAAAGCAAGGGTGTTGATTACATCATTACTGATCATCATCGACCGGGCGATGTTCTTCCGGATGCTGTTGCAGTTCTCGATCCTAAAAGAGCAGATTGCGAATATCCTTATGATGAACTATCAGGTTGCGGTGTGGGTTTTAAACTTGTTCAGGCTTTTGCTAAAAGAAATGGAATCCCTTTCGATAACCTGAAAAAGTACCTCGACCTTGTTGTGGTAAGCATTGCATCTGATATTGTAGAAATTACAGGCGAAAACAGGATTTTAGCATATTATGGCTTAAAGCTGGTAAATACAAATCCGCGCCCCGGCATCGAAGCCATCCTTAAATTCAGCGGAACTTCCCGTAAGAATAATGATATTAATAAGAATACCGGATTTGTTTTTAGCAAAAATTTAACCATTAGCGATTTGGTTTTCCTTGTAGGACCGAGGATAAATGCTGCGGGCAGGATTGAAAGCGCTAATAACTCCGTCAGATTGCTTATCTCTGAAAATCAGGAGTCAGCAGCAAAACTGGCAGAAAGGATTGATGATTTTAATACTGAAAGAAAGGATCTTGATGCCCAGACCACACAGGAGGCAATGGAAATGATATTGCATGACGAAAGTTTATTAAATGCACAGACAACAGTTGTTTATGATCCTTCCTGGCATAAAGGGGTTATCGGCATTGTAGCCTCTCGTTTGATAGAATCGTATTACAGACCAACAATAGTATTGACAAAATCAAATGGTTTTATTACCGGTTCGGCAAGATCAGTTAAGGATTTTGATATATATGATGCCGTTGATGCCTGCAGCGACCTGCTCGAACATTTCGGAGGACATAAATATGCAGCAGGATTATCATTAAAACCTGAAAACCTGATTCCTTTTAAAAAGAGATTTGAAGAATATGTTGCGTCACATATTGAGGAAAATATGCGTACTCCTGAAGTGGAAATAGATTCTAAACTCTGCCTGAACGATATTAATAAAAAATTCTTCAAAATATTAAAACAATTTGCTCCTTTCGGACCGGGTAATATGGCGCCCGTTTTTATAACTGACAATGTAATTGATACCGGTTTTGCAAGAGTTGTCGGGAAAAATCATCTGAAGCTCGAAGTTGTACATAAAAATATTCGTGGTTATCCCATCCCCGCTATTGCATTTCAGCAAAGCGGACATCTTGAAAACATAATAAAAAACAGACCTTTTAATATTTGCTATCATCTGGAAGAAAATGAATGGAACGGCGTGGTTAATCTGCAATTAAATATTAAAGATATCAAGCCTGTTCATGAGGATGATATGTACTATTAAAACCCCCAAAAAACTAAATTCCCTTCATGGATTTCTTCAACCGTTAACTTATTTTTTCTTTCTTTTTAAAAACAATGCTCGTCCGGATTTAAGCGATTGCCTTGTGGGTGGATAATCCGGGCGATAATAATTATAGGATCCCAGCCTGCCACGGATTATCATAAGTAAGGCTGGCAGGTGTAATCCGTTTTAAAATGAAAATATTCGTCCTTAAAAACCTGACAGGTTTGGCAAACCTGTCAGGTTTGACAAGGTGCTTTTTCCATCCTCCAAATCCAAAAAAGCCCTGGGTAGTCGTTTTTGAATAGGTATATGGGTTGCTATGAGTTGCCCTGTCCTGAAGGTCAGGGTAGCAATAATGAAATCCAAAAACCAAATAAATCTCAATTTTTTAATTTCCAATAACCAATAGTTCTATTTTTGCAGAAAATATTTTAAACATGAAATTGAACTTTGTTGAAGAATTGCGTTGGAGAGGCATGATCCACAACATAATGCCCGGAACCGAAGAACAGTTGCAAAAGGAAAAAACAACCGGGTATATCGGTTTCGATCCTTCTGCCGATTCATTACATATCGGCAACCTGGTACCGGTTATGCTGCTGGTCCATTTTCAGCGTTGCGGACACAAACCGGTTGTTTTGGTCGGTGGCGCTACAGGAATGGTGGGAGACCCTGCCGGGAAAACCGAGGAAAGAAAATTATTATCGGTTGAAGATATAAATTACAACCTTGAATGTCAGAAAAATCAGTTAATGAAATTCCTGGATTTTGAACAAGGGGAAAATAAAGCCGAAGTCGTGAACAATTACGACTGGTTCAAAGATTATAATTTCCTCAATTTCATCCGGGACATAGGAAAGCACATTACCGTGAATTATATGCTAACTAAAGACTCGGTAAAGAAAAGGCTTGAAACGGGTATGTCGTTCACCGAGTTCACTTACCAGCTTGTTCAAGGATATGATTTTTACTGGTTGTACAAAAACAAAAACTGCAAAATTCAGCTTGGAGGTTCCGACCAGTGGGGAAATATTGTTACAGGAACAGAATTGATCCGGCGTAAATATTTCACTGACAAAGGAAAAGAAGCCGAAACTTTTGCACTTACCTGTCCGCTTGTTACCAAAGCCGATGGAAGTAAATTTGGCAAGAGTGAAGAAGGCAACGTTTGGTTAGACCCCAAAAAAACTTCTCCTTATAAATTCTACCAGTACTGGCTGAACATTTCGGACGAGGATGCAGAAAACTTTATTAAATTTTTCACCTTACTTTCAAAAGAAAAAATTGAAGAACTGAGCAGTGAGCATAAAAAAGCTCCCCATCTCCGTGTTTTACAAAAAGCATTGGCTAAAAATGTTACTATCAGGGTTCATTCGGAAGATGATTACAACATGGCTGTTGAGGCTTCACAAATTTTATTTGGCAAAGGAACTACCGGGACTCTGAAAAAATTGTCGGAAGATATGCTTTTATCTGTTTTTGAGGGCGTTCCCCAAAGTGATGTTACAAGGACTGATATTGAAGCCGGAGTCGGGATTATTGATTTCCTTGCTGAAAAAACCAATATTTTCAATTCCAAAGGGGAAGCCCGTAGGATGTTGAAAGATAATGGCGTGGCTGTAAACAAGGAAAAGGTAAAGGATGATTTTCAAATCGGAACCAAAGACCTGCTAAACGATAAATACATTTTGGTTCAGAAAGGGAAGAAGAATTATTTTTTGGTTAAGGTATCCTAACCTGATGTGAGTTTTGCATTATACTTAGTGGTTTTCTGTTGCATCAGATTTTGTACAAAAATAAACAACTTCATCCTTATTCAAGGTATATTTATTTTGCGCACCGCCGAAAACAGGGTAGTCTTTCCACTTGAATTCATATACTACAAAACCCGATTCTCTTAATCTTTGCGTATAATCCTTGCCATAAATCCTGACATGGTCTTTCTGCCCAAACACCTTTTCTCTTTCTTCCGGAGTAATAACAGTGGCATCTTCAAACGTCTTTTCTAATGTTAACGAAACGGGAACCTGTAAAACAGCCCAGCCTCCGGGTTTTAAAACACGTAACAGTTCTTTCATTGCTTTGCTGTCGTCAATGATGTGTTCCAGAACATGATTACAGATAATTGCATCAAAAGTATTGTCAGGATATTGAATCTTTGTAACATCTATTTTTACCATAACTTCTTCAGGATTTAAATCGGCGGTCAGATAATCGATGTTTTGACAGTTCGCAAATATCCTTTTTAAATTTTTTTCCGGTGCTATATGAAGCAACCTGATATTTTCAATGAATATATTAGTCCTCTGATGCAAAAACAGGTACAAAAGCCTTTCCCTGTCCGACGATCCACATACCGGGCACATCGCAAGCCTGTAGCCTCCGCCAATAATTTTTTTTTCATCAAGTACAGGTAAATCAAGCCCCAAAGTAAACATACATCTTACACTTGAATGGCACAACGGGCAATTATATTTATACCCAAAGTAAAAAATACTTCTGAAAAAATGTTTAATATCAGGACGGTATTCTTCAGGAATAACCTTTTTCAGCAATTCTTTTATTTGTAAACTGATGTTTGGTGTTTTTAAAATCAATCCAAGGAAATAATTTATTTATTTAGCTGTGAACGGTTACTTAATTATTAACTTCCCTTTATAATTTTTATCCTTTATCGAAAAGTTATAATAATATATTCCTTCGGGCAAACCGGAAACATTAACTCCAAATTGTTGCTCTTGAGATGGTTTGAATTTATTTCGGTAAACCATCTGCCCTTGTGAATTAATTAGTGTAAGTGAAATTTCTTCATCTAACAAATCATATATTTCGAAAAACAGCTTTTCGGAGGCAGGATTAGGATAAACTTTGTGGTTAGTTTCTGTAATATTTTCATTAATTGCTACGGGAGGTTTGTAGGTTATTTCCAGTGCATCCACGTATAATACACTACCAAGTGCGTAATAAGCTGAATCTTCATCAAAATTACCCGAACCGAATGCAATGTTTACGGTGTCACATTCAGGCAAGGAATAGTAATCAACTTGCAATTCGAAATATGTATAATCATTTGCGGGCGGAAGTTTAATAATATTATCTTCCAGTATCACTGTATGTCCGAGATTTGGATCGTAGTAAAAAAGAGTAACTCCTGCTATGGCTGTATCAGGTCCGACAGGGAAATATTTGTAATAACCCGTAAGTTTATCCGGTATTTGAGAAACCGGCATTCCGCCTATTGGTCCGTCGTCTCCAAGATATCCGTTTGTAACAAATGCTAATGTGTCGTCCAATAAGGTAAATGAGCTTTCGATACGAACGGCATAATTTCCTTCATAGCTGTCTTCAGTTTTTGTTACTGCGGTATCACCGGCAGCAATGCTGAGAACATTGGAAGAAAACCAATTGTCCGGCTCTTCTGCAGAGTATTCATTCCATTGTTCAAAATCCCCGTTAGGATAAGGAGCAGAAGCTCCGGCGAACTGGATATTATCAACAATGATCATGCTGCCGGGAACAGGTTCGCCAAACATAGTAGAACTTAAAACAGCAGTAGCCAGCGTATCGGGAGAAATTACCGGAATCAACCATTGAACCGGTGCCGAAAATGGTTCATACTCAATTTGTGTACCTGTAAACCGGACGAAACAAATTCCCAGGGGAGCACCGAATATTTTAAACAATGCTATAACATAGGCTGTATCTCCATCAGGAATATCATATTTGGCAAACCCTTTTATCGAATCAGGACGTTCGGTATATGGTATTCCGCCATAGATACCATCTTCGCCGAGTTCACCAATAAAAATCGCACCGGCAGCAGAACCATCACTGATAGCAACAGTTTCGAGCCGTACTGCATAATTCCCCGATTGCGACTCTGTTGTTTTTGTAACATTTGGCTCGCCCAGTGAAGCATAAATAAAAGCATTAGTTGAATAAAACAGATCAGGCTCTTCATAAAAAGTTTTATAAGACCAGTTCTCGAATCCACTGTTGGGAATTGACTGGGCAAAGGCTGCTGAACAGAATATGCTTAATCCTGTTATAAGGGCAATTAATCCTGGCTTCATAGTAATAATATTTTGTTGATTTAACCTTTTACGAAAAAAAAGTAAATAGTGTTCAAAAATAATAAAAAAATAGCAGAAAATAAATTCCAATCCCGTCCCGAAGTTTCAGGATTCGGGATTGGAATTTCCGGTTTACCCCGTTGGTATTTTTATATATTTTTTTAAAAAATGACAGATTATCCTACGGGGTTCATCCGGCTTAGGTATTATTCTTCAATGCTCCATTCAGACCCCTCTTTAGTATCTTTGATAATAATATTAATCTTAGCTAATTCATCACGGATTTTATCTGAAGTGGCAAAATCCTTTTTTACCCGCGCCTGCTGCCTTATTTCGAGGATAGTCTTCATCAGGTCATCTGCCAGTTCATTTCCTCCTCCTGTTTCTTCATCTCTCAATCCTAAAATATCAAATACAAAATCGTGAAATATTTTTTTTAATATTTCAAGGTCTTCTGCTGAAATAGTTTCTTTTTTATCTTTTATAGAATTAATGATCCTGACTCCTTCAAACAGGTGTGAAATTAAGACCGGGCTGTTAAAGTCGTCGTTCATTGCCTCATAGCACTTATCTCTTAATTCTTTGATATTTGAAGTGGATTTGTCGGAAGCCACAAGCTTATCGAGGGTATGACCTGCTGCCAGTAACTTTTTTAATCCCTTTTCAGCCGACTGAAGTGCCTCATTCGAAAAATCGAGAGTGCTGCGATAATGAGCCTGCAGGATGAAGAAACGAATGGTCATCGGGCTGTAAGGCTGTTGAAGCAATTTGTTTTCTCCTGTGAAAAAATCCTCCAGTGAAATGGCATTTCCCAATGATTTCCCCATTTTTTTGCCGTTGAGAGTGATCATGTTGTTGTGCATCCAGTATTTTACAGGCTGCTTACCATTAGCTGCGACCGATTGTGCAATTTCCGATTCGTGATGAGGGAACAGCAGGTCCATTCCGCCACCGTGAATATCGAATTGTTCTCCAAGATATTTTGTACCCATCACAGAACATTCGAGGTGCCAGCCGGGGAAACCGATACTCCAGGGCGAGGGCCAGCGCATGATGTGTTCGGGCTGAGCTTTTTTCCATAAAGCAAAGTCGGCAGGATTTTGTTTTTCTTCCTGTCCCTCAAGCTCACGTGTAGTCGTAATTAAATCTTCAAGTACTCTTCCCGACAGAACTCCGTAATTGTGCGATTGATTGTATTTCACCACGTCAAAATAAACAGAGCCTTCCGTTTCGTAAGCATAGCCGGCATCCAGTATCTTTTTTACCATTTCAATCTGCTCTATAATATGCCCCGAAGCGCGTGGTTCAATACTTGGAGAAAGGACATTAAGCTGGTTCATATTGGTATGAAAACGGTCGGTATAGTACTGAACCACTTCCATTGGCTCTAATTGCTCCAGCCTGGCTTTTTTGGCTATTTTATCTTCTCCCTCATCAGCGTCATTTTCAAGGTGACCCACGTCGGTAATATTTCTTACATACCTTACTTTATATCCGATATGCTGAAGATACCTGAAAACCAAATCAAAAGCAATTGCCGGACGTGCATGACCCAAATGAGCATCGCCGTAAACCGTAGGTCCGCAAACATACATTCCCACAAAAGGCGGGTTCATTGGTTCGAATAATTCTTTTTTGCGGGATAATGTGTTGTATATGTTTAATTTGTTTTGCATGTAACAGTTTTTATTTATTTGTTTTGTCATAAATCAGTAAGTTCAAAATCAAAGGGCAAAAGTAAAAAATATCTTTGTTTTACTATCCTATTGCTGCTTCGGATTTGGACGACGGATATGCACAAGCTAATCCGAAGCATTATAACCCGGGATTTGTAATCCGTGTAATACATTAATAATAAAAGAGGAGGTGGTGATTATGGAAAACAAATTCCACTACTATTTATTTTCGGATTAGCCAACACACGTTGCCTTCGCCTAAATCTGAAAAAGCTATGGGGTTAGGGTATGGGATTGTGCCCCCTTTAAATACATCAAATCATCTTAATATATTCTTCAATATTATTTATATTAGATTCACGAAATTGATTTACAAATTCTTTTTCTTTTGAATTTAAGAATTTGAAAGCTACAAATGGATAGAACTTAAAATGATCTCTAAAAACCAAAGATTCTTCTGCAATATTTTCTAAAAAATTATAATAATTCATCCAATGAAAAAATTTAGATCTTCTATGACTATCATGTGCATGCTTGCTAATTCCATTATAAAACAACACACTTAATTGATCATTCGATAATGATGCTTCTAATATTGATAAATATTTTTTTCTTGTTTCATCATCATTGAAGTTTTGAAATGTTAACTTAAATAAATGATATACCATTCTGCAATAATGCCCGAGATATTGCCCATATTGACTAAATAAAAATTCATACTTCCATCTAAAATATTGCACTGGCTTATTTTTTTGTATTTCAATAATATTTTTTGTATCGTTAAGATAATGTGATCTAATAAACATATTAAAATCTCTCTTCTGATGAAATTCAATAAATTCCATTGCCTGAATAATTGCACTAAAAAAATCTATCCCTTTAGCTTCAATTTCATAATTCAAATCATTAGGATCATCTGATAAATAAATGAAAGTATTAATACGATCAGATGCTTCATGTATTAAATTTAAAATATTAAAAAAAGTACTTTCGAATTGCTGAATTTTTAATGTTTTAAGCTGTGCATTCAGTGCTATCTGTGCTTTATCCTGGGCATCTGAAGATTTACTAAATTCTATCAATGTTTGCTTATATTCTTTTTTTTGAATTATCAATGTAAAAATTAATAGGATTACAGCTATTCCAGAAAAAATTGAAGTCATCATTCCAAAACTATCCCCAAATTGACCTCGTGATTCAAATTTGTCAATAAAAAGAAATAGTATTAAGGTATAAGCAATAATTAATATTAATAATACAATAATGCTTTTTTTGAAAATTTTAACTTCATTTAATCTGCCAAGGTCAAATTTACTTTTGTTTTTCATCTTTTTCCTTTAATAAGAATTTTGCTTTTTGCCATCTAAAGGTGTAATAATGGAATATTTTTATCGAAACCATGAACTGCATTTGCAACTCTTGTTCTATGACATTTTTTTGGCAAGGCTTCAAAACAAGTTAATGCCACCCTGCAATAATTATTTAACAGATCCGAAATAAACTTCAATGCTTTTTGTTGATTCGGAATTACAGATTGCTCGTACTCAGCAAATAAATCATCATAATCACTTTGAGAATTCAGGTTTCTTCTTTTTTCAGAAATAATGCCAAGTTCAGGTAAGTGATAATATCTAATATTCACAGATTCACATGCATTTTGTAATGTCTTTTTCGAAAATCCGTATTTTCTGCTCAACGGATTTTTCCTGACATCGCATAAAACATTCACATTCTTCTGAATTAGAATATTTAAATACGATTCTAAACTTTTTCCTTCGTAGCCAATCGTAAATAATTTAATTTTTTCGTCTTTTGGTTTGAATTTTTGAATTACTTCCAATTCATCTTTGGATAAATATTTTGTGGCAATTTCACTATTGATTGCATAATAGGGATAGTGCAGATAAACATATCTTATCAATTCATTAGTTGTAAAATTGGAAAATCTTAATTTAAGTTGCTGTAGTTGTTTTCTGTCAGATTCATTTAACGTGCTAATAAAATTCTCACTTCCAATTTTTAATGACCAACCGGTCGAATTTTCTAAATAACCTTCTTTTATAAGGCTTTTCTTATCAGCCGATGCCTGAAAAGAAAAACAACCAAATTTATAGGGAACAAAATCGAATCTTCTTTTTGTCTGTTTTACAGAGAAAATAAATAATAGCTTTTGAAAATCAGTCGTGCTTAGTTCCCCTCCGAACAATTCTGTAATTGCCAACAATATCTTTTTTCTGTAAAACATTACCAAACTTAGTATTTAGAAATACAAATTTAATATATTTATAAATAATAAAACGTTTAATCTTCATATTAAAAAAGCCTGATACAATAGTTGCATCAGGCTTTTCATTAAAATCAATATAATTTATTTTATCATACCCAGCTCTTTACCAACCTTAATAAAGGCATCAATAGCTTTATCAAGATGATGTTGTTCATGTCCTGCCGAAATCTGAACTCTGATTCTGTCTTTACCTCTTGGCACAACAGGGAATGAAAAAGCAATTACATAAATTCCTTCGTCGAGCATTTTATCGGCAAACTCAACAGCCAGCTTTGCCGACTCAGGATATTTACCAAACATAATCGGCACAATAGGATGGTCGCCGGGGATAATATCAAATCCTGCAGCAGTCATTTTTTCACGGAAGTATTTGGTGTTATTTTCCAGCTTATCGCGTAACTCGGTGGATGAAGAAAGCAAATCTATTACTTTTATTGAAGCCCCCACAACAGCGGGTGCAACTGTGTTTGAAAACAAATACGGACGGGCTTTATTACGCATCCAGTCAACAATTTCTTTTCTGCCGGAAATACATCCGCCGGAAGCACCTCCAAGGGCTTTACCGAAAGTAGTAGTTATAATATCAATGCGACCCATTACATCGCGATATTCATGAGTTCCTCTACCTGTTTTTCCCATAAATCCGGTTGAGTGACTGTCGTCAACTATTACCATGGCATCATATTTTTCAGCCAAGTCGCAAATTTCTTTCAGCCTGGCAATATCTCCGTCCATGCTGAATACACCATCGGTAGCTATCATCCTGAACCGGCAACTCTGTGCTTCTTTCAGGCATCTTTCCAAACCTTTGCCTTTTTTACCGGTTGAAGGATCTTCTTCTTCCACATCACGCATATCACTATGATTATAAATCCAGCGCTGGGCTTTACATAAACGAATTCCATCGATAATTGAGGCATGGTTCAGTGCATCTGTAATAATAGCATCTTCCTTTCCCAACAAAGGTTCAAAGACCGCTGCGTTGGCATCGAAGCAGGAGGAGAACAGAATGGTATCTTCCATACCAAGGAAATCCGAAACTTTTCTTTCCAGTTCCTTATGAATATCCTGTGTGCCGCAGATAAAACGAACAGAAGAAAGTCCATATCCCCTGTGATCGATTTCACTATGGGCAGCTTTAATTAAATCGGGATGTGAAGAAAGTCCCAGATAATTATTAGCACAAAAATTCAGACAAGATTTGCCTTTTACTACAATCTCGGCGCCTTGCTCGCTTTCGATGATCCTTTCATGTTTGTATAAACCGGCATCTTCAATATTTACCAGTTCTTTTTGCAGATAATCTTTTATTTTACCGTACATGTTTTTATGTTTTAAGTTATTATTGATTTATTATTTTGATAGATTTTAATACTTCCATATAAATTGTAAATAGGTATATAAGATATAAGGTGTATAAGCATTTAAGTTTATAAGGAAATATTCCCTTATATACTTATTTCCCTATTCCACATCTTCCTAATTTATTTTTAAACTGATTATAAATAAGGCATATAAGCTTTATTTCATTTTGCAGTTAGCAAAAATATATATTTTTGCCACAAAATTGTTAATTAATAAACACTAAATTTTTAAACGATGAAAAACATACTGATAATTGGCTCTGTAGGGCAGATAGGCTCTGAACTGACAATGGAATTAAGAAGAAAATACGGAAGCGAGCATGTTATTGCAGGATTCCGTAAAACTCAACCTTCGGAAGAACTGGCAAATTCAGGTCCGCTTGAAAGAGTTGATGCTACTGATGTTGAAAGGTTAAACGAGGTAGTTAAGAAATATAATATTGATACGATTTATAACCTGGCAGCCCTGCTTTCTGCCGTAGCTGAAGAAAAACCACAGGCAGCATGGAATGTTGGTGTAAATGGAGTATTCAACGTGTTGGAAGTAGCAAGAGAACATAATTGCGCTGTTTTCTTCCCAAGCTCTATCGGAGCATTTGGTCCTACTACACCCCTGGATAATACACCCCAGGATACAATTCAACGACCAAATACCATGTATGGCGTTACTAAAGTAGCCGGTGAATTATTGAGTGATTATTATCACAAACGTTTCGGAGTTGATACAAGGGGATTACGTTATCCCGGGATTATCTCCAGTGTAACATTGCCAGGTGGCGGTACAACGGATTATGCAGTAGAAATATTCTATGAAGCCATTAAGCATAAAAAATATACTTGTCCGTTAAAAGCCGGGACATTCCTCGATATGATGTATATGCCCGATGCTTTAGATGCTGCCATTGACTTGATGGAAGCCGATCCGTCAAAATTTAAGCACAGGAATGCTTTTAATGTAACGGCAATGAGCTTTGACCCGGAGATTATTGCAGCCGAAATCAAAAAACATATCCCTGAATTTGAATTGAGTTATGATAACGATCCGATGAAACAAGCTATCGCAGAAACCTGGCCAAATAAAATGGACGATTCGTGCGCACGTGAAGAATGGGGCTGGAGTCCGAAATATGTGTTAGCTGAAATGACAAAGGATATGCTGGAAAAAATTGCTGTTAAGCTGAATAAATAATAAATAGGTTGAGGCTGAAGGGAAAAAAGAAAAGAGACTGTCTTAAAAATGTCATTTCGAACCCCAAAAAATGAAACATTTTTTAAATTCGGATTGGATTTTGATATCAAAATCCGAATTTAATTCATTTTTTGCAAATCATCAATTCGGTTCAAACCATCAATGGCTTTCTCATAATTAGCGGTTATCTCAAGCGTTTTTTTGTAATCACTTTTCGAATTCTGCACCTCTCCCAACAGCTCATAACTAAATCCCCTATTGTAATAAGCATCGGCATATTTGGGGTTGATCTCAATTACTTTTGTGAAATATTCAATGGCTTGTTCAAATTCCTTTAGATATACCAAATTGATATAACCGATGTTATATAATGCAAAATAAAACTCCGGATTATTGACCAAAATTGTATTGTATATTTGGATGGCTTTATCATATTCTCCGGTTTCCTGGTAAAACATAGCAAGGTAATAACTCACTTCCGTATTGGATGGTTCGATATTTAAGGCATTATTGAAATAATCTATGGCAAGTTTATTTTTCTTGTCGGCATATAGCATCCCAAGCTGCAAATGTGAATCAAAATATTCCTGATCAACATCAATTGCTTTTTGAAAATTCCGGATTCCCCGAATGGTATCCCCGTTTTCAAGCATAATAACTCCGCGCAGGAAATATCCCTTCGATTCCAGTTCATCTGTTTTTAATGCTTTGTCAATGTAGTTCAACGCCTTGTCATAGTCCCTGAAAATAATACTGATCTCAGCTAATTTTAATAAAGCATTTACGTTTTTCGAATCCAGTTCAATGGCTTTATCGAGCGCTTCAACAGTAATTTGTAACTTACCCATACCGAGATAAATATCGGATAATGTAACATAATAGTCTGAATATGTTGAATCGATTGCCAAAGCTCTCCCTATATCCTTCAAAGCCTCATTATAATCCTCATTATCGGTATAAAATTTTGCCCGGTCATGATACAGATCACTATTTTCAGGATCATTACTGATATTCCTGTTCAATTCATCAAGTCTGGCTAAGGCAGTATCATTTACTTTCTGACTATCTTTAGTTTGCTTATTATCTCCACAACTTATAATAGCTACTAAAAGAATTAAAATCATCAAAAACTTAATACCGGTTTTTTTCATCTGATATTGATTTATAAAAAGAAATAACGTTCATATTGCATGAACGCTATTCCCGAAATATTATTTAATTCTTATGAACTCTTAGTTTATGTTTTAGCAATTTTTTCTCTGACCAACCCTTCAAGCTCTTCGGCAAGTTCAGGATTATCCGCCAAAAGATTTTTAACTGCATCACGACCCTGACCTAACTTTGTATCCTCATAGCTATACCATGACCCGCTTTTTTTCAGTAATCCCAAATCTACTCCCATATCAATTATTTCACCCATTTTTGATAATCCTTTACCGTAAATAATATCAAATTCGGCAGTTTGGAAAGGTGGTGCAACTTTATTTTTCACAACTTTAACCCTGGCTCGGTTGCCAATTACTTTTTCACCATCTTTTATCTGTCCAATCCTTCTGATGTCTAACCGAACAGTAGCATAAAACTTCAAAGCATTTCCACCTGTTGTTGTTTCCGGATTACCAAACATTACTCCTATTTTCTCTCTGAGTTGATTAATAAAAACGCAGCAGGTTCCGCTTTTACTTATTACAGCGGTTAGCTTTCTTAATGCCTGTGACATCAGTCGTGCCTGAAGTCCCATTTTAGAATCCCCCATTTCACCTTCTATTTCGCTTCTTGGTGTAAGTGCAGCAACAGAATCTATTACAATAATGTCTATTGCTCCTGACCTTATCAGGTTCTCGGTAATTTCAAGCGCCTGTTCTCCATTGTCGGGCTGGGAAACTAAAAGGTTCTCGGTATCCACTCCCAGATTTTGCGCATAAAAACGGTCAAAAGCGTGCTCTGCATCAATAAAAGCAGCTATCCCACCCGCTTTTTGTGCTTCTGCAATGGCATGAATGGCTAAGGAGGTTTTTCCTGATGCCTCCGGTCCATATATTTCAATAACCCTTCCCTTTGGCAGTCCCCCAACTCCTAAAGCCGCATCCAATCCAATAGAGCCGGTGGAAATGGCAGGAATGCTTTCAACAGGAGAGTCTCCTAATTTCATAATAGTACCCTTGCCGTACGAGCGTTCAATCTTGTCAAGGGTAAGCTGTAATGCTTTAAGTTTTTCTTTGTTTAAATCCTGGTTTTCTTTTGCCATAATAAAATCTTTATTAAACTATAAATTATTTTCTTTTTATTCAGGTTTTGATGTTTACGCAAAAGTACTTAATTTTTACCTTGCCGTATAAAGAAGGAATAAATAATTATTAACAATTAAATTCTGCATTCAATTTTTCTCAGCATAATACATACAAAACTTTTTTAAACCGCACTCATCACATTTTGGTTTGCGCGCCCGGCATACATACCTTCCGTGCAATAACAGCCAATGGTGCGCTATGGGAATTTTTCCCTCCGGAATATACTTTACTAATTGTTTCTCTGTTTTCAATGGCGTTTTGGAATTAATGGTCAAGCCAATTCTTGCTGAAACCCTGAAAACATGAGTATCTACGGCTAGCACAGGTTTATTAAAAACAACCGAAGCGATTACATTTGCTGTTTTTCTGCCAACACCCGGTAATTTCTGCAACTCATTAATATCTGATGGAACTATACCATTGAATTTTTCAACAAGCACCTTTGCCATACCGATAAGGTTCTTCGTTTTATTATTTGGATAAGAACAGCTTTTAATGATCTCGTAAACATCTTCAGGCTGAGCATCGGCAAGGGTTTTCTCATCAGGAAAAGACTTTAATAACGCAGGAGTAATTTTATTTACCCGTACATCGGTACATTGAGCAGATAAAATAGTAGCTACAATTAATTCATAAGGTGTTTTGTATTTTAACTCCGTTTCAGCAACCGGTTTATGAGTTTCAAAATACTCAATAACTTTTTTAAACCTTTCTTCCTTTCTCAATTTTAAAATGTAACTTTTTTAATTCATTAGGAGGTTGAAATTACCTGCCCTCCTTGTTTTGAAAATAGAAAGCGCTCTTGAGTAACTCATTATGTTACTTAAAATTCTCTTATTGGGTGAAATTAATGAACTATCAATGCAATACTTAATACCGATTATACTTTTATATTCATCCCTCAATTGTTGGTTAGTTTGCATTGTTTTAAATAATTTTTGTTTTTCAGGTTCTTTTGTTTCATTGTAAGCAAAGAGAATTAAATCATTAAGGGTAAAGGAACTTTTCATACGCAATTAAATAAATCTATAAATAATTTACAAACTACCTAACGAAAAAATTCCAGAGAATATTTTATTAAAAGAAAAAGAAAAATTTTCTAGTGGATATTAATGTTCCCGGTTATTGAGAACATTCCTCTAAAATAAAGGAAAAAACAAAATGAATTATATGAAATTATTTTTAAATCAATGCGTAAGCACAATATTCTTCTCCGCTATAAACTTGCGCAGATTTATCAGGGCATACCGCATCCTTCCTAAAGCAGTATTTATACTGACATTTGTTACTTCGGCTATATCTTTAAAACTCATCTCGGCGTAATGCCGCATGTACAAAACTTCTCTTTGTTCATTGGGCAAAAGTTCTATGAGATTTCTGACATCTTTGTGTATCTGCTCTGTAATCATCCTGTCTTCAATTGATTCATCCATTATGTTGAGCGTATCAAAGATGTTAAAGTCTTCATTTTTGCTGTTATCAATAACAGGTATCCGGTTCGATTTCCTGAAATGATCAATTATCAAATTATGAGCAATCCTCATCACCCATTGCAAAAACTTACCTTCTTCATTGTAAGACCCTGCCCTGATGGTATTTATAACTTTGATAAATGTATCCTGGAACAAATCATCTGCTAATTCCTTTTTCTTGACGATCATAAGGATATAAGCATATATACGATTTTGATGACGGCTGATAAGAATTTCAAGGCTGGCGTGATTACCTTGTAAATATCTACCTATTAGCTCTTTGTCGCTTAACATCTGAGCTTTCATACGTACCTCCTTTTTTATGTTAGGTTCAAAAGGTAGATTTTACTTCTATAGGCTCTCCTCCTTATATTTTGAGTAGTTAAGTAAAAAGATTTTTGAATTGTTTTATTACAAATAATATGCAAAACTAATACAAAAAATTTAGAAATGCAAATATAATTGATAATTTTGACCGGTGTAAGGTTAAAAAATGTTAAAGAAGGATATATCAATACTCAATCCGAGAGATAATATTATTATTAAGGGAGCAAGAGTACATAATCTTAAAAATATTGATCTTGCCATCCCTAAAAACAAATTTGTAGTCATCACAGGGCTTTCAGGGTCAGGGAAATCATCATTGGCTTTTGATACTTTATATGCAGATGGTCAGCGTCGCTACGTGGAGAGTCTCAGTTCGTATGCACGGCAATTCCTTGGCAGGATGAGCAAACCGGAGGTAAATTATATTAAGGGGATTGCACCTGCCATAGCCATCGAACAAAAGGTTAATACACGTAATCCGAGATCTACTGTCGGGACATCAACTGAAATTTATGAATACCTTAAATTGCTTTTTGCACGAATCGGCAAAACTTATTCACCGGTTTCAGGTAAGTTGGTTGAACGGCATACAGTATCACAAGTTACCGATTTTGTATTTTCTAAAAATACTGGAGCGATAATTCTTATTTACAGTCCCATTGAAAGCAACAAAGAAAGGTCATTAAAAGACCAATTGTCTGTTTTACTTCAACAGGGTTTTAGCAGGGTGCTTATAGATGGAGAAATCAAACGGATTGAAGCATTAATAAAGGCAAAACTCACTTCCACAAATAAGATATTTATTGTAATTGATCGTCTAATTATAAATGAAAAGGATCCCGATTTACGTTCCAGGGTGGCTGACTCGGTTCAAATTGCATTTTATGAAGGACACGGTACCTGTATTGTTCAATCAGAAGAAAATGGGAATAAATCCATAGAATCCTTTTCCAATAAATTTGAAGCGGACGGGATTACTTTTGAAGAACCCTCGGCAAACCTGTTCAGCTTTAACAATCCTTACGGCGCTTGCAAAATATGTGAAGGATTCGGTAGTGTTATCGGAATTGATGAAGGCTTAGTTATTCCAAATAAAAATCTTTCAGTTTATGAAGAGGCAGTAGCCTGCTGGAAAGGGGAAAAAATGGGCGAATGGAAAGACGAATTAATAAGAAATGCCTACAAATTTGATTTCCCGATACACAAACCGATTTATGAATTAACCTCCAAACAACGAAAACTTTTATGGACCGGCAATGAACACTTTTACGGATTAAACGACTTTTTTAAATATGTAGAGGAGCAAACCTATAAAATTCAGTACCGTGTGATGCTTTCAAGGTATCGTGGCAAAACAGTTTGTCCTGAATGTAATGGCGCCCGGCTGAGAAAGGATGCTAATTATGTGAAGATAGAAGGCAAATCCATCAGCGAGATTGTGTTGATGCCAGTGAGCAATATTATCAAGTTTTTCAATAGTATAAATATCTCTGAATTTGAAAAAAAAATAGCCAAACGATTACTTATTGAAATTGTAAACAGGTTACAATACCTTGA
>JACKQG010003165.1_pt1 | contig 20532 bp, 15 predicted proteins | sample 8237621 | NCBI WGS metagenome assembly JACKQG01 (sample SAMN15677084, study PRJNA649215) | marine metagenome | biome: marine; feature: Black Sea; material: saline water; isolation source: suspended particulate matter (SPM) from the Black Sea western gyre | collected 2013-06-09/2013-06-10 | depth... | reverse complement strand
CCTGGGCTGCCGTCACCTGCTGAGCCACGACAAGAACGGAATCGAAATCCAGACATACTGTGCGATCATCGCTTGCCTGTTGATCAGCCTTTGGACCGGCAAGAAGCCGACGCTTCGCACGTACGAGATGATCTGCTTTTACTTCTGCGGTCTGGCCGATGAGGAGGAGCTGCTGACGCACTTTGAAAAATTGAAGTCTCAAGATTCGTAGGCCTACCCGTTATCGTGATCCTACGCCCCTTCACGCTGCGCGCATCGCAGCGTCACTCTCGGTGCTCCCGCGTACTGCCCGTCCCTCAACACGATCATGCCTCACAAAAACGGGCGAAAGCCCGAAGAGCAAACCTCTAGAAAACGCCGTGCCGAACAGGATTGGGACAGGCACCGTGACGCTACGGTATTCAACAGCTTCAACGTGATTCAGGCACGGAGCTAGTCCCCTTTCTCGCTACAGCAGCAACCCGAGCGAATCATTCGTCCGCCTCTGGTAATGCGGCTGAGAGGATCGACAAGCCATCATCATCGCTCGGCCCAACCAGCCGCGCCAGCCCGTCACAGCCTTGTTCCTTCTGACAAGTTCCACTCGCGGATAACAATCGACCGCCCGCCACACCGACGATTCCAAGCGAACAATCGAACTTGTATTTGCCGATCACCTTGAAGTCGGCGTCGGTCACGAGCAGGATCTTCGGATCGCCATAGCAACCAAACCACCAGCGATCGTGGGCAAACGCCGCCGTCTGGATGCCGAGGTGCGTATGACCACTGGCGACGATGTGCTTCCTGACGAACTTGAAGTCCGCGTCGTATTCATAGACATAATTCTCTGGGACATCGTCTGGCAAGCCACCGACAACGAAGAAGCGATCGTCACGCCAACCGATCCCACCAGCGCCATGAAAGACTTCTTGCGTTTCATGTTTCGCGAGCAATGACAAATCGTCTGCGTCGTAGACGTAAACCCACGAGTCCGCATTGCCTTCCGGATCATTGAATCGACCAAAGTTAACGGCAACGTACAGCTTGCCTTCATGTTGGCAAAGATCCCCGTGGTGATTCCCAACTTCGATCTGCTTCTGCACCCTTCCCTTCGAGTTCGTCTTGACTAACGTCGTGGTGAAGCTCCAGTAAATCGAATCTCGTTCGTCGGTGCAGATACCTTGCAAGTGGTGACGGTACGTTCCCTCGCAAGCAACATTCGAGAACGTGGATGTCGTATTGCACGTCAGAAATGCAAACATGGCTTTGGTCGGTGGGTCATCCGAAAGCCCCAGTTCTCGATTGATCGAGCCATGGTTCTTTCCTTCTGCAGCGAATACCGTCGCAGCGGTACCTGCCTTCGTCAAGGCATTGGCAAAGGCCTTGGATTGAAGTGTCGAATCAACTCGATCCGCGACGTGCAAGAGTAAGAAAGGAGGGATGTTCTTTCCGGAAGCAACATGAGACATCGGTGATCGAGGACGCTGCACGGCGGCTGTCGCCCCGAATACGGACTTATAAGTCGCCTGCCGAATCACCGGGATAGTGGCGAGCTGACTTGGTACATCGTAAGCCGCAGTATCCACAGGAACACAACCTCTGATGTTCCTTAGCGAGAGCCCTTCCGCAGTGAGATAGGATTCATCGGTGCAGACTAAAGCAGCAAGATGCGCACCCGCAGAATGCCCCAGAACGCTGATCGCATCGGGCGAGCCGCCAACGTCTCGTGCATGATCATAAGACCAACGAATCGCCCGCGCGACATCTTGCGTCATTTCTTCGACCGTCACGTCAGGAACGAAGCGGTAGTTCACCGAGATGAACACGAAGTCTCGATCAACGAACGCTTGCGACTTCTCCTGGACGGCTGCCTTGTCGCCCTTCTTCCAACCACCTCCATGAATCCAAATCGCGATCGGGTGTTCCCGTCCGTCAGTCGGCGAATAGACATCCAATCGCCGTTGCGAGTCGGCCGGTTCTGTATAAGCAAGATTCCGTTTGATCTCCATCTCGGCGGCAAGAGCCGGTGCCGAACTCAATAAGGCAACCACAAGTAGAAGTCGATGCATCCCTTCTCTCCAAGGAAAGTTTGCGAACGCGTTGCGAACGGGGCGTCGCATCACTCGCATTCTAACTCAGCGAACCGCCGGTCGCCAAAGTGGCATTCTATCGAGTGCATTCCTCAGTCGATAGAATTGTGGCGAGCGATCTACTCGCTCAGTTCGAAACGATCGAGCCTGCGATGAACGACGAATACGGAAACATCCAGTTGACGGTTTACGGCGAAGCCGAGTACGGCAGTTGGACCGCGACATACAACAACGCCGATATGTACGAATGGTTCCTCTCGCATCACCGAGTGGCTAACTGAAAACCTGCGAACCACCGACCGTCTTATGTGCGCGCGTTATAAAGTAGAAGACGATTTTTTAGAGTACGGTGATCAAATATTGGCGGCGTTTGATTTGCAATTCACGCCTGATCTCTTTTCGACGGGCGATTTCTATCCCACCTACAACGTCATCACCTTACGATTAGACGCGAGCGAACGATGGAAGCTCCAACCAAGTTCGTGGGGATTGCTGCCGGCATCTTGGAGACCATCCAAGGATGCAACATCCGCGAGTGACATTTTCAAGGAACGCAAGCGTTTCCAACGCAATAAGATCAACGCTCGCTCCGAGACGGCTCACACGACTTGGCCTTGGAAGTTCTCGTTCAAGACGCAACGTTGTTTGATGCTGGCGACCAGCTTCTTTGAGCCTCATGTCGAGGGCGGCCAAGCACAATACTGCCTGACAGATCGGCGTGCTTTCTTCATCCCTGCGTTGTGGTCAAGCTGGAACACGATGACAGAAGGCATCGATTCGGTGGACAGCTGCGTGATGTTGACGACCGAAGCAAACGATCTAGTCCGGACAACGCGTTCTGGGCGTTTGCGTCAACCGGTCGTGCTGACTGACCCAGACGATTGTCGCCGTTACTGCTCGACTGATGTAACGGAACACGCGCAGCTATCTCCGCTCTTCGCACCGTGCGATGCAACAAGTATGAGTGTCGAACACCTCCCCAAGAAAGCCGCGGCGAAGATGTAGGGTGTCGGCATCAGCCGCACCAACCGCAACGGACCATCACCCCAACTCAACCAAGCGTTCCTTCAGCTGCATCCGTGCGCGATGCAATCGACTGCGAACCGTGCCAACATTGATATCGAGAAGCTCCGCGATTTGCTCATAGTCACAGCCGTCCATCTCACGAAGTACCAAAATCTCGCGATGCCCGTCGCTGAGCATGGCTAGCGCCTTGTGGACCAGAGCCGCCTGCTCGTCGCGCATCATCTGATCGCCCGGCGCGTCGCCGCCATCGACTGGCTCCAAACCAGCTTCTTCGCGATTCTTATCGACCGATGCCTCAACGCGTTTGCGACGCTTGCGGCTGATTGCAGCGTTGAATGCGATTCGGTACAGCCAGGTATAGAACTGGCTGTTCTGTTGGAACTTCGCCAACTTCAAGTAAGCTTGGACGAACGCTTCTTGAACGACATCCTCGGCCTCGGTGGCGTTTCCGCAAAAATTGGCCATCGCATTGAACAGCCGATGCTGATGGATCTGCACGAGCTCGCCGAACGCTGCCGAGTTGCCTTGCAGCGAAGCGTCGATCAATTGCGACTCGTCGATGTCAGGCATCGGGAACCAGATCGGAACAGGATAGAGAGCGATGCGTCGAAAGAGAGGAGTAATCCGCCAAACTTCTATCTTGCGTTGCGAGACCGAAGATTGTCAAACGGGGAGAGAATTGCTTCCATATAGCAGGTAATCTGCCTAAATTCCGCCGCCTAGCGCTGTAAGGGAAAATTGCGCGACGTCCAGTTCAATCCGTGGGTAACCCACTCGCCCTCAACACAACTTCTTGAACGGCGAGATCGTGTGCTGGCGGGAAGTCATGTTCCTTTTCGCCACGGATGATCTTGGCAAGATCGAGAAAGTCGCCATCGTATCGCCCACCGAGCGGCTTGAGCGTGACTTCGCGAGTGCCTTTCGCATAGTCGCCGTGATCGGCGTCAAGAGCTAAGGTCGCGCGAGGCGGTTCGAGCGGTTTGATGTCGATCGAGCCTTGATCGCCACAGACGACGAACTGTCGACGTCGACCTCCGTCATGTTCGACGACTGCACTCCGAACCGTAGCGGTTGCTTTCGGATACTCCAGAACGGACAAGCAATTATCTAGCAACGAGTCTTGATCCGCAAAGGTCTTACGATTGAAGGCAGCTACGTTGGTCGGTCGCCCGAGAACTTTGACGACGGCATCGATGACATGACAGCCGAGTTCGAACATCGATCCGCCCGCATACTCGGCCAATTGCCGTCGCGACGCCTCTCCCACTTTTTTACTCATGACGGTGTGAACTTCGAACACATTCCCGAACCAACCTTCACTCGCCGCACGAAACGCAAGTTGAAACGCCGGGTTGTAGCGGTACATGTATCCCATCTGCACGACACGTTGTTGCCGCGTAGCATCATCGAGAATTCGCTTGAAGTGACTGAGCGATTCGCCGGCGGGTTTGTCTAAATGGATATGAACTCCCGCCGCGACACAGCGTTCAGCGACGTTCAGGAGGTCACGTACTTCCGTCTCGACGGCAACGGCTTGCAGCCCTGATGTGTTCAGCAGTTCTTCCTCTGTCATCCAGTTCACATCGCGATACGTGGCATCATCCTTGAGTTGCGCCCGCCGCTTTGGATCGGGCTCGACGACGCCAATAACCTCATACAGATCGCTGAACTTTCGCATCGTGCCGATCTTGCCAGACGCATGGGCGTGCTTCGTGCCGATCTGACCGACCTTGATCTTTCCAGCTTCCGCGCCCGACACGTGATAGCCGACTGCCGCAAGCGACGCTCCGGCGGTTGCCACAGCTGAACGAGTCGCGAACTCCCGGCGATTAATATTCATTGCAAATCCTTGATGGTTTGGCTGAAGTCTGCGTAATAGTGGATTCTAGCCGCCCGATGAGCCAACAAATGCCGTCAGCAACGGCGCCTGGAGGCCACCGCTACCACAGCGTCTCTCTACACATCACAAACGCTCGCGCTGTGCCTCAGAGCTTGAGCCTTGTCATCCCACGTGGGGATGAACTCCTGCGCAACGAAACCCGTGTAGCCTGTTTCAAGAATTACTTTCATCACAGCGGGATAGTTAATTTCCTGAGTGTCATCCAATTCGGCACGGCCTGGATTGCCTGCCGTATGATAGTGTCCGATGACATCTTTGTATTGTCGGATGCGACGTATCACATCGCCGTTCATGATTTGGACGTGATAGACGTCGAACAACAACTTCATGTTGGGCGAATCGACGCGACGAATCAGATCGACACAAAAGTCGACGTCATCACCAAAGTATCCCGGATGTCCCTTCATCGGATGGCTGTCGTCGCGAGAATTGAGATGTTCGAGAACGAGATTGATCTTCCTTTCTTCCGCATATCCGATCACTTGGTTCCAGCAATCGACACAGTTTTTTGCTCCTTGTGCGTCGGTGATACCGGCTTCGCGCATCCCGGTAAAGGTGATCACACTTGGGCAGCCAACTTCAACAGCTAGATCGATCTTCTCTTTTAATGTCTTCACACACATCGCGTGGTTGTCGCGAGTGAACGGTCCTTTGGCGAAGCCGTGACTGCTAACAAGCGAGATCTCCAAGCCAAGTTTCTTCACCGCGGCGTAGTCATCCGCTGAAACGCCTTCGATCGCCACCAGGCCGATATCGACAGCGTGTTTGGCCAACTCGACGGCTGGCATCGGATTGAAGCACCATCCCATTACCGATTGGCGAATCCGGCCGTTCGTTACCTTGAAATCTTTGGCGACGGCATCTTGCGGAACTTGCGCAGAAGCAGCAGCGCCGACAGCTGCGATTCCTGCGGCACCAGCGGCAACTTGAATCATCTCGCGGCGTGAACACTTCATCGGAAAACCTCGTGGAGGAGTTGTGGATTTAATTGGCGCATCATTATGGTCCGATTCTGTTCGACAAGTCCAGCAGCGCGGTCTAGTTTAGCAATCGTCAGCTGCTGCCACGGCGAGTATCGAATCGACTATGATAGACCGATACCAATCCCCCACCGATCCGAGGAGCTTCCATCCGATGGCACATCACGCGCGTGTTATCTGCCAGTTGTTGACGGTAATTGCTTCGCTCTTTTCCTTCGTGGCAACGACTTACGGCGAAGACTTTCCTAAACCTTTCGACACGCAAGAGCTGACCGAGAAGTTCCTCAGTCCGACCGAAGCGGTATCACGAATCTCGCTTCCCGAAGGTTTCAACGTTTCCGTCTTCGCGAGTGAGCCAAATGTTAATCAGCCGATTGCCTTGGCAACGGACGAGCGCGGGCGATTGTGGGTTGCCGAGTGCTATACGTACGCAGAACGCGAGACAAACTACGAGACAAAACTCAACGACCGCATTGTCATCTTGGAAGATAGCGACGGTGACGGGCGGTTCGACAAGCGAACCGTGTTTTGGGACAAGGCGAGCAAACTAACAAGCATCGAGATCGGCTTTGGCGGCGTTTGGGCGTTGTGCGCCCCCGATCTACTCTTCATTCCCGATCGTAATCGCGACGACGTTCCCGATGGTAAACCAGTTGTTGTTCTCAATGGCTGGGACGACGATGTCATTCGACACAACATCGTCAATGGACTTCGATGGGGACCGGACGGTTGGCTGTATGGCAGACACGGCATCACAACGATCTCTTTAGTCGGAGCACCCGAGACGGCTCCCGAGCATCGCACACAAGTTGATTGTGGCATTTGGCGTTATCATCCGACGCGGAAAAACTTCGAGATTGTAAGCAGCGGGACGACGAATCCGTGGGGAATGGATTGGGACGAACACGGACAGATGTTCTTTATCAACACAGTGATAGGTCATCTGTGGCACGTGATTCCAGGTGCTTACTATCAGCGGATGTTCGGGGAACATTTTGATTCCCACGTTTACCAACTCTTGCCACAGACCGCCGATCATTATCACTGGGACACCAAGGAAGCGTGGCACGACATTCGAAAGCTGGGTGTCACGACTACAACCGACGCGGCTGGCAGCGGACATGCTCACTGCGGAATGATGATCTACTTGGGGGACAACTGGCCTGCGAAGTATCGCAACCAACTGCTCGCCTGCAACTTTCATGGATTGCGTGTGAATTGTGATCGGCTCGAGCGAGCCGGCGCTACCTATGTCGGGAAACATGAACCCGACTTCCTTCGGACGACAGATCCCTGGTTCCGAGGTATCGAACTGGTTAGCGGATCTGACGGTGGCGTTTACATTGCTGACTGGTCGGATATCGGCGAGTGTCACGACAACGATGGTATTCATCGATCGTCTGGTCGGATCTACAAAGTTACCTATGGCCAGCCAAAGCCACAGCCAAGGATCAATCTTTCGGAGCTAAGTGATGACAAACTAGTCGCGTATCAACTTCACACGAACGATTGGTTCGCACGCCAGAGCCGACGACTGCTTCACGAACGGACCATCAACGGAGAAGACCTGACCGCAGCCCACCGCCAGCTGCGCGAGATCTTTGAAAGTAACGAGGATGTAACTCGCAAACTTCGAGCCATGTGGGCGCTGCATCTCACTGAAGGAACGAGTGAGGCTTGGCTATTGAAGCAGCTCCATCACGCGAACGAACATGTTCGTACTTGGGCGATCAAGCTTCTCGTTGACGCGGGAACGCCAACAAACGTAACGCGACAGGCGTTTGAACAACTCGCCCAACGAGAAAAGTCTGGGCTCGTCCTTTCCTTTCTAGCTTCGTCACTCCAGCAGTTGCCAAATGGTGATCGATGGGAGTTGGCCGAAACACTTGCCAGCAAAGATCAATTCTCGACAGACCCAGTCTATCCGCTGATGGTTTGGTACGGCGTCGAGCCCGCTGTTGCGGAGTACCCGACGCAAGCGGTTTCGCTCGCGGCAACTAGTGAGTTGCCGCTCGTGCGCGAGCATATCGCACGACGAATTACAAGCGAGATCGAACGACAGCCGACCGCCGTCGATCAACTCGTGGCATTGCTAAAGGTCAATCGCGATGTGGGCTTCCAGCGCGATGTCCTTGCAGGAATGGCGATCTCCCTGAAAGGTTGGCGTCAGGCTGACGTTCCTGCTACCTGGCCGACAGTGGCCGTGAAGCTTGCCGAGAGTCGCGATGAACAGATTCAAACGCTGGAACGCGAGTTATCACTAGTCTTTGGCGACGGTCGAGCGATGGACGAATTGCAACGAATTGCCAATGGCGACGGTTCAGATTTGGCAGCACAACGCTCCGCCATTCACACGCTAGTTGAAGCGCGTGACGAGACCATCGTGCCGTTATTGCAAAAGCTACTCTCCGATCGCGATCTGGGCATTGATGCGATCCGTGGGCTGGCAGCGTTTGATGATCCGAAGACGCCACAGCTGATCATCGAAAACTACGGCTCCTTCCATCGCGAACCGACACGACGCGAAGCCGTCACAACGCTCACGTCGCGTCCCGCATCGATCAACGCGTTACTGGCCGCCGTATCCGCAGCCCAGATCGACCGCGATCAGGTGTCGCCGTTTCAGCTGCGACAAATGCAGTTGCTTGGAAACCCCGACATTAACCGCGAGATCGATCGATTGTGGCCTGGATTGAAAGCGATCTCCTCGGAGAAGTTGGCGCGAATCTCGCACTTTCGCGGCGCGTTAAAACCACAAGTACTCGCTGCGGCTGATCTCTCCGCCGGTCGAGCGTTGTTCAATCAAAACTGTGGTAAGTGCCATCGGTTATTTGGCACTGGCGGTCGTATCGGGCCGGATCTCACTGGCTCGCAGCGAAACAATTTGAATTACCTACTTGAAAATACCGTTGATCCTAGTGCAACGGTATCGAAGAACTATCATCTCAGCATCGCTCTAATGGAGGATGGTCGCGTTGTCCTCGGCATCGTCTCGGAAGAAAACGAACGTACGGTCACCCTGCAGACGATTTCTGAAAGGCTCGTTTTGCTGCGCGACGAAATCGAAGAACTGCGGGTTTCGAATTTGTCGATGATGCCAGAACGCCAACTGGACGTGATGAGTTCGACACAAGTGCGCGACTTAATCGGTTACTTAATGGCACCAGGCCAAGTTCCGCTCCCGGGCAGTTCGGGACCAGTCGAGTAACGAAAATCATTTCCAAATGCGGCGTCCAAGACACTTCGCTGCCGATTCATCATGGCGGAAGTGCATTTCGAAAACCGGAACGCTGCGGACTAGCGGAAAAAGTAAGGCCTTTTATCTCCGACGAGGTGCGTTGGCCCCTACAAAAGTGGGTGCACATTCTGTTAGAATCTCCACCAGCCCAGTAGGTATCTGCCCCACCTACTGGGTTAGGCCGGTCGAGGAAATCTGCCCCTCCTCGATCGGCTGTTTTTTTCTTTCGGAAAATTCCTGGAATTCCGACCCGGTTTTGGGCGAGTTTTGCAATAGATACTAATGAGTACCTATTGCAATCTACGCGCAGACCTCCCATGGCAACAATTCGCGTTCTGCTAATTGAAGATGACCCCGGATACGCCCGGTTAATCGAAAGGATGCTTGCGCTTTCTCCGGTTGGGTTCGACGTGATCGTAGCGGATCGGCTGACGGCGGCGCTAAGCGAACTGTATAAGCGTCGCTTCAATCTGATTCTCACGGATTTGAACTTACCCGACATCCGGGGTATCGACACGATCGAAGCGATACGATCCGCCGAATCGGCTCTTCCAATTATCGTGCTGACCGGCGTTGAAGACGTTGAATTGGAGGAGCAGGTAATTGCGTCTGGCGCCCAGCTCTGCCTCCGCAAATCGGATATCAACACGAAGACGTTGCTTGATGCAATGCACCACGCGGTGCAGATCTCTCGCCAAACTGCTCCGCCGGTGATGGACCGGCAAGTCAACAAGCTACTAACCGATTTGGAGGAGAACATCGTCGCCGTAAAAGGCGCGATCGCGACGCTGGATAGCGAGCAAGGCGACTCGCAACGCATAGACGCGGTTAATACGATTCGTTCTCATATCGGTAAGATGCACGATAAGATCGGCGGCTTCCGACGACGCGGCCACTGAGCGTTCGCAACAAGAACTTCAAAAAGGCCGTCGAACTCTTGCGTCCGCCGGCCCTTTGAAGATTCATACTGCAAAGTGCAGCAGTAGCCTATGCACAAGTGCTGGCCAATCCGCCGCTAGCAATCTCTTGCTCTAGATTCTCGATACGTCCCGCCGCTCGGAATTGATTCGCGAGCATCGCGCGACCGGTTTTGGTCCAAACACCGATCGAACGAACGACAGCGTTTGTAGCGGGATCTAAGAAGGTCACTTTGATGGGAGTGATTTCGTTGACCGTGACTCTCGCGTCATCTTGCGAGTAGTCCACGAGCAACTCGACCTTGCGATTGGTCTCATCGTCCTCCCATACCGATTGGCAACTGTTCATACGGTCACTCCCATGCAAACCTGTTTCAAATACGTTTGTAAACACAAAAACGCGATCAACTCCCAGGCAAGGGCCAGACAGCCGGCGCGAATCTCGAATTATAGTTACGAAATCGGTTTTAAGCTGCCCCGGTTTAACCAGTTCTTGAAAAAATGTCGGAAAACTGGCTTGTTCGGTGTGGATAAGACATACCAGCACGAATGGTGCAAGCCGCTGAAGTCAGGAGTCCGCGATTTTGCTATGTTTGTTTTGACACCGCCGAACCGCTACCGCAGGCCGAGAAAAGCAATATGAATCACAGGACAGAGCTCAATGCAAGCAAAAGAGATTAAGCCGGGCGCCGTCGTCGTCTACAACGATTCACCAGTATTAATTCAGTCGATGAATGTTCAATCACCATCCGCAAGAGGTGCCGCGACCCTTTACAAGTTCCGAGGTCGCAACCTAGTAACAAAGCAGAAAACTGACATCACCTTAAAAGGGGGAGAGTCGTTGGGCGACGCGGACTTCCAACGTCGCCCAGCCAAGTTGATGTATAGCGACGCCGCCGACCTGCATTTCCTAGACGACCAAGACTTCAACGAGTGGACGCTTTCGATGGAAGACGTCGGTGACGCGACGGACTACATCACGGAGGGTCTCGAAGGCCTCCTCTGTCTGGTTTACAACGACGAGTGCATCGGAGTGCAGCTGCCGACTGCAGTCGAATTGACAATTACTCAATGCGACCCAGGCGTCCGAGGCAATTCGGCGACAGGTCGTACGAAGCCAGCGACGCTGGAAACGGGACTAGTTGTACAAGTTCCAGAGTTCATTAAGGAAGGTGAGCGGATTAAGGTGGATTCCCGTACCGGTGAGTTCCTGTCGCGTGCGTAGAAACCCCTACTCCGAAACCTTGGCCCCGCCGTCGGGGTTTAAGCGGTTGTCTCGTCGCCTTATAAAACCTTGCAGGGAATGACATGAAGCGTATCGTCCTTACCGCGTTGTTGTGCGTGCTTATTTCGCCGACCGTTGGAGCCGAGCGAGACGACAAGGCAAACGTCGCGAAGAGCACGCCAGAGTTTTCACTCGGCGATTATCGTGGCAAGCAGTGGCAGCTGGAGGACTTCAAACAGAGCCAGGTCCTTGTTGTTGCCTTCTTGGGAACGGAGTGCCCGCTGGTGAAGCTCTATTCGCAGCGGCTGCAGGAGATGTCGAGCGAACTTTCATCCCGTGGAGTTGCCTTCGTTGGCATCAATCCGAATCAACAAGATTCGCTGACCGAGTTGGCTCACTTTGCGAGAACGCACGAGGTCACGTTCCCCTTATTGAAAGATCCGGGCAATCGCGTCGCGGATCAGTTTGGCGCGACGCGGACCCCGGAAGTCTTCGTCTTCGACGAGTCGCGTGAGCTCCGCTACCACGGTCGCATCGACGATCAGTACACTTACGGAATCCAACGCCCTAAGGTCGAACACGAGTACTTACGAGAAGCCATCGCCGCGTTGCTCGCTGACAAATCGGTCGCGATCGCTGAAACGGAGACGATCGGATGCCTGATCGGTCGAATCGCTGAACCTGATCCAACGAGTGACGTTACTTACTCGAAACAAATCAGCCGTATCCTTCAAAGGCGTTGCGTCGAGTGTCATCGCGACGGCGAAATCGCACCGTTTTCATTGACGAAATATGACGAAGCCGCGGGTTGGGCAGAAATGATTGCGGAAGTGATCGAACAGCAGCGGATGCCACCTTGGCATGCCAGCCCTAAGCACGGCGAGTTTGCCAACGACGCTCGACTTACCGATGAAGAGAAAGAGCTAATCTACAACTGGGTTGCCAGCGGTGCGCCCGCGGGTGATCCTGCCGACTTGCCGCCGCCTCGACAGTTCGTCGAAGGCTGGCGAATCGGCAAGCCAGATTTAATCGTCAAGATGGCGAACAAACCGTTCAAAGTTCCCGCCGAAGGCGAAGTTCGTTATCAGTATTTCACGATTGATCCCGGTTTCACGGAGGACAAATGGATCAAGGCTGCTGAATGTCGTCCCGGGAATCGAGCAGTCGTGCATCACATCATCGTTGCCGTTGGATCACCGAAACAAGCCGGAAAACGAGTTCACGGCGATCTTTCATCGGACTGGCTCTCAGCGACGGCACCAGGAGCAAGGCCCTTAATCTTGCCGGATGGATTAGCAAAGCGCGTTCCTGCCGGATCACGCCTCGTCTTCCAGATGCACTACACACCCAACGGCACTGAGCAGGAAGATCTCAGTAGCATTGGGTTGATCTTTGCTGATTCCAAGACGGTGAAGCGAGAGGTCGTGACACAAAAAGCAGCTCAACCCCGCTTCCAGATTCCAGCGGGCGCGGATAATCACGAGGTCATCGCCAAAACGACATTTAAGCAGGACACTCTCATGCTCGCGATGTTCCCGCACATGCACCTGCGTGGCAAGTCGTTCCGCTATACGGTCACCTATCCAGACAAGAGTGAAGAGATTTTACTGGACGTGCCGCATTATGATTTCAACTGGCAGAACTCGTACGAGTTCAAAGAGCCCAAGTTAATGCCCGCAGGAACGAAGCTGACTTGCGTCGCTCACTACGACAATTCGGCGGCCAACCTCGCGAACCCAGATCCGTCCACAGCCGTTCGCTGGGGTGACCAGACATGGGAAGAGATGATGATCGGCTACTTTGATATGGTCCTCGCCGATCAAGATCTCACGACAAATCCGATGACGCGACGAACGGAAACGTTCCTTCTTCAGTATGCTGCCGGAGCAACCGAGTTGCCCGAACAAGTGAAACAGTTCGCACCTTTCGCCCTGCAATCTGACGACTCACTTCGACGGCTCGGCGGAGAATTACTCAAGATTGTTCCTCAAGTTGATCGCGTCGATTGGATGGCTGTTGAAGGTCGAACGCTACACGTACGGCGTGTCGCGCAATCGGGCGGCGCGGGGCAAGGTGCCTCGGGACTTAAAGTCCCTGCCGCGAGATTGCGTTTGGCCGAGTATGCCAAAGGCGACAGTACGGTTGTTCACGCCAAGACGAGTGAAATCAAGACGCCGGACTTTAAGTTATTGGGCCGGCTATTCGCTTCTAGCATGCACGTACCCGTGAAGATCGAAGGTATCTCTGGGGTCGTCAGTTTCTGGAGTACAGAGCTTGCTGCATTTCCGCCAGAAGCGGTGGGCATTCTCGAATCGCTCGCAAGGCAGCTCGATTCGAAATCTCGTTGATTAATCGCGCACACGCAACGCCATAAGCGCAACGCAAGCGAACGCTGCAACATAGGCGGCCAATGCGACGCATCCCCAAGCAGGTGTCCAGTTCGTCGACAATGTGAGGTACTCCGCATCGCGTAACCGCTCCTGCACCTCCCGATCGAGCGTGGTGAGCAGTCCCTGAAATGCCCAATACGCGGGGATACAAATCTGCGAGAGCTCGCGAGTGTAATTCAGCAATGGCGCGATCAGACCCGCGAGGATTATCTGCGGAATCAAGATCATGGGGACGATGGTCGCAGCGAAATCTTCGCTCGTCGCTAAGGCCGATATCGCGAGCCCCATCGCGACGCCGGTCGTCGCGGCCAACGAAAGAAGCAGCCATTGGCCAATCGCATCGCCACCCAGATGTGTGAAGCGATTGACAAGCCAATAGAACAATGACGCCTGCAAAATACTGATGGTCGCAAGCAGGGCAAACTTCGAGGAGTAGTAGCTGAGGACTCGGAGCCCGACGTCGCGCTCCTTGCCGTAAATGGCCGCTTCTTTCACAATCTCCTTGGCGGCATTGTTGCAGCCAAACCAAATGCAGGAGATACACAGCAAGAACAAAAGCTTCGACGACAAATCTGTCCTCTTCGCGAGTTCCGCCTCGACATGGAGTTCCATGCGTTGCTTGTCGCGCTGGCGAATGTACTCCTCGTCCTGCTCTAGAAACTGCCGATCTTCGTCGGACATGGTACTCAATGAGCCGCCGTACTGAAGCTCATAGAGTTGCTGTTCCCGCTGCTCGACCTCAACATCAACATTCAACTTCGAGAGATCGCCAAACAGCCAGACCAGCAAGCCAGCGATCACCAAGCACTGACCAAAGATCATCGCCATCGCCCGTTTGTCGGCCCATTGAATCGAAATATAGCGACGCAACAAGACGTGAAACTGTCGCCATGTTGTCATCAACTGGCGTGGTCGGCGACGCTTCTTCAAGCTTGTAACACTGTCACTTACCTGTGGTGCTCGACGCTGGACGAACTCGTTATAAATCGCACTGCATTGAAATCGGTCTTTCCAGTCGCTCGCGCATCTTTGCTTGAGAACGTGGTACACATCGCCGAGTCGCGAAATGTCGAAGTATTCTAGTGCTCGTTCGGGAGGTCCGAAGAACGCCAATACGCCTCCCTCCGCGAGAATGGCGACGAGATGGCAATTATCCGGAACGTAACTCAGGCTGTGTGTCACGCAGACGAGCGTCTTGCCTTCGTCCGCCATGCGACGGAACAGCCGCATCATTTCCGAATCGGTCTGCTCATCGAGACCTGAAGTGACCTCATCGAGAAAGATCAGACTTGGGTTGCTGATCGCTTCGTTCGCCCAACTCGCACGTTTAATCTGGCCACCGCTCAGCTGCCGAATCTGTGTGAACTGGCGTTGGACGAGACTGACCGTGTCGAGCGTTGCGTCGATTCGTTCTTCAATGTCTTGCCGAGACATATCAGCAGGTAAACGCATCTTGGCCGTATACCAAAGCGCCGTCTTGAGTGGCAGGACATCGTGCATCACGTCGCGTTGGGGAACAACGGCCAAGTTCTGCTTCAAGGCATCAAAGTGAGCGTAAAGATTCTCACCATTGAGCAGCACGCTGCCCTCGTCCGCTGGCATGCGAGCACTGAGCGCCTTTAGTAGCGTCGTCTTACCCGAACCGCTTGGCCCAAGAATGCAGACGAACTCGCGTGGTCGTACAACCAACGAAACATCGTCAAGAATCACCTTCATCTGGCCGCGATTCTTTCGATCGGGAACTCGTCGGATCAGATTCTTGGCAACCAGCTCAACATTGTTGTCGCGAGACAGCGGATAAAGAGCCTGACCACGAAAAATCCAAGTATGTGGTCCGATTTGAATTCTCGAACCTTCGGTGACGACCGCTGGCTTCGTTATCGGTTCCCCGTCTACGAACGTCTGATTGGCACTCTTCAGGTCCGTTACCGTGGCGAATTGGCCCGCACGCTCAATGGTGGCGTGCAATCGTGAAACCCGCACATCAGGCAAGCAAATGTCGGCATGAACTGTATCACGTCCAATGACCAATCGCTGTTCCGGCAGAGGAATCGCGCCCGGGATCTCCAGCGGCACGATCGCTTCCGACATTCGGCGAATCTGGTCAAGCGGCAAACGCATCGTCTCGCCGAGCTGAATGGTTTGCTTCGATTCCGCCTCACCACCGAGCAAATCAGCCCCATCAACCATCTGCCCTATCAGCCAGAGATTCGCCGAGTAAGAACTAGACGTATTCGAGTCTTCATGCTCGACAAAGACAAGAACATGCGACTCGGCCTGCACGATCGAAAGGTGTTTGAGCAGGAGCCTTGTCTCGACTCGCTTCTGATTTAGGCTGAGCTGAACGCCACGTTCAGACGGACAGAGGAACCACTGGTCGTTCTCGCGTTGGACGCGGAACAGTTCGCCGTCTTTCTCATCGACACCGAGCGAAATCCCGGCGGGCTGCGTGAAGCCAACACGAACATCCGAGCGTTCATTAAATGCGTGAGTACGCTCGGTCGCGATATTGTAAAGATAAGGATAGCTGTCGCCGTTCACCCAGTTATCTTTTATGCGGCAATCTTCTTGAGAGCTTCGTCGGCGGCTTGCCGTACGAAATCGGCAGCATCGTTCTCATGAACATCCTTCAACTTATTAGTCGCCCGTTCGCCGACGTTTCCGAGTTCACCGAGCATTGTTGCTGCGCCCGCGCGGACCAAATCGCGTTCATCGTCGAGGGCTTTGACGAGCAATGAAGTCGCCTTGATACGCCGTGCCGGATTACCCGGCTGAATCTGCCAAAGTGCGAACACACTGGCCGCTTGCACGATGACGCTCTTGCTGCTTTCCGCTCGCTGGAGGGCTGGCACGGCGGCCCGAGCTTCGGCACCGATCTTTCCCAATGCGTAGCTCGCGCTTGCAGCGACCTCCTCGTCTGTTGAGGCGAGTGCTTTCACCAAGGTCGGAATTGCGTCTTTTGCGCCCGGACCAATTGTCGATAGCGCGAAGTGCGCCTCGCGAACGAACTCGACGTCATCGGCGCTATCAGTCTGTTTTCCCAATACTTCAATCAACGCAGGAACGGCTGCCCCTGCTTCGCGGCCAAGTCGGGCGATCAACCTCACGGCATAGTGCCGCAAACCCTTGTTTGAAAGAGCGTCGTCGACATGTGTGAGCGCCTTTGGGCCGAGACTTGCCAGCGCCGCGATGGCATTGGCAACAACCGTCGGGTCTTTGTCTTCAAGTGCTTTTACCAATAGCGGAGCTACGAGTTCCCGATCCACGTCAAACTCGACGATCGCCCTTGCGGCCGCTTGCCGTACGTGGACATCATCGCTCTTGAAGGAACTCACGATCAAACCCACGGCCTCGGCGACAAGCGCTTTGTTGGTTGGATTGGTCCTCGCTAACGCCCAGGCACTAATCGTCCTCGCAAACTCATCGTCGCTTTTCATCCCCTTGCGGAACAGATTATTCGACGCCTCGTTGCCGCCGATTTTTCCCAAAGCATAGATCGCCGCGTAACGGACATGTTTGAATTCGTCACGACCGGCCAACGCGACGATTGCGGGAACGGCAGGTTTTGCGCCGGCCCCGATTTCGCCTAATGCCACAAGTGCTTCGAGTCGAGCATCGGGATTCTTGGACTTGAGTACGTCCTGGATTTCGGGAACGGCAGCTGCGGCGTCCGCCCCGATCTCAGCAAGAACGACGCACGCCCAGTATTGAGCTTGTTCGTGCTTCAAAGCATTTCGCAGTCGAGGAACGGCGTCCTTTCCCTGTTCCGCAAGTGATTGCAGCGCAGGAAGGATCACCGACATGTCCCCCTCTTCGAGGATTTTGATCACCAATGGCATCGTCTTCTCTTGCGGCGGGTTAATTTGCCGCAGCGCACGCAATGCCGATCGTCGCACCAACGGGTCTTTATCGAAAGCAAGTTCGATCAACTTGTCGGCGGCGGACATGGAAGGCTCACCGATGCGTCCAAGGGCAAATGCTGCATAAGCCTGCACCTTTGGTCTATCGTCTTCTAGCAATGCCGCCAGCTGCGGAACAGCCGCTGCTGCCGCGTCACCGATCGCCCCTAAAGTCCGAGCCGCATGCCATACGATCACTTCGTCGCTATCATCTTTTAATGCCTCGATTAACGCCGGGACTGCAGCGGCAGCATCGGATCCCAATTCGGCAATCCCGTCCAACGCCTGGACGCGCACGAGCATGTCGGAATTGTCAATGTCCTTTACCAGTTGCTTTAGATCGACTTCTTGAGCTTGAACACTGGCAGCCATGACCCAGAGAAGTGAAAGCATCGAGAGAAAGATGGAACGCATTATCAACCTCGAGAAGGTATATCGTGAGCGTTTAGAATTGAATCAACGGGCGTCTCTAACTAGCTTGAAAGCTTGCTTCGTAAGCGAGACTTTCGAGGAATTTGCGGGCCTCGATCGTAACGTTTCCACCAAGCTTTCGGGCGTACTTTCGTAGTTCTTCCTTCATCGTGTCGGTCACCTGTTTGACCTCGACGTATTGATCAGGCGTGAAGAAGCCTTTGTCGGCGCGTTCTGCGAATAATTCTTCTAATCGTTCGCGATCTTCTTTGAGCGAATCGATCCGCAGGCCCAGAGGCCAGGCAAGCTGCCCCGACAGAGGATCCACTTTGTTTGCTGACAATCGATCAGGCAACCGGCTCTTGCTCATCCGAATTGCTTGCTGCTGCGTGGGCGGTGGTCGACGTTGAGCGTTGCGATATTGCTTGTTGATACTCTTCATCTGAAAGTACGTCTGGGTGTACTGTAGATGATTCTCAATGTTCTTTTTCTGGGCTTCTTGCAAGTTGATGGCCGCTTCAGAATTCATCAGGTTCGCCGCACCCGAGGATCGGATCACATCCGCCATCCCTCTCGCAGCGCCCTCTTCCGCTGTTGAAGCATGGTGATAGCTTCCCGCTCCAACAGCATTGTAGTAGGGAGAAATCCCTTGAGCCTGAACAAAAAACGTTCCTCCCAAGGCCATAAGCGACGCTAATAGAGCAACTCGCATCTTCTACCTCCAGGCTTTCATTGAGCGAGGGTTAGATGTCCCAAACAAACTCAATAATCACAGTTCTAGTTGCGACATGCAAGTCGCCTGCCCAGATAGAATAACTAGGGATTTTGCGGAAAGCAAAGCCTCTGCATCGATTGTAATGAGAATTGGGCGGTTACGGGCCAATTCTTCGTCGTTCTAGGCGGTTCGCGGTGCGACTAAAGGACTCCGTGACCAAGCCCCTACGATAGGATCGCTAGTTCGTCCTTCTGCTGTCGTAAGCGCGAGTCACATGGGCCTAAAGCGCTGATGCTTGAGTTCTCGCACGCAGTTTTTCGGACCATGCATGCTGGAATAATCCAACCCGCTATATAAAATGTCTCGATGGCGAAATGCGACGAAGGGTACATATGCGAAGTGTGTGGCGAGGACGTGGCTGCGATTACAGACAGCGACCTCTATTTGCGTTACGTGATCGGCATGATCGATCCCGAGACTCTTCACACGACGCGCGAACGCCATATCCGCTGTAACCCCACGCTCGGCCAGTTCATCGTTGATGACGGCTTTGATCCGATCAAGTGTGATGGGCCGTTCGATAAGCAGGAACTTGATGCTGAGTTCGTTAGGCAGCGCGAAGAACTCGTCACTCGCGGCTGGCGACGATTAAAGGAAGTTGTCAAATCCAAACTTCCCATCATCGAATATCCGCTGGAGCAATTCACAACTGTCTCGCCTCGCGTGCTGCATCGATCGCGTGCTGCTATGATAGCACCCAACGTGGGAGATTAAAAAGATGCGATGCGCGCTACAACAGCTGGTCGGATGTGTTTTGTCGCTCGCGACCATGGCGGCAGCGAATCGCGCCCGTTTTTCTGATTCTGCTGCACAAGAAGCAGTTTTAGCAATTACACCGAGACGAAACGGAACTGGGGCGACTGATTAACGAGGCCACTCGCTCAAATAGAATCGCTTCGTTCGACTTCTTGAATCAACATGTAAACTGGTAGAGTACACCGTAAAGACACCGGCCGAGTGATTTAAAAACGACCCAACACAAAGCTCGCCGAAAACTCCATGCTATTCGATCGTCTCATTGTATCCACCTCTTGCGTTTTCTGCTTGCTCCTGGTTCAAGCGGCTGGAGCGAGCGATCGGCCTCCTGTCTTTGAATCGCATGTCCAACCAGTGTTCGCACGGAAGTGTGGAAAGTGTCACGCCGAGAAGGTACGCAAGGGTGGGCTTGATCTTTCGACGATGGCCGGACCGTTGCTCTGAATTACCCTTGAGCCGTCGCCACAAACTGGACCAACGCCAAGCTTCGGCTCGCTTTACTAGGCATATAAAACGGGGCATATAAAACGGGACAGGCGCAATCCTGTTCGGCACAGGATTGGACCTGTCCCAATCCTGTTCGGCACGGCGTTTTCTAGAGGTTTGCTCTTCGGGCTTTCGCCCGTTTTTGTGAGGCATGATCGTGTTGAGGGACGGGCAGTACGCGGGAGCACCGAGAGTGACGCTGCGATGCGCGCAGCGTGAAGGGGCGTAGGATCACGATAACGGGTAGGCCTACGAATCTTGAGACTTCAATTTTTCAAAGTGCGTCAGCAGCTCCTCCTCATCGGCCAGACCGCAGAAGTAAAAGCAGATCATCTCGTACGTGCGAAGCGTCGGCTTCTTGCCGGTCCAAAGGCTGATCAACAGGCAAGCGATGATCGCACAGTATGTCTGGATTTCGATTCCGTTCTTGTCGTGGCTCAGCAGGTGACGGCAGCCCAGG
>JACKQG010003164.1_pt1 | contig 20535 bp, 25 predicted proteins | sample 8237621 | NCBI WGS metagenome assembly JACKQG01 (sample SAMN15677084, study PRJNA649215) | marine metagenome | biome: marine; feature: Black Sea; material: saline water; isolation source: suspended particulate matter (SPM) from the Black Sea western gyre | collected 2013-06-09/2013-06-10 | depth... | reverse complement strand
TGAACAACTCCAAGGAAATATTGTTCATGCTGGTAGACGATGAGGCCACTATCGGCAGCATCAGACTCCACGGATGTCATCGTCTAGGTTCTCTGCCTATGGAAAGAGGAGCAGTCCTGTTGGACGCCCAAACATGCGCTGTTGAGGGAAATGCAAAAATCATTTTCGGCAACCAAGACGGAGCGGCTGCGGTTGCAATCCAAGAAGAAGGAAAAAATGGCATTATTGTTCTTGATATTACGTTTCTCTCACAAGTTGCCCCGGTGGAGAACAGAAACGTAATTCTAAAATGGATGATAGAATAGCACGTTTGGTATTGTCCATTTTGGCAAAAAAAGACTAAAAATGTATCCCTTATTAATGTCTTCTATGGGGGGGCTGTTGTAAAACTCTCCTTGCTCAAGACGATCCATTCCGACCAGGGCAGCCAGTTCACCAGCAAAGTACGAGAAAATGCGTATTATCTCAATCGGTGTATTTTTATCAACTCTCACCCGTTAAGCATGATAGCCCTGACCTGTTTCGAATCCTGTGGAAACTTATGGGTACTTATTGGAAGTTTAATGGCTGTTTCTGAGCATCTCCAGTATAATGCAGTAAGAATCAGGAGCGTCCATGTTTCAACCGAAATTTCAGATTAGTCCGCGTTTGAGCAAGGCCCTTATGGAGATTGAGGCTTGCCGGCAGGCGGTTTCTGACTTGCCGGTAACCGTTAAGCTGCTGGATAGCCTTCGCAAAAGCGCACGCCTTGTTTCCACCCACTATTCCACCCAAATTGAGGGGAACCGCCTGACGCAGGAGCAGGTCCAGGAAGTGGTTCTGCAGGGCGGCACCTTTCCAAACCGGGAGCGCGATGAGCAAGAGGTACGGAACTATTACCTGGCGCTTGATTACGTGGATGCTCTTATTGCCGACATGGGTGAACTGACGCAAGCACAGGTCAAAAAACTTCATGGACTTGTCATGACAGGCAAGGAGAAACCTACGCCGTATCGTGACGGCCAGAATGTCATCCGCGACAGTGCATCGGGCGGGGTGGTCTATATGCCGCCTGAGGCAAAGGATGTCCCTCACCTCATGACGGAATTTGTCGCGTGGCTTAAGGCGGAACAAACGTCGCATGAACTCCCGGCTCCGGTCATGGCGGGGCTCGCACACTACCAATTTGCCACTATCCATCCCTATTATGACGGCAATGGCCGAACCGCGCGGTTGCTTACAAACCTGCTCCTTCATCAGGCGGGATATGGTCTCAAGGGTATCTATTCTCTGGAGGAATATTATGCCCGCGATCTGGGCGCATACTACGAGGCGCTCACCGTCGGGCCTTCACATAATTACTATATGGGACGAGAAGACGCGGACCTTTCAAATTGGCTTGAATATTTCTGCCTGGGTATGGCGGATGCATTTTCGACAGTTCGAGCCAGGGCAACGGAAGAATCAAAAAGACAAAACATCGACCAGGGAAAAGAATTGCGGAAGCTGGATGCCCGTCAGCGACAGGTTCTCGTGCTTTTTGAAAACGACCCCTACATCACCACAAAACAAATCGCCGATCATCTTGGCATTCACCGGCGTACAGCGCTCAATCTCTGCAACGGCTGGGTCAAAAGCGGATTTTTAATTCAATATGGTGAAGCCCGGAAAAGCCGAAAATACGGCCTGGCTCGTTAAATTCTGTCAGTTGATTCCAGACAACCAAATCCTCTCCTGATCAAAACAATGTTTGTTTTGTTATCGTCCAAGTTCAATTCGGGGCAATCTCATTTTTATGTTTTTACTCGCGGAGTCTGGAACTGTTTTTTCCTGTCGCTGCTGAACCACAGGGGCCGTTGAGCTTTTAAAATCACGGGTACTGCTTTTCGTCTGCGCCCTGCCCCAAGCTTCCGATAGATGCTGGCGAAGTTTTTCCTTCGGGATAGTAAAACGGGCCGTGCCTGACAGCGGCATTTGAGATCGTGCCGATTTCTCAATACCCTCGCGGTCCAAATAAATTCGGCAACCGTCCCGCGACCGGCTGGCGGCGACGTAGATTTCGTTTCGCTTTGCCCCCCATGACAAGCGCTCCTGGGCATGGGACATAGCACGAGACTGCAAAGGACTGGCGGCTGCTCGCGAACTGGCATCGCGTCTGATTGTTCTGGGAAGCGACCCCATCTGGGGCAATGGAGCGCGGGAAATTCTCACCGGTATTATTCGCTCCCTACAAGTTGATTTTGGTGATCAGTGGGATTGGAAAAATTTGAGTGAAAGGGCCTTCTCGTCATCTGCTGACATCCTCTCTTTTTTGAATAACACCCACCCCGAAGGGGCCAGGTATATCGAGATCGACGAGGAAACCGGCACCCCGAACAAAACGACGTTCAGCTTCCTGGTCACATTGTGGGCCAGCATTGGCGCAATCGTCAGTCCGCTGGCCGCCGCCTGGGGGGACGTCGCAGACACCCGCAAAGTTTCACTGACGGCGTGGCTGGCCAATAATGACGTAGAACACCGCACCATAATTTTGCAACGCTCGTCTGAATTCAGCGACCTGTCTGAAGCCTGGATTGGCGCGGCTGTTCAACTGATGGCCAATTTTGCCGCCAGCGCCAGTTTTGGCGATTCGACTCAGCGCCGCATTTGGCTTTTTCTCGACGAATTCGCTCAATTGGGAAAGGTCAAAGGATTTCAGCAATTCCTCGAGGTCGGTCGCTCCCGCGGCATTCGTTGCGCCATCGGGCTCCAGGACCTGGAACAACTCTCCGAACTGTACGGTGAAGAAGTCTTGAAAACCTGGCTCAATACGATCGAAACCAAGATCATTTGCCGCATGAACGCCGGGCCGTCGGCGAAGTTCATCGCCGACGAACTCATCGGTCAACGCGAAGTTTCCTGGAAAGAACGGACAATCACCGACACCACCAGTCACTTGTTTGAAAATCAACCCGGCACGCGAAGCGTCAACGATCAAATCAAAACAGCGACCGTTCCGGTCATCTTGCCGGACTACCTGGAGCGCGAGATTGGCCCAAAGTTTAGCGGTGGCAACACACAAATTCGCGCCCTTCTGCTGGTCGGTGGTGAACTCTATCAGCTGGATTGGCCAATCACTCACTGGCCCAACAGGCGCGAGGCTTCCGAACCTGCTGCGTGGATTGAGGAATAACTGTCCAATGCGTGGCAGGAGCGGCCATCGGGACGTAAGCCAAGCCGACCTTGAACGGGCACTCCGTATCGTCGCCGAAGTTATTTCCCTCCATGGCGAGGTCTATCTCCCCCTCTTCATTCGCCTGAGGGACGAATTGGAGCAAAAGAAGAACCGGAATACCGCTTTGAATGAAGCTCTAAGACTTGCCCGAGATAAGGGTGTTTAGCGATGGGAATAGAATCCAGCTTAAAGTAGTAAATTATTCACAATTATATACTTAACAAAAGTTACCCTTTAATGGAACTGTAGACCAATTGTACGCCTACATCGCTCAAATCTTACCTGCCAATGACAGGCTTGTCGTTGTTGAGGGTGGGGCTGCCATGTTCAACAACTCGTTGGTTGATGATCAAGCTTTGGTTGCGGCATGGAATAAATGCCTCACTGCATGACACTGGAAAGTTTTGACGGTGGGCCCGATATGCGCCCCGTCAATTCTGATGCTCATTACCCTTAGAATGCATCGGTTCGTCTGGGCAGGGCTGGGTGTCTTATTAATTTACTATGGTCATGAAGTTGCTGCTTTGGAGGAAGCTCTCCAGGTAGCCAGGACAATTCGTGATATTGGGTTACAAAGTGGGTTACATTTCAGGTTACTGTGATAAGTAATATTGTTTAAATTCAAAGGCTTGCCGTGTTTCCCTGACGCCCGTTAATCCCTCTCCCTCCGCCATTTTTCTGTTTTCCCACTCTTAATCAGAACCAAAAGGTTAATGCCTGATAGAGGAGGCCTATGGGCTTGGCCGTGACAATTGTTAGAGTTTTTACAAAAGCTAAGTGGGGGGGGCTCTTCAGGTGGCTGAACGTCTTCGGCGGTTATCCTCTTCGCTTCCGGCGATCAGGACTATTGGGCCCTCGAAATTTTAGCCAGGCAGCGGGTTACTTTTATGCGGGCTTCGACTTGATCGACGTATTTGCCCAGTGACTCTTCGGTCAGGCGGGTTCCCAGTTTTGGCGCGATAACGGCACCGCCTTTGGCGTGAATGCTACCCAGTTTTTCCAGCTGGCGCTCCCACTTGGCAATGTAGGAATCCCAGTCGCCGTTGTTCTTGTTATAGACGTAACGGATAATGCTTTCGTGTGTGGCATTTCCCCACCAAGGCACACTCGGCAGTTCACCACACGAATCCGTCGAGACAGGGGGCCTTTCTTGTGAAGGTTTTTGTGACGGATCGTGGGCTTCGGCAATGACGGCCTGCATATCATCTTCGGTTAAACCCTGTTGCGATATCGGCTTGTTGTTTGCTGGCGTTGGAGCAGCGGGTTTGGTGTTGGCCGTGCTAACCGAATCGCTGGCGGGCACATCGGTTGTGTTGCTGTACCAGGCGTATCCGCCTCCACCAGCGATGGCAACAACCAAGGCGATCGCTAGAAATTGTTTTAGCGACATCCCGCTCTGTGGATTTTCGGCAGGTTTCGGGAAACGATCCGGCCGGGCTGATCCGTGGGCACGTCGCTCCTGGGTGCCGTCCGGTGCGGCTTTGGGAATGCGATCAGGCCTTTTCTCACCCTCGGCGCGGCGATCGGATGTTCTTTCGGCGGCAGAGTTTCTACCGTCAGCGGGTTTCGCTGCAGCGCGGGTGGCGCTGATTTGCTTGAGCATGTTATTAATCTTGGTGGTGATGAGTTCGGGGTCGAACGGCTTGGTGATGTAATCAATGGCACCCAGTTCCAACCCCTTGGCAATATCCTTCGCGTCCGTCTTACCGGTCAGGAAGACAATTGGAATATGCTGGGTTTCAGGATCGGCCTTGAGCAGCGCGCAAACTTCAAAACCGTCCATTCCTGGCATCATCACATCAAGCAAAATCAAGTCCGGCTTGTGGAGTTTCGCAAGTTCCAGCGCTTTTGTGCCATCGGATGTATAAGAGACACTGATCTCGTCCTGCAAGAGATCAATCAGGAAATCAAGGATAACGGTGTCGTCATCAACAATAAGAATTTTATTGGCACTGTTCATTGTCATGCTTGTCAATTAATCCACCAACCTGAACGAAATATGACGCATTTTATTTTTTTTTCAATCCCTGTATCTGCGCTGAAGCCTTGAAATTTCAGTCTGGCTCTCGCTTGAATAGCTATTGTTCCTTCGTTTCGGGCAGAGTATCTTTTTTCGAGACAAACGTAAAAGAGAATGAGGCTATGGGATCATCCGTTTCATATGAGGTAATGGGGTTCAAGGATGCTCGCTGGTCGATCCTGTTTGTGACCGATGATCGGGAAGAGGCCCTGTCGGAGGCCAAAATCGCCGAAGCCGGAAAACATCTTCAGGCGGTCAAGGTCATCCGGGAAAGCACCGACGATGAAACCGGTGATGAACGATCCAAAACCATTTATACGGGTGGTTTGCAAGATGGAAGTGTGGGTTCTCATGGTCCGTCCTCCGCTCATAAACACAAAGCTGCCGAGAAAAATCCCGAGGCGGACGCACCGGAAGCCAAGGGCAAGGATAAACTGCACCCGGAACGAGTCACTGACTTAATTGATCGTATAAGGTCTTCAGTCGTTGTAATCGGTTCTGTCACTTTGCTTCTGGTTATTCTTGCCTTCGCATACCTGTCTAACCCCGCTGCCATTTCAAAATTTGTCGACGGCTTTTTAAACTAATCCTTTGGGGTTTGTTTTTGGCAAAAAAAGCTGGTCCTCAAAGGGACCAGCGAGTTTGACAGGGTTCGTACAAAATGAGTGTCGGGAGCAAGGGGAGAAATAATGCATCGACAGGATGATAAAAGCACAAGCCAGAGCCAGATGCTGTGATCGCCGTCACAGGGGATAAAAAAATTATTCCCGGGCGTCCGAATGAAAAGCCTTGGCGGTTATTTTCCATACCAAATCGGTTTCCGCCAAGTGCAGATAATCAATAAAATCCCGCCTGAGATAATAGTCATGAACCTTGACGGCCGCCGCCTTGCCGCTTCGGTCCACCGATAACACCGCCATGTCAAATTCGATGCCGGCGGCTTTGGGCGATGGCACGGTGTCGACGAATCCAAGAAAGTCATCCAGCATCATGGTTTTCAGTTCGCCATCGCAGCCATAACCGATGACGCTCGCCTGGGGGTGGAAGATGCTGCCCAATAAGGCGCTGTCGCTTCGATACATTCCATTGAAATAGATTTTGACGGTTTCAAGAATGCCTTTTAAATTCGCCTCGTCGCTCATCGGCAGCTTCCTTGTTCAGGTTTTTTACAGTGATCCTTGCCGCAGGCTTGTGCAATACCAATTAAAGTGTTCGCCGGGCCGTGTTGACCGGTTAGATTGTTTATTCTTAACATCGAGATAAAAGGGATGTTTTCCACATGCGCCTTATTCTTGCAGTCCTCCTGCCCTGGCTTCAGTTTTTCACCATTGGCCGTCCTATTGCTGGCATCATTTGCCTGATCTTGCAAATAACGTTGATTGGCTGGATCCCGGCAGCGATCTGGTCTGTCTATGCTTTAAGCCAATACAGCACAGACAAGAAAATTGAAGCCGCCAAGTCCGACTAGAATCAGGAATTTTAAACCGTGCCATTTAACCTGATTGAAGATGCCGCAGACAGCATTACGATGACAGCGCTTGCCGGGGAAGAGGCTCTGGCCCTTTGGCTCGCGGATCAGCCAGACAGAATTTCAAACTGGATTGAGGCGACCGGTTTTGGTGCCAAGGCAGGAACCCAATGTCTGATCGCCGATCAACAAGGTAGCCTTGAAAGGGTTTTGACAGGCCTGGGAACCGAGAACCCTTCCGGGCTTTGGACCTGGGCCGGGGTGTCTGCGGGTTTGCCAACGGGGAATTATCGACTTGAAAATGACTTGAACCCCAAAGAATCATACCGGGCGGCCCTTGGTTGGGCCTTGGCCGGATATCGCTTTAGCCGTTACGCCAGCCCGCAAACAGATGACGATAAAGACCTGCCGTGTCTGGTCTGGCCCGAAACCTGTGATCGTGACGCGGTAAGCAGGGCAGCCCGGGCGACGTTTCTGGTTCGTGACCTGGTCAACACACCGGCTTCTGACATGGGGCCTGAGCAACTGGCCGATGCCGCCCAGGGGTTGGCCGAAACCCATGACGCCAGCTGCCGGGTTATCGTCGGCGATGATCTGCTCGATACGTTCTTTCCTGCCGTTCACGCCGTCGGACGCGCCAGCGTTCGCGCACCAAGGCTGATTGATCTTCAGTGGGGTGATCCTGAAAACCCCAAGTTGACCCTGGTCGGCAAGGGTGTCTGCTTCGACAGCGGCGGCCTTGACTTAAAAGGCGCTGCCGGCATGAAACTGATGAAAAAGGATATGGGTGGTGCGGCCAATGTTCTGGGGCTTGCCTCCATGGTCATGGCGGCGGCCCTTCCGGTGCGCTTGCGGGTGTTGATCCCGGCTGTTGAGAACAGTGTATCGGGCAATGCCATGCGGCCCCTTGATGTCATCACCATGGGCAATGGCATGAGCGTCGAAATCGGCAATACGGACGCCGAAGGTCGCCTCGTTCTGGCTGATGCCCTGAATGCTGCTTGTCAGGAATCCCCTGATTTGCTGATCGATATGGCGACCCTGACGGGGGCTGCCAGGGTCGCCCTGGGCACCGAATTGCCGGCTTTATTTACCAATGATGATAATTTGGCGGCGCAACTTGAGCGTCATTGCGAGGCCGAAAATGATCCGCTCTGGCGACTCCCCTTATGGCAACCCTACGCCAAGATGATCGAAGGTAAGGTCGCCGACCTCAACAACGCCGCAGAGGGTGGTTTCGCTGGCGCAATTACCGCCGCCTTGTTTCTTGAGGCGTTTGTCACTGAAGGCACCTGTTGGGCCCATATTGATCTGATGGCCTGGAATCCGACCCCCAAAGCAGGCCGTCCCGAAGGGGGCGAGGCGATGTCCATGCGTGCTCTTTTCGCCCTGATTGCTGAACGTTTCGACTAGTTTATTAGTTCGTTTTGGCAGGTTTTTCTACTAATACCGGGCGATTATTGTTGCTTAGTACAACCACAATCGGATAGAAGTTTTGATAGCGAAATGAATTAACGGGAAGCAAACATCGTTATGGCGATTGAACTGGAAGAATTGCAGGCCCTGGATTTATGGCGCCGGGCAACGGTGACCAGCGTTCGTCGGGATGCGCCGGATTTATCAGCTCGCCAGATGGCCTTGTTGTTGACAGTTTACTTAACGCCGCCGCCCCATACAGTGCGCGGCCTGGCCGATGCCCTGAAAGTTTCCAAGCCCGCGATAACCCGGGCGCTGGATCGTCTAAGTGATATTGAACTGGTTCGCCGCAAGCCCGACGAGCAAGATCGCCGCAGTGTCTTGATACAGCGCACCGTTCGCGGATCCGTGTTCCTTCGTGAATTCGCCGAATTGATTGCCGCCGCCGCAGGCGAACTGGACCTGACGATCAGGCTTCCCTGAGATGGCGTTTGGCGGGCGGGCGGAAACGCCTGAGATAGCTCGGCAGCACAGCCTCCGCACTTGCCGGTTTCAGTCCCAGGTCGGCAAATCCCGGCAACTCACCAGAAATCACATTGTCAGTCTTTAGCAACGTTACCTGATCGCGGGTCAGGATTGGATTGGGCAGGAATTCAAGGAACCAGGCCCAAAATGAAGCCAGTGCGAAGGGATAGGGAATGAGGATGCGCGGACGCCCGCTCTCCTTCAGGATCATGTCCATCATCGCCTTGAAGCTGTAGACCTGTGGTCCGGCCAGCTCAAAGATTTTGCCCTTGATCGTTTTATCATCAAGGATGGCGACGATGGCATCGGCCACATCGCCAACGTATACCGGCTGCAGGCGGGTGCCGCCCTCACCATAAAAATCAATATCGACCGGCGCGTCGATGCCGAAAAGAAGCAGCTTGGGGATCAACGGACAACCGAACACCGGCATCACAGGCGTAATCCGGGCGAGACCCGCAAACATGTTGAAGAAGTGATCTTCCGGCCCAAAAATGGCCGCCGGGCGAACAATAACGGTGTCGGCAAAGGCTGCTTTTACGGCCTCTTCCCCGGCTGCTTTCGAGCGTGCATAAACGGATGCAGATTCTGCCGATGCGCCAAGCGCCGAAACATGAACCAGTTGACGGACACCTGCCTCGGTGGCCGCCTGGGCAATGGCCCTTGCGGCATCAACGTGAATGCTCTCGAAGGTCGACTTTCCCCATTCTGACAGAATACCAATCAGATTGATCACCTGGTCCGAACCGTGTACGGCGCGGGCAATGGACGCCTCATCACCAATTTTGAAGGGAATCGGGGCGATCTGGCCAATTTCTCCCAATGGCTTTAAAAAATTTGCGGCTTCCGTATCGCGGGTGGCGACGCGAACGATGACACCCTGTTTAGCCAGACGTTGAATGAGGTGGCGACCGATAAATCCTGAACCGCCAAAGACTGTTACGACACGACGCGACATCGTTTCTGCTCCACTTTTCCCACTTCATTTCAAGGTCTGAATATATCATATGTTTCAGCGGATGAAATCAATCTTATCCATATTCAGCGACATCCTGTTGACCTGTCGCGCCGGGGCGGGTAAAGACAGTGCCGAAAGCGGCTTGAAGGTCGCCTGAATTGACAAGCCCCCTGCCCAGGTGGCGGAATTGGTAGACGCGCTGGCTTCAGGTGTCAGTGATCGCAAGGTCGTGGAAGTTCGAGTCTTCTCCTGGGCACCATTTTCTTTTTCTCGAAGGCCTATGCCGAGGAGAAATCCGGTGAGCGTTAACAGTGCCAAAGATGCGACAATAGAAATTCATCAGGGCGATATCCCTGCGGGCCTTGATTTTGGTGATGCAGTTGCCGTCGATACTGAAGCGATGGGCCTTAACAATCACCGCGACCGTCTTTGCGTTGTCCAGCTTTCAGCCGGTGACGGCACCGCCCATCTGGTCAAGTTTGACGCTGGTGATGATTACGCGGCACCGAATTTAAAAGCCCTGCTGATTGATAGCGCGGTGACCAAGATTTTTCATTATGCGCGCTTCGATATAGCCGTGATCAGCCGTTATCTGGGGGTTGAGTGCGATCCGATCTACTGCACCAAGATTGCCTCTCAGCTGGCCCGTACTTACACTGACGGTCATGGCCTTAAAGATCTTTGCCGGGAAATTCTGGACATCGAACTCTTGAAAACCCAGCAATCATCGGACTGGGGGGCGGCGACTTTTAGCAAGGATCAAATCTTGTACGCGGCCTCTGACGTTCTCTATCTGCACCGTTTGCGAACTGCCCTAGACGCGATGCTGGTTCGTGAAGGCCGCGATCAGCTTCTTGAGGCATGCTTCAGGTTTTTACCGACCCGCGCCGCCCTTGACCTCAGGGGATGGATAGACATCGATATTTTTCATCATTGAATTTCTTCTCAGGCCTCATCCCAGGCCCCGGTTTTATTGACCAATCAATGTGTTGGCCCCATAATTGCGGCACTTCGTCCTTAGTTCGCTTATAGAACGTGCGGATCATCCGTACAGTCCAGGATAAGATAAAAATTAAATGACCGTGACAAAAAGCAAACCGGAAATAAACCTGCTCGATTCTGCCAAACGTGTTCTGCGGCTGGAAAGTGAAGGATTGCAGGCGCTATCTGAAAATCTCGACCAGTCCTTTGTGCATGCCCTTGATTTACTCTCGGCCATGAGCGGCCGCTGCGTTGTTTCGGGAATGGGGAAAAGCGGTCATATCGCTCGTAAAATTGCCTCGACCATGGCTTCCACCGGGTTGCCGGCGTTGTTTGTTCATCCCGGCGAGGCCAGTCATGGTGATCTGGGTATGATCACCGAACAGGACGTTATCATTGCCCTGTCCAATTCAGGTGAAACGGTCGAACTTGCTGATCTTGTCGCCTATGCCAAACGCTTCGAGATTCCCCTGATCGGCATCACCGGAAAATCTCCCAGCGCCCTTGCCAGCGCGGCCACCGTCGCCCTGGTTCTGCCGGCCATTGATGAAGCCTGCCCCATGGGACTGGCGCCGACGACTTCGACAACTGTGATGCTGGCACTCGGCGACGCCCTTGCCGTGGCCATGCTGGAGCGCAAGGGCTTTTCTCCTGATGATTTTCACGTTCTGCATCCGGGCGGCAAACTGGGCAATCGCCTGCTTAAAGTTAGCGATATCATGCATGGCGGCGATGAACTTCCGCTGGTGGCGGCTGATATGGCCATGTCAGAGGCAATCGTCATCATGACGGCAAAAAGTTTTGGTTGTCTGGGCATCGTCGGGCAGGACGGCGCATTGCAGGGGATTTTGACCGACGGTGATTTACGTCGCCATATGGGATCGCAGCTGATGACCCAAACCACCGGCGACGTGATGACAGCCGGGGTTCGTTTCATAAGTGCCAATGCACTGGCCAGCGAGGCATTGCGAACGATGAATTCAAAAGCCATTACGACGCTTTTTGTCGTTGAGGATTCACGCCCCATTGGTATCGTTCACATACATGACTGTCTGCGTGCCGGTGTTGCCTGAGTTAAAACAAACTGATGGGACGCAAGAGACGCAAAAAATGAGCGCTCGTCTGAACCCTAAACCAGCCATGGCCGCCGCCGATGGCATTGGACGCCCGAACGCCTTGCACGGGCATCCGGTTCAGGGCTATTCGCGGTTTGTTATCTGGATGAAAGTATTGCTGCCGGTGGTCGCTTTGCTGCTGATCGTTCTGATCGTTGTCTGGCCCTATCTGAAACTGAATGACACCCGCTTCAACATCGGATTTACGGCTTTGAAGGTTGGCAATGTGGAAGACCCCGCGATGATTAACCCGCGCTTCCTGGGTGCCGACAAGGAACGACAGACTTTCTCAATCACCGCCGACATCGCCAAGAATTTGCTGAACGCGGAAAAAAGCGTCGAGTTGGAAATGCCCAAGGCTGATATTTCCCTGGATGATGGATCGTGGCTGGTGGTAACGGCGAAGAATGGAATTTATGCACGCCAGAACGAAACACTGACCCTGAACGAACAGGTCAACCTGTTTCATGATTCCGGTTATGAATTTCGCACCGAAAGCGCTGACATCGAACTGACCAGCGGCATCGCCAGTGGCTCGGTCCCCATTGAAGGACAGGGCCCGTTTGGCAAATTGCAGGCCGAAGGTTTTCGTCTTGTCGATAAGGGCAAGACAATCTATTTCACGGGCAAATCGAAGTTGACCATCTACCCCGGCGCCGGGGAGCAACAGCAATGATCAAATGGCGGCTCCGTATTGTTATCAGCCTGCTCGCCGTATTGCTGGTCACGCCGGTTTCGGCCCAGGGACTGAATTTCGGTAGCGGTGATTCGGATTCGCCAATCGAAGTTTACGCAGACGATGGGATCGAGTGGCAGCAGGACGCGCTGACGTTTATCGCCCGTGGCAATGCGCGCGCGGTGCGCGGCGAGGTCACGGTTTATGGTGATGAACTGCACGCCTTCTATCGCAAGCTAGCCGATGGCGGCACGGAAATATGGCGTCTCGATGCCATTAACAACGTCCGAATCGTAACCCCCGGGGAAACGGCTTCCGGTGACAAGGGCGTCTATGACGTAGATAACGGCATTCTGGTCCTGACCGGAAAGAAGGTCAGTCTGGTGACCCCGACCGATGAAGTCATCGCCGATGAGCAGCTTGAGTACTGGGAACGTAAACAAATGGCTGTGGCACGTGGAAACGCCCAGGTGTTCAGCGACGGGAAAAATCTCAAAGCCGATGTCATCGTCGCCTACATGAAAAAGGATGGCACCGGAAAAAGTTCTATTCGCAGGGTCGAGGCTTTCGATAATGTACAGGTCGTAACCAAAACTGAAAAAGCGACATCCGAACGCGGCGTTTACAATGTTAAAAGTGGTATCGCAACGCTGACCGGTTCCGTTATGATCGTCCGCGATGCCAACCAGTTGAATGGCTGCAAGGCCGAAGTCAATATGAACAGCGGTATTTCAAAAATGTTCAGTTGTGCAGGGCAGGGTGGCGGCCAGGTCGGTGGCGTGTTCAACCTTGGTGGTCAAAAAGCGAAAGGGAATTAAACTCTTTTTTTACCAACGTCGTACTAGTTTAATTGATTGAATTTCAAAGGCTCCGTTAGAAATACCATGGTAGATGATACGATCGACATTCACGGCTTGACGCCTTCGACGCCCGAGGACGCACCGCGCCTGATCAGCGATAACAAGGATCGTGGCCTGCATGCGACGAATATGGGCAAGCGCTTCAAGAAGCGCCCGGTTGTCCGTGGTGCCAGTATGTCCATTCAGCGCGGTGAAGTTGTCGGCCTGCTTGGCCCCAACGGGGCCGGAAAAACCACCTGTTTCTATATGATCACCGGATTGATCCCCCTCGATTACGGTTCCGTTGTCCTTGATGGTCAGGATATCACCGACCTGCCCATGTATCGCCGCGCCCGCCTGGGGATCGGTTACCTGCCGCAGGAAGCCTCAATTTTCAGGGGGTTGTCGGTGGAAAATAATATTCGCGCCGTGCTCGAGGTCGCCGAACCGGTGCGTGAGCGCCGTGAGTCCATGCTCGATGCCCTGCTCGCCGAATTTTCGATCACCCATTTGCGCCGCACCCCGGCGATGGCGCTTTCGGGTGGCGAGCGTCGGCGGGTTGAAATTGCCAGGGCGCTGGCTTCCAATCCGCATTTTATTTTGCTGGATGAGCCGTTTGCCGGTGTCGACCCGATCGCAGTGGGTGACATTCGTGAGCTGGTCGCGCATTTGAAAGACCGTGGTATCGGTGTGTTGATCACCGATCATAATGTTCGCGAAACTCTCGATGTCATTGACCGCGCATACATTATCCATGATGGCATGATGTTGATGGAGGGCGCGCCTTCCGACATTGTTGGAAACGAAGACGTCAGGCGCGTATATCTGGGTGATCGTTTCAGTCTCTAGACCCATTTTGAGCAGACGGGATTCGACATGGCGTTGACCCCCCGTCTGGATTTGCGTCAAAGCCAGTCACTGGTGATGACGCCGCAATTGCAGCAGGCGATTAAAATGCTGCAGCTTTCCAATATTGAACTGCTCGATTATGTGGAGCAGGAACTGGAACAAAACCCCCTTCTTGAACGCCAGGAAGAAACCCAGGGCGATGATCAGGAGGGCGGTGACGCGCTTGATATGGCCGAGGAATTTTCCGATGAGGGCGTTCCCATGCAGGAGGACGGCGGCCTTGAAAGCATCGATTTCAGCGATACGGGCAAGGATGCCGAAGCCATCAACAATGACATGGATGTTGATGTCGACAATGAGTGGAATACGGATGAAACCAGTCCTGTCGAAATTGCCCAGGCCAATTTAGGCGAGCCCGCATTTGCCGATAACAGCCCCGGCGGCGCTACGGATTTCGGTGCAGCCCTTCCCAATCTGGAAGAAACCCTGACCGATCAGGTTAGTCTGCGCGAACGTCTGAACAGTCAAATGGCAATGACACTGGGTCATCCCGTGGAACGTATGATTGGTAGTCAACTCATTGATATGCTTGACGATTCCGGTTACGTCAGCGAACCGTTGGAGGACATAGCCGAGACTCTTGGCTGCCCCTTTGAACAGGTTGAGCAGGTATTGAAAAAGCTTCAGCAAATCGACCAGCCTGGCTTGTTTGCCCGTGACCTAGCTGAATGCCTTGCCTTGCAGTTACGCGAGCGCGACCGGCTTGATCCGGCCATGCAGGCGCTGCTTGAAAATCTGGACTTGCTGGCAAAACGCGACCTTCAGGGTTTAACGGAAATTTGCGGCGTCGATGCTGAGGACATCGCCGACATGTTTGCCGAGATCAAGGAGCTGGATCCAAAACCGGGGCTGGTTTTTGATGATACGGTTATGCAGCCGGTTGTCCCCGACGTTATCATGCGGACCCAGCCCGGTGGTGGCTGGATTGTCGAATTGAACAGCGACACCTTGCCCAGGGTTCTGGTCAACAACACCTATTTCGCGACCATCAGTTCCGTTGCCGGCTCAAAAGAAGACAAGCGCTACATTAATGAATGTTACCAGTCGGCCAACTGGCTGGTTAAATCCCTGCATCAGCGGGCGACGACGATCCTGAAAGTAGCCAGTGAAATCGTTAGTCAACAGAACGTTTTTTTTAACAAAGGTGTTCAGTATCTGCGACCGCTGGTGTTGCGCGATATCGCCGAAGTTATCGATATGCATGAAAGCACGGTTTCCAGGGTCACATCGAACAAGTTTATTGCCTCCCCGCGCGGCATCTTCGAGCTCAAGTATTTTTTCACCGCCGCGATTGCCAGTTCATCGGGCGGAGATACTCACTCGGCGGAATCCGTGCGTTATAGAATCAAGGAATTGATTGACGAAGAGGCAGCTGCTAAAATTCTTTCTGACGACAAGATCGTTACTATTTTGAAAGCTGAAGGCATGGATATTGCCCGTCGGACGGTGGCTAAATACCGTGAAGCACTTGGGCTTTCCTCGTCCGTGCAGCGTCGTCGCGAGAAAAATTCTGCGCTCTAACAAGTGGTTGTCCCTGTGGATCAAATTCTTATGTGCGCAAACTATTGACAGCAAGGCACCGGGCATCTAGGTTCCGGGCCTTCGTAGCCCTCGGGTGTAAATTAAGGTGCCTTGGAACGGGTAATTGTAAGGTGTTCGTTTTGAATGCCAGGTTTAAGTAACTTTTTTGCATAACAATTATGGATAGCTGAAAAGTTTAGACAAACTGGACGGCACACACTCATGGAAATATCGATCAAAGGCAAACATGTTGATGTCGGTGACGCCCTTCGCGGCCATGCCGAAAGTCAATTGCAGAACTCCGTCAAAAAATATTTTGAAAACGCGCTGGATTCGACAGTTGTCTTCTCCAAGGAAGGCCCTGGTTTTCGCGCCGACATTTCCGTACATGCCGGGCGTGGTATGGTGATGCAGGGTGGCGCGGACGGCAACGACGCCTACGGCGCCTTTGATGGCGCGCTGGGACGCATCTCCAAGCAATTACGGCGCTATAAAAGCCGGATTCGCAGCCATCATCAAAACGGCCCCAGCGACGATGAAATCATGATGGCCCAGTATTCCATCCTTGCCAGCGAGGGTGATGACGAGTTGCCTGAAACGGGTGAGCCCGCCATCGTCGCCGAGATGCCCCACAACATTGCGACACTGACGGTCAGCCAGGCTGTCATGCGCATGGACCTTGCCCAGGTACCCGTAATGATGTTTCGCAATCGCGCTCATGGGGGCATGAATGTGGTTTATCGTCGTGAGGATGGCAATATTGGCTGGATTGACCCCAGTGATGCCGAGAAAACTTGACAATTAATTCTTATAAAGCCGGATCCGGGAAGCATTGATGGAAATCAACGACCTTATCAGTACGGAAAGTGTCGTCGCCAATTTACACGCGACGTCTAAAAAACAGGCGATTCAGGATCTGGCAAAGAAAGCAGCCGGCATCACCGGTCTTCACGAACGCGCCATCTTTGAAGTATTGATGGAACGCGAGCGTCTTGGCACCACAGGCGTTGGTAACGGTATTGCCATTCCACATGGTAAATTGGCCAATCTCGATAAGCTTTACGGCCTGTTTGCCCGCCTTGAGAAGCCCATTGATTTCCAGTCTATCGATGAGCAGCCGGTTGACCTGATCTTCCTGCTGTTGGCCCCTGAAACGGCCGGAGCGGACCATCTGAAGGCGTTGGCCCGTGTTTCGCGGCTGTTGCGTGACAAGACGGTCTGCGACAAGCTGCGCGGCACCGACCAGTCAGAAGCGCTTTACGCCCTGCTGATCGAAGAAACAGCCCACCAGGCAGCTTAATCCTTTCTTTTTTAGTGAACGCTGAGTGGTTCCATGTCGTTCTGGCGGACGGTGGCATCGGCAAGATCGCGCCCTTCAATAAAGGCAAGATGCTGACCGTCGGCGGCGTAAATCCCAAAAAGCGCTTCACCGTCCACGATCACCGGTTTGACGTAGGCAACGTCTTCTGTGCCATAAAGGGCAAAATCGGCAACGGACATATATCGGTTGATCGGGGCTTGAGGGGTGGGGTTCTGGATCATTTCTTCAACTCCTTTTAAAACGCCCTGTCTTGGGGTTTGGCACGTTTAATTGGATCTGTAAGTTTAATATGGGGTCTATCGGGACTGCCTTAAAGTAACACCTGCTCACGAAATCGTTAGTCATCGGGGTCAACTTCAATGGTTTTTGGCTTGTTGTTGCCGCCTGTCCTGGTTTCGATTTTAATGTTGCGTATTTCGGGTTCCGGAACGTGCCGGACCAACTCAATGTGAAGCAGCCCGTTATCCATGGACGCTCCGGTGATCTCGATACCTTCGGCCAGAATGAAGCTACGCTGAAACTGGCGGGCCGCGATGCCGCGATGCAAATAGATGCGCTCGCTGTCGTCTTCACAGTGGCGGCCACGGATGACCAGCTGGTTGTCCTCGGTGGTGACGCTCAAATCATCCATGGAGAAACCGGCGATGGCAACGGTAATGCGCAAGGCATTTTCACCACATTGCTCAATATTATAAGGAGGATAGCCTTCTGCAGAAGTCTTCGACGCCTGATCGAGAATGCGTTCGAAGTGATCAAAACCCAGCAAAAGTGGGCTGTTAAAGCCAGATAGGCGTGACATGGCGGCGTTTCCTCCTCCAATTAATGAGCGAGCACAGCGCTGTTTGGGCCCTACTGAAGCGCCCAGCTACTGACCCCGAAGGCGTCGGTAACGTTCCCTTTAGATTTGGCACAAGAGCTTGAAAAGTCAAGTGCTTGTCCTCAATTTTGCAGTTTTTCCAAGGACCAAAGGCGTCGCCAGTTCATCACGGAAAAATTCAGCAAGCAGCCTGAATTCGTCTTCGCGCGGTGAAGAAGGCCGCCAGGCAAAGCCAATATGGCGGCCAAGGGTTTCACCGTCGATGGGGCGCAACTGGATTCCGGTGGAGCGGGCGATGCCAGCATCGATAGCCATTTTCGGAAGCAAGGTCACGCCAAGCCCGCCTTCGACCATCTGGACCAGTGTGTGCAGACTGGTTGCCTGAAATTCCGTCGCCTGATGTCCCGTGGCAAGTCCGCAGGCGCTTAAGGCGTGGTCGCGCAGGCAATTACCTTCACCCAATAACAACAAGGTTTCTGCCTCAATGTCGCGGCTCGTCAAACGCTCCTTTTTAGATTGCAGGCGTCCTTTGGGGAAGGCGACCCAGAACGGGTCGTCGGCGAAGGCTAGGGTTTTCAGTTTTTCGCACGGATAAGGGAAAGCGAGCAGCAAAAGGTCCAGTTTTCCCGCCTCCAGATCATCAATAAGGGGAGCCGATTGTTTTTCACTCAGGTAGAGCTTCAGGTCCGGATAGGCACGGTGCAGAGTTGGCAGGACACGCGGCAACAGGAACGGCGCAATGGTCGGGATCACGCCCAGGCGTAATGATCCCGAAAGAGGGGCACCGGCGGCGCTGACAAGATCGGCAATATCCTCCACAGCCCTGAGCACACTTTTTGCCCGCGATACGGTTTCCAAGCCCAGCGGCGTCATCATCACCATGCGCCGGGTCCGCTCGATCAGGGTCTCGCCCAGGGTTGTCTCAAGCTCCCGGATCGAGGCGCTTAATGACGACTGGGTGATAAAACAGGACTGGGCGGCGCGGCCGAAATGTCCATGCTCGCTGACGGCGATCAGGTGACGCAGCTGGGTCAATGTCGGCAGGCGGCGGAAGGTGCTCATGGGGGTCCATATGTTTAAGTGATTTAATCAATTAATATAGATTATTTAACTTGTTTTACCAATTAAAAATCATCGCCTATGGTATCTGTCAACGAGGCCGAACAGCTGGATTCACAATCATATTATTGGAGAACAAGATCATGACACAGGTACCCCAGGCGACTTTCAACACCCGCGTTCGTAATGACGCAACCGAAGGTGACAATCCTTTTGAATGGAAGACGCTTTCCAGCGATGACATTTTCAAGGGCAAGCGGGTTGTTCTTTTTGCCCTGCCCGGCGCTTTCACCCCGACCTGCTCGACCAGTCACTTACCACGCTATGAAGAATTGAACCATGACTTCAAGGCGCACGGGGTCGACCAGGTTGTCTGTCTGTCTGTCAACGACGCCTTTGTCATGTATCAGTGGGGCAAAAGCCAGAAGGCGGAAAACGTCTTCCTGCTGCCTGATGGCAACGCGGAATTCACGCGCAAAATGGGTATGCTGGTGGAAAAGGAAAACCTTGGTTTCGGTATGCGCAGCTGGCGTTACTCAATGCTGGTTGAAGACGGCGAAATCGTCAAAATGTTCGTCGAAGAGGGTTACGGCGACAATGTGGAAGACGACCCGTTCGAAGTCTCCGACGCCGATACCATGATCGGATACCTTAAAGGCGAATATCCGCAAGAACTGAGCGCCTGATATAAGCGGAGAAATCAAAAAGCGGGTCAGGCTTATGTAGCCTGGCCCTTTTTTTATGGTGCTCACGGACAGGTTTAAAAAGGTTTTATACTATGCCGCAGCCCGGATTCGGGCTAATAGATTGGCAAATTTACCCATTAACCATGAAGAAGACCTCCGATGACCGAATTCCTTCTTAAATCTGATATCGACGAGATCTGCCAGCGCCTTGCCGTCGCTGCGCGGGATTTTTCGGGCAAGACGGTATTGCTGACCGGCGGCCGGGGTTTTCTGGGTCGTTACTTCATGGATATCTTCGCCCACCTGAACGAGACCGTGCTCGATGAGCCGGTGAGCCTTGTGGCCCTTGATAACCTGATCACGGCGGGCAAGGAGGGTGCAGAAATCCCCGCCTTCGATAACGTCCGCTTCGTTAATCACGATGTGAGCAAGCCCTTTGAGTGGGACGGGCCGCTCCATTACGTCATCCACGCCGCCGGTATCGCCTCGCCCTATTACTACCGGGCTTTCCCGCTTGAGACGCTGGAGGTGGCGATCACCGGCACCCGTCACATGCTGGAACTGGCCGACAAGCATAACGCCCGCTTCGCGTTTTTCTCCTCAAGCGAGATCTACGGCGATCCCGACCCCAAGCATGTGCCGATGCCCGAAAGCTACCGCGGCAATGTCTCGTGCCAGGGGCCCAGGGCCTGTTACGATGAGAGCAAACGGGTCGGCGAGACCCTGTGTTATATTTTCCACACCACCAACGGCACCAAGACCAACACCATTCGGCCGTTCAATGTGTTTGGCCCGGGCATGCAGGAGACGGACTACCGGGTGCTGCCCAACTTCGCCAGCCGCATCAAGGCGGGCCAGCCGCTGAACGTTTACGGCAGTGGCGATCAGACGCGGACCTTCTGTTACATCACCGACGCCATGGTTGGCTTCCTGCAGGTGATCCTGGGAGGGGTTCCGGGCGAAGCCTACAACATCGGCAACCCGAAGCCTGAAATCTCGATGGTCGAGCTGGTCAAGCGCATCGAGGCCCT
>JACKQG010003163.1_pt1 | contig 20536 bp, 22 predicted proteins | sample 8237621 | NCBI WGS metagenome assembly JACKQG01 (sample SAMN15677084, study PRJNA649215) | marine metagenome | biome: marine; feature: Black Sea; material: saline water; isolation source: suspended particulate matter (SPM) from the Black Sea western gyre | collected 2013-06-09/2013-06-10 | depth... | reverse complement strand
ATCAGCTATTAGAAATTTTAAAAGTAGAAAATGCTTCAGAAAAGCAATTAATTTTAAGAAAAATATGGTCAAATTAATATGAAAGAAATAGAACTTCAAAAAGATAAAAAATACAGTATTTGCTCCTGTGGATTGAGCAAGACACTCCCCTTTTGTGATCATGCCCACAGAGAGTACAATGAAAAAAATGGAACCAACTATAAATCTGTCAAGATTATTGCAGATGAAACAGTTACAGTAAACATGGATTCATCAACTTGGAATATTAAATAAGGAGCGCATAATGAAAACTGTTATTTTAAATAATAAAACATTTGAGGTATCTATTTCTGATACTGAAATTTCGGCAATAGTAGATACTATAGCAAATAACATAAATGCAACACGAATAAAAGACCCTATTTTTATTGCAGTAATGAATGGAGCATTTTTGTTTGCCGCAGATGTAATGAGAAAGATTACTATTCCAAATGCGGAAATTTCTTTGATAAAATTATCCTCTTACTCAGGAACAAAAACAACGGGTGAGGTAAACGAATTAATTGGCATTGGTCAAAATATAAAAGATAGAAATGTAATTGTATTAGAAGACATCATTGATACTGGAATTACTCTAGAGAGAATAATAGCATTATTAGAAAAAGAAAATGTTGCGACTATAAAAGTAGCTACATTACTTTTTAAGCCAAAAGCGTACACCAAGGATATTCATATCGATTTTATTGGAAAATCAATTCCTAATGATTTTGTTGTTGGTTATGGCTTAGATTATGACGAAATTGGCCGTAATTTGCCACATATTTATAAACTTAAAGAATAACCTGTGTTAAACATAGTATTATTTGGCCCTCCTGGAGCTGGAAAAGGAACACAATCCAATCTATTGATTGAAAAATACAATTTAATTCACCTTTCAACTGGGGATATTTTAAGAGGAGAAATTGCTGCTGGGACTGTGTTGGGGCTAGAGGCAAAATCCATAATGGATAGAGGCGATTTGGTTTCTGATGAAATAGTAACTGGTATGATATCTTCTAAATTAGATAATCATCCATCTGCTAATGGATTTATCTTTGATGGCTTTCCAAGAACTACAGCACAAGCTACTGCATTAGATATTTTACTAAACCAAAAAGGAACTTCTATTGCTGCTATGCTATCTTTAAAAGTAACGGATAAAGAGTTAATAAAACGATTACTTTCAAGAGGTAAAAATTCTGGAAGAGCAGATGATCAAAATGAAGAAATTATTGGCAACAGAATTAATGAATACAACAACAAAACTGCTCCTTTGAAAGCATTTTATTCGGCTCAAAATAAACTTTATGAAATTGAAGGGACAGGAAGCATTGGTGAAATTGCAAATAAATTAAATGCCGTAATTGACACCCTTTAAATGAGAGTTAGAAATTCCAATTTTGTCGATTATGTAAAAATCTTTTGCCGCTCTGGCAAGGGTGGTGCAGGTTCTTCTCATTTTAGAAGAGATAAATTAACCGCTAAAGGTGGGCCTGATGGTGGAGATGGTGGTCATGGTGGCAATGTTGTAGTAAAAGGCAATAAACAAATGTGGACCTTACTCCACTTAAGATATCAAAAACATATTTTTGCAGAACATGGCGAGTGGGGAACTGAAAGTAACAGTTCAGGCAAAGAAGGTCAAAATAGCTATATTGATGTTCCTTTAGGTACTACTGCAAAAGATTCGGAAACTGGAGAAGTACTCTTTGAAGTTACAGAAGATGGAGAAGAGTTTGTGCTAGTAAAAGGAGGAATGGGAGGAAGAGGAAATTCACATTTCAAATCGCCTACCAATCAAGCCCCAAGATATGCACAGCCCGGTGGAGATGCTGTTGAGGGCTGGTTTGTTTTAGAATTAAAAGTACTAGCCGATATTGGTTTAGTTGGATTTCCAAATGCTGGAAAATCTACTTTACTTTCGGTTGTTTCGGCAGCCAAACCAGAAATTGCAAACTATCCATTCACTACTTTAGTGCCTAATTTGGGTATTGTTTCATATCGCGATCATAGTTCTTTTATTATGGCCGATATTCCTGGAATTATTGAAGGGGCAGCTGAAGGAAAAGGATTAGGATTAAGATTCCTTAGGCATATTGAAAGAAACTCCACACTACTATTTATGGTTCCGGCAGATTCTGATGATATTACTAAAGAATATGAAATTTTGTTAGGAGAACTTAAAAAATACAACCCTGAGTTGTTAGACAAAAACAGAATTTTAGCAATTAGCAAATCTGATATGCTAGATGAGGAGCTCAAAAAAGAAATTTCTAAACAGCTTCCTAAAGATATAGCTTCACTTTTCATTTCATCTGTAGCACAACAAGGACTTACAGAACTGAAAGATTTAATTTGGGAAAAACTTAATCAATAATGGAGAGTCTGCAAAAAATAGATGAATATTTTTTCAGATTAATTAACTCTACAGGCTGGGAGCAAATGGATGAGGTAATGCTATTGATATCCTCAAAATGGTTATGGATACCACTTTACATTTTCATACTTTATACACTCTACAAAACATATCCAAAGCAGTTTTTTAAAATTCTATTCTCTTTAGGATTACTAATTTTTCTTGCAGATTTTGGTTCCGTCCATTTATTTAAAGAAGTTTTTCAAAGACCAAGACCCTGCCATTTCTTAGAGGGAATTAGAATAGTGGATGGTTGTGGCGGTCCATTTGGATTTATCTCCTCACATGCGGCAAACTCTTTTGCGATTGCCTTTTTTATTTCTTTATTATTAAGGCGTTATTGGTGGTTTGTAAATTTGTTTTCTTGGGCGGTACTCATTGGTTTTAGCAGAGTTTATTTAGGAGTTCATTATCCTTTTGATATTTTGGGAGGTATGTTTTGGGGACTTTTTGTAAGTTTGCTAGTGTATTACATTTATAAAATGAAGCTTAAAGATTTTGATTTCTTGTGGTTTATTTGGCTAGCATTAGTATGTATTTGGAATTTTGTATGGCCTGAAGTTCCAGCCATTGCAGATGTAATTGTGGCAGTGGTTTTATCATTAGGAGTGATTGCAATTAAGAATAGAAAAAAATGAAAAACCAAATAATTACATTTTTACTTTGCTTCCCTTTGATTGGTGCTGGGCAAAACCAAAATCTTTCAAGTGGGATAATTTTTGATGGAGAACCTTTTATTGTAATCAATCCAAATAATAATCAGCACATGGTGGTGGCTTGGATGGGTTATAAATGGCAGGAGGGTATTGTAATAAAAACAATAGCAACTTTTGATGCAGGGCAAAATTGGAGTGCTTTTAATTCCATTGCTCATACAAATCCTATTTATAGCTCTGCCGACCCTTCAATAGAATTTGACAATAATGGAAACCTCTTTTTGTGTTATGTTGACTATAGTGCATCCATAGATTCTGGAGCTATTTATATGGTAAAATCTGTTGATGGTGGATTGAATTGGCAAAACCCAGTTGAGGTGATTAATGCACAGTCTGATGCTGGGAAATACCCAATTGATAGACCATGGATTAGTATTGATAGGTCAGTAGGAGTATATGATGGTGTAATTTATATTACATCTATGAGTCCCAAAGTTTTCGGTCCGTTAACTCCTCCCTTTCATCCTTATTTTATGTATTCAACTAACGGAGGACAATCATTTAATAATTGGAGGTATTTAGACACAATAAATTTTCTTGCAGGAAACACCATCCAACAACCAATGTCCACACATTGCGTAAGTTCAAACGGAACATTTCATGCTATTTACCCTTCATATCTTACATCACAAAGCTTATACCTACAATATATTTTAGCATCTACTTCTACTATAGGTAATAATTTTAATTATAACATTGCCTTACAAAATGCAAATCCTCTTACAGACCCTCTCATGAAAAAAGGGTATTTACTTATTAGTAACCCAACAAATGAAAATCATTTGGTTTTAATCTTTTTATCTGTAATGTACGGAGATGAAGATGTGCTTATTATCGAAAGTTTTGATGAAGGGGCAAACTGGACTTCTCCTATTAGAATTAATGATGATATCATAGGAAATGGTAAAATGCAGGATTTAGTATGGTCAGATTTTGATTCAGATGGTGATTTAGTAATTACATGGAGAGACAGAAGAAATAGTTCTTCAAATGGATACCAAACAGAATCTGAAATTTGGGCTTCTGTAAGATGGAAAGATTCTACTAATTTTTCACCTAATTTTAATATTACTTCACAACAAGTTGCTTACGATTCTGTTTTGGCTGAAAAGGGCAATGATTTTATGTGTGTAGCAGTTGAAAATGATACTCTAAATGCTGTTTGGGGAGATACAAGAAATGGAAAATTGAACATTTGGTTTCAAAGAATGTCATTACAAAATGGAACGGTAAACAGCATACAAAATATATCAGATAACAAACATAAACAACTCATTCTAATTGTTGATGAGATAGGTAGAGAATCAAAACCAAGAAAGAACATCCCTCTCTTTTACATCTTTGATGATGGAACAGTGGAGAAACGAATAGTTACAGAATAAACCAACATAAGAAAAAATGAAAAAACTACTACTCTTACTAATTGTACTTTTTACAACAATACTAGCATTTTCCCAAGCAAAACCAAAATTAGTAGTGGGTATTGTAGTAGATCAAATGCGCTACGATTACATCTATCGTTTTTGGGATGATTTTTCAAATGATGGTTTTAAAAAACTAATAAATGAAGGCCACTTTTTTCGTAATTGTCAGTTTGATTATGTCCCAACTTACACAGGTCCTGGTCATGCCTCTATTTATACTGGAACAACTCCTGCAGTACACGGTATAATTGCTAACGATTGGTACGATAAAAATTCTGGAGAATCTGTTTATTGTGCAGGAGATGGAGATATGCATACCGTTTGCAATTGCGAACAAAAAAGTATTGATGTGCAATCTGGAGATGGAAAAATGTCACCTCATCATATGCTTACAACAACCTTTTCAGATGAGTTGAAGTTATTTAATCAAAATAGTAAAGTGTTTGGAATATCCTTAAAAGATAGAGGAGCTATATTGCCTGCAGGACATAGTGCAAATGGTGCCTATTGGATGGATAGTGATGGAAAATGGATTACCTCTTCTTTTTACATGCAGGCGCTTCCAGATTATATCCAAAAAATAAATGAAATGAATCCCTCTCAAAACTATCTTAAAGGCCTTTGGGAAGTAAAAGGAGAATTTGCTCTTAACCTAGATTCTATGCACAGCAAATCAGGAGGAAAAGCTATAAAAAACACACCTTTTGGCAATACTATTTTGAAAGATTTAGCTCTTGAGATTCTAAAAAAAGAAGCCTTAGGTCAAGGAAAAGCAACGGATATCTTAACTATTTCCTTTTCTTCTACCGATTATATTGGTCATCAATTTGGGCCTCATGCCCCTGAGATAAAAGACACTTATATCCGTTTGGATAAAGATATAGCAGCACTTTTAAAAACGATTAATCTCACAGTTGGTTTTGAAAATGTTGTAGTATTTATTACTGCCGATCATGGTGTAGTTGCTGAACCCTCCGAACTTTTAGAAAGAAATATTCCCTCTGGCTATTTTGACGAAACCATTATGAAAACAGAATTGTTAACTCATCTTAACACCACATATGAAGATGGAAATTGGATTAAAAATTACTCTAATGATCAACTATTTTTAAATCATGATTTGATTAAAGAGAAATACATCAATATGGAGGAAATTCAAAGAGATTGTGCTCAATTTTTATTAAAATATGAGTGGGTAAAAAACACCTATACTGCAACTCAGCTGAATGAAAATGAATATCAAAAGTCCTTTCATTCCTTAATTCAAAGAGGCTATAATCAAAAAAGATCGGGTGATGTAGTTGTAAACATAGAAACTGGATGGATATCAACATATTGGTCTAATGGAGGCACCACACACGGTTCCTCTTACAGCTATGATACTCATGTTCCGCTAATTTTTTGGGGAGGAAAAATTCCAAAAGGAAAAACGGATAGAAAAGTAACTATCAGTGATATTGCGCCAACTATTTCTACTATTCTAGGAACTGCATATCCTAATGGATGCACAGGAAATCCTTTACCTGAAATTACTGAGTGAAAGAAATCATTGCATCTAATTATTCAATATGGATTGGAGAAAACTCGCTTTCTAAGTTAAATGTTGGATCCTATTCTAAAGTTGCAATTTTAGTAGATGAAAATACCAAGAGGGATTGCCTAAGTAAACTCCCAAAACTTGAAAATCCAATAATTATTGAAATACAATCAGGAGAAGAAAATAAAAATCTTGCTACTTGTGATTTTATATGGCAAGAGCTTACTAAACATAATTTTGACAGAAATTCTTTACTCATAAATTTGGGCGGTGGAGTAATTGGTGATATGGGAGGTTTTTGCGCCAGTACTTACAAAAGAGGGATTGATTTTATTCATATCCCAACAACTTTACTTGCAATGGCAGATGCCTCAATTGGTGGTAAATTAGGAGTTGATTTTAACCATCTTAAAAATCAAATTGGATTATTTGCCAATCCTAAATCAGTAATTATATATCCTAAGTTCCTGCATACTTTAAATAAAAAAGAGTTGAAATCAGGATTTGCAGAAGTGGTAAAGCACGCACTTATTGCAGATGAAAATTTATGGTCAATAATAACTACTACTGATTTTGAAAAACTAAATTGGGAGAAGATTATTACCCTCTCAGTGGAACTTAAAAATAAGATTGTATTTACTGATTCCAAAGAAAAAGGAGAGCGAAAAAAATTAAATTTTGGGCATACTTTCGGACATGCAATAGAGAGTTATTACCTGGAAAAAGGAACTCCTATTTTGCATGGAGAGGCCATTTTTATGGGGATGATTTTAGAAACTGAGCTTTCAAATTTGTCAAATTCTAAGAAGAATGAAATTAAAAATTACATTCTTAGCAACTTTGGATTGCCTTATACTCCCTCTAAAATGGAACTTTTAAAGTTCTTGAAAAACGACAAAAAAAATAAAGCGGAAAAGATCAATTTTTCTTTATTAAAAGGAATAGGAAATTGTACAATCGACAATCTGTTAACTGAAGATGAATTATAAAGTTTCACATCCTACAAAAATGGTGAATTGTGAAATTGATTTACCTTCTTCTAAAAGTATTTCTAATCGTTTGTTAATTATCAAGGCTCTCTGCAAAGAGAATTTCGTAATTGAAAATCTCTCCGATTCTGACGATACTAAAATTTTAGAGCAAGCTTTGAATTCTTCAGAAGAAATGATTGATGTAAATCATGCAGGAACTTCTTTTCGTTTTTTAACTGCTTATCTTTCTTCAAAAATTGGAAAAGAATTTATAGTGACTGGTTCTGATAGAATTAAAGAAAGGCCTATAAAAGAACTTGTTTCAGCTTTGCGAAAAATGGGAGCAAAAATTGAGTATCTGGAAAAAGAAGGATTTGCTCCATTAAAGATAAGTGGAACTGACTTATCAGATGGAAAAGTTGAAATTGATGGAGGAATAAGTTCTCAATTTATCAGTGCTATCTTACTAATTTCTCCTACTCTTGCTAATGGAATTGAACTTAAAATAACTGGCAATTTAGTTTCAAAGTCTTATATTTTAACGACTTTGGAACTAATGAAAGAGTTTGGGATTGAATGGACTTGGACTAATGATGTAATCACCATTAAAAAACAAAAATACAAAGCAAAAAACTATACTGTGGAATCGGATTGGTCGTCTGCTTGTTTTTGGTTTCAAATGGCATCCTTATCAGAAAAATGCACTATAAAATTAAGCGGACTACAACAAAATTCTTTACAAGGAGATAAGAGAGTTATAGATATTTTTAAAAGTTTGGGAGTTTCTTCAGTTTTTGAAAATGAAACATTAATTTTAACAAAAAACAAACAAAATTCTTTCTCGCAACAAATTAATTTAATAGAAACTCCAGATTTGTATCAGGTCTTAAAATGTACACTATTTGCGAAAAATATAGCTACTGAATTTTCAGGAATTCAAACTCTAAAAAATAAAGAAACCGATAGAGTTACTTCCACAGAATCGGAGCTTCTGAAATTAAAAACCACCAAAATAATTGAAACCCATAAAGACCACCGAATGGCAATGAGTTTTGCCCCACTTTGCCTTAAATTTGGAGAATTGCAAATAAATAACTCTGAGGTTGTAAGTAAATCCTATCCGAATTTTTGGAACGATTTAAAAAAAGGAGGATTTACAATATCTCCATTATCTGACTAAGACATGAAATCTCGAATGTTACATTTTCATCATGTCTTTTCTTTTTAGGATTAAAATAAATTCCTTTAATACCAGCATTTTGACAAGCTAGAATATCTACAACTAAATTATCTCCAATATAAATACTTTCAGTTTTTTTTGCATTTGCCAACTCTAGTGCATAAGAGAAAATTAAAGGATTTGGCTTTTTCATCCCAGTAGTTTCAGATGTAATAATTTGATTAAAATAAGGCGATAAATTTGAATGCTCTAATTTTATATGTTGGGTTTTATCAAATCCGTTTGTAATTATATGTAATGTGTATTTCTGTTTGAGATAATCTAAAACTTCAAAAGCATATGGAAATAATTTATTTTTTCTGGGGCAAAATTCAATATATTTTTCTCCCATAGTTTCAGATAATATAAAGTCATGGATTCCAAAATCAGCAAAAGTTCTTTGAAATCTCTCTCTTCTTAAATCCTCCTTAGAGATTTTATCTGAATTGTATAAATCCCAAAGTATTGCATTATGAATCTTGTAGGAATTCATAAATACTTCATAGTCCAAAATACCTTTTTCTTTTAAATTATAGGTGGAATAAAGCTCCAAGAGTGTTTCATTAGAATTAGTTTCAAAATCCCAAAGAGTTCCATCTAAATCAAAAAAAATATGTTTCATTTATTTGTTAAAATAGATAGGTGATCCCAGTTGTAATGAGTCCATTTAAACAAATCCCAGAGATAATCAAAAAAAATGTATTTTTATTCTCTCCGTAAAACTTAGCAGTTATAATACTGCCTAAAGGAATAGATAAGAAAAATGGAGCCCAAAATGCAATTCCAATAATTCCCACAGAACGTTTCATATATACTACAAATTTATTCGTTCTAGTAAAAAATTTTACTGGATTTGCAAGTCCTTTATCTAGAAATTCTTGTCTATTTTTTTCTTTTTTTTCAATGGATTTCTTTATAAAATAATTCGCTGAAAAGTAAAAGATTGCTGCACTAAAAATAGCACCTGAACAGCAACTTACATAGGTCTCAATGAATGTTAATTTAGCAAGTTCTCCTGCGAAAGGAGCAAACGAAAATTTAATAGTAGACGCTCCAAATAATCCTAACATTCCTGCCCAATTCATAAATTATAATTTAGCTCCATAAGATAAATCTCCAGCATCCCCTAGTCCTGGTACGATATAAGATTTTGAGGTCATTTCAGAGTCCTCTGCACCAATCCATAAAGTCCAGTTCTTTATGGGAGCATTTTCTTTCAAATACTGAATCCCCTCAGAGCTAGCAATAACCCCAACAATATGTATGTGTTTTGGCTTGCCTTTGCTTAAAATTGCTTCCATTGCCATAATCATAGAAGCGCCACTTGCTATCATAGGATCGCAAAGGATTAGCGTTTTTCCATTTAAATCAGGAGCTGACATGTATTCAATTTTTATTTCAAAATGACCTCCTTTTTTATGTTTTCTGTAAGCCGAAATAAAAGCACTATCTGCATCATCAAAATAATTTAACAATCCTTGATGAAGAGGAAGTCCTGCCCTAAGTATTGTAGCGAGTACAGGTTTCTCAGTCATTAAAGTTTCGGTAGAAATTCCAAGTGGAGTAGTGATGTCTTTATTTTCATACTCCATTTCTTTACTAATTTCATAAGCAAAAACCTCTCCAATTCTTTCCATATTTCTTCTAAAACGCATAGAATCGTTCTGAATATTTATGGCTCTTATTTGGCTAATAAAATGATTGAATACCGTATTTTGTTTTCCTAAATTGATTGTTTTCATAATTATAATCTTATTCGTTTAATCATATTACTCTAATGACTGGAACAAATATAAAAAAAGGGGATAATCAAATGATTGGCCCCTTTTTTTTTGTTATTAAATCATTATTAAGACAATGCATTTACATGCTTAGTTAATTTTGATTTTAAGTTTGACGCCTTATTCTTATGAATAATATTAATTTTTGTTAATTTATCTAACATAGACGAAACTTTTGGCAACATTGCAGTTGCTTCCTTTTTATCAGTAGTTGTTCTTAAGTCTCTAACTGCATTTCTAGCAGTTTTATGCTTGTACTTATTTAACAATCTTTTGGTTTCAGTCTGTTTAATTCTTTTTAATGCCGATTTATGATTTGCCATAGTTTTTATTTTATTTTTTAAGTAGCCCGACGGGGAATCGAACCCCGATTACATGGATGAAAACCATGCGTCCTAACCATTAGACGACCGGGCCTCAATATTCTCAAAATTAAGGCTGCAAATTTATACTTTTTTTTAATTTCACAAAGAAATTACTCATTTTTTGTGTCATTAGAAAATTTGAAACCCAATCGCTTTGAAGTTTTTATTTTATGATTATTATTTATATCTAGTATTTCATGAACAGAAACTAATTTTACATCATTAAAATCAGGGGTAAGTAAGTCAAAATTCAAAGAATACTCCATTGCGCAGTTAATAATGTTATCCATCTGCTCTTTAGTAATCTGCTGATTTATAAAATCATTAAATAAAAAACCTAATTCCCTATCCCCCTCAACAAAGAAATGACCATCTTTATTAATAAATATTCTAGCAATCAAAAAACCAGCATCATTCAATCTATTATACTTTAAGGAATCCGAAAGAAAATTATAAATATTTATTAGTCCACAGAAAGATCTCATTTTATCCTCTTTAACATATGCAGTTTTATGAATTTGATGAGAAGGTTCAAAATCAAAAATATTTGTATGCATATGAAAAAGAAGGGTGTCGCCCGAGAATTTTAACTTAGCATCAAAATCGCCAGACTCTTCATAAGATATATCAGCATCAGATACCCTAGCATTTAATCTAGTCGCTTTAGCACTTAGAATTTCTTGAATTTCACCAAAAACCCCTTTAGTTATTTTATAAACTTTTTGTTTTGTGCAAGATTTCTCTTTTAATAATTTAAGTATTTCTTTTTCAGAATCCATATTAATAATTTTTAGCAAATAATACTCTTTTACTAGATATCTTGCCTGTAAATAAACACAGGCCAGATTCTTGTTTTGCATCTAAAGGGACGCATCTTATAGTAGCTTTTGTTTGTTGCTTTATCAATTCTTCTGTTTCAGAAGTACCATCCCAATGGGCATAAACAAAGCCTCCTTTTTCAATTAATTTGACAAATTCCTCTTTTGAATCTGCTTTGTAAGTTTTCTCCTCACGAAAAGTAAGGGCTTTCTTATATAAGTTGTCTTGTATTTTTTCTAGCAAATGCTCCACTTTATTTTCAATATCAGCTATCTGATAGGTTTCTTTTTCTAAAGTATCTCTTCTAGAAACTTCAATAGTTCCATTTTCTAAATCACGAGCACCCAAAGCTAAACGCAATGGCACTCCCTTAAGTTCATATTCTGCAAATTTCCATCCTGGTTTATGAGTATCTCGATTGTCAAATTTTACTGAAATTCCTTTTAATTCTAATGATTTTTTAACTTTTAGCGCAACCTCAGAAACTTTTTCAAATTGTTCATCCCCTTTATAGATAGGAACAATAACCACTTGATAAGGAGCTAATTTTGGAGGCAAAACCAAGCCATGATCATCAGAATGGGTCATAACTAAAGCCCCCATAAGTCGCGTAGAAACTCCCCAGGAAGTAGCCCAAACATAATCTTGTTTCCCTTCTTTTGTTGTAAATTTCACATCAAATGCTTTAGCAAAATTCTGGCCTAAAAAATGAGAAGTCCCCGCTTGCAATGCTTTACCATCTTGCATTAAAGCTTCAATAGTATAAGTTTCTTCAGCACCTGCAAATTTTTCTTTTTCAGATTTTAAGCCTATTATAACTGGCATTGCCATAAAATTCTGAGCAAATTCAGCATAAATATTTATCATTTGCTCAGTTTCGGCAATCGCTTCTTTTTTTGTTGCATGAGCAGTATGTCCTTCTTGCCACAAAAACTCAGTAGTTCGCAAAAATAATCTAGTACGCATTTCCCACCTTACCACATTTGCCCACTGATTTACTAAAATTGGCAAATCACGATACGATTGTATCCATTTTCTATAGGTATCCCAAATAATTGTTTCAGATGTTGGACGCACAATAAGTTCTTCTTCTAACTTAGCTGTAGGATCAACAACTACTCCACTGCCATCTTCAGCATTTTTCAAACGATAATGAGTAACAACAGCACACTCCTTTGCAAAACCATCAATATGACTTGCCTCTTTACTAAAATAAGATTTAGGAATAAAAAGAGGAAAATAAGCATTCTCATGACCTGTTGCTTTGAACATTTTATCCAATTGTGCTTGCATTTTTTCCCAAATTGCATAGCCGTAAGGCTTGATTACCATACAGCCTCTTACACCTGAATTTTCAGCTAAATCTGCTCCTTGAACAATCTCATTATACCATTGAGAATAATCTTGCTTTCTTGATATTAACTTTTTTTCCATTTTAACTTAAAAAAATGTAATTTTGTAGTATTATTTTCGTTCACCTTATAAAAATTGTACAAAACTAACAAATTAAACGAGCATCAGTTTATGAGTCTTAAACAAAAAAATAGAACTATGAAATCTTTTATTCTACCTTTAGTATTGATATTGTTTTTTACATCATGTATTACAACAACTCACGTGCATTACAGTGATCCTAATTATTTGAAAAGTGATGAATTTAGCACTTATGAGCAAATGACTGCAAATAATCAAGTGGAAAGCGAATCTTTAACTACTGATACTTTAGTAGAATCGAATACTGATTATATAGCAGATGATTATTATGACTATAGTTTTTCTTCTAGAATAAGAAGATTTCACAGACCAATGTATTATAGTGGATATTATGGTGGAATTTATACGGATTACTATTGGTATAATAACGACCCATTTTATTGCGGAACAAGTATCTATTACGGATACAATTGGCATTCTCCTTACTATTCTTATTATAGTTATTCGCCTTATTATTTCGATTATTATTATACTCCTTATTATTATGGAAATTACTACTCAAATTATGGATACAATCCTCATTGCTATTCATCATACAACAATTATTACACCAATAGTAACGATAATAATGCTTACGTCACAGGGCATAGAGGTAGTTTATCCTCAAATGGTGGAGGAAGAGTGGTTAATGTAAATACTACTAATACCATTTTATCAAATACAACTAACAAAACCTCTACTTTAAATATTAGAACGAATAATACGGTAAAGAATAACACGATTACTAATAGAAATGATAGATCAAACTCTACCATAAAAACAAATAACACTAACAAAGTAAACACAAACATTAAAACGAATACAAATAGAACTAATTCAAGCGTAGAAACGGACAACAGAAGTAACCCAAACAATAGTAGTAATACAACAATAAAAACAAATTCAAATAGAGAAAATAATACTTATTCTACCCCTAACACAAACAATAGAAGCTATAACTCAAACAGTGGGAATAACAGGTCAAATAGCGGCAGCAACAACAACAGTGGCAACAGCAGGTCAAATAATAGCAACAACTCATCTGGAGGAGGAGGTAAAAGAAGTGTGAACCCAAGAAGATAAAATGATAAATAGATTTTTAGGAATTGCTATTGCAATTAGTACAATAACAGCAAATGCACAAAATGAAGTAGATGCATTAAGATATTCAACACAAAACTTAAGTGGAACGGCTAGATACTCGGCAATGGGAGGCGCTTTTGGATCATTAGGAGGCGAATTTTCATCTTTAAGCTCAAATCCTGCAGGAATTGGAATGTATCAATTCTCTGAACTTACTTTCACTCCTTCTCTTAATTTAAACGCTACTAAATCTTATTATAATGGCAACAATTTATCTGCCTATAAATCTGAACTTTCTATAGCAAATCTTGGACTCGTATTTACCATTGCTCAAAATAATTCTAATTGGAAAAGAATTAATCTTGGAATTGGCTGGAATCAATTGGCTAATTATAACAATACACTAGAAATTGAGGGTATAAATACCCAAAGCTCAATAGTTGATAGAATTGTAGAATTAACTAACGGAACGCTAACCAGTGAACTGACAAACGGAGAAGGTAATTATTATTCCCAAATGGCATGGAATACTTATTTGATTGACCCATTATTTAATAATAACATTTTAGTAGATGGAGAGTATGTCTCTAACTTTTCTTCAAACTCTAAATCACAATCAAAAGTTACTACAAGTATTGGAGGTATGAATGAGTTTGTTTTTTCTATAGGAGGATCCTATCAGGAAAAACTATATATAGGAGCTACAATAGGAATTCCTACGTTCGACTATTATGAATATTCAGAATATACTGAACATGATGAAATATCTGATACTTCAAACAACTTACGAAAAATGTTATTCTCTGAGGAAATATCAACATACGGAACGGGTTATAATCTTAAAGTGGGTGCTATCTACAGATTATCAGAACAAATAAAAATTGGAGGAGCATTACACACTCCAACATTCTTTAGTATTGAAGAAGATTACAATACCTCTATAACAACCTTTTTTAAAGATAGTACACTAGATTATTCTATGGGATATTTAACCCCATTTAATTATAATTTAATTACTCCTTTAAAAGCAAGTATAAGTGCATCAACAATTTTTAATAATCTCCTAATCTCAGGAGAATATGAGCTGATTGACTACTCTACAGCCGAATACTTTACCGCTGATTTTGAAAATGAAAATGCAACAATAGCAAGTATTTATCAAAGAACTGAAAATATAAAACTAGGAGCTGAAATGACTATAAAGCCTTTTGTTTTAAGAGCTGGATATTCAAAATACGGAAGTGCTTTTGTAGCAAAAGATTTTAGTAGGGAAAACTTTAGTTATGGAATAGGAATAAATAATGGTGCTTACTTTATTGATGTAGCCTATGTTTTATCTCAAGGGGCAAACGAACATTTATTGTATAGTGAAACTCCAATAAGTTTAGTAAATACGAACCATAGCTTACTATTTACATTAGGATTTAGATACTAATCTGCAATTCTTGCTAAACCCGCTTTTGCTTTTTGATGGATCCCTCTTTGGTAATCAAACCCTGACATTGAAAGACATTTATTAAAGTAAGATTTGGCCTGCTTAAAATCCTTTGCATTCTCATAAATCAAGCCGATTTGTAAAGCTGACATAGGAGCATAATAGCTAGAAACATTTTGTCCTTTTTCAAATGCTTTTTTGTAATGTGCAATTACTAGTTTATCATTTTTATTCAATTCTGATTCAACACGAGCCAATCGATACCAATATTCAATTTGATTGGATTCAGATGAAAAATAGTGATCGCCATCAATTTGATTAAGTTCTGCTAATGCTAAAGAATAATAACCCCCATCATACAGCAATCTAGTTTTTAATAATATAGGATGACTAATGTCATTTTTTTTGGCATCCTTTAAAGCTACTTTATCCTCATCAATTAAAGCATTACCATCTGAAATAACTTTGGCGAAATAAGTACGCCTCTTTGCAGTATTATTTTGTAAAAAAGCAAGCCATGCTAATTTATGATTAGCCGATTTAATATAATTTACACCTTTAAAATTTGCAAGGAAATACTCAAATTTTTGTTGTGCATTTTTAAAATCTAGTTTATATAAATAAGACATTGCCTGTAAATAATCAAGGTAGTGGAATTTAATTGCTCCACTATTATTTGGCTTGTTTTTTAATACCGTTAAACAGTAATCATTTTGGCCTAAATTATGTGATAATCGAGCAGCAGCAAAATTTAACAAAAAATTATCTTTATATCTAGCTCCTATCCTATTAAGATGCTTGTGAGCAAGAGCATCATTATTACCTAAGTTAATTTGTAAAAAAGACAACAAAAACAAAACCTCTTCTTCATACATTACAAAACGTTTATCATTTAAAACAGCATCTAATTCACTAAGCCCAAGAGAAACATTCCCCTTTAAGCCACCAAGATTTAATATCCAATTAAACTCCTTAGGAACAGCCCCTAGTAAAGCATGAATCAAGCCTAATCCTTTTTTGTTAAGTGTAAAATCAGGGAATTTTTTCTGATTTTCTTCAAGTAATTTATATGCTTTTACAAGTTCATAAGCAGCAGTAGGATACTGTTCAAATTTTAATCGAGAAAAAGCCCATTGCAAACTAACCTCTGCTTGAGAGTACAGATAATACGGAGAAGTTTTGTCATTCTCCTCTAATAAACCAAGTCTTAAATCTTTGAAATTTTCATGCGATTCAAAATACTTAAAATCCTCAGTTATAAGGATTGTCAAAAAATCAATATAGTTTTTATGTAGTGGAATAAATCCATTTTTAGGGTTTTGAGATTGCTCCTTAGCTAGCAGAATCGTTGCTTTTTCAAATTCTAAGTTTATAATATGAGAATAAGATTTTTGCATATTTTCGTTCATATCAAATGATGCAAAAGTCAATTGACTGAAAAATAAAAATACCAGTGTAATTTTTTTCATTGCATAAAAAAAGGGACTTCAAAAATATGAAATCCCTTTTAAATAAGTTTTTTATTGATTATGCTTCTTGCTCTTGAAAAATGTTAGCATCAACCATAATTCTACCACAATGCTCACAAACAATCACTTTTTTATGCATTTGTATATCCAATTGTCTTTGTGGTGGAATTTGACTAAAACAACCCCCACAAGCTCCACGCTCAACGGAAACAACAGCCAGACCATTAACTACTTTTGAACGGATCCTTTTGTAAGCAGTTAATAATCTTTCATCAATTACTTTCTCTGCTTTTACAGAATCAGCCATTAATGATTTTTCTTCTTTTTCAGTTTCAGTAACAATCTCATCAAGCTCGGTTGTTTTTAATTTTAATTCATCTTCTCTTTCAGCAATTTGTGCTTTACAGGCATTAATTATTTCTGTTTTATGAAGCACATTTGCAGCATTTTGAACGGCTTTCTTTTCAGTAATCTGAATTTCTAAGTTTTGATACTCTACTTCCTTAGTTAAAGAAGTAAACTCACGATTATTCTTAATTTCTTTAAGTTGAGTTTCATACTTTTTAATAGCATCAGTAGCTAAAGAAATAGTGTTCTTATTAGCCACAATATTTTCATGTATTGCTTCTAATTCGGTTTCAAATTTCTCTAATCTTGTATTTAAGCCGGCAATTAAATCTTCTAGATCTTGAATTTCTAAAGGTAATTCTCCTCTTATAATTCTAATTTTATCAACTTTAGTGTCAATAACTTGAAGTTGGTGTAACGCTTTTAATTGATCCTCTACAGATCCTGTAGTTGTTTGTGTGTTTTTTGCCATTATAGGTACTTTATCGGATTAGTATTCACTTTTGATAATCGGACGGCAAATTTAGTAAAATTTTTGGTAAGTAAATCATAAATTAAGTCCTTTGTAAATTGCTCACTTTCATAGTGGCCAATATCCGCAATAATAATGTCATTTTCAGCATCAAAAAAATCATGATATTTGAAATCAGCTGAAATAAAAATATCAGCATCTAACGCTTTAGCATGACTGAGCAAAAAACTACCACTACCCCCACAAACTGCAACCTTTTTAATAGTATTCTTTACTAGTGAAGTATGCCTAACACAATCGGTTTGCATAATGGTTTTTAGGCTTTCTAAAAACACCTTACTCTCAACCGATTTGGCTAACTCTCCTAAAATACCAGAACCTACATTAATGCTGTTTTTCTCATCATTAGGACAAAGAATCTTGCAATTTTGCAAACCTAATTTATTTGCAATTTTAGCACTAACACCATTATGGACATTATCTAAATTAGTGTGAATTGCATAAATAGCAATGTTATTTTTTATTGCTTTTATAACAGTTCTCTCAATATAATTACTCCCATTTAACTTTTTAAGCCCAGAAAAAATAATAGGATGATGCGCTATAATAAGATTACAGCCTGTTTCTATTGCCTCATCAATTATAGCTTCAGTACAATCAAGCGTTATAAGAGTTCCATTTACATCAGTATTTTTATCCCCAATTATTAAGCCACAGTTATCGTAGTTTTCTTGATAAGCAAGTGGCGCAATTTCTTCTAAATAACTGGTTATCTCTTTTATTTTCATTTTTCAAAAATACAAAACTCTTTTATAACAAAATACTATCTTTGCCTTATGCGTTTGTTTTTATACACACTTTCAATTATTTATGGGATGATAACTTCTCTTAGAAATTCCCTTTTTGATTACGGTATTTTGAAAACAAAAACTCATAACATTCCTATTATTTGTGTTGGAAATTTATCAGTAGGTGGCAGTGGAAAAACACCGCACATCAATTACATTGCAAAACTATTATCTCCAAACTACAAAGTCGCAATACTTAGCAGGGGATATGGTCGGAAATCTTCAGGATTTAATTATGTAGAGTTGGATAGTATTACATCTACTGTTGGTGATGAGCCCTTACAACTAAAACAAAATAACCCAAATTGTATCGTGGCGGCAAATAACAACCGAAACAAAGGGGTAGAAAAGATTCTAATTGACCACCCGGAAACAAATGTAATTTTGCTAGATGATGGCTTTCAGCACAGAAGCATAAAAGCAGGACTAAATATTATATTAACTCCATTTCACAACCCATTTATAAAAGATAATCTGCTTCCTTTAGGAACACTAAGAGAGTCTGCAACTGCAGCGACAAGAGCAGATATTATTTTAGTCAGTAAAACTCCTAAAAATGCAAATCCAACTGAAAAAAAAGGAATAATTGAAAGTTTAAATCTAAAAGCACATCAAAAAGGATATTTTTCATCAATTACATATCATAAATACAAGTGTATTGAGAATAATACTGAGTTAGAAAATGAGCAAAACTATAATATCACCTTAGTATGTGGTATTGCAAACCCGACTCCTTTAGTAAACCATTTGCAGGAACAGGGGAGAAAAGTCAACTTAATTAAGTTTGCCGACCATCATAATTACACCTTAAAAGATGTTGAAAATATCTTGTTAGTACACAGCAAAGATAAAAGCACAAAAAAACTTATCTTGACCACCGAAAAAGATGCCACTAAATTACGCCAATTTTTAGCTCATTTTAATGGAGAGCATGTATATTACTTTCCTATTGATGTGATAGTAAATGACAGGGAAATATTTGAGAAACAACTATTAGACTATGTTACAAACAATTAAAGAGTCAGCAACATTTTTAAAAGAAAGAACAAATTACAAGCCACAAGTCGGTATTATTTTAGGCACTGGACTAGGTGGATTAGTAGCTGAAATAGAGATAGAACATTCAATATCCTATAAAGACATTCCGCATTTTCCTGTATCAACTGTTGAAGGACATTCAGGCAGATTAATTTTTGGAAACTTAGGAGGCAAACAGGTAGTGGCCATGCAAGGACGCTTTCATTTTTATGAAGGATATTCTATGGAAAAAGTTACTTTCCCAGTGAGAGTAATGAAATTTTTAGGTATTAAACACTTAATTGTTTCAAACGCTAGTGGCGGAGTGAACCCTGATTATGAAGTGGGTGATTTAATGATATTAAGCGATCATATTAACTTAATTCCTAACCCATTAATTGGTTCAAATATTGATGAACTTGGACCAAGATTTCCTGACATGAGCGAATCTTATTGCAAAAACTTAATTACAAAAGCAGAAAATATTGCAAAAGTCAATAAAATTCCTGTGCAAAAAGGAGTGTATGTTGCGCTTACTGGTCCAACTTTAGAAACTCCATCAGAATACAAATACATGAGAATTATTGGTGGTGATACGGTAGGAATGTCAACTGCTCCGGAAGTAATTGTGGCTCGCCATATGGATATTCCTTGTTTTGCAATGTCAGTAATTACTGATCTAGGAGTTCCAGGAAAGATACAAAAAGTAAGCCATTCAGAAATACAAAAAATAGCAGAAATAGCCGAGCCCAAACTAACCCTAATTATTAAAGAATTAATCGCATCCATATAATGAAAAAACTATTATTTATTTTAACTTCAACTTGCATTTTAACGAGTACTCAAGCTCAACAGACAGCAACTCTTTTATACAATTGGCAAGACACTACTTTGGTGGGCTCATGGACATATGATAATACCTATAATGAATGTTGGGGATTGGTAGTAAACGAACGTGAATTTGCAGTAATAGGATCAACAGCTGGAACTCATTTCTTTGATGTAACTGATCCAGCAAATAGCACTCAAGTAGCATTTGTTGCAGGAGGATCAACTGGAGGAGTGGTTATACATAGAGATTATCATGATTTTGGCGGGTACTTGTATATGGTTTGTGATGAAGGC
>JACKQG010003162.1_pt1 | contig 20550 bp, 15 predicted proteins | sample 8237621 | NCBI WGS metagenome assembly JACKQG01 (sample SAMN15677084, study PRJNA649215) | marine metagenome | biome: marine; feature: Black Sea; material: saline water; isolation source: suspended particulate matter (SPM) from the Black Sea western gyre | collected 2013-06-09/2013-06-10 | depth... | reverse complement strand
TTGTGATGGATATTTTAGGCAATGAAGTAAAGACGATAAGATTATCAGAAAGAGGAGCGCAAAAAATTAATATATCAGATTTATCAAAAGGAATTTATTTTGGGAATGTGGTTGTAAATAATGAGACAGTAACTATAAAGAAATTAATTGTGAGGTAAGAGCTCACTCAATAATTAAAAGCCTTGTAATATATTTTGCAGGGCTTTTCTTTTTTATAGTGCTACATAGTTTCAAATGCCTAAATTTGCCTATCGTATAACCTCAATAAATTAAAAAGTGATAACACACATACACGGCAAATTAGTTGAAAAAACACCAACATATGTAGTTGTTGATGTTAATGGAATTGGCTATAAAATCAAAATATCATTACAAACTTTCTCGGCAATTGATGGTGAGTTTTGTAAATTGTACACCCATCTCTCGGTAAAAGAAGATTCGCACACTTTGTTTGGTTTTTTTGAAGAAAGTGAACGTCATTTATTTAGAAATTTAATTTCAGTTTCAGGAGTAGGCCCTAGTACTGCTCAAGTAATTTTATCTACTTATTCTCCTGATGAAATCATACATCATATTACTACAGCAGATGTAAAAGCGATTGAAAGCATAAAGGGTATTGGAGGTAAAACTGCTCAAAGAATAATTATTGACCTTAAAGATAAAGTAGCAAAAGGCATGCCTACTTCTGATTTATTGTTTGATAAAATAGACAATACAATTAGAGAAGAAGCGTTATCTGCATTACTAGCGTTGGGCTTTGCTAAAAAAGCAGCAGAAAGCAAAATTGATAAAGTACTTAAATCAACACCTAAAATTGCTAGTGTTGAGGAATTAGTTAAAACTGCATTAAGTCAGATGTAGCTAGCTGTAGAAATTGAGAGAAGCAATAATTAATAAAATATCATTTTTAGTTGTTACACTATTTTTAAGTGTAAATCTATTGGGTCAATCAGTTTCTGATTCTTCCCTAGCATTTCCTTTTTCTGGATCTCAAAGTGGCGGAATATTTATGAATACTCCTTCTAACTTTAGTGCATCAGTAGTTTACGATCCTTTAACAAATACCTATACCGTACAAGATAAGATAGGCACTCTTAATTTTGGAGCGCCAAAAATCATGAGTTTTTCTGAGTATCAGAGATATGCTCAAACTAATTCAGTAAATGAGTATTGGAATTTACGCTCAAAAGAAAGAGTAGGAAATCAGACTTCTGCGCTAGGATTACCTAAACTTTTTATACCTGGAAAATCGTTTGACAGAGTATTTGGGGGAAATGCAGTTGATATCAGACCTCAAGGTTCGGCCGAATTAATTTTTGGATTAAAAATCAATAGGATTGACAATCCTTCATTACCAGAAGAACAAAGAAAAACAGTATCATTTGATTTTCAAGAAAAAATACAGATGAATGTAATTGGAAAGATTGGAGAGAAACTAAAAGTAACTGCTAATTTTAATACAGAAACTACTTTTGATTTTGAGAATCAGATGAAAGTAGAATATACAGGATATGAGGATGAAATTATTAAGAAAATTGAAATTGGAAATGTTAGCCTACCTCTAAACGGGACTTTAATTACAGGAAGTCAATCTTTATTTGGACTTAAAACACAATTGCAATTTGGACGAACAACCATTACAGGTATTTTATCTCAGCAGAAAAGCACAAAATCAGAGATAGAAGTAAGTGGTGGAGCTCAAAAATCAGAGTTTGATGTTTATGCAGATGAATATGAAGCCAACAAACACTACTTTTTAGCCCATTATTTTAAAGAGAAATATGATGCTGCTCTTGCCAATTTACCTTTTATTAATTCTGGAATAAATATTACAAAAATTGAGGTTTGGGTAACCAATAAAACAGGCACTACCAATGAGACTAGAAATATTGTTGGCTTTTTAGACTTAGGAGAAACAAGCGGCAATATTTTCAATACTACTTTCTCGTTTTCTAATGGCGGGAATTTCCCAGATAATATTGCTGCAAATACTATGTTTGAATCCCTAACAACAACTTATTCAGGAGTTAGAAATATCAATGAAGTAAACAGCACTTTGCAATCAACTTCACTAGCTAATGGAACTGATTTTGAGAAGCTAGAAAGAGCAAGAAAACTATCAGTGTCAGAATTTTCTTTCAATAGTCAGTTAGGATATATTTCATTAAATCAAGCTTTAAATAATGATGAGGTTTTAGCAGTTGCTTTTCAGTACACCATAGGAAGTGAAACCTATCAGGTTGGTGAATTAAGCACAACAGGACCTCCAGCTCCTAATACACTAATTCTAAAATTATTAAAAGGGACAAATTTCACTCCATCCTTACCAAACTGGGATTTAATGATGAAGAATATTTATGCTATTGGCGCTTATCAGATGAGTAGAGATGGTTTTTTGTTAGATGTGGTTTATGAAAATACTGAAGAATCGGGAGCTTTAACAAATTATTTAAGTGAAAAGGATGAGGCAAATATTCATGGAAAACCACTTATTAAGCTATTGAATCTGGACAGGTTAAATCAGCAGATGGATGTGCAATCGGATGGCGTTTTTGATTTTATTGAAGGAATAACTGCAAAATCATCTAATGGGAGAATTATTTTTCCTGTTAGAGAGCCCTTTGGAAATTATTTAGCCAATCAGTTCACTAGCCCTACAACTGCAGAAAAATATTCCTATCAAATTTTGTATGACTCTACTTTGACAGTGGCCCAACAATTTCCTGAAAAGAATAAATTCAGATTAAAAGGAACTTACGAATCTTCATCTGGAGCTGAGATTAGATTGAACGCTATGAATGTTCCTGCGGGCTCAGTTACTGTTACTGCTGGCTCACAAAAACTGGTAGAAAACCAAGACTATACCGTAGATTACATGCTCGGTCGCGTAACAATTATTAATGATGGAATACTAAGCTCAGGAGTGCCTATAAAAATTTCATTGGAGAATAATTCTATGTTTGGTATTCAAAATAAAACTTTAATCGGTATACATGCTGATTATGAGATTAATAAGGACTTCTTGATAGGTGCAACTATGCTGAGATTAAGTGAACGGCCTTACACTCAAAAAATTAATTCAGGGCAAGAACCAATTGCAAATACAATTTGGGGTTTAGATGCAAATTATCAAACTGAGGTTCCTTGGCTGACAACAGTTATTGATAAATTGCCTTTTCTTGAAACCAAAGAAAAATCCAGATTAATTGTAACTGGAGAGTTCGCTCATCTTATTCCTGGACATCACAAAGCAGTTGGTGAGGAAGGAGTTTCATATATTGATGATTTTGAATCCAGCAGAACAGCTATTGACATAAAAAATATGGGGGCTTGGAAATTGGCAAGCATACCTCAAGGACAAGAAGATTTGTTCGAAAATTCCACTGAAAATAATGATTTAATTTTAGGCCATAAAAGAGCTAAATTAGCCTGGTATACTATTGATCCTTTGTTTTTTAGAAGTACTTCAATTACACCTCCAAATGTAAATAAGACCTTAACTTTAGCTAATGGAAATACTATCGCTCAACAATCCTATCATTATGCTCGTGAGGTGTTAGAAACAGAAGTTTTTCCAAATAAAGATCCTAATTTAGGTAGTCAAATAACAAATTTATCAGTTTTAGATATTGCATATTATCCTCAGGAGAGAGGGCCGTATAATTACACTATTAACGGCATTAATAATGAGGGGAAATTGATAAATCCTAACTCTAGTTGGGCAGGGATGATGCGCAAGTTAGAAACCAATGATTTTGAAGCTTCAAATATTGAGTTTGTAGAATTTTGGATGATGGATCCTTTTAATGATGAGGATGGTTTAATAAATCACTCAGGAGGAGACATGTATATTCAACTTGGGAATATATCAGAAGATGTATTAAAAGATGGTTATAAAAGTTTTGAGAATGGACTCCCAACTTCAGCAATTGTTGAAGATGTGGATACAACAGCTTGGGGAAGAGTGCCCACAAACTTTTCAATTGTTGAGGCCTTTGATAATGACCCTACATCAAGAGAGTATCAAGATGTTGGTCTTGATGGATTAAGAACAGCAGATGAAAAATTATTTTTTGATTCCGTTTATATTGAGCCCTTACTTTCTCTTTATGGCGCTACTTCTTCTGCTTATGGCAATGCAATAAATGACCCTTCTGCTGATAATTTTCATTATTTTAGAGGTAGTGATTTTGATAGTCAATCAACATCAATTTTAGATAGATACAAGAACTTTAATAATATGGAGGGAAATTCAGTTACAACAGAAAATTCTCCCGAAAGCTATCCTACTGCTGCATTATCACAACCCAATACGGAAGACCTAAATGGCGATCATACTTTAAGTGAAACAGAAAGTTATTTTCAATATAAAGTTAGGTTAGATCCTGATGAAATGATTGTTGGGCAGAATTGTATTTCGGATGTATTGGTAACATCAGTAAAAACTGAAAATGGCGCTAATAGAACTATTAAATGGTATCAATTTAGAGTTCCTGTTTACCAACCAGATAAGGTTATTGGCAGTATTAGAGATTTTAAATCAATCCGATTTATGCGTTTGGCCCTTACTGATTTTAGCCAACCTATCATTTGTCGTTTTGCAACATTCGACTTAATAAGAGGTGAGTGGAGAAGATATAATTTCTCACTTGAAGAGCCAGGAGAATACATCCCTATTGATGATGAAGATGCTACTACTTTTGATGTTTCAGCTGTAAATATTGAAGAAAATGGAAATAGAAGTCCTATAAAATATGTACTCCCTCCTGGTATTGTTCAGGAACTTGATAATACAACAACTACTCAAAGACAGCAAAATGAACAATCCTTAGTTTTAAAAGTTTGCGATTTAAAAGATGGAGATTCTAGAGCCACTTATAAAACATCAGATCTTGATTTAAGAACCTATAAGAGAATTAAAATGTTCGTTCATGCTGAAGGGGAGCAAGATGATTTAAATGAGGGAAATTTATCTTGTTTCTTAAGATTAGGAACGGATTTTACGGCCAACTATTATGAGTATGAGATATCATTAAAAGCTACTGCACATGGGGCAACTAACGCAAATGATATTTGGCCATCACAAAATGAAATTGACATTGCTTTTGAAATTTTCCAACAAGCAAAACAAGATAGAAATTATAACAATTCGGATGTATCCTCACCTTATATTAAATATACAAGTGGGGGTAAGGTTACCGTGGTAGGAAATCCCAACTTGGCACAGGTTAAAACTATTATGATTGGAGTAAGGAATCCTAAGAAAAAATCAATGGAAGATACTGATGATGGCTTGTCAAAGTGCGGCCAAATTTGGGTAAATGAGTTAAGACTTACTGAATTTGATGAGCAAGGGGGCTGGGCTGCAAATAGTAGAGTTACAGCGCGATTGGCTGATTTTGGTAATGTTACTTTATCAGGAAATATGAGTACTATTGGTTTTGGAAGTATTGAAAAGAAAGTTAATGAACGACAAAAATACAACGCTTATCAGTATGATTTTTCTTCTACATTTGATTTAGGAAAATTCTTCTCTCAAGACTTTGGTTTAAAAGTCCCAATGTATATTGGCAGGTCACAAGCCATAAAAAATCCTCAATACAATCCTCTTGATCCGGATATACTTTTTACAACTTCATTAGAAGCTTTAGGTAGTAAAGTAGAGAAAGACTCTCTTAAAAATATTGCTCAAGATTATGTGCAAAGAAAGAGTATTAATTTTACAAATGTGAGAAAAACAAAAGTTCAAAAAAAAGGTGAAGCACCTAAAAAACAGCAAGTATATGATGTAGAAAATTTTACAATTTCTTATTCAAAAAATGAAACTTTTATAAGAAATATCAATACCGAATACAACAGAACTGCAAATTACAGAGGAGCACTAACCTATAATTTTAATACTCAGCCCAAAAACATCAAACCTTTTGCTAAAATTAAGTTCCCGAAATCAGCCTATTTTAATCTTATCAAAGATTTTAATTTTAATACTATGCCAAAATCTTTTTCTTTCAGAACAGATTTTGACAGGAATTATAATGAAACAAAGATCAGGAATTTGAGCAATTCTAATATGCTTATTTTCCCTACATATAACAAGTTTTTTACTTGGAATAGATCCTATGAGTTAAAATATGATTTAATGCGGACATTAAAATTGGATTTTGCAGTCAATCAAAAAGCAAATATTGATGAACCAGCAGGAAAACTCGACAAATCAGATCCTTTGTATAAAGAAAAAATGGACACTATTTGGAACAATGTTTGGAATTTTGGTAGAGTAACTCACTATCATCAAACTTTTGGAGCCAATTATCAAGTTCCATTAAATAAAATTCCTATCGTAAACTTTATTTCTTTAGATACAAGGTATACTGCTAACTATGATTGGACAGCAGCTTTGCCTGCTATTTCAAATTTAGGAAATACTATTCAAAACTCTAATTCTAAGCAATATAATGGACAAATTAATCTTACAACTTTATACAATAAAGTCCCCTATTTTAAGAAATTAAGCCAAGGAAGTAGTAGGGGAGGAGGTAATAGAAATAGTGTTAGAAACAGACAAGAGCAAGAAGAAACTGATCAAGAGAAGAAAAATAAATTCGAATTCTTAAAACACATGACTCGTTTTGGATTGGGAGTAAAAAATATAGCAATTAATTATTCTGAAACTCAAGGGACTTTTCTTCCAGGTTATCTTAATCAATCAAAAGTATTGGGCCAAGATTGGGCTCAATTATCTCCAGGTTTACCATTTGCTTTTGGAAGCCAACAAGACATTAGATCAACAGCTGGAAGAAATGGTTGGATATCAAAAAATACTGCACTTAATACCATGTATAAAACGAATTCATCAGAGAATTTAACTTTAAGAAGTACTGTTTCGCCAATAGAGCAATTGAAAATAGAATTAACTGCCAACAAAACAACATCCACTAATAATACAGAGTATTTTAGATGGGATGATGACATTAATAATTTCAATTCTTTTAGTCCAACAGAATCAGGAAGTTTTAGCATATCATTTATTTCATGGGGCACTGCTTTTAGAGGGGATAATGATGATAATGAGTCTGCAACTTTTGATAATTTTAGGAATTACAGAAATGATATTGCCAAGCAATTAGCAGTAAATAATCCTAATTTTAACGGAGGTATTGATCCTATTACTGGCTTTCCTACAGAATACGTTACTTATTCTGGAGATACAGTTCCAACTTTAGTTGGTGGTTATGGGGCAACTTCTCAAGAGGTTATGATTCCTGCATTTTTAGCAGCTTATAGTGGAAGAGACCCATCTAATTCAAAACTAACTGCCTTTCCTGCAATTCCTTTGCCAAATTGGACAATTACCTATGATGGTTTTATAAAAATTCCGTATATTAAAAAGACATTCAAACAATTTACAATTGGCCATGCCTATCGATCTACTTATTCTGTTGGCTCCTTTCAAACAAATCTTAACTATGGAAATGGTGATGAGATAAATATGAATAATATGAGTTATCATGTTGCTCGTGAAATTTCTCAGGTTACAATTAATGAGCAGTTTAGTCCGCTTTTTAAAGTGGATATGACTTGGAAAAATAGCCTTTTAACTAAAATTGAATTCAAAAAGTCAAGAGTTTTAGCTTTATCTTTAGCCAATAATCAGTTGACAGAAACCGGCTCTCAAGAGTATGTATTTGGCGTTGGATATCGAATTAAAGACGTTGAGTTTAAAATGTTTTCAGGAGGAAGTGGGAAAAAGATTTCAAGTGATTTGGATTTGAAATTAGATTTTAATTTGATGAATAATAAAACAGTTATCAGAAAAGTAATTGAAGATGTAGAGCAAATAACAATGGGACAACAGTTAATAAAAATTAAATTTTCAGCTGATTATGTAGTAAATCAGAGATTAAATATTAAACTTTTTTATGATAGAGCAATTACTAATCCTTTTATTTCCACCACTTTTCCGAGTTCTATTACAAATGTAGGTTTTAGTATAAGATTTACCTTGGCGGGATAATTTTGCCGACCAATAAAAAAATGTATTTTTGAAAAAAATTAATTAGATGGAATTTCCAAAAGAATTAAAATACACTAAAGACCATGAATGGCTGAAAGTTCAAGGAGATACTGCTTATATTGGTATCACTGAATTTGCACAAGGAGAGTTAGGAGATATCGTATTTGTTGACATAGATACTAAAGGAGAAATGCTTGAAAAAGAAGAAGTTTTTGGCTCCATTGAGGCAGTTAAAACAGTATCTGATTTATTTATGCCAATAAGTGGAAAGGTTTTAACGTTTAACGAGAAACTGGAAGGTGCCCCAGAGTTAATTAATTCAGATCCATATGGAGATGGGTGGATTATTAAAATTTCAGTTTCTGATATTCAAGAGTTAGACTCTCTTTTAGATGCTGCTAGATATAAAGAATTAGTAGGATAAAAAAAATAATATATGGAACCAAAAAAGAATCCTGAAATTAGTTTAGAAAAGAAGAAAGGACTTTTCTTTCAAATAGGCCTTGTTGTTACTCTTGTAATTGTGCTTGGCGCTTTTGAGTGGAAAAGTTATGAAAAAGTAGATTATAATTTGGGCCAATTAAATCTTGATGATTTGGAAGAAGAAATTATTCCTATTACCAGGCAGGAAATAACTCCTCCACCTCCACCTCCACCTCCACCTGAGGTTATTGTAATCGTTGAGGATATAGTTGAAATTGAGGTTGAAGCTGAAATTGAGACTACTGAGTCGGATGAAATGGTTGCAATTGAGATTGAAGAAGAATCTGATGAGGAATTTTTTATGGTTGTAGAGAATATGCCAGAATTTCCTGGAGGAGATGCAGGTCTTATGAAGTATATTCAAAAAAACGTGAAATATCCGCCAATTGCTAAGGAATATAATATTACAGGTAAGGTATATGTCAGTTTTATTGTAGATAAATCAGGGTCAGTAACAGATGTAAAAATTGTAAGGGGAGTTGACAAGAGTTTAGATGCAGAGGCTGTTAGAGTGGTAAAATCATTGCCTAAATATAAGCCTGGAAAACAAAGAGGGAAGGCAGTTAGGGTAATGTTTACCATTCCAATTAACTTTACCCTTAATTAATTATAGTGTTAAAATTGAATAAAAAAGCCGAGCATAATTGCTCGGCTTTTTTATTGGTTTATTTTAAAGATTATACTTAGATAATCATTCCAGCAGCAACAGTTTCATTTGTCGCCTCATCTACTAAAATAATACTTCCAGTATTTCTATTTCTTGTATAACTGTCAAAGAATAAAGGTTTGGTAGTACGGATAGTTACTCTTCCAATATCATTCAATCCAATTTCTTTATCATCTTCCATTCTGTGTAAAGAATTGATATCCATTTTGTATTTAACCTCTTTAATGATGCATCTTGCGCTTTGAGAAGTATGTCGGATAGCATATTTCCCATTTGGGATCATCTTTTTTTCATTCATCCAGCAAATCATTACCTCAATATCTTGCTCAATATTTGGTTTATTGTTTTCTCTAACCAGCATATCACCTCTACTAATATCAATATCATCAGTTAAAGTCATACACACTGACATAGGAGAAAATGCTTCTAAAACTGCTCCATCAAAAGTATCGATTGATTTGATTTTAGATTTAAATCCTGAAGGCAGGATAGTTACCTCATCGCCAGGCTTAAAAACGCCCCCCTCAATTCTTCCTGCATATCCTCTATAGTCTGGGTATTTAGCGGATTGAGGGCGCACCACTAACTGGACAGGAAATCTACAATCAACATGGTTGTGATCCGAGCCAATATGAATATTTTCTAAAAGATGCATGAGTGTAGATCCTTCATACCATGCCATATTTTTAGATCTATCCACAACATTATCTCCATTAAGTGCCGAAATAGGAATAAAGTGAATGTCTTTAATTTCTAATTTTGAAGCAAAATCTTCAAAGTCAGACTTGATTTTATCAAATGCATCTTTACTGTACTCCACTAAATCCATTTTATTGATACAAACAGCAATGTGAGGAATCTGTAAAAGAGAAGCAATAAATGCATGTCTTTTTGTTTGTTCAATTACCCCATGCCTGGCATCTACTAATAACAAAGCTAGATTAGCGGTTGAAGCCCCAGTAACCATATTTCTTGTATACTGAATATGTCCTGGGGTATCTGCAATAATGAATTTTCTTTTTGGAGTTGCAAAGTACCTGTAAGCAACATCAATAGTAATTCCTTGTTCTCTTTCCGATCTTAATCCATCTGTTAAAAGGGCTAGATTGATTCCTTCTTCACCTCTTTGCTTACTTGTTTCTTTAAGTAATTCCATTTGATCTTCAAAAATTGCTTTACTATCATAAAGCAACCTTCCAATCAATGTGCTTTTTCCGTCATCTACACTTCCTGCTGTTGTGAAGCGCAATAACTCCATGTCTAAATATCCTTTGGTGCTATTCATAGTTTTTTAAAAATATCCTTCTTTTTTTCTGTCTTCCATAGCAGCTTCTGATCTTTTGTCATCTGCTCTTCCACCTCTTTCCGTAACTCTTGTTGATGCTACTTCTTCAATAATTGCTTCTAAGTCTGCTGCTTCAGATTTTGTAACTCCAGTACAGGTCATGTCTCCAATTGTTCGGCATCTAATGGTCATTTTTTCCCATTTTTCATCATTTTTTAGTGTGATGTAATCGCATTTTCCAAGCAGTACCCCATTTCTGTTTACTACCTCTCTTTGATGAGAGAAATACAATGAAGGCAATTCTATTTTTTCGTGTAAAATATATTGCCATACATCCATTTCTGTCCAGTTTGAAATTGGAAATACTCTAAAATGTTCGCCCATTTTTTTTCGCCCATTAAATAAATTCCAAAGTTCTGGTCTTTGATTTTTTGGATCCCATTGTCCGAATTCATCTCTATGTGAAAAAAATCTTTCTTTTGCTCTTGCTTTTTCCTCATCTCTTCTAGCCCCACCCATAGCGCAGTCGTATTTTCCTTCTTCTAAACCTTCTAAAAGTGTTACGGTTTGTAATCCATTTCTTGATGGGTTAGGACCAGTTTCTTCCACAGCCGTTCCTCTGTTAATGGAATCCTGAACGTATTTTACAATTAGGGTTTCTCCAGAGCTGTGTATTAATTTATCTCTAAATTCAATGGTTTCTGGAAAGTTATGGCCGGTATCTACATGCATTAAAGGAAATGGCACTTTTGCTGGATGAAAAGCTTTTCTGGCAAGATGAAACATAATGATAGAATCTTTGCCTCCAGAAAACAACATTACAGGTTTTTCAAATTGTGCCGCTACTTCTCTTAATATGAAAATAGCTTCTGATTCAAGTTCCTTTAAGTGTGTTAAATTGTACGAACTCATAGTTAGTTATTTTTTATTCTCGGCAAAATATAATCCAATACTTTTTGTACTGATTCATCAATTGAAAGTTGGGTTGTGTTTATCTCTAAATCTGGATTTTCAGGAGCTTCAAATGGAGCATTAATTCCTGTAAAATCTTTTATTTCTCCTTTTCTTGCTTTTTGGTAGAGTCCTTTTACATCTCTACTTTCACAAGTTTCTAGTGATGCATTTATATAAACTTCAATAAAGTTTTCTTTTCCAATGATATCCTTTGCTATTTTTCTTATTGCTATTGTTGGGCTAATAAAACAGTTTATTGTAACCACTCCGCAATTCATAAATAGTTTTGATACTTCTGCAATTCTTCTGATGTTTTCTGTTCTATCTTGAGCTGAAAAAGAAAGATTATTACTGATACCAACCCTGATGTTGTCTCCATCCAAAAGCTGACTTAAAATTGATTGAGAGTGTAAATATTTTTCTACTTCCTTGGCTATGGTTGTCTTTCCAGATCCTGAAAGTCCTGTCATCCAAATAACTTTTGATTTTTGATTAAGTAGTTCTTCTTTGTCCTTTCTCTGAAGCACATCATCAAAAATGGAGAATATATTTTCTTTTTCTTCTTTCATAAAATAAGACCACAAATTTAATTAAAATTTATGAATTAGAAATTATGAAATATATCATATAAAATAGTAGATTTGTATTTCTAATCAGCAAAAAAGTATTTTGAGTTTCCCAGATTTAACAAAAACAGCTAAAATTGACAAGCTTGGAGTAGATGAGCGGATTGATCGTTTTTGTAAAAGAAGTATAAAAAATGAGGCAAAAGAATACGGATTACATCTAGCCTTAAGTATGATTGATCTCACTACTTTGGAAGGAAAAGATACTCCAGAAAAAGTAAGAAGTTTGTGTTATAAAGCAAGACATTTGCACGATTCTTTGCCAGGGCTTCCTAGTGTTGCAGCTGTTTGTGTTTATCCTACTTTTGTTGCAATTGCAAAAAAAGAATTAAAGGGAAGCGGAATAAATATTGCCTCTGTTTCTACAGCATTTCCTAGCGGGCAGTCTACTCTTGAAGTAAAACTTTCAGACACAAAATTTGCTGTAGATCAAGGCGCTGATGAGGTTGATATGGTTATTTCAAGAGGAAAATTCCTAGCGGGGGAATATAATTTTGTGTATGATGAAATTGCAGCTGTTAAAGAAGTTTGCGGCAAAGCTCATTTAAAAGTTATTTTAGAAACAGGAGAGTTAGATACTCTTGATAATGTGAGAAAAGCTAGTGATATTGCAATATATGCTGGAGCTGATTTTATTAAAACTTCTACTGGTAAAATTAGCCCGGCTGCAACTATGCCTGTTACTTTTGTTATGCTAAATGCGATAAAAGATTATTACAAAAAGACAGGAATAAAAATAGGAATGAAACCAGCAGGAGGAATCGCTACATCTAAGATAGCTTTACAATATTTGGTGATGCTAAATGAAACCCTAGGTGATGAATGGATGAATAAAGATTTGTTTAGATTTGGAGCAAGTAGCTTGGCCAATGATATTTTGATGCAACTTGTAAAGCAAGAAAGCGGACATTATCAATCTTTAGATTATTTTTCAAAAGATTAAGATATGAGTAAATTACAGTTAAATAAAAGTTGGAAGTATGCTGATGCTCTTGAAAGCACGGATCATATTAGATTAAAAGAAAAATATGATTTGTTTATAAATGGAGCATTTGTAAAACCAAACTCAAAAAAGTATTTTGATACAATAAACCCTGCAACAGATGAGGTAATTGCTAAGATTGCTGAAGCCAATAAAAAAGATATTGATTTGGCAGTAAAATCTGCTAGAATAGCTTTTAAAAGTTGGTCAAAACTTCCAGCAAAAGAAAGGGCAAAATATATTTTTAGAATTGCCAGAATGATACAAGAAAGAGCAAAGGAATTTGCAGTGATTGAAAGTATGGATGGAGGAAAGCCCATCAGAGAATCTATAAATGTTGATATTCCTTTGGCGGCAAATCATTTCTTTTATTATGCGGGTTGGGCAGATAAATTAGAGTATGCTTTCCCAAATAAAATTCCTAAACCATTAGGAGTTGCAGGCCAGATAATACCTTGGAATTTTCCTCTGCTAATGGCAGCTTGGAAAATTGCTCCAGCCATTGCATGTGGCAATACTGTTGTTTTAAAACCAGCTGAAACAACCTCTTTAACGGCTCTTAAACTTGCTGAAATTATTCAGGAAAGCGGTCTTCCAAAAGGGGTTGTAAACATTGTAACTGGCGCAGGAAATACTGGTGCTGAGTTAGTAAATCATCCGGATATTGATAAGATTGCATTCACCGGATCTACCAATGTGGGGAAGTTAATTCAGAAGTGTATTTCTGGTACTAAAAAGAAATCTACTCTAGAGCTTGGGGGCAAGGGAGCAAATATTATTTTTGAAGATGCCGCTATTGATCAAGCGGTTGAAGGAATTATTAATGCAATATTTTTCAATCAAGGACATGTTTGTTGTGCGGGGTCTCGACTTTTTGTCCAAGAAAGTGTCGCTAAAGATGTTATTGAGAAATTAAAAGACAGAATGTCTTCATTAATTGTTGGAAATCCCTTAGATAAAAATACAGATATTGGAGCGATAAATTCCAAAGAACAATTAGCCACAATAAATAAGTATATAAAAATTGGCAAAAAAGAAGGAGGAGAGATTTATCAGTCAAAATGCAGTATTTCTAAAAAAGGAAATTGGTGTCCTCCAACTTTGTTTTTAAATGTTTCTCAGTCTCACGCCATAGTTCAAGAAGAAATTTTTGGTCCTGTTTTGGCAATTCAGACTTTTAGAACAATTGATGAGGTGATTGAAAAAGCAAATAATACCCCTTTTGGTTTGTCTGCTGGTGTCTGGACTGAAAAAGGGTCTAAGATTTTCAAACTAACTCAAGAATTAAATGCTGGAGTAGTTTGGGCAAATACATACAACAAATTTGATCCTGCATCTCCTTTCGGAGGCTTTAAAGAGAGTGGTTTTGGCAGAGAAGGAGGCTTACATGGATTGAAAGCATATTTAAAATTTGAATAATGACAAGAATAGACGTTTTAAAAACATATAAAATTTTTATTGGAGGAAAATTCCCAAGAACAGAATCAGGAAGATATTTTCATATGAAAAATAAGAAGGGAGAATTAGTAGCAAATATGTGTCTTTCGTCCAGAAAGGATTTTAGAAATGCGGTAGTTGAGGCCAGAAAAGTTCAAAAATCTTGGGAAAGTGCATCTGCATTAAATAGAGGTCAGGTTCTTTACAGAATTGCAGAAATGTTAGAAGGCAGAAAATCACAATTTATGGAGGAGTTAATGATGACTGGATCATCAAAATCTCAAGCAAAAAATGAAGTAGAACTAAGTATAGATCGGTTAATATATTATGCCGGCTGGAGCGATAAATTTCAGCAGATTTTCAGTTCGGTTAATCCTGTGGCATCCAATCATTTTAATTTTTCAGTATTGCAAGCCATGGGAGTTGTTTCGGTTATTTCTGCTAACGAACACCCATTATTAGGACTGATTTCTGTAGTTGCTCCTGTTATTGTTGGAGGGAATACTTGTGTTATTTTATCCTCTGAAGAAAATCCTATGCTAAGTATTTCTTTTGCTGAAGTAATAAATACATCAGATGTTCCTCATGGGGTGGTAAATATTTTAACAGGAAAAAGAAAAGAACTAATCAGTCATTTTGCTTCTCATAAGGATGTAAATGCGATTGTTTATTGTGGAGACAATAATGAAGAAATAAAACAGATCGAGAAACTATCGGTAGAAAATTTGAAAAGAGTAACCATTTACAAACAAAAAAATTGGAATGGGAAAACAGATCAATCGCCTTATTTTATTGAAAAATGTCAAGAAATAAAAACGATATGGCATCCTACTGAAGTATAAAACAGTTACAATGAATTTTCAAGATCTATTAAAAACAGCAATTAATGCTTCAATTCAAGCAGGTCACGCTATAATGGAGGTTTATGCTTCCAATTTTGAAGTTGAGCATAAAACTGACCAATCTCCTTTAACTCTTGCAGATAAAAACTCTAATACAGTTATTGAAAAATTTCTTTTAAAAACCAACATTCCCATTTTAAGTGAAGAAGGAGCTAAAACACCTTATTCTGAAAGAAAAAATTGGGAATACTCATGGCTAGTTGATCCTCTAGACGGCACTAAAGAATTTGTAAAAAGAAATGGTGAGTTTACCGTTAATATAGCTATGATTCATAATGGAAATCCTATAATGGGGGTAATTTATGTGCCTGTAAAAGAAGATCTTTATTTTGCAATGGAAGGATTAGGCTCTTTTAAAATAAGTCAAAAAACAACCATAGATAATTTAGATGAATTGATTTCTAAATCTGATAAATTACCAATTGATTATAATAGGGATTCTTATGTTGTAGTGGGTTCTCGTTCTCATATGTCTGCAGAAACAACAGCATTTTTTGAGCAGAAAAAGAAAGAATATGCAGAAGTTGAGGTTTTGGCTATTGGCTCATCATTAAAACTTTGCATGGTAGCAGAAGGAAAAGCGGATGCTTATCCTAGATATGCTCCAACTATGGAGTGGGATACTGGTGCGGGACATGCAATTGCAAAGTATGCAGGTTTTTCCGTAAAGCAATATAATTCTTATGAGGATGTGATTTACAATAAGGAAGACTTATTGAATCCATGGTTTTTAGTTAATTAATTTGATGAAAAAAAGACTTCAAAAAGCACTAGAAGATAAAGATTTTGCAGAACTTCTTAAAGGAAGTGGCGTATCTTTCTTTTTACGTTTTGGAGGGCTTGCTGTTGGTTTTTTATTAACCTGGATTATAGCTTACTTTTTTAAAGCAGATGGCTTAGGAGATTATGTTTTAGCCACTACTGTTTTGAGTCTTTTTGTCCTATTAGCAAAAATCGGCTTAGATACAACTGCAATTCGTTTTATTGCCTCTTTTGCTTCACAAGAAAAATGGACAAGTATTTTTCATTTTAGAAAACAAGCAGTAATTATTTTATCTTTTACATCTATTATTGCATCTATCCTGATGTATTTCTTAGCAAATCAGATAGCAGATTTGATTAATACAAAAGCTGAATATATTCAGCTAAACGCATTTTTTGTATTGCCAATGGCATTTTTCATGTTAAATTATGAGAGTTTAAGAGGACTTAAGAGAATTGCTGAATTTTCCTTCTTTTATAGGATGTCTCAAGGGCTATTTTCGTTACTAGCAATTGGGGTAATATACCAATTTAATAAAGGCGCTGATGTTCCAGTTTACGCATATTTAGTAAGTGTATTGATAGTTTCCATCTTATCATTCTTAAGTTTCCGATATTGGGTGAAAAAGAGATCAGATGGAAAAGAAAGTGCGGAAAAGGAAATAATGAGTTATTCTATGTTACTTAAGATTTCTATTCCCTTGATGTTTGCACAAACTGTGCAATTTATTATGGCTTGGACTGATAAATTAATGTTAGGAAATATGACAAATCCAGAAGCTGTTGGAATCTATTTTACAGCATTTAAACTTTCCATGTTTGCTGCGGTTGCTTTGATGTCGATCAATAGTATTGCTGCTCCAAAATTTGCCGAAATGTTTGGAAAGAATGATATGGAAGGATTGAAAAAAGTTGCCCATCAGTCTACAAAAATGATTTTCTGGACTTCACTTCCATTGATAGTCATTTTTTTTAGTTTACCAGAATTTTTTCTTGGTTTATTTGGAGAGGAATTTAAGATTGGTGTAACTGCATTTATCATCATTTCTTGCGGAAGATTAGTAAGTTCCTTTTCAGGCTCGGTAGGAAGTATTTTGCAGATGTCGGGAAATCAAAATATATACGGATTAATATTGTTGTTTGGGGCGCTTATAAATGTAGGCTTAAATTTAATATTGATTCCTGAGAGCAATCCTCTTTCTGATTATGGGATTAGTGGAATTAATGGAGCTGCATTTGCATCCATGTGTAGTTTGTCATTTTGGAATCTAAGCATGGTTTTGGTAGTTAAAAAGAAGTTTGGATTTTATACATTTTATATTCCATTTCTAAAAAGATGAAAACTAAATTGCCAAATTTTCTAATTGTTGGAGCTGCAAAAAGTGGTACTTCATCTCTTCATAATTACTTAAATCAACATCCTGAAGTTTTTATGCCTGCTTTCAACAAAGAAGGAATGAAAGTGAAAGAACCAAGATTTTTAATAAAAGATTTAGTTCAGCACAGAGTACATAATGGAGTTTGGACTTTTGAGGAATATCAATCTTTATTTGCTGATGTCAAAGATCAAAAGGCCATTGGAGAATCTACGGTACTTTATTTGTATTATTATAAAGATGCTATTCAAAACATAAAACATTATTTAGGTGAAGATGTGAAAATAATCATAATGCTTAGAAATCCAATTGATCGGGCTTATTCGGCTTATTTATTTGCTTCTAGAACTCATCAAGAAAATCAGACTTTTGAAAAAGCCTTAATCAATTCTAGAGAAAGGTATAATAAGGACGACACTTTAAGTCCTATGATTTTGTATAAAGAATTAGGTATGTATTATAAAATGGTAAAAGCTTATATGGAAAAATTTAAACATGTTCATATTGTTCTTTATGATGATTTCATTTTGCAAACTAATTTAGAAGTAAAGCGAGTATTTGATTTTTTAAATGTTAGTAATACTAATGAGATTAACTCAAGTAAAGTTATTAATTCTGGAGGTCAGAAGTGGAACTCAAGAGTTGCGAAAGATTTACTTATGGGAGAAGGAAGTATGAAAAAGTCCCTAAAATTTTTGCTGCCAAAAAATGTAAGAGTATATATTAAAAACATTTTGATAAATAGTTTTACCAGTAAAGCTAACAAGATGAATAAATCAATAAGAAAAGAATTATTAGACTATTACCAAAAGGATATTCAATTGCTAGAAAAGTTAATTAATAAAGATTTGAGCAAATGGATGAAAATATAAATTTACCTAACCTTCTTATTGTAGGAGCTGCAAAGAGTGGAACAACTTCACTTCATAATTATCTTAAACAACATCCAGCTATTTTTATGACCGAACATAAAGAGCCTCATTTTCTAATTAATTCTGAGATTGGAGAAAGTAGAGTTCATAAGGGGGTTATTACATTAGAGGAGTATAAGAAAATGTTTAAAACTCAGAGGGGCTACAGCTATAAAGGAGAATCAAGCGTTATGTATTTGGCTTTTCCTGAATTTTCAATTAAGAATATTAAAAGACACTTAACGTCTGATGTAAAAATAATTATAATGCTTAGAAATCCTATTGAAAGAGCATTTGCGGGCTACCTCCATAATTTACGATATAATCCTTCTGAAAACTTAAGTTTTGAACAAGCAATTGAAAATTCTGAAGATCGGTATCATAAAGATATAGATATAACCCCAGATACTAGGTATCTTCATGTTGGGATGTATGATAATCAGGTCAAACAATATATAAAAGCTTTTGGTGATAATGTTCATGTTATTATTTATGATGACTATGTGAGTAATATTAATTTATGTTTAGAAGAGGTCTTTGATTTTTTGAAAATTGAAAAGATTGCAATTGATACATCTAAAAGGCATATGGAAGGAGGTTGGATGTTTAAGAATAAATTTTTGAGAAATCTAATAATACCACAAAATAATTTTAAATCATTAATTAAAAGTATTTTTCCAAACAAAAAGATAAGAGAAGGGCTAAAACAGAAAATGATAAATATAAGTACTGTTGAGACTCCTCAACTGTCTATTGCAATGATGAATAAATTAAGAATGTATTATAAAAAAGATGTGCTGAATCTCGCTAAATTATTAAATAGAGATTTGAGTCATTGGATTGATAAAAGCTAATTTTGAAAACTAAAGTTCTAAATATCATCATAACATTTATGCTTGTTTCGAGCACAGGAGGACTTCTATTTGTTTTTAATAGAAATCTTGCTTCTTTGATATTTGTTATAATTATGATTTTTGGTTTGTTATTAATAGGTAAAAAAATTAAGAAATCTATCTTTTATTCCTCTTTCTTGGCTCTTTTAGTTGTTTTAGCATTGTTTGCAATAAATTTTGTTTATGCAATAAATACACAATCATTAACTAAGTATTCTTTTTTTGGGATTATAATTTTTACAACCGTGCTCACTCTATTTTATTTTAATAATCAAGGAGGCAAAGAAATTTTTATTAAGAGCTTATATTTTGTACTAAAGTTAATTCTTTTTCATTCTTTATTTAGTTTTATAGCATATTTCATTGTTAAAGATAATTTATTCTTGCTCACTTCAGAATATCATGATAGTAATACATATAATTATTTGTTTTATTATTCGGTAAAGGATGGGACTGCGATCAACTTATTCGGTTTAGATATTCATAGAAATGCAGGAATATTTTGGGAACCAGGAATTTTACAGATATACTTAAATATTTTGTTTTTTTTAGAGGTAAGTGTGTTTAAAAGAAATAAGTCATTGCTAGCTCTTATTATTATAGGTATATTATCTACCTACTCTACTACTGGGTTATTATTATTAATTATACAGCTTATATATTTTTTACAAAAGGAATTTAAAAAAAAAATTGCAATAGCTTTAATGGTAATAATTGCAACTCCTTTGTATTTCCTTTTTTCTGCAAATATGAATGAAAAAGTTTATGGAGAGGGGGAAAACTCATTTCAAAAAAGATTACTTGACTTAACTCAGCCACTGTTTATCGCATTCGAGCATCCGCTTACTGGTGTTGGTCTAGATATAGATCGGTTTCAGGAAGTAAGAGAAGAGTTTTATAGTAATTCTAATTTAAATGAAATGTTTGGGGAAGTGGGAATTCAACAAAAGTTAGAAACCACATCTAAGGGCAGTACAAATTCTATAATGTATATGTTGGCAGGCATGGGATTTCCTACTGCTATATTATTTATGGTTATGTTTATAAAACAACAAATTGTAACACAGGATAGATTTATTTGGTTTATTATTTCATTTCTTTCGATAATGTCGGAGCCCTTATTATTTAGACCATTTTTCTTGATGTTTATTATATCAGGATTTTTTCATTTCTTTTATAAAGTTGCAAATCACAAGAAACAACTAGCATGAAAAAGATATTAATTAGTGGAGGGGCAGGATTTATAGGCAGTAGATTA
>JACKQG010003160.1_pt1 | contig 20556 bp, 16 predicted proteins | sample 8237621 | NCBI WGS metagenome assembly JACKQG01 (sample SAMN15677084, study PRJNA649215) | marine metagenome | biome: marine; feature: Black Sea; material: saline water; isolation source: suspended particulate matter (SPM) from the Black Sea western gyre | collected 2013-06-09/2013-06-10 | depth... | reverse complement strand
CCAAGCTAATCAGACTCTGTTAGGTGAAATCAGTGACTTGATGAAAAGAGAGCATAAAATAATTAAAGGGACACAATACTTAATTAATATTAACCGTAAAGTGCGCTAATGACTCCAAAGTGGAATTAAACATCATACCCTCGGAATTCCCAGGCTTTGTAGTAACATCCCTGGATCCCGGATCAAGTCCGGGAAGACAAAGTTTGGAATGAGAAAGTGGTATTAATTGCTGACGGTTAAGCACCTTCCACAGCCTCCAAAACTAATTCAGCAACATCTTTGGCCTGCATGGTTTCGCTCTTGTCTTTAGCGGCAATGCCGTCACTGATCATGGTCATGCAAAAAGGACATCCGGTAGCAACGGTTGTGGCACCGGTTTCGATAGCTTCTGCAGTGCGTGTTTCATTGATGCGTGAACCAATGGTTTCTTCCATCCACATGCGGGCACCGCCGGCACCACAGCAAAAACTTTCGGTTCCATGTCTTTTCATTTCCCTGACAGAATCTCCGGATGTTCGTTTTAACAAGTTACGAGGTGCATCATACTCATTGTTATATCGACCGAGATAACAGGGGTCATGGTAAGTGATGGTATCCTTGAGGTTGCTGCCAACCGGCAAACGTCCTTCATCCACAAGTTTGGCAATAAACTGTGAATGATGAAAAACTTCATATTCACCGCCCAGTTGTGGGTATTCGTTTTTGATGCTGTTCAGGCAGTGCGGACAGGCAGTGACAATCTTTTTGATTTTGTAATTGTTCAAAGTTTCCACGTTTTCACCAGCCAGCATTTGAAAGAGCATTTCGTTTCCGGAACGACGTGCCAGATCTCCGGTACATTTTTCCTCTGTACCAAGGATCGCAAATTTTACCCCGGCTTTTTGATAAAGCGTGGCAGTGGCCCGGGCTATTTTTTGATTTCGGCTGTCAAATGAACCGGCACAGCCGACCCACATCAAAACATCAATATCCTCTGCTTTGGTCTCAGACATCATGGTCAGGTTTAAGCCTTCCGCCCAATCCGCACGCTGGTCAAAACCAATACCCCAGGGATTGAAGTTGCGCTCCAAACCTTTAAATGTATTAGCCATTTCCGGAGGATATGCTTCTTCCATCATGGTTTGATTTTGACGCAAACCGAGAATGCGCGGAACATGTTCAATCGAGACTGGACAAACTTCTTCACAGGCTCGGCAAGTGGTACAGGCCCAAAGTGTTTCCGGACGAATAATCTCTCCCACCAGTGTTTTATCTTCTGCAGTTGCACCTGTTCGGAAGAGAGTCGCTTCCTCTTTTCGCAAATGCTTCAGCAGAGACTGATTAAACCATTTTAGTGTGAGAGGTTTGTCGGTTACAAATGTTGGACAAACTTCGTGACAACGTCCGCATTCGGTACAGGAAAAAAGATCAAGACCCTGTTTCCAACTCAGGTGTTCCAGTTTGTTGACACCGATCCGTCCATCTTCCCAGGCTTTTTCATCTTCCAAATCTGCTAGTGGAGCAATGGCGTGAGGATAATCCAGTGAACCTAAAAACACGTTTGGAAGTGCAGTCATTTCATGAAACTGCTTGGTGTGGATTAGAATGTTAACGAAGATTAACATTGCCGCTACATGTCCCCAAAAAGCAAAATAATAGATAAAAGCATTTGTTCCTGCTCCCAGCCAGTTTAAAGCTGAGGCCAGTAAAACAGTGAAGGGCGCCCATTCCCATTCCGAACCATAAACAGTACTTTCGAAAAAATGCAGTTGCTGTCCGTAATTTTCTATCAAATTCAGACGTGCTGCGTCATACAGCAAGTCAGTGAACATCATTGAGCCAATAAACAGCAAAACGTATATTCCTTCCCAGTTCAGTTCAAGACGCTCCGGCCGTGGCCCAATTCTGCGATAGAGGGCCACTAAAATCATAGCCAAAACCAGCACCTCACCAACGTTGTAAACCGAAATATAAGCAAAGCCCAACCATGAATCAGATCCGAGCAAAGGTAAATATTCCTGGAAACCAGTAATGAAACCTTCACCCATCAAGGTTAACTCACGGATGCCAACCAGCATTGCTCCCCAAAAGATTAAGGCATGCATGATTCCGGAACCACGCTCACGGCTCCTGCCGATTAATTTTTGCTGCCCGAAACCAATTTTGAAAAGCCGGCTGATTCTTCTACCAAGCTGATCCAGACGTTTTTCAGGTGCCATCTTTGTGAGTGCGCCAAGTTTGACACTGATCTGCAGAGCAAAAGCTCCCCAGGCGATCAGCATTACTAAAGTCATTAACCAGGGATTCATATCTTCCTCATCTTTGTGTTAGTAAAAAATGTAATAAAAACATAAGCAAAAATAGAACTATTTGCCCTCATTGGCAAGGCAATTTGAAGAGCCGTCTTCTCTTTTGAAACAGGTGGTGTTATGGTTATTCAGATCAAACCTTCTACAAAACTCATATGCTGCAGAAAAACCTGAAATATTTTTTATTATTTGGATTCCTGTTTTTACTTTCAGGATGCAGTGCTACTAAATTGTTTTACGATTATGGTGATTTAGTTGTATCGTGGAAACTGGACAGCTACTTTGATCTCAACAGTGAGCAGGAAGACTGGGTGGAAGAGCGTGTCCGACTTCACCTGGAGTGGCACCGTAAAACTGAACTGCCTACTTACAGACTCTTTTTAATTGATCTTCAAAACAGTGCAAAAGACGGTTTGTCAAAGCAGGAACTTGATCAATTATTTTTTGATTTTGAAGAAAAAAGAGATCGTATATTTGAACGTTTGATTCCGGACTCTGCGGTGTTTCTCAGTACGCTGAGTACTGAGCAGATTAACAGTTTGGAACGTGAAATGGCGGAAGAAAATAAAGAGTTGATCAAAGAACTGGAAAATCCTGAATTGCGTCTGCAGAAAAGGGAGAAAAATTTCTGGGCACAGATGGAAGACTGGTTTGGAAAATTCAGCCAAAGTCAGCGGAAGGAAATCTCAGTGCTGCATACAAAATGGTTGACAGAAACTCCGGATCCTCTTGCAGAACGTCTGCAGCGCCGCCGCATATCCCAACCTCAATTTCTGGCCCTCTTACGTTCTTCTCCTGATAATGCTCAGTTGGAAAATTGGTTTCGCAGTTGGTTTCTGAGTTGGGAAGGTGAGAATAATGCTGCCAGAGAGAAGCGTCTGCAGAGAAATAAAAAAAGGATAATGCTGGTCGATCAACTTTTAACAGCGGAACAGCGCTTACATGCGGTTAGGGAATTGGATGACTGGATAGATGTTCTGGAGCAAACAATCATAGATCACTAAAGTTGCATACGTCGAATTGTCTAGACTTTTCTTGTAATTTAAGTGATTCTGAGTTTTAATGTAAATCTTGATTAACAACATTTTAAATAAAAAAATTACTATGAGCGAAATGTTATTTACGTCCGAAAGTGTGACCGAAGGTCATCCAGACAAAATTTCTGATCAAATTTCGGATGCAATTCTTGACGCAATGCTGGAACAGGATGCAGCCAGCCGGGTGGCCTGCGAAACTTTAGTAACCACTGGAATGGTAGTTGTGGCAGGAGAAGTGACCACAAAGGCCTGGGTTGATATGCAGAAAGTTGTGCGCGAAACTGTTGAAGAAATTGGTTATTCAGATTCTAATATGGGATTTGATTTCAATACCTGTGCGGTGCTGATCAGTTTAGACAAACAATCTCCGGATATTGCACAGGGTGTTAACGAAGGTGAAGGTGCACATACAGAACAGGGTGCAGGAGATCAGGGGTTGATGTTTGGTTATGCCTGTGATGAAACCCCGGAATTGATGCCCCTGCCAATCCAGTTGGCCCACCGGTTGACAGAACGTTTGTCGCATGTTCGTAAGGATGGTACTCTGCCGTATTTACGTCCGGACGGAAAGTCACAGGTGACAGTTCGTTATGTTGACGGTGAACCGGTATCTGTTGATGCAGTAGTGATCAGCACACAGCATGCTGAAGATGCAGCTCAGGATCAGCTGTATGAAGATATTAAGAAAAATGTGATTCAGCATGTAATTCCTGCAAAGTACCTCAACGATTCAACTAAATATCACATCAATCCTACAGGTAATTTTGTGATTGGCGGACCTCAGGGTGATTGTGGCTTAACCGGTCGCAAGATCATTGTTGATACTTACGGTGGAATGGGACGTCACGGTGGCGGTGCCTTTTCAGGTAAAGATCCTTCCAAGGTTGACCGTTCGGCAGCTTATGCAGCACGTTATGTTGCTAAGAATGTGGTGGCGGCTGGACTTGCCTCCCGTTGTGAAGTCCAGTTGGCTTATGCGATTGGAGTGGCAGAACCTGTTTCTGTTTCTGTGGAAACTTTTGGAACAAACAAGATTGAGGAGTCAAAAATTATTGAATTGATTCGTAATAATTTTGAATTGAAACCGGCAGGACTTATTCGTGCTCTAAACCTGTTACGGCCAATTTACCGCAAAACAGCAGCATACGGACATTTTGGCCGCGAGATTCCGGAATTCACCTGGGAAGCAACGGACAAAGCAAATGATCTGAGAATACAGGCAGGGTTATAAATCATGGTTAGTCAGGATATTACAATCATCAACCGACTTGGGCTTCATGCACGTGCAGCAGCTCAACTGGTGAGAATGGCTAACCAATATCCTTGTGACATTAAATTGGAGAAAGCAGGCCAGGTCTCTAACGCAAAATCTGTGATGGAGGTTTTGATGTTGGGGGCAACCCAGGGTACTGCGCTTTCGATCAGTACATCCGGAGACAAGGAGGACGAGGCTTTGAAATCAATTGTAGACCTGTTTGCTGCACGATTTAATGAGTTGGAATGAGGAGATCAATAACCGGAAAGACTAGAATTTACGGTATTATCGGACATCCCGTAGAACACTCTTTATCACCGCAGATGCAAAATGCGGCATTTTCCGCCTTGAAAATAGATGCCTGTTATCTGGCTTTTTCGGTGCAGCCGGAAGATGTCATGCAGGCAGTTGCCGGACTCAAGGCTCTGAATATAGCCGGTATCAATGTGACTGTTCCGCATAAAAGTGCTGTGATTCCCTTGCTTGATGAAATCAGTCCACTGGCAAAACAGCTTGGTGCGGTAAATACAATCAGGAACGAGCAGGGGTGTCTCTCAGGCACCAATACTGATATTTCCGGATTTATCCGCTCACTGCAAGATTTACAATTTTCTTCAAAAGATAAAACAATAGCTCTGCTTGGTGCAGGCGGTTCAGCGCGCGCTGTTCTGGCCGGACTTGCTGATGCCGGAGCTTCCCGTATTCTAATTCACAACCGGACTCTTGAGCGGGCAGAAAAATTAATAACAGATTTTGCTCCATTATTTCCTGCAGTTAAACTTGAAGCAGTTGAGCTGGAAACACTCCAAAAAACCAATTTGGATTTGCTGGTTAATACAACTACAGTCGGCATGAAGTCCGGCGCTAGTCCTCTTGATTTAAGTCAATGCCAAAGCGTCCTGCACCTCGTAGACCTGATCTACAGTCCGGCACAGACGGCCTTACTAAAACAGGCAGAAGAACTTGCTGTTCCCGCCATCAACGGTTTGGGTATGTTACTTTATCAGGGCTGTGAAGCGTTTACTTTCTGGACAGGAAAAAGTGCTCCGGAAAAGGAAATGCGGGCACAGTTGCTGAACGCTATTGAGTGAACCCCGGTAAAGCTCATGCAGATTCCATTTGAAGTTGATCCTCCCAAAAAAGATAAAATCAGCAGCAAAGCAAGTCAGCCTGCAAAACCAGCGGATCCAACAATTCAAGCGTCAAAACAGCAGCAAAAACCGCTTACTGTAACTCAGTTGACTCGCCAAATTTCGTTGTTGTTGGAAGGGAAATTCCGTTCATTATTAGTGGAAGCGGAGCTCTCAAATGTCAAAAGGGCAGCTTCCGGTCACTGGTATTTTAGTTTCAAGGATGACAAATCACAAATCCGTGGAGTCATGTTTCGGCAGGCAGCAAGTAGTTTGCGCTTTGAACCGGAGGATGGTCTGGAAGTTGTGGTTCGTGGACACCTCACCGTTTATCAGCAACGTGGTGAATACCAAATCATGGTTTCAGCGCTGGAGCCAAAAGGTCTTGGCGCACTTCAGCTGGCCTTTGAACAACTCAAAGCCAAGCTTGATGCAGAAGGCTTGTTTTTGCCTGAACACAAACAGCCGCTGCCGTTTTTACCCAGTCGAATAGGAATAATTACTTCTCAGAGCGGAGCAGTAATTCACGATATGCTGACTGTGCTGGAACGGCGGTTTTGCGGGATTCCGGTTTTGTTTTTTCCGGTTCAGGTACAGGGTGATTCTGCGGCAGCACAAATGGTTGAAGCTCTTCAGCATTTGAACAGCCTCAGTGAATCAAAACAAATAGATGTCATAGTTATCGGCAGGGGAGGTGGCTCAATAGAAGATTTGTGGGCCTTCAATGATGAAAAACTGGCAAGAGCGATTTTTACTTCTGCAGTTCCTGTCATTTCTGCAGTTGGTCACGAAACTGATTTCACAATTGCAGATTTTGTCAGTGACCTGCGGGCGCCCACACCATCAGCTGCAATTGAACTTGCTGTTCCAAAGAAAGAGGATTTAAAGCAGGTGGTCAGTCAAAAAGAGCAACGTTTGCTGAACTCAATTTATCTGCTGCTGGAACGTCTGAATGAGTATGTTGCAGCAGCACGCCAGCGTTTATCTTCTCCGAATGCCATGATAGCACAATTCTCTCAACGTGTAGATGATATGGATTCATTGCTTAAGGAGAGAATGACGCATCTTTTAGAGAATTTCCAAAGACGCAGCTCCGGAGTTACTGATAAACTGCTGCTGCTGAATCCGGGCCGTGATATTGCTGCACAGCAAAACAGAGTTGAACTTTTGGAGGATCGTTTAAAAAGGGCTATTGGACTTCTGCACAAAGAACGTGCTGAAACAGTTCAGCAGCAGATGAGTTTGCTGGATAGTCTCAGTCCGCTTTCAGTTCTGCATCGTGGCTACAGCGTTACTCTGGATCAAAAAGGAAAGTCTTTGCGTTCTGTCAAAGATGTTCAAAGTGGAGAAGAATTGCAGGTGCGGATGGATGATGGTACTCTGCAGACTAAAGTGGTCTCAGTTAAACGAAACTAAAATTTTGAGGTAATTTAATGGAAATTATTACGATTCCCTGTCTACAGGATAATTTTGCATATTTGTTGATCTGCAATAAAACTAAGCAGGCAGCAGTCGTAGATCCCTCAGAAGCAGCACCGGTGAAAACAACTGTTGAAGAGCATGGTGTGGAATTGACAACAATTCTTAATACACATCACCACTGGGATCATGTGGATGGTAACAAGGAGTTGAGTGAATACTTTCCAAATTTAAGTATTTATGGACATGATTCAGACCGTGGGAGAATTCCTGGACAAACTGAATTTCTTAAAAGTGGTGATGAGGTTTGCTTTGGTGAACAAACAGGATCATTTTTGCACAATCCTGGTCACACTTCAGGAGCAATAACTTATGTTTTCGGTAAGTTTGCATTTACGGGCGACACCATGTTTGCTGCAGGCTGCGGGCGTCTTTTTGAAGGAACTGCTGCACAAATGCATGATTCACTTAATTTGCAAATCGGTAGTCTTGCGGATGAAACGGAACTCTATTTTGGGCATGAATATACAGAAGCCAACCTGCGCTTTGCCTTGAGTGTAGAAGCAGGTAATACTGAGATAGAAAAAAAACTGACTACAGTCAGAGCGCTACGTGCAGAAGGTAGATTCAGCACACCCACAACTTTAGCAGAGGAGCGTAAAACAAATCCGTTTTTACGCTGTACATCTACAGAAATTCACAGCACCCTGCAGACTAAAGATCCAAAACAGGATCTGGCGGAAAAGATGGTTTTCAAAACACTGCGTGAACTCAAAGATAAATTCTAACAATGCAGGCACTGGATCTCACCGAAAAACATGCTTTAAAAGTCACCTGGCTTGGTTTGTGGGCAAACTTGTTGCTGGCAATTTCAAAAGGATTTGTCGGCACAATAGCCCACTCATCTGCTTTGATTGCTGATGCCGGTCACTCATTTTCAGATTTACTTTCTGACGGCATCACCCTCTGGGCCGTGAAGATGGCTGGCGTTCCCAAGGACAAAAATCATCCTTATGGACATGGAAAATTTGAAACGGTGGGGACTTTCCTGATTTCACTCTTATTGATTTTAACTGGAATCGGAGTGGCCTGGCATGTTTTTAACAAAATGGATGAGCCAGTGGTTCCTGATACAGTTGCACTTTGGATGGCTGTTGTTGCAATTGGAGTCAAAGAGATCTTATTTCATCTTACCAGAATGGTTGCTCGGAGAAGTGGAAGCCGGGTTTTGTTGGCAAATGCCTGGCATCACCGTTCCGATGCAATTTCTTCTGTTGCTGCGCTGATTGGAATTGGAGGTGCGCTTTGGGGTATTCCTCTGATGGATCCAATTGCCGGAGTTCTGGTGGCAGGTCTGATTATTAAAACAGGAATTGATATTGGTTATGAAAGTATCAGGGAATTGACTGACGAGACGGTGGAAGAAGAAGTCATCAGCAAACTGGGGCAAATTCTGACTGACATCAGAGGTGTAGATCACTATCACGAAATGCGTGCCAGAAGAATGGGGCCGCACCTGCTGGTTGATTTACACATTGAAGTAGACAGCATGATGAGCATTTCTGCGGCACATCAAGTGGCGGAACGGGTGCGCCTGCGAATCTTGGAGGAACTGCCTGCAGTCAACGAAGTACTGGTGCATGTTGATGCAGAAGATGATTTTTTTGAAACGAAAGAAGGGCTTGATCAAACGCAGGATATAATTTTGATGCGTCCTCAGAGTGAAATTGAGGATGATGTTAAAAATGTACTCAAGCAAATGCCAGCAATTCTGGGTACAACACATATTTATTGCCACTACCTGAGTCAAAAGTTGAATGTGCAGGTTAACATTCTTCTTGATGCAGAGCTGCGGATTCGTGATGCCCAGAAAATAGCCTCAGCAGCCCGGACGAAAATTGAAGAAATTAAAGACATTGATGCTGCAGATATACATCTTGAACTCGATGACAGCCTCTAAGCACTACAGTTCAATCAAATTATTAAAGGGACACAATACTTAATTCAAATATAATAGCAAGTCACGTCCTTCAAAACTCTAAGATTGAACAGCACACAATAATAACTGTACTGCCTGCTTTTACTTGCTGAGCGCATAAACCTGCAGGTTGCGGATCATTCTGTCCTTCCTGCGGGTTTCGATTTCTCCTAAGTAGTTCAAAGGTTGTTGGAATCTCGAATTAAAATCCAACAGGCCATTTTGACATTCCTGTAGTTCACAAACAAAAATGCTGGTCCCATTTTTGACCTCAGTCAGAGGACTCCATAAATTACGTTCCGGTTTTTCAATACTGTGCGGCCATGGCTGATTTGGTAGAAAGAAAGACAATACGGCACTGAGTTGATATTCACGTGAAACTATGAAGGATATTTGAGGCAACTCACTTTGAAGCAATAGCTGCTGAAGCTGTACACCGGTTTTGTCCCAGGCAAGCACACGAGTCAGGCGGTCTGCCGAAACATCCATTGCTGTTTTTTGGATTAATTCTCCAAATTTCTCAAATTCAACTGGTGTAAGGAAATCTTGTAAATGCTTAATATACTGTCCCTTGCTGTTGAGACGTACGTCATGATTCCTCAGTTTTTGTAAGGTAGCCGGTGGAACATTGTTTTGCTTTAAATAATCAAAGTTTTTCAGTTCATAGGGCATCCAGTCAATAATTGGGTTCAGTGTGTGAGTAATCACAGTTCCAGTTAGAAGCAGATTGATTAACAATCCTGCACCAAGCAAGACGTAAAGAGTTTTCTTCTGGAAACGCCAGAGTAGTTCATGACCCAGCAGTATTGCGATACCCAGATAGGCTAGGTTTGCCCAGTGCGGGTCAGAGATGGTACCCTTGAGACTCATTAAAGTAAAAAAGAGCAGCGGAAAAATCGAAATCACTGTAATCACAGCTTCCGGACTTTTTGCCAGTACGAGACGGTCCCGCAGCCACCAGATTCCCAGACCCCCCGTCAGGGCCCACAATGGAGAAAACAGGAGTAAATGTCCGAGCGTAAATGCCAGAGTGTTTTCTCCAAAATCAGCACCGGAAGTACCTTTTGCCATTTGCCAGCGGAATGAAATCCAGTCGTGTTGGGCATTCCAGATGAGTACTGGAATAAAGATGGCCAGTGAGATTATTCCTGCAGTATAAAGCCATGGGTTAAGAAGCTCTTTACGGGTTTTTCGGTAAAGCAGAAGATGTAGAAAAAGTCCTATGTAAAAGAGCAGCATGATGTATTTTGAAAGTGCCCCAAGTCCTGCGGCAACTCCTATCCAGAGCAGCCAGCTTTTTTGAGGTTGCTGATGATATCGAATCAACAGAAAAAGTGCAATAATCCAAAATAACAGGAAAGGCTGGGTGATATGCAGAAAGATGCTGCCGAGCGTGAAATAAGGCATGCTGCATAAAATCAGTAGTGTTATCAGTGCCGGTTTTATTCCATAGAGACGTAATGTGCAGACGTAAACTAAGGCAAGAATGCTGATGGTAACCAGTTGAGAACCGACTTCAAGTGCAGTCTCATTATTCCCACCAATCATCGTTATTCCACGAATGAGCCAGGCAATCATCGGCGGATGCTCATAATAAGAAAAACTTAAATAACGTGACCAGACCCAGTGGTCAAGCATATCCGGATGGGGGTTCAAGTTTTGATTAACTATAGCGAAAATCAAAAAATGAAGTGCGAGGATTCCGAAAGCTGGTAGATGTTTCAAGGATTTAATAAATTTAAGGAAGGCCCTCAGGCACAGAGTTACAAGAGTTTCAAAGTCACAAAGAAGGTGCTAAAGCAGCGTATAAAGTACTTTGTAAAAAGAATATTTAAGCATTATGCAAAAACCAGAGCACGTAAATCAAGATAACGTCCGGACCATTTCGCCAATTGACTGCACATCCAAAGCCGATTCCCGCATTTCAAAGGATTTTCATCCATGACCATGACATCTTCAAAAAATTTTGTTACAACAGGTTCGATAAGATGCAGTTGTTCCAAATAAGCTTCAGGTGTCCAGCGATCCTGCTCTTCTGAAGCCAGCATTGGCTTCAAAGCAGCAAAAAAGTTTTTTTCTTCTGGCAGCTGCAAAGCAGATGTATCCGCAATTTTAACAATTTTATCAGGATATTTGTGACTGATATTAGCAGCACGTACGATTGCTTCAACTGATCTTTTGAAAACAGCATTTTCGAGATGTTCCCCTAAAAATTCAGCAAATTTAAGCTGTTCCAGCGGTAAAGCCGCGTTTTCGTTTTTATCTGCAGGCTGGCTTTGAAGCACTGCCTCAATCAAATCATAACGAATGCCGCGTTCCTGGAGAAACCAGCGCAGACGTAGAAGCAGGAAATCAAGTAAATCTGTTTGCAGCTTTTCAGGATCAAGCTTAAGTTGCTGCTGCTGCACCAGAATGCGAATTGCTGCAGATGTTAAAGTTTCAAAGTCAAAAGCAAGTGCAGATCCCATTATGAGTTGTATTATGCCTTGTGCTGTTCGTCTTAAAGCATAAGGATCTGCTGCACCTGTAGGTATCATATCTAAAGAAAAGGCCGTGGTAAGCATATCCAGCTTATCGGCAAGTGCAACCGCAACTGTTTCCAGGTCTTGCGGAAGTGAGTCCTTTGAGTTGCGCGGATGATAGTGTTCCCGGATACCTCTGCAAACCAAAGCACTTTCTTTTTTTAATTTAGCGTAAATTTGCCCCATTAATCCCTGGAGTTCAGGAAACTCAGAGACCATTTGTGATTCAAGGTCAAATTTGCTCAGTTCTGCAATACGCTGAACCTGATCAAGTTGAACTTCAGACAGCTCTAAGAAATGTGCAATCTGAGCACTTAATTCTGCAATACGCTGAACACGTTGAGCCTGAGAACCGCGCTCCTGAAAAAACACAACCTTCTCTGCTTTTGTTTGAAAATCAGTCAGCTCTTTCTGTTGATCATCCAGAAAAAAGAAGCGTGCATCACTCAGTCTTGCACGCAGAACTTTTGCATTGCCACGCCGGACTGTATCAAGAGCATTTTCGTTACCGTTTCGTACTGTGACAAAGTGCGGAAGTAGTATTTTTGTTACGGAATCCTGTTCTGTGTTTTTTTGAAATACCGGAAAATAACGCTGATGAACTGCCATACTTGTCACCAGAACCTCACTGGGAAGTTCTAGAAAATGCTCTTCAAAATCTCCCATCAGTACAGTAGGCCACTCCAGTAAATTTGTAACTTCTGTCAGCAGACGTTCCTCCAACTCGACTTCAAAACCGTATTTTTGTTCCAGCTTTTTCACTTGAGAAATTATTGAATCGCGTCGTTTCTCGAAATCAGCCATCACATGAAGCTTATCCAGTTCTTTTTCATATTCTTCAGCCTGATTGAGCAGAGTTTTTCCGCTACTCAAAAATCGATGACCTCTAGTTTTATTTCCGGCATTAACCATTTCCAGCTCAACAGGCACAATCTGATTATTCCAGAGAGAAACAATCCAGCGTACTGGTCTAATGAAGCGCATACGATAAGAACCCCAGCGCATATTTTTAGGAAAATTCAGTTGCGAAATCCATTGTTCCACTTCAGCCTGCAGCAATTCCGGAACAGGTTTACCCAATTCTTCCCGTTGAACAAATAAATAATCTTTTTCATCAAATTCCCGAATCTCGAGACTGTCGACTGCCACGCCATTTTTTCTCGCAAAACCCTCTGCTGCTTTTGTCCAGTTATTATCAGCATCTTTGGCAATTGCTGCAGGAGGTCCCTTCAGTTCGACTGTCCGGTCTGCTTGTTTCTCAGGAAGTCCAAGAAGTTGTACAGTTAATCTTCGGGGTGTGGAAAAAGTGCGAATTTGTTCAACACTTAACTGATGCTGTTCGCATGTTTTTCCAGCCAATGTTTTTAATTGTTCAACTGCTGGCAGAATCATCTGAGCCGGCATTTCTTCAAGTCCAATTTCGAGTAAATATGTATTCACAAAGCAACTGTTATTTATTGATTGTCAGGAGTTAGTTCTTCCACCCATTTCTGTGCAGCATTACGATCTTTCATCAGGGGGAAGGCAAGTTTGCAGCGTTCTGCCAGGAAAAGTTTAGCAATCCTTTGAGCAAGTGTACGAACTCTACCAATGTATGAGGCACGTGCAGATACACTGATTGCACCGGCGGCATCAAGCTGATTAAAAGTGTGTGAACATTTTAAAACATAATCATATGCTGGAAAAACCAGATTGTTCTCGAGTGCACGACCGGCTTCCTGTTCATAATCGTTGAACCAGCGTGTCATCAAGTCTGTGTCTGCAACTTCAAAAGTGTATTTTGAATGCTCAAATTCAGGCTGCCGGAATATTGATGCGTAACTGACACCCTGCGTATATTCGAGGTCAAACACGTCATCTACATCCTGCAGGTAAGATGCAATTCTTTCAATGCCGTAGGTCAATTCTGCAGATACCGGCTGGCACTCAATTCCGCCTACCTGTTGAAAATATGTAAACTGTGTAACCTCCATGCCATCCAGCCAAATTTCCCAACCCAGTCCCCAGGCACCAAGTGTGGGTGCTTCCCAGTTGTCTTCAACAAATCTAATATCATGTTCCAGTAGATTAATCCCCAGAGCTTCCAGTGAAGCCAGATATAATTCTTCCACATTATCCGGAGACGGTTTTAAAATCACTTGATATTGATGGTGCTGATAGAGTCGGTTTGGATTTTCACCATAACGTCCGTCAGCTGGACGCCGTGATGGTTCTACATAAGCAACATTCCATTCTTCCGGACCAATTGTACGGAGAGTAGTCATTGGATTCATTGTTCCCGCTCCTGTTTCCACATCATATGGATTCATCAGAATACAGCCCTGCTTTTGCCAATAATCGTGAAGGAGCATGATGATCTCCTGAATGGTGGGTGAGCTTTTCATTCTGCTTTGCCTGGTAAAGATTGAAACAAGTGACGGTCACGGTAGAGAAGTTGCTTTAGTGAGACATGCAGCCAGCGTAATGCCAGTTTACTTTTTTTGTTTTGAACTGACTCTAAACTTGCTGTGAGTTGTTTTCTTTGTTGTTTGAGTTCATTAATAATTATTTCTGCATTTTTGTTATTCAGCAGGGCTTCCCGACATAGTTTTTCCAAATGAGTCCTTGCCGTAGTTGTGGCAATGATGGTTTCCGCTTTTAAATAAGGTTGAATCGCTTTTGTGTTAAATTGAGTCAAATCTTCTGTATGCTGAAACTTGAAGGGGTTAATCCAAAGTTTGCGCTGAATCTTGGTTAAACTGGCATTCATTTCGGCAGCACTTGTTTCATCTTCACAGAGCAGTAATGCTCTATTACGTTTTTGCTCTGCTGCATTTTCAAAGGCATGTTCCCAGTTACTGCAGGTTGACAAGGATTCCAGCACCAATTCGGAAAAAGGCACTATATTTTTTAGGATCTTGTGCTCCTGAGTATAGAGCATTTGATCACTTTCAGCTTGTTGAATTGTCTTATCCAGTGTTTTTTCTTTACTTAATAAATTATTCCGCAAATCCTCAAATTCAGTTTGCTGTAACGGCAGCAGTTCATATTTACTGTCTAACTGTAGATCATGCAAAAAAACAAAATGATTAAGTGGATCAAGAATTTGATTCAAATCCTGACTCCAGTCAAGATGCTGCTTTGGAATTTTTGTGCCTGCTAAATTATTTAATTTTATATAAATACGCTCTTCTTTATGCTGCAGATCTGGGACAGAATTATTCGAAATTAAGGTAAAATTTGTGTAACCCATTTCCTGCAATAAGTTTTGCAGCAAGTTATTGATGATTGGGTACTTTCCCAGACAATAAATCCTGACTGCAGCCAATTTGGCTTTCTGTTTTTTTATCTTTAACCAGTCCTGATGCTCCTGCTTCATGTTTTCAATGAAACGTTTAAAAGGCGGATTTTTTGTACTGCACTCATCGAGGCGGATAACATGATCTATCTTTGATTCATCAAACTTCAGACTTTGAATCGAATTAAACGGGATGCCAGGAAAAAGGTAACAGCCTTTTGCTTCACGTAGAATCCCGACGACCTGTTCCGGATGTGCCTGACTGTCCTGGGACAGGAGAAATTCATCGAGCCAGTCATGTGGAGAAAGATCTCCATTTTTAGTCTCAAATTTCTCAATCTTGCTGAATGGAATGAGAGTTTTGAGTGGAACATCACCTGGTGACTGCCTGACTAGCGTTCCGGTATGATTAGTATAATCCATTGTTAAAAAGTCAGCATCTAAACGAATCCTGGGAAAACTGCGGATGTGATGTGTCAGCAGCAATTCCGGTTCAGAAATTTTAAACTGCATTTTATTGACCAATTCAAAGACTGGCTGAAGTTTTAATAGTTCTGTTAAATCATGATTGAGGTTGTCAAGTGCCATCACTAAATGGACATCTTTCTTTGATTTGTTTTTTATTTCCTGCAGGAACCTCAGACAGAGTTCAGGTGTTTCAAAACTGTCTACTGAAAATATTAACCAGTCAGGTTTTAGTTTTAGAATTTTGTTAATATTTTCTGCAGCATACTTGGATAAAATCACAGGATTCTGAGTAGAGTTGAGTGTTCCAAGTGTCTTGGTATTCAATTGGTGATGGAGCTGTTTTTGGAACTGTTTAACTAAGGAGTTCCAGTTTGAGCTGGCAAGGCCAATGCCGACTAGTTGCATCGTGCAGATAAGTACAGATGGTTTGAGAGGAGAAAATAGCAAGTGCAATCATAACATGCTTTGAACAGGATGTAAATTTACTTAAGTTAGAGAAGGTCAAAAACGGTTTATTATGTCATAATGAAAATCAGTTAGCTGTCTTGCTGCAATATATCCCTTCAAACTGTATTTGTTCAGGAACACATCCAGTCATAGTGGTACTGAGGCAAACGTTTCAGGTTTTTTGTTAAGTGTTGTTTGAGAAAACAAGATTTTTGATTGGTAGATATTCTAACAGAAATATGCAGTCTTCTTTTGCAAAAAAGTTCTAACTATTAAATTATAAAATCTATCGTGCCAATTTTACAAATTTTGAAAGTGATCAGTGAGTGATCAAACCAAAGGGCTTTATTTTGCGTTGCTTGCAACTTTCGGAGGAGGATTATATGCAATCCCGTACCGCCTGAGTTTAGAAACTGTAGAACCACTTCCAGTAATCTGGGGTGTTTTTCTCTGGGCTTTTTTGTTTTCTCTGCCGGGAGCCTGGTTAGCACGGCATCAAACTAAAATTTCCTGGAAAATAGTAGGTATCACAGTTTTAACATCTCTGGCTGGATTACTTGGTAATTATTCAATATGTCAGGCACTGAATCAGGCGTCTCCAACCCTGCTGATTTTACTGACTCGCAGTGAAATTATCATTGCAATGCTCCTTAGTTGGATTTTTTTGAAAGAGTTTATTTCAGTACGGGCCTGGTTGGCGGTTGTGGTAATTATAGTGGGTATTATTGTAATGAAACTTGATACCTTGAGTTTCGAACTGGCTGAATGGTCAGCAGTCCTCTGGTCAATTACAGCAGCCTTTAGTTTTGCAGTAATGCAGGTTCTGGCAAAAAGCATTATCAAGGAAATTAATCCACAGGTTTTAAATGTTTCACGTCTTTTTCTTGCCATTGTGATCCTCTGGAGTCTTGAGGAAGTAAGAAACGGAGTTGCTGTTTTAGAATTTACGGAATGGAAATGGTTGGCACTGGCCGCGTTTTCTGGACCTTTTGTGGGGCGTGTCTCATACACTTATGCCTTACGTTATCTCACGATTTCCAAGTCAGTCATCATCGGTTCTTTTTCTCCGGCTATAACTTTGTTGTTTGAGTTGCTGGTATTTGGAACACTCATCAGTGTTTTTGAGGCCTTGGGCGGCACGATAATGCTGGCAGGAATTCTCTGGGTTTTCCTGCCGGGACTACGCAGGAGAGTTAAGTCAGCTGAGTCTACTAAATAAACAAAGTATCAGCAGTCATCTTTAAATAATAAATCTTTTCAGTTTAAGCACAAATACAATGGAAATATTAATTCTAGGAGGCGGAGTTGTAGGAGTGACTACTGCCTATCAACTGCTTAAAGACGGACATCAAGTAAAAGTAATTGACCGTCAAGCTCCGGGAATAGGGGGGGCGAGTTATGGTAACGCAGGACTAATTGCCACCGGACATTCGATTGCCTGGGGTTCTCCGAAAGCACTTAAAATCTGGTTTAACTCGTTTTTTCAGGAGGATCCTGTTTTTAGAATGAAGTTCCAGACCGATTCGCAATTTATCGGCTGGGGCTTGAAGTTTTTAGCCCAGTGCACAGAATATAAAGCTAAAAGAAATTCTCTGGCAAAACACAGAATTTGTGTGTATTCTCAAAAAAAATTGCAGGAAGTTGTTGCTGAAACCAAGTTTAAGTATGCGCAAAATACAAATGGCTTGCTTTATTTGTATCGAAATCAACAAGCCATGGCAGCAAATAACTCTCATATTCGTTTACTGCAGGAAGTTGGTCAAGCACTAGAAATAGTAGATAAAGAACGCGTTCTGGAAATTATTCCGGAAATGAGAGATTCTGCAGACCAGATTGCCGGAGGAGTGTTTTCTGCAACAGATGAATCAGGTGATTCCAGAATTTTTACTGAGCAGTTGATGGAAGTCTGCCGGAAAATGGGAGGTACTTTTGAGTCAGGAGTGTCGATTGAGCGTATAGAGGCTTCCGGAACAACCATTAAACGTGTTGTCACCAATTGCGGAACTTATTCGGCAGATAGTTATGTGTTAAGTTTAGGTGCGTGGAGTCCACTGCTGGTAAGTGCTTCATTGGGAGTTCGGCTGTCAGTCTATCCGGTCAAAGGTTACTCAATTACAATTCCGGTTGAAAAGGGGCATACTCCACCCAGAATTGGTGGACTGCATGAAGAAGATTTACTGGGATTTGCTCCAATGGGTGATCATTTCAGAGTTAGTTCTATCTCAGAATTTAACGGTTACGATGCAGGCCATACTCCGGAAGATTTTGAGCACATTCTGAGTACTGCAAAAAAACTTTTTCCAAATGCAGGAAATTATGAGAAAGCAGAATACTGGTCGGGATTTCGACCAATGACACCGGAAGGTACTCCAATTCTGGGAAAAGGACTACACTCAAACTTATTTTACAATACCGGACACGGGCATTTAGGCTGGACTATGTCATGCGGTACCGCCCGGATAACTGCGGATTTGATTGCCGGAAAGAGTCCGGAAATATCTACTGCATTGATGGGAGTACGTTAATCATAACAGTTGCAGAGTACAGACGCGGATATGGCCCTGCAGATCAGGAACGAACTCGGCTGGTGCCCAGCCTTGAAACTCTGACTGTAGAGAAGTTATTTTAGTCTGCTGATCAAAACCAATTTCCAACAGCAGTTCTCCACTATTTTTTAATAATTGAGGAGCCGTTTTGAAGAGATAACGGTAAAATAGTAAACCGTCTGCACCGCCGTCCAGTGCAGTATGCGGTTCATATTCACAAACATCAATCTGCAAACCGGGAATGTTGTCAGTAGGAATGTAAGGTGGATTGCTGATGATAAAATCAAGATTTGCTGCGGGGCTGATCGCAGAGAAAAAATCACTCTCCTGCAACTCTAAAGAGTTATTTCGTGGAGTAAGCAAGGATTGATAACGCTCCAAATTACGGGCGGCTACAGTCAATGCATCAGCAGAACAGTCCACTGAAATAATGTTCAGGTTTTGGAGATCTGCACAGAGTGCCAGAGGTATTGCGGCTGTTCCAGTACCAAGTTCTGCAATCTGGCAGGTTTGACCAGGATGATCTTCTTGCCATTTGAGAATGTGTTCAACGGCAGTTTCAACCAGAGTTTCTGTGTCCGGACGTGGAATTAAGGTTGCTTTACTGACTTCAAGAGTCAAGGACCAGAAATCTTTTTCTCCTGTCAAATATGCAATTGGGCAACCTGCTGCTCGCTGCTGAATCAGTTCCCGGTAAGCACTTCGTTCATCTTCATTCAGAGGCTGATCTGCACGCAGATAAAGATCTAAACGCGGACATTTCAGCACAAAGGCAAGTAATAATTCAGCATCCAGACGCGGAGAATCAGGACGTACTTTTTCAAAATGGCCCTGTGTCCAACTCAAAATTCGTTCTATCGTCCATTGTTCAATAGTCACGTTTATTGCTTAATACTTTAAGAATTATGGCTGTTGCTAAATTATTTTCAGCGGCAGTTTTTCAATGAAACGTGTGCATCCAGCAGTATTCTCTGTGTATTATCCCAATCCAGGCAAGCATCTGTAACAGAAACACCGTATTTCATATCTTTAGAAATTTTCTGATTTCCACCATTGATGTTACTTTCTATCATGGTACCAATGATAGACTGGTCACCGTCTTTAATTTGTAAAACTGTATTTCTTAAGACCAGTTCCTGACGAGAGGGATCTTTACCGGAATTGGCATGGTTACAGTCAATCATGATTGCTTTTGGTAAGTTTTCAGATGCAAGTGCGTCTGCAGCAATGTGGACGGAAACAGCATCGTAATTTGGGCCGTTGTTTCCTCCGCGTAAAACCAAGTGAACATTGGGGTTACCGGATGTTTGAATAACAGCAGAGAGCCCTTCCTGACTGATGCCAAGGAAATGATGCTGCTGTACTGCAGAACTCATGGCGTTAAGTGCTACATTTAGTCCACCGTCTGTACCGTTCTTAAATCCAACCGGCATAGACAGTCCGCTGGCCATTTCCCGATGTGTTTGTGATTCTGTGGTTCTGGCTCCAATTGCACTCCATGAAATTAAATCTGCCAGATATTGCGGTGTGATAGGATCGAGAGTTTCAGTAGCACAGGGCAGACCGAGATTATTGGTCTCCAGCAGGATTTTTCGTGCAAGCTGAATTCCTTCATTTATTTTGTGACTGCCGTCTAAATCCGGATCGTTGATTAAACCTTTCCAGCCGACAGTCGTTCGTGGTTTTTCAAAATAAACCCGCATCACAATCAAAATATTCTCGGCAACTTCATCAGCAAGTTTCTTCAAACGTACAGCATAGTCCCGGGCTGCTTCTGGGTCATGAATGGAACAGGGACCGACTATCACCAGTAAACGCTGATCCTCCCCGGCCAGTATACGTTTTATTGCTGTTCTGGCTTGAACCACAGTTTCTGCTGCAGTTTCTGAGACAGGCAGAAGATCTTTTAGTTTTTGCGGTGAAGTAAGTGGAATTACATTTACTACATTCAGGTTCTCAGTTCGTTTCATATAATAAATAAAAGTTTAAATTTAAAGTTAGTTACAACAAAAGGTGTACATCCAGTTAAGTTTCTCTCAATGAGAAAGCACTGCAGAGTCTTTTTTTGGTTTTCGTTAATTAATTATTCGCGGATATGAGAGCAGGCAGGTGGTCGGAGCGACTGGATTTGAACCAGCGACCGCACGCCCCCCAGGCGTGTGCGCTACCAGGCTGCGCTACGCTCCGAT
>JACKQG010003159.1_pt1 | contig 20563 bp, 16 predicted proteins | sample 8237621 | NCBI WGS metagenome assembly JACKQG01 (sample SAMN15677084, study PRJNA649215) | marine metagenome | biome: marine; feature: Black Sea; material: saline water; isolation source: suspended particulate matter (SPM) from the Black Sea western gyre | collected 2013-06-09/2013-06-10 | depth... | reverse complement strand
CTCATCACCGGTTCTGGTCGCAATATTGGACGGGCCTGCGCCAAGGAATTGGCCCAAGCCGGGTTCAATATTGTTATTAACGGCTCAAGCGATAAAGGCGCGTGTGAGCGTGTGGCTGATGAGGTTCGCGTCGTTGGAACCGATGCGACAATCGCAATGGCTGATATTGGAGATCAGTCGGCAGTAAATTCATTGGTCGAAACAGCTTTGCAAGCTTTTGGACGGATAGACGTATTAATCAACAATGCGGCGGTCCGGCCAGCATCCGCCTTTCTTGAAATGTCAGATGACGATCTAGCGCGCGTCATGCAGGTCAATTGCTATGCAGCCGTTTGGTTGTCCCGCGCGTTCCTGCCTGGAATGGTCGATAATGGTTGGGGCCGGATAATCAATTTCTCTGGCATGAACTCGATACAGGGTTCCGTCGGACGCCCGCATGTGTCGATGTCTAAACATGCGAGTTGGGGACTGACCAAATCCCTGGCACGTGAGTTCGGCCCAAAGGGTGTGACGGCGAACATGATCTCACCGGGCACAATTCCCGACGAAGATGCGGATATCTCACAATCAAGTCGATTCCAGGAATTACTCAAACAAAATCCTGTTGGTCGGCTTGGCACCACCGATGACATCGCCTCTATGGTCGGGCTTCTTTGTTCAGAAAGAGGCAGTTTCATAAATGGCCAACTGTTGCAGGTTAACGGCGGGGTTGTTGGCTGAGGCGCAACCTTAGAGGCCTTTTGAATGTCCGCTTTTGGCTATTGGCGGACTCCTTGCCACACTCTGATTTATGTCCGCTTTACCCCCGAGAGCGGACATTGCAGACCCGTTCACCCCGGACATCCATTCATGGCCGCCGGTGGAACGGCGTAATAAAACTGTCTGAACTGCTCTCTCAATTTTTCCCGGCGCTTAATAGGCACTCCGTCCCTGGGCACCATTCCTTCCGGGCAGAATATTGAACGTTTGAACGGTTTTCCGACTAGGCGGCCGGTGGCTGGGGCGGTTATGGTGATTCTATGCCGGAAAACCACGACGACTCTCAAAACGACGCCTCTAGCGGCACCGATCCTGCCGATCCCACCGTCCGGGCGAGGAACCTGATTGCGCGGGGCACCATTGCTCAGCGCGGCGATACGGCCAAGGAAATGGCCAAGGGGCCGGGCGCCGATGTGCTTAAACTGGCCCGCAGGGCGCTCCGGCGCGCAGAAGAAGTCATCATCGAGGTTTTGTCGCTGGTTCCCCCACCCAAACCTATTGCATGCAAAGCGGGCTGTCCTTGGTGCTGCCATATCCGCCTGACGGCGACGCCGCCGGAAGTCCTGCTGGTGCTGGATTATATCCGCGAGCATTTTACCGCACCGGAAATCGCCGCCCTGGAACGCAAGGTCGCCAATGTGGACGCCTTTACCCGCGGCCGCGACGGCGAAGATCGGGCGAAACAGCGCCTGCCGTGTCCATTATTGAAGGATGGCGCGTGTTCGGTGCATTCCGTCCGGCCGTTGTCCTGCCGGGCTGTGGTGTCGGTCGACGTGGCGGCGTGCAAACGGGCCTACGACAGTCACATGGAGGAACCCGTGCCCCAGCACGATCTGCAAATTCTCGCCGCCAACGGTATCGGATACGGAATATTGGCCGGACTGGCGGATGTCAGCTTTTCGGTCGAGGACGCGGAAATGAACGCCGCCCTGGCCCTTGGCCTGGCCGATAAGGACATCGGCCAGCGCTGGCTCCGTGGCGAGCCGGTTTTTACCCCGGCGACCCTGACGCGGAGAAAAGTGTAGCCAAATCCTGTGCTCCGCATTCGGCTGGCGGAGCCGAGGAGGGGGCGGTCTATGTGCATACAAAATATGATTTTTTTTCTTGCACTTTTCATTGGAATGCTCAAATTTATTCTGGTTGTTGCAGATGACCTTGGCGAATCTTCCTAACGCTAAAGCGCTTGTTCGATTTTCCCTGAGAAATATGTGACACGTTTAATACCGTGACATCGTGTAAGCGGTTCACTTTCTATCTAAACCAACGAAGGACTAAAGACGTGACTACTGGTACAGTAAAATGGTTCAACCCCACCAAAGGCTACGGTTTTATCGAGCCTGAAGACGGGTCCAAAGATGCATTTGTTCATATTTCCGCTGTTGAGCGTGCGGGTTTGACGACCCTCAACGAAGGACAGAAGGTCGAATTCGAACTGGTGCCTGGCCAAAACGGCAAGTCATCCGCCGAAAACCTGGTCGTTTCCGAGTAATTTTGGAAACGGCGATCCTCGCGGCCTGTTAGCCGTGGGGAAAAGCACGGGATAATAGCGAAAGAGAGTGAACCGGAAATCCGGCGCTTTCTTTTGTTCCCTGCTTCTTTGATCTGGGGATACGGCTCCCGGTTACGGGAAGCCGCAGGTGGCGTAATGCGTCCCCGTACTTTCTGAATGCATGGAGAGGAACGTTTTCCGGTTGTGTGGGGCCGGAAGGGGCTTTCGGTTGCGTGATCCGTAACGAGACTCCAAGATGCTCCCAAGTGTATTTTGAGAAGCGCCCTGAACGGAGATCCCGCTACCATGCGATTGCAACTGTGTACCTGGCCCGAAGTCGAGGCCTATCTGGAAAAATCCACCGGCATCATCATGCCGATCGGGTCCGCCGAGCAGCACGGCCCAACCGGCTTTATCGGCACCGATGCGATCTGCCCGGAACTGATCGCCGGTTCTATCGCCGAAAATATCGAGGTCATGATCGCGCCGACCATCAACGTTGGCATGGCGCAGCATCATCTGGGCTTTCCCGGCTCCATGGCGCTTCGACCGACGACCCTGATCGCGGTGATCCGGGATTGTGTTTTTTCGCTGGCGCGCAACGGGTTCGACCGCTTTTTCTTCATTAACGGCCACGGCGGCAACACGCCGTCCCTACAGGCGGCATTTTCGGAAATTTATGCCGAACGAAGCTTCCATGCAGATGGCGGCGGCTCGCCACAAGTGCGCTGCAGTTTCGCCAACTGGTGGAAGATCAAAAGCGTTAAGAAAATCGCCGATGAGATGTTCGGCGCGGGCGAGGGCTTTCACGCAACCCCGTCGGAGGTGGCGTTGACCTATTATGGCTACCCGGAAGACGCCGAACGGGTGCACACGGCAAAATTGGACCCGAAACGGGCGCCGGTCGGGCCGATTTATGACGCCGAAGATTACCGCCGGCGGTTTCCGGACGGGCGCATTGGCTCCGACCCGGCCCTGGCGACGCCGGAAATCGGCGCGAAATTACTGTCCGTAGCGGCGGCGGAACTGCAGGGCGATTACGAGGCGTTGCTCAAGGAAGATTAATCAGACGGCGCGCGAATGCCGCCCCGCGCCGGTTTGCAGGTAGCGGTCGAAAACGGCGGCGATGGTGCGCATCAAGGGGCGCCCTTCGTCCGTGATACGGAGCACGCCGTCTTTGATTTCGGCCAGCCCGTCGCCGACCATCTCCGCCAGGGCGGCCTGTTCCGGGGCAAAGGTTTCGTCCATTCCGAAATTCGCCGCCAGGGCTTTCAGGTCGGCTTCCAGCCCGCACATTAGTCGCTCGATGACGGCGCGGCGCAACCGGTCGTCGTCGGTCAGCTCGATGCCCCGCGCAATCGGCAGGGTTCCGGCCTCGATAGCGCGGCCATAGGCGCCGTTGCCGGTTTCGTTCTGCACGTAGCCCTGCGGAAGGCTGCCGATGGCGGAAACGCCGAAGCCCAGCAAGGTCTGGCCCTCATCGGTGGTGTAACCCTGGAAATTGCGCTTGAGGCTTCCTTCGTCCAGCGCGATGCTGAGCGGATCATCGGCAAGGGCGAAATGGTCCAGTCCGATGGCCCGGTATCCCAGCCCGATTAATTCCCTGGTTGCTGTCTCTGCCTGGGCCATGCGTTCCGGTCCCCCCGCCAGGGCATCGGTATCGATTAATTTCTGGTGGGTTTTCATCCACGGCACATGCGCGTAGCCGAACAGCGCCAGCCTGTTGGGCGCCAGCGTATGGGCCAGTTCGACGGAGCGCGCGACGTCTTCGGTGGTCTGTCCGGGCAGGCCGTACATCAGATCGAAATTGATAGCTTCGATGCCGGCGTCGCGGAGCCAGCCAACGGCCTGTTCTGTGACCTCGAAGGGCTGGATGCGGTTGATGGCTTCCTGAACGTGCGCGTTGAAGTCCTGAACGCCAAGGCTGGCGCGGTTAACACCTGCGGCGGCCAGAGCCAGAGCCATGTCCCGGTCCAGGGTTCTGGGGTCGATCTCGACGGCGACTTCCGTTGTCGGCGTGAAACGAAAGTGATCGCGCACCGTGTCCATCAGGCGGGAAAAATCGTCCGCCGACAGCATCGTCGGGGTGCCGCCACCCCAATGGACGTGGACGACGGCCGGGTCCGTTGTCAAAGCTGCTGCGGTGAGGCCGATTTCCCGGTTCAACAGGCCGGCGTATTTGGTGATCGGCCCGTAGCGTTTGACGACCTTGGTATGGCAACCGCAATACCAGCACATCTCCTGGCAAAACGGGACGTGGAAATAGAGCGACAGGGTTTCATCCTTGTCGACGCCGGCCAGCCAGCCCGTATAGGTATCAGCCGTAACGCCGGGTTGGAAGTGAGGTGCCGTCGGGTAACTGGTGTACCGGGGCACCGGAGACTCATATTTTTCAAGCAGGCGCTGTTTCATTCCAGCCTCGGTGGGGACGCGACTCAAAGGGGCCCCTTCGCTCAAACGTTGCGCGAAAGGGTGTCGGGCCCGTATTTGAAGGGTTTAACCTCACTAATGCAATATTTCTTCAGAGTTGCCGTCAAGCAAGCTGTTGATTTCTTTTAAAATTTGCATCCAGGTGGCATATCCCTTAGCCCGCCCGAACAGGTGCATTTCCTGGGCCCTGCGCTTGGCCTGCGCCGGCGCATCCTCACCGTATCTTTCAAGAAAATTGCGGGCGGCGGCGGTAATTTTTGCATCGGGTTCAACCATAATCCCCTCAAAAGATGAACACGGGACTGAACACGGGACTGAACACGGGACTGAACACGGGACTAAATTCTGGAATTCTTCGGAGCCGGTCCCCGCGGGGAGAGACGTGCGCTTTGTGGTACACCGTACTGTCATTTCCATTCCATGTTTTGCAATTCCCGAACCTAGAACGTGGACCGGAAAAGCACCTTGACCGCAATCAAGCAGGGACAAAGACTTTAAAAAAAACCCGATAAGGCACAAAAACCCTCATAGAAATACGTTGTTATGCAGAAACCGTCGTATTACGGTTTTATCTTGTGCTTCAAAGGGGTTGGAAAGACCGTCCATGGGTAATACCAACAATCACACGACGTCCAGAAACTGTTTTACCTGCCAGACGCGTGGACAGACAGAGTGGTGTGTCCTGTCTGACGATGAACTGGAAATGGTCAATCAGGGCAAGTCCTGCCGCGAGTATCTCCCCGGTGAAACCATATTCCACGAAGGCGACCCCTGCGGCGGCGTACATTGCATCGAACACGGCCTCGTCGGCATCCGCAAGATGAACGCCGGCGGCGATGAAATCCTGCTTCGGCTCAGCCATCCCGGCGACACCATGGGCTACCGCTCCTTTTTGGGGGGCGACGCCCACAACAATTCCGCCGAAGCGATGGAACCTTCGGTCATCTGTTCCATTGACGAGGCGACGGTGCGTAAGTTGCTGTCCATGAACCCCTCCCTCGGCCTCCGGTTTTTGCGCCATGCCGCGGAAGATCTGAATGCGGCGGAAGAAATGGCTCTGCAAAGCGCCACCCTGCCGGTGCGGGCGCGGTTCGCCCATTTACTGCTGGTTCTGAAGGACCGCTATGGCCAGGACGGAAAAAACGGTGAAATGACTTTGGAACTGCCTTTATCGCGTCAGGATATGGCGGCGATGATCGGCATCCGGCCGGAATCCATGTCCCGCACCATCCGCAGTTTTGAAGAAAGCAACGTCGCCCATTTTTCCGGTCGCCGGGTCCATGTCCCCAACCTCAGCGGACTGCTGGATGAACTGGAAATTCCGGACGGCCTCTGATTTTTCTTATTTCACAAAAAAAGCGGAACCAACAGGTTCCGCGAGTTAAACAGGGAAGCTTGTCGTCTGGGGGACGAAGGGCTTATCTGCCCTGATCCCGAGGATGGGGGGGCCGTCCCCGGAACTGTTACGACCTTAGGGGGAGTCTCCATCTTCCGCCTTGATTTCGGTTAAGTGGGGGAAATTCTCGGCGGAAAAAGTCAGAGGCAACCATTCAGGAGGGCTGGGATGTTTTCGTCCGGGTTTCGTCCGCATCCATTTTTTCCAGCATGTCCTTCCAGTCCATGATGTCTTGGAACAGGGACTGGTATTTTTCCTGTTTGTCGCTGCCGAACAGGGGGTCCTCCACGTCTTCCACCGCTTTTTCCAGTTCCGCCCAGTCGTCCCCGGTCAGGCCCTTACGGGCGGCGGGGAAAAACAGAACCTCTTCCATCTGCATGTGGTTGCGCGAAAAGCCCAAAAAATCGTTGGCCACGTTGAGGAACCATTCCCTTGGCAACTGTTCGTCCTCCAGCACATTGCTGAGCGCAGTGGAAAACCGCCACGTCAGGGAGGTCAGCTTCTCATGTTCTTTTTTCAGGTCGCCTATGGCGCTGATGGCGCCGGGGTCACGTTCCGCCAGTTTGTCGTAGACCAGATTTTCTTTTGGATGGTGGCACAGGTCGGGATAGTTGAGGCAATAATCCAGAATGGTTTCCACCAGTTCGTAGTCCGGGTGTCCGCCTTCCTTGAAAATATTAAGTTCCCGGCCCAGCAAATCCCATAACAGGGCCAGGTTTCGGTGGTCTTGACGCAGGTCGTCCAGAATCTTCGTCATGCAAACCCCCCAGAATATTCAACGATCGACAGGTTAGCGATAGCGAAAAAATCCGGAGTGGGCTTTGACTTCAGTCAAGAGGCCGGGATTTTGAACCCTAACGTTCCCGGAGCGCCGTCTGGAAGGAACCCAGAAAAGGGTCGGTCAGATAGGCCAACACGGAGCGTTGGCCGGTGCGGATGGAGGCCGTGACCTGGACCCCCGGAAAAAGCCGGTATTTGACGTTGCCACGCTGGAAATAGGTTTCCCGGGTGGTGATGCGGATTTTATAAAACGGCAGGCCATCGGCGTTTTCAATGGCGTCGGGGCTGACCCGGGTCACCTTGCCCTTGATGTTTCCGAACCGGGCGGCATCGCTCGAAGCCAGCATGACAAGGGCTTCCTGCCCGGCGTGGACGTAGCCGATATCCTGAGTCGGAAGTTGGGCCTCGATAATCAGCCGGTCGCCTCCGGGCACCACGTCTGCGACGGTGGCGCCTGGGGCCACGACGCCGCCGACGGTGGCGACGTAAAGGGTTTTAACCACACCATCCACCGGAGAGCGTAAAACGGTTCGTTTAAGGGTGTCCGTATATTTCCGCTGGCGGTTGGTATATTCCTCCAAGGAGCGGCGTTTCTTTTCCATATCTTCCTGGACTTTTTCGCGAAACGAATCGCGGATCGTTTCCAGTTTGTTTTTGGCGCCTTTCCGCGCTGCCTGGGTTCGTTTTAGCCCGGCCGTGTCTTCACCGATTTTACCTTTCAGACGCGATGCCTCTTTCAGCAGGTTGAGGTGTTGCATCCGGTTGGAAAGCTGGTCTTTCAACAGTTCCTTGGAAATTCCAATCTGTTCGTTGAGAAGGTTAAGTTGCTGACGGTTGTTATTCAGGCGTGCTGAAATTTCGTCGATCATTCGTTCTTGTTGGGAAACCTGTTCGCGCTGTCCGGCCAACTGGTTTTCAATGCGGCTCATACGGGTTTTGAAGAAGGCCGTGGCGTCCTTGATCAGCGCCGGATAGTTACGGGTCAGATCGGCCGGAAACAAAGGTTTCTTCATGCCGGCGGCTTCTGCCTCAAGGCGGGCGAGTTCGACTTTCAAAGACGTGATGCGAACGTTCAGTTCCTCCACGTCGGCACCCATGGCCACCGGCTCCAGGCTGACCATGGGCTGGTCCTTTTTGACCTCCTCGCCTTCGCGCACCAGGATCTCCCGGACGATGCCGCCTTCCAGGTGCTGGATATGCTTGACCTGGGTGGACGGAATGACTTCACCCAAGGCGGCGCTGACCACATCCAGTTTTCCATAATAGCTCCAGACGAAAAAGGCGGCGACCAGCAGAGCGCACAGGCCGAAAAACGCATGGGTTAGCCCTTCACTGCCGGCTTGGGTGTCAGGCGGGGTCTCATTCATCAGCCGGTCTCCTTGGCGGTGTCTGGGGCGGCGGCTTTGGGTTTTTTGCTGTCGGAAGGAACCGCGGCCAGGGGCGTGGGGGCGTCCCTTCTTTTAACCATTTTCGGCATCGGCTTGGAATTCAGATCCAGATAATAGGGCGCCGAAGACAGAGTCTGCGCATCATGGGAAAACACCAAGAGGGTACGCCCGCGCTTGGAAAGTTCGTTCAGAACCTCGCCGACAACCTTAATTCCTTCCGCATCCAGGGCTTCGGTCGGCTCGTCGATGATGACCAGCATGCCGTCCGTGGCCAAGGCGCGGGCCAGGGCAATCCTGCGCCGCACACCGAGCGAAAGATTGGATCCGTTGTTCTCGATCCGGGTATCGAACCCCTCGGGGCTTTGATCGATGAAGTCTTTCAGTCCGGCTTTGCGGGCAAGTTCATTCATCGCCGTATCATCCATGTCCGGATTGGCTGCCTGAAGGTTGTCGCGGATGGTGGTGTTGAGAAAGCCGGGTTCCTGGGGCAGATAAACGATCTGTTTGCGCCACCATTCGGGGACGATCTGGTTCAGGTCGACGCCGTCGACCAGGATTTTCCCTCGTGCCGGTTCCAGCAGCCCGGCGATCAGGCGCGCCAGGGTGGTTTTCCCCGCGCCGTTGGCCCCGGCCACGGGCAACATAGCGCCCGGTTCCAGTTTCAGGCTGAGGGATTCCAACAAGGGGGCGTTCTGACCGGGATAAAGAAAGGCGAGATCCTGAAATTCCAGGCGGCCGGTATATTTGTCCAGTGCGGATCCTTCGGTTCGCTCCATGGGGATTTTGGAAAATTCCTGTAACAGCGCCGTCGCCTGGCGGGCCTTGGCCAGGGCTTCGCCCATCTGCGCCAGTTTGATAATCGGGCCCAAGGCTTTCGAGGCCAGGATGTTGGCGCCGATCATGCCGCCGATATCCAGTTGTCCGCGGACGACCAGAACCGCGCCGGTTGTAATAACGGCGACACTCATCAGGGCCTGGGCGCCGGCGCTGATGGACTGCACAAGGCCCTGGCGGGCGGCGATGGTGCGCAGCAGGCGCTGAAACAGGCCGGATTCCTTGCGCCATTGCTTGCGGATGAAGTCCTGGACGTTGAAGGCGCGGACCGTGTCGGCGGCGCTGATGGCGGAACTAATCAGGGCGTTCCGGCGTCCGCCGGTTATCGTCATGTCGCGGGTCGGTTTGCGCAACGAAGACAGCGTCAGGAGCGCCGTCAAAAAAACCAAACCCAGGAAGATCAAGACGATAATCGCCAGCGGCGGGCTCAGCAGGAACAACACGCCGACGAAGATCAGGGCAAAGGGAACATCGAAAAGGGCGGCCACGTTGGGGGCCGAATAGGCGCTCAGGATGGTATCGGCGCTGGACATGACCTGTTGGCGAAGCCCCGGCGCCAGCGATTGCACGGCCGCCGACTTAGCGCCTGTGAGCACCCGGAAGGCGGAATTGGTCAATCCTTCGTCGAAGGGGGCGTTGACGAAGGCGGCTAGGCGCAGGCGAACCTGCTTGAATCCGAATTCCAGAAAAATGGCGATCACCGTGCCGATCGCCAGTGTCGCCAGTGTCGCGTCCACCCCGTGGGCGACATAGCGGTTCAAAACCTGGATGACGAACAGCGACGACGCCAGCCCGAGAATGCTGGCGAGCAGGGAGGCGGCGGTCATTTCGGCAAAGACCCCCGGCCGGGTTTTCAGGCGGGCAAAAAGTTCATGCATGGCAATTTATTTCCCTGGGCCCCGGAGCATAGCATAGGTGCTCGAGAAAAACAGTGTGTTAACAGTTATTTATGGGGTTTCAGGTGATGGTGACGGCACCATTGGCAAGACTGCCTTAATCGGAAAGAGCATCGGAAAGAGCGGATATCGTCGCGATCTTGGTCAACCCGGCGGCTTCCGTCAGTGACGGAAGTCACACAGGAGTATGTAGCGGAAAGGGCGTCAGGTCGGCGTGGTGGCCGTGAGGTTGATATCGCCCGACACGATGGATTCATCGACGGTCGCTAGCAATGTCAACTCGTCGGCTTCGACGGTGGTGTTGCCGGCCCCGGCCCCGTCCTGGTTGGTATACAGGTAAATACCGGCTTTCGAGGAGCCGTCGCCGAGAATGAAAATAGCGTCGTTCTCTGCATCGCTGGCCGTTGCCGTGCCGGCGGTCACGGTACCGATGGCGGTGAGTACGTTGGCAAATCCGGCGGTGGTCAGGTCGCCGCTGGTGACGGTATTGCTTATGAACACCACGCTGTATCCGGACGACGCAAGATTGGCGCCGTTGGTGGCTACGGTGGAGAACGTATTTGTTGCATCCAGGAAGCTGGACGCCAGGGTGCCGTCCTGGGCAAAGAAAATGTTATCGCCATCGCCGCTGTCGAAATTGGTGATGATGTCATAGTCGGAGGCCGAACCCGCCGTCGCGGCGGTGTCCGTGGAATGGCGGTAATAAACCGAATCGCTGACCGCATCGGCGCCCAGATCGATGCTGTCGCCGCCACCATAACCGACAATGGTGTTCTGGCCGGTGGTGCCGTTGATGGTGCGCCCGGCGCTGGCGCCGGTGTCGGTGAAATCGATGATGGCGCCGCTGGTGCTGATGGAGGTGTCCAGCCCCAATGTGGTGATGCCGCTGTCGCCGGTAATGCCGGAAAGCTTAAGGTCGCCCTGGCCCAGCAGGGTGGTGGTGCCGCCCGACGACGAAATGCCGCCTGTCAGGCCCTGGAAGAAGGTGTTGACCGCCTTTAGCGTCGTTCCGGCGACGGTGAAATCGAGCGCCTCGACGCCCTGGATGATGAACTCGGTCAGGTTGACGGTGCCGGTCGTGGTGATGCGCACCGTGTCGGTGCCGGTATCGACCCCGGCGGGGGTGCCGCCCTTGATGGAACCGGACGCCGTTTCGGCGACGTTGAAGATGAAGATGTCGTTGCCGTCGCCGCCGATCATGATATCGCCGTCTTCGCCGCTGCCGCCCGCTGTGATGGTGTCGTTGCCGCTGCCGCCGTAAATAATATCCGACGCCGCAGCCCCGACAATCGTATCGTCGCCGGCGTTGGCGAAAATGACGCTGCCGAAAATGCGTTCCGGGGCGTCGAAGGGATCGCCGGTGCTGTCGACCTTGACCGTGTAGCCGTTGGTTCCGCCGCCGGTATAGGAATAACTGTTAAGGGCGGTATAAGTTGTATCTAGGTTCAAGCCGTCGGCGACGCTCAGCGTGGAGCCCGTATCGGCGCCGCTGGTGCCGACGATGATGTAGCCGAAGCCGGTTCCGTGCGCCAATTCGATGGGGAAACGCACGCGGGCTTCGGCGCCGTCATCGACGTAGATCTGCTCGATTGAATCCATGGTAACGGAACCGGTCACCGAGCCGGCAGCATTGGAATACGTCACAAACCCCTGGCCGCCATTGCCGGCGGCATCGAAAATGAAGGCCATGCCGGAAAGGTTTTCGAACGCCAGTTCATCGGTGCCGCCGCCGCCGAAAACGGTGTCGGCGCCGCCCAGGGTTGACCCCTGGACCATGGTGAAGCGGGTATTGCCTGTCCCGCCGGAACGGGCTTCCCCGCTGGTAGTGAAGTCATCGACAAAATCATCGAAGGCGCCGGTGGTTTGAAAGGCCTCGCCCTCATCATCGAAGAAAAACGGGTTTTCGTTAAAGCCGAGGACACCCTCGTCGAATTCAACGGGAACGAAAATGTCGAACAGGAATTCCTCGAATTCGAAATTGAAGGCTTCTTCGAAAGCTTCCTTGTTGAAGATATCGAAGGGATCCTGGAAGCCGAGTTCCGTGACATCCAGCCCGCCTTTGTCATCGTGACCGATGAAATCATCGAAGAACCCGCCGACCAGATCGCCAAGCCCGTCATCGACAAAGTGATCGAGACCGCTTTTGAACATGGCATCGGAAAACTTGCCCTGGCCGGTGCCGGACCCGGTGCCCGCCCCCATGGGGTCAATATTGCCGGTCACCCCCAGCAACACGTTGTCGACAATGCGGTCCATGATGTCGTGGGCCGTGGTGCCGAAATGATCCGGGTTGTCTGCCAGCACGGCGTTGAATTCGGCTTCCGACGCGCCATCGACAGCGGCGGCCATGGCGTCTTCCAGCGATCCGCCTTCGGCCAGCACCTGTTCGAACGCCTGTTCGGCCGCCTGGCCGGCATCGCCCCCGGCGGCGGCGTCCGCCGGTGCATCCCCGGCGGGTTCAGCGTCCGTTGGACCGGTGGTTCCGGCGCTGTCTGTCGGACCGGTACCCGTCGGCCCGCTATCCGTCGGCTGGGTGATGACGGGAACCGGGGCCACTGCGGACGCTTTGGCGTAGAACCGCGCCACCGCCGCCGGCGGCAGAATCACCGGCCGTGTCGGCGGAACATAGGCGCTGGAAATCTGTGTTGTCTGGTTCGGGCTGCTCAACGTTTGCGCGCCGCCCTGGGTGGTGATGGTCATTTCACCCGTGCCGCCGCCGGCATCCTGAAACATGGAGAAGGTATTGGGCGTGCCTTCCGCTCCGGCCTTGCCGCCGCCGGATGTTCCGCGAATGCCGATCACCGCCACCGGGGTGGAGATGGTCATGGCCTCGACATCGGTCTTGGCGATCTGCCCGGAAACGAAGGTAAAGACCCCTTCGGCGACATTGAGGACGGACTTGCCCGACTGGGTAGACGGGTCGTAGACCATTTCATCGATGGTCATGGACCCGCTGTCGGCCAGCGAGAAGGTGCTTTGATCGGCGAAGGTGATGCCGACGGCCCCGTCGGCGGTGGTTTCAACGACATCGCCCTGGAATATGGGCACACCATCGGCGGCCTGAACCTTGGTGCCATCGGTGCGGGTGATGGTGGCGCTGCCCTGCAGCGCGGTAATCTGGCCGACGGCCTCACCGGTAACCTGTGCGGCCTGGGCAATCTCCACGCCGTCAAAAACTGTTGACCCTCGAACCCCGATATCCATCTTCAACTCCTAAGGAGTATTAAATGTCCCCCATTCCCTGGGCATCGGATTTTCTACGTTTGAATATGACAGTGTAGCACAATTTCCCGGCCACAGCCACAAGCGTCACGCCGGACTCATCAGCTTTTTTGGAGAATATCCGCTTCCAGTTTGCCCATGATGTTGAGGATGCGGAAAACGTCCAGTTTGATGTCGGTTTCCGCCGCCGCCGCGTCGCTGTTGGCGTTGATCAGCGCCGTTTCACCGGCCAGCACGTCGATCAGGGAACGGTTGCCCAACTGGCGTTCGCGCCGGGCCAGTTCCAGGAACTCGGCCGCGATGTTGGCCTGGTTGCGCAGAAACTCGGCGTTCTCTTTGTCGCGTTCAAAGTTGCTCCACAAATCCCGCGCCTGCTGCTCGAAGGAATCGCGGGCGTCGATGTAGCGTTCCGTTCCGGCCAGGTGGTCCTTTTTGGCCGCCATCAGGGTATTGCGTTCGGTCAGCCCCAAGTTCAGCGAATAGCTGAGTTCGATCTTGAACAGTTGTTCGGTGGATCTGGCGATGGTGCCGCCGACATCTTCCTTGCGTTTGGTTTCGGCGGTGGCATCCAGGGTCGGGAAGAATTCATCGGCCCGGGTTTGGCGGATCGTCTGTTCCAGGATTTCGGCGTCCAGATGGGACGCCTTGAGACCGGGGTTGTCCTTGTGCATGGCCTGGATTAATTCGTCGACGGATTTGGGCACCATTTCAACAGGCGCGCGCGGATCATCCAATTTGTTGATTTTTCCGGGCGTTTTTCCGAAAAACCGGCGGTATGCGTTAATCGCGTTCCGGAGGGCGCCGGCGAAGTTGTTGCGCCGGGCTTCGGCGCCCGCCAGTTGGGTCTTGGCCTGCAGGACGTCGGTGGTGAAGCCGCCGCCGCGCTGTACGCGGGCGTCTTCCAGCTTGGCCTGACGGCGGATGTTGTCGACGGAGCCCTTGGCGAAGCCAAGAACCTTGTTGGAGCGGAGCAGGTTCAGGTGCGCCTCGATCCCCTGAAGCACCAGCGCCTGGCGCGTGGACATCAGATTCGTGCGCGCCCGGTCAACGCTCAGCTTGGCGGACTTGATGGCGGCGTTGGTGGAGCCGAAATCCCAAAGTTTCTGGGTGATGGAGATATCCACTTCGCGGGGATGTTCTTCCGTATCGGCGGTGCCGGAAGCCTTGTTCTGTTTTTCGCGGCCCCAGTTGGCGGTCACCGACAGTTCCGGATACCAGTCCCCCCAGGCGGCCGCGGCGCGTTCCTTGGCGGCGCCCAGATCGGCCTCGGCGGCCTTGATCTGCCTCTGGTTCTTGACCAGGGACTGCAGGGATTCATAAAGCGTTTCTGCATGCGTCGGCGATGCAAAGACAAACACACCCACCACGGCGCAAACAATCGGCGTGAAACGGGTTTTTTTAGTCAATGTAGGCACGATTTCTTAAGTTCCCCTCTTGTTGCTCAAGCATCCAATCCCCAGGAACCTGAGAAAACTTATACGACGTAGTGTCCTTAACACACAAGGTAAATAGCGGTTTCTGAACATTTGATGAAGAATCCGTTGCTGAAATACCACATGTTGTGGTTTTTTACTGCTTCGAAAGCACAAGAGGTAGGAAGAGGGGGGATCAGAACTGCTCGCGCATAACCCGTTTGCCATGGAAATTTTAACCCTGTTTGGAAAATTGTAGCCGCCGCAACTGGTTTTATCGGTCAGGCGGCTTGGCTAAAAAACTAATGGATATCAACTGGTTATATGGATTTCCCAAAGCAAATCCATTTATTGGCATGAGGATTGCTTTGATTCTTCCGAACAAGACTGAATCCAACGATTCAAAACGGGAGAAAACCATGCAGACGGAATTTCTGGCGAAACACGATTTCGAAGATTTCATGATGGCTGAATTTAATACCATGTCCGGCGCACCGACTCCGGCGCATGATCGATTTGAGGCCGGCATGCTGATCGTCAATGCTCTGGCCGAGGACCTTGCGCTGGATATGGCCGAAGTCGATATGGACGATCTTTACTAAACGGCTTTACGGACCAGATTTATGGACCGGCAGGGCGCTGGTCGAGTAAAACGGGGGATCGCACCATGCAATCCCAACAGGACTATCACCGGGAATTGGCCGATAGCCTTATGAAGTCCATCGGCTACGAGGATGCCATAGAATGGGCGCTCGGCAATCAGTGGGAAGGCGTTCTTGAGCAACTCTTGAGAAAGCCCCTAACCGTCCAGACCGGCGAAGACGAAGCTTCTTAATATCAGACGACTGTAAAAGCTCCCGCTTAGGCGGTTCAGTACCGGCCGCCCCCATCATTCCGCTTCGCGCGGCGTATTTAATTTATCATCCCGCTTCGCGGGACTGGGCATCGACCACGGCCAGCGCGCACATGTTGACGATGCCCCGCGCCGTGACCGACGGGGTCAGAATATGCGCAGGCTTTGCCACGCCCAGCAGCATCGGCCCAACAGGCAACCCGCCGCTCAGCGATTTTAAAAGATTGAACGCCGTGTTGGCGGTGTTGAGATCGGGCAGTACCAGAAGATTGGCTTCCCCGTTTAGCCTTGAGCCCGGAAAAATACGATCCCTGAGGGTTTCATCCAGGGCCATGTCGGCCTGCATTTCGCCGTCGACTTCAAGGTCCGGCGCGCGTTCCCTCAAAATCCGGACCGCTTCGCGCATTTTTTCAGCTGACTTGGTCGGTGCGGTGCCGAAATTGGAGTGCGATATCAACGCCACCTTCGGCACCTCACCGAAACGCCGAACGGCTTCGGCGCTTAACAGGGTCATTTCAACCAATTCCTCGACACCGGGGTTTTGGGTGACATGGGTGTCGCATAAAAAGAAGGTTCCGCTTGGCAGGATCAACGTCGACAGGGCTGATACGTCCAGAACCCCTTCGTCCTTACCGATGACACCCAGCAAACGGCGAAGGTGCTTGCGATACTGGCCGAAGGTGCCGCAGATCATGGCGTCGACTTCGCCGCGGTGAAGCATCATCGCTGCGATCACCGTCGAATTGGTGCGGATGATGGTGCGTGCCGCATCTGGTGAAACGCCCCGGCGGCACATCAATTGATGATACTCCCGCCAGTAATCGTCGTAGCGGGGGTCGCTTTCGGGATTGCAAATCTCATAATCCCTTTCGGCCTGGAGCCTGAGCCCCAGCCTCTCGATGCGCTGATTGATGATCTCGGGCCGTCCGATCAGGACCGGCCGGGCCATCCCGTCATCGACCAGTATCTGGGTGGCGCGCAAAACCCGGTGGCTTTCACCCTCGGCCAGAACCAGACGCTTCGGCGCCAGCCTCGCCTTGGTGAACACGGGTTTCATCAACATGCCGGAGCGGAAGACGAACCGCGAAAGTTTCTCATGGTAGGCGTCGAAATCCTCGATCGGCCGGGTGGCGACACCACTGTCCATGGCGGCGCGGGCTACCGCCGGGGCAATTTCCATAATCAGGCGCAAATCGAAGGGCTTGGGGATCAGGTAATCAGGTCCGAACTTCAAATTCTCGCCGCCATAGGCTTGGGCGACGACTTCCGAACTTTCGGCCATGGCCAGGTCCGCCAGCGCCTGCACGGCGGCCATTTTCATCTCTTCGTTGATGGTCGTGGCGCCGACGTCCAGGGCGCCCCGGAAAATGAACGGAAAACACAACACGTTGTTGACCTGATTTGGATAGTCGGACCGGCCGGTGGCGATGACGGCGTCCGGCGCCGCTTTTTTGGCGTCTTCGGGCAGGATTTCCGGGTCCGGGTTGGCGAGCGCCAGGATGAAGGGTTTGGCCGCCATTTTTTTGACCATCTCGGGTTTCAGGATGCCCGGCGCGGACAGGCCCAGGAACACATCGGCGCCTTCGATGGCATCGGCCAGGGAGCGGGCCTTCGTATCCTGGGCGAAACCCGCCTTTTCTTCGGTCATGTCCTCGTCCCGGCCCTGGAAAACGACGCCGATATGGTCGACAAGGGTGATGTTTTCCTTCTTTACGCCCATGTGGACGAACAGGTTGAGGCACGCGATCCCCGCAGCCCCCCCGCCGGTGGAGACCAGCTTGATCTTGTCGATTGTCTTGCCGATCACGCGCAAGCCGTTAATCAGCGCCGCCCCCGCGACGATGGCCGTGCCGTGCTGGTCGTCATGAAACACCGGGATGTTCATGCGGTCGCGCAATTTGCTTTCAACGATGAAACAATCCGGCGACTTGATGTCCTCCAGGTTGATGGCGCCGAAGGTCGGCTCCAGGCTGGCAATGATATCGACCAGCTTCTCGGGATCGGACTCGTTGATTTCGATGTCGAAAACATCGATGCCGGCGAACTTCTTGAACAGCACCGCCTTGCCTTCCATGACAGGCTTTGCCGCCAGCGCCCCGATATTGCCAAGACCCAGAACGGCAGACCCGTTGGTGACGACACCGACCAGGTTCTGGCGAACGGTCAGGTTCCCCACTTCGGACGGATCCTCGACGATCGCCTCGCATGCCGCCGCCACGCCCGGTGAATAGGCCAGCGCCAAGTCATGCTGCGTCGCCAGCGGCTTTGTCGCCGTAACCGTCAGTTTTCCCGGTTGCGGGTTACGATGGTATTCCAAAGCTCTTTTTTTGAAGATGTCTTCCGTCATGGGCCTTATCCGGAGGGGTATTTTCACTGTTGCCCTGATAAGGTGAGGGTTAACATGCTCCGTAGCAACCCGTTTTAGGGAGGCGCTTTCGGCAGTGGGCTCGGATAAGACCATGTCAGGCAAAGAATCTGCTCTCATGCCAAAGGTTTGCGGCCATCGCGGCGCCGCCGGCCATGCCCCGGAAAACACCCTGGCCTCGATAAAAAAGGCGGCTTCGTTGGGTGTGCGCTGGGTCGAGTTCGACACCAAGCTGACCGCCGATGGTGTGGCAGTATTGTTCCATGACGATGACTTGGGACGCACCACTGATGGCGCCGGTTTGATGGCGGAAACTTCGCTGGCCGATGTCCGGTGTCTCGATGCCGGATCCTGGTTTGGCGAGGAATTTCAGGGCGAGGGGGTGCCGACCCTTGAGGACGCCATTCGGGAATTATCGGCCCTTGGTTTGGGCGCCAACGTGGAAATCAAACCCAGCCCCGGGCGGGAGGAGGAAACCGCCCGGACCGTGGCCGAAATCCTCGCCGATCGTTGGCCCGATGGCGTGGCGCCGCCGATGGTATCCAGTTTCAAGGAAGACGTCCTAGCAACCGTCCGTGACACGGCCCCCGGTCTGGAGAGAGCCCTGCTGGCGTTTGAAATTCCCGGCGACTGGCGGGAACGGCTTAAGCGTTTGGGCTGCGTGGCCCTGCATGTGCAGGCGAAGCACCTGATGGAGACGCAGGTCCGCGCCGTCCGGGGGGAGGGATTTGCGTTGCGCGCCTTCACGGTCAATGACCCAACGGAGGCCGAAAAACTTCTTGCCTGGGGTGTCGATGGAATCGTCAGCGATTACCCGGACCGCATACTTGCGGTGGCCGAATCCACATAATCGGCAAGGGCATTGCGCTCCTTCTCCGTCATGGCGAGGCCGCACTTGGTCCGCCGCCACAAAATATCGTCCGCCGTTTCCGCCCATTCCCGCTCGATCAGGTAATCGGCCTCCCGTTGAAACAGTCCGCCGCCGAAATCCCGCCCCAGCCCGTCCGGCGTTTCGATTTCGTCCAGGATGTCACGGGCGCGGGTTCCATGCCGGTGGGCAAGGCCCAATAGCCAAACTTTATCCAGGCCCGGGAAGTCCTTCTCCAGCGCCGACAGGAACCGCGGGAAATCGCCCCCTGGACCGCCACTGGGCATATCGCCGCCCGGAAGCGGCCCGCTTTCCGTCCAGGCAGCACCCATATCCGGAAAAAAAGGTTTCAGCCGTGCCAGCGCCCGTTCGGCGAGCCGCCGGTAGGTGGTGAGCTTGCCGCCGAAAATGTTCAACAGCGGAGCCCCGCCATCCCGTTCCTGCAGGTCGAAAACATAATCCCGTGTCACTGCCGAGGGGTTATCGGCATCGTCGTCGAACAGGGGTCGGACACCGGAAAAGGACCAGACCGCGTCATCGGGCGAAACCGGTTTTGCAAAGTAGCCGTTGACGGCATCACAGATATAGCGGGCTTCTTCCGGGGCCATGCGGGCGTCGGCAGGGTCTCCGTCGAAGACAACCTCCGTGGTGCCGAGCAAGGAATATGTGTTCTGGAATGGCAGCACGAAGACCACCCGTCCGTCCGGGTTGAGCAGGATGTAGGCATGGTCTTCCTCGTACAGGCGGGGCACGACCAGATGGCTGCCCTTGACCAGCCGGATGCGATTTTTTACGGCTTCGGTGTTTTCGAGTTTTTCGTTCAGGACGTCTTCGGCCCAGGGACCGGCGGCATTGACGATGGCCCGCGCGCGAACCTCCGTCTGTTCTCCGTTTCGCATGTTCTTGAGACGCGCCAGCCACAAGCCGGCTTTCCGGTCGGCGTGTTCCAGGCGGGTTCGGGTCAGGATGCGCGCGCCGGCCTCTGCCGCGGCCATGGCGTTGACGACGACCAGACGGGAATCATCGACCCAGCAGTCGGAATAGACGAAGCCCTTGACGATGATGTCTTTCAGCGGCGCACCCATGGAGCCTTGGGTCAAATTCACGGCTCGCGTGGACGGCAATCGCGATGATTGCGCCAGAAAGTCATAAAGGAACAGGCCGAGACGGACCATCCAGGCCGGCCGCCAGGTATTATAATGCGGCAGGACGAATTCCCGCTGGCCCACCATGTGCGGGGCCTTGCCCAGCAAAACGTCGCGCTCGCGGAGCGATTCCCGGACCAGCCGGAATTCGTAATGCTCCAGATACCGCAGCCCGCCGTGAACCAGTTTCGAGCTGGCCGACGACGTGGCGGAACCAAGATCGTCCTGTTCGCACAACACGACCTTCAAGCCGCGTCCGGCGGCGTCACAGGCAATCCCGGCGCCGTTGATGCCGCCGCCGATGATCAGAAGGTCATATACGTCGTCTTCGGCTTGCATGAAGGCCTCGGCAGCGATTGGGAACAACTATTAGATTCAAAAGTCTACACATCCCGGCCATGGACGGAAACGACAACCTGCCAGCCGGCCGAGGTGCCTTGAACAAGTTTTGCTCCGGGTCTTTCCTTTCGCCTCGGCAAAGACGAACATATGCGCAGAACGTAACTGCCATTCGGAACGGGGGGGGGGGGCCCCCTTGTGCCAATTTTTTTTCCCATCATCTGCATGGCCCTCGGGGTGGGGCCATCCCGTCAAATACCCCTGTTGCGTCAAGGGTCGCCCCCGGCACTGGTAGCCCCACCTGCGTGCCCAGGCGCGTGGCTGACCTCCGGCGCTTTTCACTCCGACTGAGGTCGGTGGCGCTGAGGGTGCCCCGTTGGCGGTGCC
>JACKQG010003158.1_pt1 | contig 20568 bp, 15 predicted proteins | sample 8237621 | NCBI WGS metagenome assembly JACKQG01 (sample SAMN15677084, study PRJNA649215) | marine metagenome | biome: marine; feature: Black Sea; material: saline water; isolation source: suspended particulate matter (SPM) from the Black Sea western gyre | collected 2013-06-09/2013-06-10 | depth... | reverse complement strand
TTGGTCGCCGCCTTCAGGTTCAGGTTCGCCTTCAATGGGAGCATCTGCATCCACATCACCTACAGGTTGATCCTCATCTTGTAGAGGAGCTTCATCCCCGGCGGAGTCCTCTGCTACTCCAGCATCCAGTGGAGCAGCAGCCAGCACTTCCACTTGAACACTGGCGACCTCGCTTGAACGTCCACTCGAATCATAAGCCACTACGCTAAGCGTATGCAAGCCAGCATTACTGCCAAACCAGGGGAAAACTGTCTGAAGGGAGGCCTCACCAGCAGAGACATACTCTTGTGATAGAGAGCTGTCTTCCTGAAATTCGATCCGAGCTATTCCAAGCTCGGATTGCGACTCGACAATCACCATCAGCCCCTGCCCAGAGGTGATCACCGTACCATCCTCTGGCATTAGAATAGCGACTTGGGGTGGCTCACTGAGCAAACCCAAGGGAGCTCCAGTTTGTTTCAGAGAAAACAATCCCACTACAAGGAATAATGCTATCAACATTCCAATGACTACGATCGCAATAAAAATTGCAGGACCAACATATTTTTGCTTCATGGAAATCACACCTCAATAACTCCACCATGATATCCAACTGGAAAGTTTTATTATACATAAGGAAAAAGAAAAACCTCGCATATGCCAGTCAACTGCAAGGTTTTTTTTATCTCTCTTGGAGAATGATATGGGGTGTGTTTGTTAGTGAAGCTGACCTATAACATCGGGCAAAACACCTATGAGATCACCGGCGATCACCGAAGCTGTAGAGCCCAGAATATCTGCAGCAAGCAAACCCGTTTGAGCATGGATCCAAGCCCCTGCAACAGCAGCTTCGAAGGCTTCCAGTCCCTGAGCTCGCAATCCAACAATTAATCCAGCCAAAACGTCTCCAGATCCCGCGCGGGCCAATGCTGGAGAGGCTACTGGGACGATCATTGTTCGGCCGTCGGGCGCAGCGATCACTGTGAAGGCTCCTTTGAGCACCACCACATGTCCCCATTCTGCTGCGTAACGCTCGGCTGCACCGACGCGGTCGTCCTGGATCTCACTGGTATCCAACCCCGTCAACACAGACATCTCTCCAGGGTGTGGCGTCAACACCGAGGAGGGGGGTAACTGTGCAGCCCAATCGGGAATACGCGCCAATAATTTCAATCCATCTGCGTCAATAACCAAGGGTGGTAATTGCGACGCTTCAGAATCATTCGCCTCTTCCGTAGGTTTAACGAAACCAATTTGGGATTTCTTGTTTGGAACTTGTTCACCGAATAACTGCACCATGAATTCCCCTGTGGTGTCTTCTTGACCAAATCCTGGGCCAATTAACATAGCTGTCACACGATCGAGATTTTCTTTGACGATTTTGGCCGCGCTGGCCTGGATCACTCCCATTTCGTGAGGCAACAGCACCCAGGTAACTTCCGGCAATTGACCTGCCAACGCAGAATGCAACGATCCCGGCACGCCCAAAGTGACCAGTCCAGTGCCTATTCGATATGCAGCTTCCCCAGCTAAGGAGGCTGCGCCAGTGTAATTGACAGACCCAGCAACGATCAGTGCTGTGCCAAAAGTGCCCTTATGAGCGTCCAAAGGGCGCGAGGGTAACACATTTTTTACCCAATCGCCGGTAGCAACTTCGCGTTTGACAGCATTATAGGCCTTAATCCCTTTGGGCAAGCCAATCCCCACTAAGCGCAGCGATCCAACCAAGTTGTAAGCCGGGAACTTCAGCAGGCCGCGCTTGATAGCTGCCATGGTCACTGTAAGCTCTGCAGGGATGCATTCTGAAGCGGCTTCTCCGGTATCGCTATCCACACCAGAGGGGCAATCGACGGACACAATCTGGGGAGGATCATCCATCTTTGAGATGGTTTTACGAACCCAATCAAGAACCTCTGCTATTTGACCGCGCAAAGGCAGTTTGATCCCTGTGCCCAATACGCCATCCAAAAGTACGGTATGATGCTTCAAGGCGGCGCGCAGCTTCTTATATTTCTCATCATTTTCAAGGGTCAAAATGGTACCGCCAGCTTCTCGCAGCCTGTCAACCAGGGGATCGCCTTCTTGACGGGGACGCACGATGTAAGCAGTGGTCTCCCAACCCCATTCCAACAAATAGCAGAATGCCACCAGAGTGTCACCCCCATTGTTGCCAGAACCGACCAAGCCCAAGGCGCACTTCTCAGCCAAATGGCCGTATGCATCTCTTACTTGTTCTGCCAATCCTCGGCCTGCATTCTCCATCATCTCTGCATAGGTATGACCGCTGGCATCGGATTCTTTCTCAATAGCGATCATCTCTTCCACAGTTACATATTTCACGGGTTCACCTCGATTAGATTAATCTTACCAATTTTGAATGCGATTTTACACGGATAATGTGGTAGTCAATACCATTTTGAACAATAAACTTGTCATTCCGAACGGAGAGAGGAATCCCTGATAATCTCCTTGAATTATTTCCTGCGCAGGCACTTGAATCGTTTGCTCTCAGAGATTCCCTTCGACCTGCTCAGGGCAGGCTTCACTTCACCTGGCAAAATGCAAGCCAGGCTCCGTTCAGAATGACAATATCATGAGTGTTCAAAGTCCTTTTGACAAGCACAATTTTACACGGATAAAGAGAAAATTGTATTTGGCAAGAATGATATTTCATTTCACTCATCAATTAGCTCAAATTTTAGAGTTTTGACATCATCATATGCTTGTCCCATAACAACGTGGATATCACCAGTACTCATCCCATAGACAATCGACCATTGAGTGCTTTCTTGAGATACTTCACTTAAAAGGCTCATTGCGTCTTTGGGAGAAATCTGTCCTTGACTATCTCCCAGTCGATCTGAAATTCTGTCATAGCGCCAGCAACGACCTTGTGCAGATTCGCCTGCAGAAGAACGTAAGAAGTTGGTCGCCTGATGCCAGGATCCTTCATTGTAAATGACATGCATTTCTGATTGATAGAATTCTACCAAGACAGCTTGTCCCGAAGAATCCGCAATCATGTAGTGGAGCGGTGGACCACCGCCATAATCGATGTTGAAACTCTCAATAATGGCAACGGCTTCATCGATACCGCTGGCATGATCCAGAATTTCTCGGATGACGAGCAGAGAATCGATGGTTTGTTTATCAGGTTCTGGTTTCATATTGCCAGATGGGACTGCTGCCATCCCAACAGCGAGTCCTGTCTCGTTAAAACCATCAAAGGGCAGGTATGGTGTATTGAGCAGAGGTATGTGATCTCGCAGGTGCATATCGATGAGAGCCTGCGCTTTCTCCCGACTGCCAAATCCCAGGTATTTGATATCCACCATTGAAACTGAAGCATAGCCATCTGCTGGCTCGGTGTATATAAGCACTGCGGGGCTATATTCCCAATCGAAATTCCGCCCGAAAAGCATGCTTTCAGAATCAGCAAAGGCAGCAAAGAGAGCGCAACCCCACGCCGTATCGAATGTTGGCACTTTGGCACGGTTTACGTTCTCGTTCATTGAAACAGTTTCATAGGGAGCGTAGTAATGCATAGTGTACAGAGGATATTCGTCGACTTGCTCCAGACTGAGCAGGGTATCGATTTCGGCTTTTGTCAGGCCGAGATCACTGTAGTCAATCGTAGGAATAGGGTCTGATGTCGGTGCGGCGAATTGAGATAAACTAGATGCTGAACAGGCGGCAGCTAAAACTAAAAGAGTAAAAATAAAGAGCAATGAGCGAATCAGTTTCATAATCACTATTCGGGAATCAGGGTGTGAAATGATATAAAAATAGCGATTAGCAAACCAGTCAACCTGATACCCAATAGCTGATACCTAATCACCTGATCTTTCTACCCATCCCAAGTTTAATTCGTTCAACTTGGGAACACCTGGCATCCCTGTTTCGGAATCCCAGCCGCGGGCGCTGTAGTAAGCTTCGAGCATTTCTTCTAAGGGAATTACGTAGCCTTCTGCGCCACCGTCTTGATAAGGTTCTCTCAGGAGCTTAGGCAAGCTGTCATTGGCGCGAACCAACCCAAACCGACGATTGATCATCCGCTTCAGGTTCCAGGCGCGCTCCCCAACTCGCAGCAATTCTTCAAGAGAATATTCCTCTCCTGTGGCAGCGTTAACCAACTCTAAAACCGTTTCTGGCGGCACATTTGCAAATAAGCACATCACAAGAGAATTGAAAACCGTGCGCCAATCCTGATGAATGGAAACATTCCTGCTTTTTTCAGCGCCAGCTAAACGTTCGAAGTATTCCATCCCCAAATCATCCTCTACATGACCAAATATATCGACTAAAAAATAATCGGATTGGTTGTGGCAAGCCCCGCGCGGCGAAGTTGCATAAACTAAAGCCATCCCAGAGGCCCCGCGCGGGTCGTGATAAGCAACTTCCAAACCATTAATTTGTACTGCTAATTCCGCAGCATCGAATTGTCGTCCCAACTCCAAAGAGCCCTTCGCCAGGTATGCACCAAATCCCTCTCGTCGGACAGTCATGTGCACCAACTCCTCAACCATCTGTTTATCTCCCCATTGCAAAGTCAATCCACCAGTATCTGATACGTCAATAATACCCTGATCGAAAAGTGTAAATGCCAGGCCAATGATATTGCTCAGGCTAATCGTATCCATCCCATAACGATCACAAAGTTCTCCCATGATGGTAATAAAATCCAAATCATCAATGAGCAGGTTGGGGCCAAATCCTGCGATGGTTTCATATTCTGGTCCTTTTCTCTTTTTGGGCGCTTCAGAAGCATCATCAGGCAATACCACAACCCGGCCACAGGCGATAACACAGGCATGGCAGGCGCTCACACCGGTGAGGATTGTTTCAGTCATGGTCGACCCCGACACCTTATCCACCCCATCAAAAACCCCATCCTGATAATAACGCTTAGGCATTTCACCAAGGTAATCCGCATAATCTGCTATCGCAGCTGACCCGATCTCTCGAGCTGTATTGGAAAAATTGTCATTTCGCAAAATTCGATTGGATTCAGAGCGTAGTTTCGTATAAATTGCCGAAGCAACAGGGATATACCCACTCCCTCGCAATGCTACAGCTTTAAGATTTTTCGACCCCATCACTGCGCCCATCCCAGTGCGCCCTGCCATCCGTCCGTGATCCGTGAGAATAGATGCAAATGGAATTTGAGATTCGCCTGCAGGCCCGATTACCGCGACCCTGGGTTTACTCTTTATGGCTAGTTCTTGGATGATCATTTCTTGAGTTTGGTAGGTTTCTAAACCCCAAAGGTGTACTGCATCCCTAACTTCCGCCTGGTCATCTTCAATCCAAAGGTATACTGGCTGTCGAGCGCATCCCTCTACCCAAAGACCATCATAACCGGCTTTGCGCAACTCCGAGCCCCAGAATCCACCAATATTTGACTCACCCCAAAGTCCCGTTGCTGGGGAGCGAGCACAAACCACAAAGCGTCCAACTGCTGGGCCAGATGTTCCAGTCAAAGGACCAGTAAGGAATAGTAATGGTGCATCTGGGGAGAGAGGATCTAGATCACTAGATAAACTGTCATAGAGAATTCGGGCCGCAAGAGATGCGCCACCCAGATAGTCTCGAACCCAGTCTACGGGGATGGTGAAAGATTCGGATTCTCCGGTTGTGAGGTTTATTTTGAGTATAGGTTGCATTATGCTCCAATGGATATCTACGATAAATTTCTTGAACCAAGTTTACCAAAAATTATACTGTTGGGCAGGTTCTAGGGGAATTGCCGTGAGAGACCTCACATTTGGGGGTAGGGAGCGTGCGAAGCACGCCGCCTACCCCCAAATGTGGCCCCTTACCAAGGCGATTCCTAGAGACCCGTTGGGCATTTCATCCTTATGGTCACGAGCTAGACTATAATTAGGGAAGTTAATGGAGAAGGACTTTACATGAAGAAAAATCTCAATCGACGCGATTTCCTAAAAATGACAGGGGGCGCGCTAGCCGTAAGTGCGCTGAGCTGCAGTAGATTTTTGCCACAATCGCTGGGGAAATCCAACGATAGAACAGGTATTGAACCGACTGCTGCTGATGACGTTACAGTGATACCCAATGTTGATCGCCCCAATATTGTCTTCATCATGGTTGACGATTTAGATGCTACTTTGGGTACAACTGACTACATGCCCAATTTGGAAAAATACCTAACAAATCAGGGAGTGTCTTTCGAGCAATTTTTCACCCCAACGCCTGTCTGCTGCCCTTCAAGAGTAACCTTTCTTACGGGTCAGTATGCCCGCAATCATCAAATTTATATGAATCAACCTCCTGAAGGCAGCTTTGAAAAATTCAATCTTTTGGGCAGCGAAGCTTCAACAGTTGCAACGTGGCTGAGTGCGGCAGGGTATCGAACGGGTTTTATGGGCAAGTATATGAACCACTATCCATTCCCAGACAATAAAACCTATATCCCACCAGGATGGTCGGAGTGGTATTGTCCTGCGAAAGGCAAACCTTATACTGGATTTGGCTATACGCTTAATGAAAATGGCAGCCTGGTCGAATATCAAGAAGCCCCAAAACACTATATGACGGACGTTTTAAGAGACAAGGCGAAAAGATTTATCGAGGGAGCAACCGAGAACGAAAATCCCTTTTTCTTATATTTGACAACGTTTGTGCCGCACGAACCCTACACGCCAGCTCCGCGTCATGCAGATGAATTTAAAGATATTCAAGCTCCACGAACGGCAGCATTCAACGAAGACGACGTCAGCGATAAACCAAGCGGTATTCGGAACGATCCATCGCTTACGGATGAAGAAATCGGTGACATCGATGGTGTTCATCGACTGCGTGTCCAAAGCATGCGGGCTGTCGACGAAATGATCGAAGATTTGATCAATCTGCTTGAAGAGCAAAATCTATTAGAAAATACATACGTCATATTCACATCTGATAATGGATTCCACCTTGGTCAACATAGAATGAAGCCCGGCAAAGCTCATCCATATGAAGAAGATATCCGCGTTCCTTTCATCATCCGAGGGCCTGGAATTCCAACAGGAGAAGTAATTGAGGATTATATTGCTGGCAACGTTGATTTTGCACCGACGATTGCTGAACTCGCGGGCGTGATTCCACCAGATTACGTAGATGGACGATCTCTGGTGTCCATATTCATCGAAGAGAAGCCGCTTCCCGAAGTATGGCGACAGGCTATGCCAATAGAGTTTTACGGACATAAAGTGGAAGAAAATGAAACTGCCAAACCCTGGTATTTGGGTGTGCGAACATTAGATTCTTTATACGTCGAGTATGAGGAAGATTTTATTGAATTCTACGATCTCACTAACGACCCCGATCAATTAGAAAATATTGCCCGAAATACTGATCCCGAATTATTAACACAATTCTCAACATGGCTGCAAGAGATCTATCCTAGTTCCGGCGAGAAGTGTCGTCAGCTAGAAAATGAGTTCATCAATGGTGGATCAACAGATGTTTGATATCACGCCGATCCAAGAGAACGATCAGGAATGGTTTGCAAAGTTGTTGGTCGAACGGTGGGATTCACCTAAAGTCGTCTCGCGTGGACAACTTCATCATGCTGACCAGCTTCCCGGATTTGTTGCTTGGTCTCAAGATAAACCTGTGGGCGTAATCACCTACCACACTGTCGGGATCCAATGTGAAATTGTCACTATCAACAGCCTGCATGAAAGAAAGGGAATTGGCAGAAAACTCATCGAAGCAATTATATCGGCTGCCCGAACAATTGGATGTGAAAGGATCTGGCTGACAACTACAAATGACAACATCCCTGCGTTGGTCTTTTACCAGAAAATTGGTTTTCGTTTAGCTGCGTTACATATTGATGCGATTAACTCCTCTCGAAATCTAAAACCGGAGATCCCCGATATTGGCTATGGGGGAATCCCAATTCGCGATGAAATTGAGCTAGAATATTGGCTGAACTGACGATAGAATTTTCATAATAGATGTCTTACGAACAGAAAACTCAATATACTATAGCTTTGGAAGATTTTCGCCGCGCTCGGAGACAGGCTGCAACAAGCGCGATCTTGCGAAGAATAAAAGGTCAACCAGTCACTCTTCTTCCCTTTGATGAAGTTCTTCAACGTATCAATTCTCAGGAAAGCCACGAACTTGGGTTGCATTATATTCCGCTAGAGGCCATCATTGGTAGTGTGGGGCGTTATACAGAATTTACTCGTGATTTTCTACCCCTTAGTGGTTCACTTAAAACGCGCTGGGCGCGAGTAAAGTCAATCTTCGGCGATATGAAAGATATGCCACCCATCCAAGTTTACAAAATTGGTGATGCCTATTTCGTGTTGGACGGCAATCACCGCGTCTCAATTGCGAGACAACGCGGGGCGACAGAAATTCGGGCATTCGTTACAGAAATTTGTTCATCGATTGATATCACACCTGAGACTGATCTTGACAGCATCATTCTGGCGGCGGAATATGAACAATTTCTGGAAAGAACACAACTTAAAAATCATACAGAAGATGATCTTAAAATCACCTCGCCTGGGCGATATCAGATCATTGAACATGAAATCGAACAAATACAAACCCAACAAAAAAATGAAAGTTCCAACATCTCATTTCCTGAGGCTGCAAAACAGTGGTATCGGGATTATTATCTGCCAGTTCGCTCAATTATTCGAACGCATGACCTGCTGCGTGATTTTCCAAAGAGAACTGAAACTGATCTATATGTATGGATCGCACAACACCAGGAAAAATTAAAGGGGAGTTTGGGGTGGAAAATTAATCCTGAAGACGTAGCCCTCGATCTGGCAGAACAGTACAGCCCAAGGCCGGAGAAAAGAATTGCTCGTTGGGGAGAACGAATTCGAGAAAGTGTAACTCCAACCCCAATTGAAACAGGCCCAAAAACTGGAGAATGGCGTCGGCAGCACTTATCAGTTAAAAAAACACCATCTCTCTTTAAAAATATTCTAGTAACAATAAGTGGAGAATCCCAAAATTGGAGTGCACTACAACAAGCACTGATTTTTGCTAAGCTCGAAAAATCAAATTTACTTGGACTTCATATCCTTTCAAACCAAGAACTTATCGACTCAGCGCAAGTTCAACAAATTCGAGAAGAATTCGACCGAATCAATCAGGAAAAGGGAATTCCAGGTGAATTTGCTGTTGATGTAGGGGAGATTACACCTACAATCATCAAACGATCGCGCTGGAGCGATCTTGTGGTTGTGCACCTAGCGCATCCTCCTGGACAGGATATACTCAACCGTTTAGCAAGTGGATTCCACCGTTTGGTGCAACGTTGCCCGCGCCCCGTATTGGTGGTGCCCAAATTCCGCCCCGCGCTCAATAAACTCCTTCTGGCGTATGATGGTAGCCCCAAAGCTGATGAAGCGCTATTCCTTGCAGCGTACCTTGCGGGGAAATGGGGTCTTCCTCTCACAGTCTTGATTATATTAGAAGGCGATTCATTTCCCAAAACAGCTATCGCCAGAGCACGTTGGTACATGAATACCCACAGGATCATAGGTGATATCCATATCCGTCACGGGAATATTCCAACGACAATACTGGATACAACCAAGATGGGCGAATTCGACCTGGTCATCATGGGTGGCTACAGTCATTCACCAATATTAGAACTTGTCATTGGCAGCTCAGTCAACGATGTGCTCAGAGCAACCGAATGCCCAATACTTATCTGCCGATAAGCTCTCAGCTTGACTTTCACGAATAAGAGAATTACGAAGCTTGGCTTGATGATAAAGTTGGGCTATACTTCCCACATGTCACATTCCCCCTTACGCGTATCAGTCATTATACCCGCCTATAATGAAGCTAATAATATCATTGAACTGATTCATAAAATTCAGGATATTCTTCAGGATACAGCACATGAAATTCTTGTGATTGATGACGGTTCCGATGATGAATCCGCTTTGCTCAGTGAGAGTGCTGGTGCCAAAGTAATTCGCCATCCATACAACATCGGAAACGGGGCGGCCATAAAAACGGGAATCCGCAATGCCCAAGGTGAAATCCTTGTTATGCTCGATGCTGATGGCCAACATCCTCCCGAGGATATCCCCAGATTGCTAGAGAAAATTGGTCCTTATGATGTTGCAGTTGGCGCGCGAACTTCTGATTCTGATACTGATTTTCATCGTGATTTTGCCAATCAGATTTACAACATTTTGGCTTCCTACATCAGTGGCACCAAAATCGACGATCTCACTTCAGGATTTCGAGCCCTCAAAATGGATGTGGCTCGAGGATTCGTGTATCTATTACCAAATCGATTCTCATATCCCACAACGATAACATTGGCCACATTGAGATCAGGCCGGAGTTTAGTTTATGTGCCCATAAAAGGGCGACGGCGAGTTGGAAAAAGCAATATCCGTTTGGTGAACGATGGATTGCGTTTTTTGATCATTATCATGCGCATCGCCACCATTTTTTCTCCCTTAAAAATATTCATCCCGGCAAGTGCATTGATGTTCATAACTGGGTTCGGGTATGGGCTTTTCAAAGTACTCTTTCTAAATACTCGCTACGGGCCTACATCAGCAATGCTGATGACTGTCTCTGTAGTGATTTTTATGGTGGGGTTAGTTTCTGAACAGATCGCGCAACTCAGATTTGAACGCAGCGAGTTTTTCACTCAAGAGTGACGATCATAATTCAGTTGAGTAAGCTGAAGCGTTATTTCTTGGAAATCCCCCCATAGCTATTCAACTATTTACTCGAAAATTATGTTATTTCTACTTGGCCTCCTTTCTTTAGTGCAGATTTGTTTTTTGCCAGGCATCTTGATTCTGAAGGCTTTTGAAGTTAAACGCGGGATAATCCAACAGTTAATCTTTGCATTTGCACTCAGTTTAATCGCCAATCACTTACTTGTGATAGTGATTACGTCTATTCACGTCAACATCACCTATGCTTTTTATGGAATTATCACTGTTGAATTGTTGCTTTTGGCTAAACTTTATGCAGCCTCATTTTCCAAATCGATCATATCAACAATTTCGTCAAAATATATAGCGCTTCGAAAGTATTTCCAAGAATTACTGATTTTCCAAACCAACTCTTCTCGACTAACCCTATCTCAAACCATTGGTGAAATTGTTGGAGTAATATTTTTTGCATTGGCCATCTCAAGCATTTGGTGGGCTTTTAAAGTTTGGTTTACAAATTTAGATACTGTTTTCACGCAATGGGATTCAGTTGTGTCCTGGAACAGATGGGCTACAGAATGGTTTTCAGGTAATTTCCCTTCGAATACCAGCCGCTATGCTCAACTCATACCCACAAATTTCGCAGTTTCGTATGCAATCTTGGGAGAAACGACTATTCAGTTTTTCGCCAAAAGCATCATGCCACTTTTCAATCTGTATATCCTGCTGCTAATGTTCGATCTTGGATTAGAATCAAAAAATCCTGGCTATTTCATTGGTGTCTTCGCATCTCGATATATTCTCAAGAAATTCTTAGGAGAATATATCGCATCAGGGTATGTGGATGTGGCGCTGGCTTTCTTCACCTTTATCACCGTTTATTGCCTGCTAAAAGCAAAGTATATATCGAACTCAAATCAAAAACTTGATTATATGCGCTTGGGAACAATATTTGCTGCAGGTTCTGCACTCACTAAACAAAATGGGCTGTTTGTTTTTTCCCTGTACCCTGTGCTTGCTTTCTTCATCATCCTTAGGGATATGGACACTTTCACCCGGAAAAATCAACTTCTTGAAATTTCAAAGTGGTTTGGGATTGGTTTATTGATTCTGCTTCCTTGGTATGCATTCAATGAATACCGCATAATTGCAGGCAAAAACGTGACCAATATTTCATTCCTGATCGGTGATCGACATGAAGGGCGCAATCTGTTCGAACGTTTCGTTAGAGCAGCTGGACTGCTGGAAGAATACGCTCTCTTATACCCATTGATTTTGATTCTATTGCTATTTATTGACTCCGCGATTGTATGGATAAGTATAGTCATCCTGATTCCATATTCTATTATTTGGGCTTTAGGGTTTAGTACTTTTCCAAGAAATTTGTCGATTGCGCTCCCATTGCTAGGATTGGTAAGTGGATTGAGTGCGCAGAGATTGATAGATTTTTGTAAATCCCTACTGACGAAAATAAAAATTGAGCAATTAAAAACATATACTGTCATGATTCTCGTAATCCTGGTGGTCATAGTCGGTGGCTTCTATGTTTCTGATTCAACTCTCCTGCACTCTCAAGAGATACGACAGAAGGAAATTCTACTCAGTAGCATCAACCACAAGATTTATGATTATTTTGATGAGCTCGGTCATGTCGAACCAATTATGACCAACTACCCAATCAAATACCTTCCGGGGCTTGAGAACATGCAAATAGATATTGGCAACTTCTCTGATTACGCAATGTATCGATGGGTGCTAGATAATCACCCAGAAACACGCCTAATGCTAGTTTTTGAAAACCGAGCTGATGAACAAGTTTTGCAGGAAATCGATGCAGAGTTAAAAAGTGGCAATTTTGAATTGATTTTCAAAGACGGCAAGTATATGTTCATTGAAATAAAGAAATATTAATGACAAATCAGAATTTATACATCAGTGCAGTAAGTGACTTCAGAGAAGCGCGTCGCAAGGCAGCTTTACAGGGAGTTATGGCTCGAATCACGGGAAAGCCAACCGAATTACTTTCCTATGAAGAAGTTCGTCAGAAATTACATGCTTTAGAAAGTGGTGTACAAAAATTACGTGATATTCCCCTTGATGCAATAGTTGGCAGCGTTGGACGCTACACTGATTTTTCGCGTGATTTCCTACCTCTCATGGATAGCGACCAGGATCGCTGGGCTCATGTAATGGCGAAAGCAACTGGATTAACTGGACTACCCCCTATCGATGTTTATAAAATTGGTGAAGTCTATTTCGTTTCTGATGGCAACCATCGGGTTTCAGTGGCTCGTCAACTTGATGCTAAACAGATTCAAGCTTACGTAACCGAAGTGAAAACTCGTATCAATATCACTCCAGACATGCAACCAGACGATCTGATCATCAAAGCGGAACAAATCGAGTTTCTAGAAATAACCCAATTAGATCGCTTGCAGAAGGGTTCTGATTTTACGGTCACCGTTCCAGGTAAATACCCTATCTTGTTGGAACATATTGAAGTGCACAGATATTTTATGGGCATCGACGAGAATCGCGAGATTACCTATGATGAGGCTGTTGAGCATTGGCACGATGAAGTGTTTTGCCCAATAATTCAAATTATCAGAGAAAGGGGCATCTTACGGCATTTCCCAGAACGCACGGAGACGGACCTATATTTGTGGATTTCTCGACACCGCACAAAATTGGAAGATGCGCTTGGGTGGCACATTGAAACCGAGGTTGCCGCGGTCGACTTGGAGCATCGCTTCAGCCCTGAGCTTTCCCAAACGTTTTCGCGCGTGACATCAAGAATTTATGATGCTATTATCCCCGATGCATTAGAAGCTGGACCTCCTCCAGGTGCCTGGCGAGATGAAGCTATACGTCGTAGAAGTGAGGGCAATTTATTATCGAATATCCTCGTATCTGTGAGTCCAACCGATGAAGATCGGTTAGCCCTCGAACAAGCACTGGTTGTCGCTCATCGTGAAAGAGGTCAAATACAAGGCTTGCACGTCGCAATATCCGATAATGAAGTTCAATCTGCAGAAACGCTTCAACTTGTCGAGGAATTCGAAGACCGGTGTCAATCAGCCGGCATCCATGGACATTTAGCCATTGAAACTGGGGCTATTGCACGCATCATCTGCGAACGCTCTCATTGGACTGATCTCATTGTCACTAAGGCATCATTCCCACCTGGAGATCATCTCATTGCGCGGTTCAGTTCTGGATTGCGCACCATGATACGCCGCTGTCCTAGGCCAATCTTAATAGTATCCACTCAGATTTCTGAGCTAAAGCATGCTTTGCTGGCTTACAATGGCACCCCAAAATCAGATGAAGCGCTATATTTGGCAACCTATATTGCAGCAAAATGGCGGATAGATCTTAGTATTCTGACCATCGAACATGAAGAAGTGAATGAGAGTGTTGTTTACAACAATGCAAAACAATATATCTCAAATTACAATATTCAAGCTAATTTCATTCGCCACCAGCCAGGGAATCGGAGTGAGATCATATTAGAAACTGCACAAACTAATAATTGTGATTTTATCCTCATGGGAGGCTATAAATCCAGCCCGATCATTGAAGTGGTACTCGGAAGTGTAGTTGACGAAGTTTTACGAAAATCTCAAATCCCCCTCTTGATCTGTCGCTAAACGTAAAATCAAACGGATATGGGAAGTTATCAGTTCAGTTAATCGATCTCAGTCTCAAGTGAGCCATATGTATTCAGAACCTGGGTATCACAAAAAACAGTTTCTGTAATCGTATCTGGTCGATAAACATGAATATGGCCGTGGAAATGATAGCGGGGTTTGAAAACACTCAACAACCAACGAAATGCTTTAATACCTCTATGCGCGCGATCCGACTGATCATGAATTCCCCAAGGTGGAGCGTGTGTGACAAACACATCTAGATATCTCCCAAAACGGGCACGATTATAAATCATCCCGGGAATAAGAGAAATTACATGTCGCCACATTTCAGATTGTGTGTATTGGAATTGGCCACTACGTTTATAGCGCTCGCTGCCTTCAATACCTGCGATCAACAAACCGCTGAAGCGTACAAATCTGCGATGTAAATCTATGCCCCCATGTGGATAAGATCGATTTCCGCCTTCCCCATACTCGATCAATGGATCATGATTTCCACGCACAAAGAATAATGGACGATTCAGCATGCTTACAATGTATTCCTGATAATAATAGGGCAAATCACCGCAAGCGATAACTAGATCCACATGACGATATTTTGCCTGGACTTGTGCACTATAAATAATCGGAACAATTACATCACTAACAGATAATACCTTCAAAAAATATCCTTTTCACAAAAATAGCCATCAGCTTATACCCGCTTTGAGTTATCTTGTCAACAATATTACCCTCACTAGACAAATACCAGGTAAAAAACACATAAAATAATGCCGCATTTTGAATAACGTTGACATCCCCAAGGTAATATGCTAGGCTACTTCTCTGGAACCGGTTCCAATTAAAGATACTATTAGGAGATGCTGTTGCCAACGATCCGAGATGTTGCCAAACGTGCCAATGTAGGAATTGCCACTGTTTCCCGCGTTCTAAATAGTAGCCCTTCCGTCAGTGATGAAACTCGCAATGCCGTTTTAGCTGCGATTGAAGAACTTGATTTTACTCCTAATCCAATTGCAAGGCAGCTTTCTACGGGGCGCACATCAACGATAGGGGTAATTCTCCCCTACCTCACAATGCCATCTTATGTGGAGCGATTACGCGGGGTTCAACATGCTCTTGCAGAAACTGATTACCACATGGTGCTTTTCAGTGTTGGCAAACCATCTGAACGTGACGCGTATATAAAAGATCTACCCCGAAACAATCTTGTTGATGGCATACTGATCATTTCGTTGCCCCCAGATGATAGCCAAGCTGAACGTCTTGCTAATGCAGATATTCCCACTGTGCTCGTCGATGCTTATCATGAGAAATTATGCTGCATACTGACAGATGATGTAAAAGGGGGCAAATTGGCTACCCAGCATCTCATCGATCTTGGGCATAGACGCATTGCATTTCTAAGTGAACCGCTGGAAACCCCTTTCCACCCTTCCACAAAATATCGTTACCAGGGGTATCGACAGGCGTTGTTGGAGAATGATATTCCTTTCAGGTCTGAATACGTGATTTCCGAAACACGCGGTCGTTTCAAAGCAAAGAAAATGGCAAAAAAATTACTCGGGTTGCCTGAGCCGCCAACGGCGATTTTTGCAGGCAATGATACTTTGGCGATTGGTATTCTTGACAGAGCGAAAGATTTAAAAATTAAAGTCCCAAAAGAGTTATCCGTAATCGGTTTCGATGGTATTCGAGACGCAGAGTACACAAATCTTACAACAATCGATCAGAATTTATTTGAATCAGGTGTTGAGGGAGTCCATATGCTGTTAAAAGCATTAGAAGCGGCTCCCTCAACACCATGTGAAAGAAGACTATCCCTGGATCTTATTCGTAGAAAAACAACTAAAAAAGTTAAAGTTTGATGTTACGAAAACTAAAGAGAATCTCCCTGGGAATAGGGGGTGGGGGCTCTGGCCCCCACCCCCTATTCCCAGGGAAACCTCACTACGTGTGCGTAACATGAGTTAAAGTACTATCTAACAATGACTGATATAAGTAATCATTCGTTTGATTTTATTGCCCTTGGGGAAATCTTAATCGATTTCATATCAAGTGAAGAAGTTGATTCTCTGGCACAGGCTGATAGCTATAATCGCTTTGTGGGCGGCCAACCGACAAATCTTACTCGAAACATGGCTCTGTTGGGAAATCAAGTCGCCCTGGGTGCTTGTGTAGGCGATGATTACTTTGGGCAATATATTATTGATCAATTAACCCAACTGAATATCGAGCCTCGCTTTATTCAAAAATCAAATTTGGCACATACAACCATTGTGCCAGTAACGCGCACCAGAGGTGGAACACCAAAATTTATGATCTATCGGGGGGCTGATTCTTTGTTTCAAGCTGAGCCTGCCCTTTTGGAGGCTGTTTCGAAAACGCGCATTATTCATACATCAGCATTCGCAATCAGTCGAGATCCAGCCCGTTCTACAATTTGCGAGGCGCTAAAAATTGCCAAAGATAACGATGCATGGGTTTCCTTAGATCCAAATTATCACCCCGCTATTTGGCCTGATGTAACCGATTTTGTTTCTCACCTTAAAAATGCGTTTCAATACGTTGATATAACCAAACCATCACTAGATGATTGCGAACGAATCTTTGCTCCAGGTCTCGAACCACTCGAGTATGCACGCAAATTCATCAACTGGGGTGCAAAATTTGTTATACTTACCATGGGAGACAGTGGAGTACTGCTCACAACAGCATCCGGTGACGTGTATAATATTATTCCTAATCCAATCTCGGTTTCAGATGTTACCGGTGCAGGCGATGCTTATTGGGCTGGATTCCTGACCGCTATCTTGGAAGGAAAAAGCCCCCTTGAGGCTGCCAAATTAGGGCAAGCCCTCGCCGAGGTAAAAATTGAAACTGTAGGACCGCTCACAATCCCACCGGATCGCAATTTCCTTGAAGAAAAAGCTCAAATGGTCCGTTATCAAAAAATTTCATAATATAAAAAAGATCAAGTTGAGGAGGTGGCAATCAGCCGAAGCAAAACTTTCATAGTATTCAAAATCGCCTGGCCGTAGCGTAAGTGATTTTCAAAATTACGTTTTACTTCAACAAGCAACAGGCAAAAATCATGTAACACTGCGCGCGAAAGGAAGAAGGAAATGCAACCTACAACTGATTATCAAGTTAAGACAAGCGGATTTATCGATTGGTTTGCGCTGATCATTGGACGTATACTAATCTCGCTTGTCGTTCCCGTAACAACTTTCGCTGTTCTTATCATTGGTTTTCGCTGGCTCCGCGATACGATCCCCAGCGGAACAGCAGAAAAGACGGCCGTTTCATTAGTCGCCATCATATGGGGCGTGGGTGGCGCAGCCATCCTCTATGTCGTATCCAACTGGTTAGTTGAACAGCTCAATGTGCTATGGGTGAAACGCTTACAACCCTTTATCTTTGTTGGTCCTGCTGTGGCCATATTGATTTGGTATCTAGCCCTGCCCACAGCCCGAAGCTTTTGGATCAGTCTATTCAGTAGAGATGGTACTGAATTTGTAGGCCTCGCCAACTACTTATCCATCTTTACAGAACGCACCATGCTCGTGGCCTTCCGAAACAACCTCTTATGGATTGTGTTCGGAGCAACACTCGCGATCGTCTTTGGATTGCTGGTAGCCGTCTTGGCGGATCGCAGTAAATTTGAAAACCTAGCCAAATCTTTGATATTCCTCCCCATGGCAATCTCAATGGTGGGCGCAGGCGTCATCTGGAACTTCATCTATGAAGTAAAAGATATAGCCGATCCCCAAATTGGTCTTCTCAACGCCGTTTGGGTTGCTTTCGGCCAGGAACCCCAAGCCTGGACAGCCCTAAATCAACCCTGGAATAACATTTTCTTGATCATCATCATGATCTGGCTACAAACTGGCTATGCCATGGTTATCTTTTCAGCAGCCATCAAAGGCATCCCCGATGAGCTTATCGAAGCCTCTCGTGTTGATGGTGCCAATGAAGTGCAGATATTCTTCCGCATCATGATCCCTTATATTATGGGTACGATCATCACAGTGAGCACCACAGTTATCATATTCACCCTGAAGATATTCGATATCGTAATGGTGATGACCGGCGGACAATTTGCCAGCCACGTCATTGCTACTCAATTTTATCGCCAGGCCTTTACGAACAACAATAAAGGTTTAGCTGCCGCCATTGCAATCGTACTTTTGATAGCTGTTGTTCCCGTAATGATTTATAACCTGCGGCAATTTGCTGAAGAGGAGGCCTTCTAATGAGTACTCAAGCAGATAGTTTCGCAAGAAAACGACGTTTTAGCGATATTGTAGTAAACCTTGCCCTTCTGATACTCGTCTTGGTTTGGACCATCCCAACCTTGGGTTTATTAGTTTCCTCCTTCCGAACGAGATTTGATATCCAAACATCCGGCTGGTGGTGGATTTTGCCCCATCGAGAATGGGTCACAGTTGAAGAATTCATACCCGGCGATGATCTCGACCGTGATGGCGTGATGGAGTTTGCTGGAGTAAGCGGCACATTCGAAGAACTACGCGCAGGCATTGATACAGATGAAGGGAGAGTTACCTGGGTTGGCAATAAACGCCTGGGTGTTGTCAAGGTTCAAGAAAACAAATGGACCATCCGTACCGATTTCACCCTGGAAAATTACGGACAGGTACTTGCAGGCAAAACATATGAAATACAGACTTCCAGTGGTGATGTCAAAACTGTCCAGGGTGATGATTTTACTGGCTCATTTTTGAACAGCCTGACCATCTCTATCCCGGCTACCGTGATCCCCATCTTGATCGCAGCATTTGCGGCGTACGGTTTCGCCTGGATGGATTTCCCTGGGCGTAAACCGCTATTCACCATGGTTGTTGCACTGATGGTCGTCCCGCTGCAGATCGCCCTCGTTCCCATACTCCAAGACTATGTGCGCCTGGATTTGAACGGAACCTTCTTAGCAGTGTGGTTGGCCCACACCGGCTTTGGGTTGCCATTAGCCACGTACCTGCTGTTCAACTACATAAAGGGATTGCCGCGTGAAATTCTGGAATCAGCTTTTATTGATGGCGCATCACACTTCACCATCTTTGCTCGCCTGATCTTGCCGCTTTCGATTCCGGCTCTGGCATCCTTCGCCATTTTCCAATTCCTTTGGGTTTGGAATGACTACCTGATTGCTCTGGTATTCATTGGTGCGAAACCCGATGTCCAGGTGCTAACAATGCGCATCGCAGAAATGGTTGGATCGCGCGGTTCCGACTGGCACTTGCTGACAGCCGGAGCCTTTATCTCGATGCTCCTACCGCTAATTGTCTTCTTCTCGCTGCAGCGCTTCTTTGTGCGCGGTCTCTTAGCGGGCTCGGTAAAAGGCTAAGATATAAAATAATCAAATTATCTGGAGATTCAAAGGACGCATTTCCTTTATCCCCAAATTAAGAAAAACCCATGACTGCCAGTCCACACCGGGCTGGCAGTCATGCGAAATGACATGTCAAAAGAATTCTCACAGGGAAAAATTTACCTAAACAATGAATAGAAGCGCCCCCTTTAACTGGAAACTATGGCTGCTATGGGTTTTTGCGACCACCTTGGGGTGGCTGGTTGGCAGCTCATTCTTGCCCTTGGAATTGGTTGCCGGATTGAGTATCGGCGTGGCCCAATGGCTGGTATTACGTCCGCTGTTCCCCCATTCGTGGTGGTGGATTGTTCTCAGTGCCAGTGGCTGGATGTTGGGCTGGGGTATCAGTATGGCCCTGGTCATTCCAGAATCTGCGGCGCTAATTGCTGGAATAGTCGGTTTGAGCACAGGGGGTTTCCAATGGTATAGCTTACGCCGCTGGGTTCCCATCGCTCATTGGTGGATTCTAGTCAGCACGCTGGCCTGGATCATAGGGCTGAGTGGATTTACCGACCAGCGTCTGACAGGGATGATTGTGGGGATCATCACAGGCATCGTTTTTGAGTTGCTGGCACGTCATAAAAAATGAATAACAAGATTCAATTTCCTGAAATTTTCCTTTGGGGTACGGCCGCGTCGGCTTACCAAATCGAAGGCGCCTGGAACGTAGATGGCAAAGGCGAGAGTGTTTGGGACCGTTACGTGCGCCTACCAGATCGTATTCTCAATGGCGATACCGGTGATATTGCTTGCGACCACTACCACCGCATGCCTGCAGATGTTGCCCTGATGAAAGATTTGGGGATTCCCTGTTATGGATTTTCCATCTCTTGGACGCGCATCCTGCCAAATGGACACGGCGCGGTAAACCCTAATGGGCTGG
>JACKQG010003157.1_pt1 | contig 20569 bp, 17 predicted proteins | sample 8237621 | NCBI WGS metagenome assembly JACKQG01 (sample SAMN15677084, study PRJNA649215) | marine metagenome | biome: marine; feature: Black Sea; material: saline water; isolation source: suspended particulate matter (SPM) from the Black Sea western gyre | collected 2013-06-09/2013-06-10 | depth... | reverse complement strand
TGGGACTTGTCAACGGTGATATTCTTGTGCTGGCCCAGAAGATTGTTTCCAAAGCCGAAGGGCGCATGGTGGATTTATCAACCGTTGAACCTTCACAAACTGCACAAGAATTGGCCACAGAAACCCACAAAGACCCGCGTGTCGTTGAGTTAGTTCTGCAAGAGAGCCGCGAAATCGTGCGCAAACGCCCCGGCCTGATCATTGTTGAGCACAACTTGGGTTTCGTCTGCGCCAACGCTGGAATCGACCATTCAAACGTGAGTCCTGGGACCTCCGAAGTCTCCAAAGACCTCGGAGGTCTGAATATGGTGAGAGCCGATGACTACGCCCTACTGCTCCCCAAAGACCCCTCGGCCTCTGCTGCCGATTTGCGAAAGAAACTATACGCGGGTAGCGGTACACAGATTGGCGTGCTCATTATCGACTCGCACGGACGTGCCTGGCGTATGGGCACCGTCGGCATGGCGATTGGCCTGTCTGGTATCCCTGGCGTGGAAGACCTGCGCGGGCAACCTGATCTGTTTGGGCGTACGCTGCAAGTCACGCAGGTAGGTGTGGCCGACGAGTTAGCTGCCGCGACATCCCTGATGATGGGGCAGGCTGCCGAAAGCACTCCCGTTGTGCATGTGCGCGGCTTCCCTTATCCGCTGCGAGAAGGTGATTTGGGTGAATTATTGCGCCCGAAAGCCGAAGATTTATTTCGATGAAACAGCGTAAAAAATTACCATAAAGGACACCAGGCATTGCACGAAGAACACCGAGTTTTTCGTTTTTTCTTCGTGATCTTGGTGTTCCTTTGTGCCCTTTGTGTAAAAAAACAAGGAGTGCCCCAGTGAAAAATATTCCCGAAGAATATCACGACCTGTTGCACGACGACCGCAAAGCCTTTGCCGTACTCGCCACCGTCATGGATGATGGCTCGCCACAGGCTACCCCGGTTTGGTTTAGCTACGATGGAGAGCATATCCTGCTTAATTCAGTAAAAGGCCGCATCAAAGACCGCAATATGCGCGCCCGCCCGCAAATTGCGCTGACAATCTTCGACCCCGCCGATATGTACCGTTTTGTACAGGTGCGCGGCCGTGTGGTTGAGATGATCGAAGCAGGCGGTTGGGATCATATCCATTACCTGGCGCAAACCTATATGGGTGTGGCGCGCTGGGAACACGGCTCGCCCGATGATGTGCGCGTAATTTACAAAGTAGCTGCCGAATAGCATGAACGAAGCCCACCGCTTTCTGCGCTCGCGTCGCTCGGTACGCCGCTTTACGTCGCAGCCTGTGGCGCGCGATACACTGTTCTGCATTCTCGAGACGGCCACCTATGCCCCCTCGGCGCATCATCGCCAGCATTGGCGCTTTGTGGTGCTGGAAACCTCCGAAGCGAAAACTCGTCTGGCGGATGCGATGGGCGCAGAATTTGAGCGCGATCTGACCGATGACGGACTGAATCTCGCAGACGTGCACGCGCAGGTGGCGCGGTCTCGCAATCGAATTTTAGGCGCACCGGTTGCAATTGTCTTATGTTTTGACTCCTCCGCTGGTGATGATTATGCGGATGAAACTCGTCAGCGTGCAGAATGGCTGATGGGCGCGCAGAGTGTCGCTCTGGCTGGATTACAGTTCTTACAGGCAGTTCACGCCGAGGACCTGGGTGGGGTGTGGACCTGTGGGCCTTTATTTGCCCCCGAAGCGGTACGCCGCGCCCTGAAGATTCCATCCCGATGGGAGCCGCAAGCCCTGATATTGATCGGCCACCCCGCACAAATTCCCGCGCCGCGGCCGCGCAAACCGGTTGAAGAAGTGACGGTGTTTTTATGAAAGTTGTTGCCCTTGCTGGCGGCGTCGGCGGCGCAAAGCTGGCCGATGGATTGGCACAGGTGCTGCCCCCCGAAGACCTGACTATCGTCGTCAACACCGGCGATGATTTCGAGCATTGGGGCTTGAAAATCTGCCCCGATCTCGATACGGTTTGCTACACTTTGGCAGGTTTAGCGAATCCAGAAACCGGCTGGGGCCGCGTTGACGAAAGCTGGCAGGTCTTTGATAGCGTCACCGCCCTCGGCGGCGCAGATTGGTTCCGCATAGGCGATCGCGATCTGGGCACGCATATCGAACGCACGCGGCGACTGAACGCCGGGGAGACTCTAGGCGCAGTGACGGCTGCTTTCTGCCGCGCTTGGGGCGTTGGTCCGCGCGTCTTGCCGATGAGCGATGACCCCATCCCGACGATGGTCAACACCGATGTGGGCGTGCTGCCATTTCAGGAGTATTTTGTGCATCAACGCTGCGAGCCGTGTGTTAGCGGCTTCCGCTTCGAGGGTGTCGAGCAAGCCGAACCCGCCCCTGGGGCGTTGGAAGCCATCGAGAATGCCGATGCGATTATTTTTTGCCCGTCTAACCCCTGGGTGAGTATTGCCCCCATTTTGGCTGTGCCCACACTGAGGTCTGCCCTTGCCCCTCCCCCGACGGCTGACGCCGCCGCCCCCTCCCCTCTCCCCAAATTGGGAGAGGGGAGGCCCCCAGGGGGTAGGGTGAGGGTCGCCGCGGTTTCCCCCATCATCGCTGGTCAGGCGCTCAAAGGCCCGGCTGCTAAAATGTACACCGAACTGGGTATTCAGCCCTCGGCGCTGGCTGTGGCGCAACATTATCTGGATTTGCTTTCGGGTTTTGTCTTGGATACGCTCGATCAGCAGCAAGCGGCGGCGATCCGCGCTTTGGGCATGAATGCGTTAGCCACGGATACGGTGATGAAAATAAAAGATGATTGTAAGCGTTTAGCAGAGGAAGTTCTTCAGTTTTTGAATAAGTGACTTTTGATACAATTGCAGCAAGGAAAGTTCAGGAAAGGATACTAATCACTCGATGACACTTTGGGCAATTGTCCCCGTAAAACCGCTCCGCCGTGGAAAATCGCGACTTTCCGCGGTGTTTTCAGAAGATGAGCGCACAGACTTGAACCGTTATTTATTGGAAAACACCGTCCGCACGTTAAAAAAAATCCCCGATATTGAACATGTTTTGGTGGTTAGCCGGGACCCGAGGGCTTTGGCAGTGGCGCGAGATTTGGGCGCTCGCACAGTTCAGGAGAATGGGCAGCCGCATCTGAATGTGGCGCTCACGCGTGCAACTGTTGTGGCAAAAACTTATGCCACGCGTGGTGTGTTGATTTTACCCTCCGATTTGCCGTTGGTTACCGAAGAAGATATTCAGGTGATGCTCGATCGGGCTATTGATCCCCCGGTTGTTGTGTTGGCTCCTGATAGGCACAGGCGGGGCACGAATGCCTTGCTGGTGTGCCCAGTCGGGTTGATTGAGTATCACTATGGTGAAGATTCGTTTGAAAAACACTGTGCGCTGGCGCGTGAAAAAGGCGCTCGCGTTGAAGTTTGTGAACTTCCCTCGCTAACGCTGGATTTAGATCGCCCGGAAGACCTGGTTTTACTGGAAGAACGTTTGGACATCAAAATAGACTAACTTTTTTGGAGGCTGATGATGTTAGACCGTGTAGCTTTGTACTTGCAAGATTCCCATGATTTGCGCGATGGTTTGGACTACGTGAGATACGCCGAAGAGCGCGGCTTCGAGGCTGTTTGGCAAGCGGAATCGCGGCTCGTGCGTGACGCGATTGTCCCCATGGCCGCTTACGCCGCGGTGACCGAGAAGATTAAAGTTGGCTCCGGCGTACTCAACAACTGGACGCGCAATGTTGGTTTGTTAGCGGCGACTTTCCTCACGCTGGATGACCTGGCTCCTGATCGGACGATCTTGGGCATTGGCGCCTGGTGGGATCCGCTGGCGCAGAATGTAGGTATTACCCGCCGCAAACCGTTGCTGGCAATGCGCGAAACCGTTGAAGTTGTACGGCGTTTGCTGGCAATGGAGCGGGTGACATTCCACGGGGAATTCCACCATGTAGATGGCATTGAACTGGATGTGGTGCATGGTCGCCGCGAGCCGCGCAATGTGCCGATTATGATTGGCGCCACCGGCCCCAAGATGATGGAATTGACCGGTGAAATCGCCGATGGCGCGGTGTTGAACTATTGTGTAGAGCCTGCCTACAATATTCAGGCGATGGAATTGCTCGAAAAAGGGGCCAAGAAAGCTGGCCGTTCTGTTGACGATATTGACCGCCCGCAGTTGATCGTTTGCTCGGTGGATCACGATCATGATAAAGCGATTGAAACCAGCAAAATGCTGCTTTGCCAATACATGGCGCAGCAACCGCATATTGCCAAGGCTTCCGGTGTTTCGGATGATGTAGTTGCCGAGATTCAATCCATTTTGGGTTGGCCCGCCACCCACGAACAAATTGAAAGCGCCAAGCACTTCGTTCCGGATGATTTGGTGCATCGCATTACCGCCTCCGGTACGCCCGATGAGGCCCGCGCCAAAGTGCAGGAATATGTGGATAATGGCGCTACCTGCCCGATTCTGTACCCGGTAGGCGGCGATTTCAAGCTGCTGATTGATACCTTCGCCACCAAATGATCAAACAGCCCAACTCGAAGAATTGTTTCGTCTGTGGCTTAGAAAATGAACACGGTCTGCATTTGAAGTTTTTTGAAACGGCTCCGGGCGAAATTTGCGTTGACTATATCGTCCCGGAGCATTTTCAGGGCTATCCCGGCGTTGTGCATGGCGGCATTGTCGCATCTTTGGTGGATGAGGTTTTGGGCCGTGTCCACATGGGTAGTGACCCCGAAAACCCGCGTTTTATGTATACGGCCAAACTCACTGTGCAGTACCGAAAAAATGTACCCATCGGAGAACCGATTAAAATTGTCGGTTATGCCGGAGAGAGCAAGCGCCGCACGGCCAAATCGACCGCTAAAATCTTCAACGCCGCAGGCGATATATTAGCCGAGGCTGAAGCTGTTTTGGTGAATGTGCCCGCCGAAAAATTGGGTGATGTTGATCTGGAAGCTCTCGGCTGGAAAATATACCCCGACTGATAAACCGAATGGAACGAATATGATTATAGAATATCATCGTCCTGAAACAATTGAAGCCGCGCTGGTTTTATTGGCGCGCAAAGAGCCGCGCACGCTCCCGCTGGGGGGTGGATCGGTACTCAATCAGCCATCAGATATTCCGGTGGCCGTAGTAGATGTGCAATCCCTGGGGCTGAATCAGATCGCCGCGCGCGGCAACAAGCTCGAAATTGGAGCCGCGGCCACCTTACAGGCGTTGTTAGATACCCCGGAAACGCCACTCGCACTCAAAGACGCCATCCGGCACGAGGCTGCCTATAATCTGCGTAATATGGCAACCGCGGCTGGTACGCTTGTGGCTGCCGATGGGCGCTCGCCTTTTGCTACAGTGATGCTGGCGTTGGGCGCGGAGCTGGTCTTCGCCATTGAACGTACACTGGCGCTGGGTGAATTTCTACCCTTGCGCGCGAATGCTTCAGCAAGTGAACTGATTACGAAAATCTCCATTCCCCTGAATATAAAGCTTTCCTACCAATATGTCGCCCGCACCCCGGCAGATTTACCGATTGTGTGTGCCGCCGCGGCGCAATGGTCTTCAGGCCGTACCCGGCTAGTCTTGGGTGGATTTGGAAACTCCCCATTACTGGCGCTGGATGGTCCCAACGCCCTCGGCGCGCCCATCGCGGCGCGGGATGCGTACAGCGAAGCTGGCGATCAGTGGGCATCGGCGGCCTATCGCAGCGACGTGGCTGAAACTCTGGCGAAGCGTGCCATTCAGGCTTTTGGTGCTTCGGATAAAAAAGAACAAAATTAACGCAAAGACGCGGAGACGCAGAAATCGGATCGATTTTCGTTGCGCCTTTGCGTTTTTCTAGTAGCAGGAGACTGCGCGTATGAAAATCAACTTACACATCAACGGCATTGACCATCCTCTTGAAATTCTCCCCGGCGACAGCCTGCTCAAGGCATTGCGCGGCCTGGGGCTTCACAGCGTCAAATTTGGCGACGAACAGGGACTGACCGGCTCAGACACGGTGCTGCTCGATGGCCGTCCGATCAACGCGGGGGTCTATCTCGCCGCACAGGCTGAGGGTCACAAAATCGCTACGCTGGAAGCCCTCGGCGAACACCCCGATCAGGGCTGGAAGAAAACCGATGGCCTGCACCCCTTGCAGCACTCGTTTATTGAAACCGGCGCCATTCAGTGTGGATACTGCACCCCGGCGCAAATCTTGGCCGCCAAAGACCTTGTCGAGCGAAAACCGAATCCCACCGAAGCCGAAGTGCGCGAGGCTCTCTCCGGGGTTTTGTGCCGTTGCACCGGATACAAGAAACCTGTCCAGGCGGTGATGCGTGCCGCGGCAATTTTGCGCGGTGAAGATGTTGAGCCGATTGACACGCCCGCGCCGATCCCCGCGCCCCAGGAGTGGTTGCCTGCTCACGAAGATGGCGCAGCGCCTGCTCCTTTTGGGGGTGATCCTGGTATTCCCCAGGTGGATACGCGCACGCGCGTGATGCCGCAAATCACGATTGCCCCCCAAGAAGCAGAACTCCGCATTGTCGGCAAACCCGAACCCAAAGTGGACGCCGTTAAGCTCGCGCAAGGCAAACCGGCCTTTGCCGCCGATGTGGAGATGCGCGGCATGTTATATGCCAGGGTATTGACGAGTCCGCACGCCCATGCGCGCATCAAAGCGATTGATGCCAGTGCAGCGCGCCAATTGCCCGGCGTGGCTGCCGTGTTGACGCATACGGATATTCCGCGCGTGGTTTATTCCACCGCCGGGCAGTCGCATCCTATCCCGGGGCCACTGGATTGCTTTTCGCTGGATACCAAAGTTCGTTTCGTTGGCGACAGAGTCGCCTTTGTTGCTGCGGAAACCCCCGAGATCGCCGATCACGCCCTGAGTTTAATTCAGGTGGACTATGAAGTTCTCGAACCGCTGCTGGATACACGCCAATCCATGCAGCCCGGCGCGCCCATCCTCCACGATGAACCCGATTATGTGAACTTCGCCGATTCGGACCCCTCCAAAAATTTGGCGGCGGAAATTCGCATTGATATTGGCGATCTGGAAAAGGGTTTTGCCGAAGCGGATCGAATTTTTGAAGCCGAATACGAAGTCTCCAAAGTTCAGCAGGCGCATATTGAGCCGCACGTGGTTGTGACCTATTGGGACGAAGACGACCGGCTGGTAGTGCGCACGAGTACACAGGTGCCTTTCCATGTGCGCCGCATGTTGGCCCCGGTGTTGGGGCTGCCGATCAAGCGCATCCGTGTGATTAAACCGCGCGTTGGGGGCGGATTTGGGGGCAAGCAGGAAATGTTGGGCGAAGATATTGCCGGACATCTGACCATTGCTACCGGGCGGCCTGTGCTCTATGAATATACGCGTGAAGAAGAATTTATTGCCTCACGCTCGCGGCACCCCATGCGGATTACGATGAAAACCGGCGTCAAGAACGATGGCACCATTACCGCCAATGCCATGTATGCGCTCAGCGACACCGGCGCTAACGGGGCGCACGCCCTGACTGTGACCGGTAATACGGGCCACAAAGCGATGGCGTTGTACGTGGGCGACGGTGAATATCGCAAGACACCCAATATTCAATTTAATGCCGATATTGTCTATACCAATCATCCCCCCAGTGGAGCCTACCGCGGCTATGGCGTTCCGCAAGGTTTTTGGGCGGTAGAACGCCATATGGACAAGATTATCGATGCGATGGGCTTTGACCCGATTGAATTCCGTCTGAAGAATGCTTTGCGCGCTGGCGAATTGCACCCCTTCAGCACTGCCTGGAGCGAGGGGCGCGAACCCCGCCCGGAGACGATTGAAACCAATGGCTTGGAAGAGTGTGTGCGTCAGGGCAAAGCCGCCGTTGGCTGGGATCAGAAGTATGGCAATCCTGAGTGGCAGGCGATTCCAGGCAAACCGCATCTGCGCCGCGGTATCGGCGTGGCGATGATGATGCAAGGTACGGCTATTCCGTATCTGGATATGGGCGGAGCCAGCATCAAAATGAATGATGATGGCTCTTTCAACCTGCTGATTGGGGCAACGGACCTGGGCACTGGCTCGGATACCGTGCTGGGGCAGATGGCTGCCGAAGTGCTGGGCTGTTCTCTGGACGATATGATTGTCTATTCCTCGGATACCGATTTCACACCTTTTGATGTTGGCGCGTACGCGTCTTCAACAACCTATATTTCGGGCGCGGCGGTGGTCAACGCCGCAAAAAAAGTTGCAGAACGGATTAGGATTCGAGCTGCTGGAATGTTTAGTCAGCGTCAAGATGTCAGCTCGTCAGGACGTCAAGAGGCTTTGACGTTTAACGCAGGAGATATTCAACTTTCAAACCGGCAAGCCATAGCCCCCGATGGCAGGACGCTTACATTGTCTGAAATCGCCCTACACACGCTGCACGCCGAAGACCAGGAGCAGATTATGGCGGTTGGCTCGTATTACTCACCGGTCGCGCCACCTCCCTTTGCCGCACAATTTGCTGAAGTGACTGTAGACATGGAGACTGGTCAGATCGTGGTCGATAAACTGGTTATGGCAGTTGATTCGGGTGTAATTGTTAACCCGATTACGGCCTCCGGTCAAATTGAAGGCGGCATGGTGCAGGCGTTGGGATATGCAGTTTGCGAAGAAATGGTGTATGATGCAAGCGGCCAGCCGCGCGAGCGCGATTTTCGTGATTACCATATTTTTATGGCGCACGAAATGCCTGAGCTGGAAACTATCTTTGTTGAAACCTACGAACCGAGTCATCCCTTCGGGATCAAGGCAGTCGCAGAAATCCCGCTGGATGGCGTGGCCCCCGCTGTTGGGAATGCTGTTTTCAACGCCGCCGCCGTGCATATCGACGCTAACCCGATCACCCCGGAGAAAATCTGGCGCGGGTTGAAAGAAAAATAACTGGCCAGACGTCAGGACGTCGTGACGCCTTGATACTCAACGTGGTTCGCGCAGCAGGAGAACTCTCTATGAACAATCGCACCTATGTTATTGGGCACGTCAATCCGGATACGGATTCGATTGCTTCGGCAATGGGATATGCCTGGTTGTTACGCGAGCGCGATGAAATTGATGCCATTGCAGCGCGGGCTGGCTCCATGAATCCGCAAACACACTGGGTTTTAGATCGCCTAAGCCTGGAAGCTCCGCTGCTGCTGCCAGATGCCTCGCCGCGCTTCAAGAACGTGGCTCGCCGTATGGATACAGCTTTGCCAGACAGTCCATTGAGAGATGCCTGGGGAATCGCCAATCGCACTGGCGGTGTTGCGGCGATTATCAACAGCGATGGCACACCCTATGGCCTGCTGACGGGCCTCACCCTATTCTCGTTTTTTGAAGAATATGTTGGCCCGCACCCCAATCGACAAGAAATGCGCATTTCAGATTTGCTGGATGTGCCTTGTCATGAAGCCACCGATACTGGCGTGCCGCGCTTCCCGGCGAATGCCCGCATTCGCGATGCGTTGCCGCGTATCTTCCGCGAGGAGCGCAATAACTTCCTGGTGACGGATGAAAATGGTTTATATGTTGGTGTTTGTCGCCAGCGCGATTTACTCAATCCACCGCGCCTGCGCGTTGTTTTGGTGGATCATAATGAGGCTGAACAAGCGCTTGGTGCCCTGGATGAAGCTGATTTGGTTGAAATCATTGATCATCATCGCCTGGGGAATCCGCCCACCCGCGAGCCGATTCGTTTTACGGTGGATGTGGTGGGCAGCACCAGCACCCTGGTCACCGAGCGCATCGAGGAGGCCGGGTTGAGTGCGCCGCCCGAAATAGCCGGTGTGCTGTTGGCTGGGCTGATTTCGGATACGTTGATCTTGACATCGCCGACCACCACCGAGCGAGATCAGCGTGCCGCCGAGCGCCTTGGGCGTTGGGCTTTTTCCTGGGGGAGTCCCCTCAAAGATGAGGATATGAACTCCTATGGAAAACTCGTTTTGGAATCCGGGGCCGGCCTCTCGACGCGCGATCCAGAAGAAATTGTAAGCGGCGATATGAAAACCTATGAGACCACCGCGTATAAATTCTCGGTTTCTCAAGCTGAAGTGACCGATTTAATGCAACTCAACAAACATTTGGAGTCGCTTTCAAACGCACTGGATCAGTTACGAATTGCCCGCGCTTTAGATTTTTCGCTTCTCATGGTTACCGATGTGGTGCGTGGCTCCAGTCGAATTTTGCTGAGTAATCCGCCCCCCATACTGGATGATTTGCCTTACCCGCGGCAAGATGACGGTACGCGCCATGCCAAAGGTGTGGTCTCGCGTAAGAAACAACTATTGCCCGCGGTTTTGGGTTTGTTAGGCAGTTGATGCTTAAAGAGACGTCAATGACGAATATTTTTCAGGCTTTAGCCCAATTGGAAGAACGCGCTGAAACTGGCGCATTGTGTACGATTGTTGAGACTCAAGGCTCCACGCCGCGCAACGCAGGTAGTAAAATGCTGGTTTATCCCGATGGGCAATTTGTGGGTACGGTTGGCGGCGGCGAGTTGGAACAACGCGTAATCGCCGAAGCATTGGCCGCGTTAGATGTTGGTGTGCCGCGCAAGCTTTCGTATCAGATGAACGACCCCGCTCAGGGCGACCCCGGTTTATGCGGCGGGCAGTTAGAAGTTTTTATCGACCCGCTTATTCCCAAACCCAAATTAGTTGTGATCGGCGGGGGGCATGTTGGCAAAGCTGTAGTACATTTAGCGGTCTGGCTGGGCTTTCATGTGATTGTCAGCGATGATCGCCCGGAATTTTGCACCCCAAAGGCCGTTCCAGGCGCACATGCCTATGTGGCCTGCCCGATGACAGAACTGGCTCAACAGGTGGCGCTCAACGCCTGGACGTATATCGTTCTGACCACGCGTGGCGCGGATGTCGATGCTGCCGGGTTGCCCGCGCTCTTGGAGCGTGAAGCCGCATATATTGGTGTGATCGGTTCGCGCCGCCGCTGGGCGACGACGAAAAAACTATTGTCCGCAGCCGGTGTCTCGGATGCGCAAATTGACCGCATCCATTCCCCGATTGGCCTGGAACTGAACGCCGAAACCCCTGAAGAAATCGCCGTCAGCATTTTGGCGCAAATTATTATGCAGCGCCGGGGTGGTGATGGCGCTGTGATGTCGGTTAAATAAACGTAATATAATGAGTCGTGCTGAGGCAGAGCCGAAGCATCTGGCGCAGCGTATACATTACGCGTAGAAGTGGAGCAGCTATGTGGCAAAAATATATCAATGCTACGAACGTAGAAGAAGTTCTTAAAGTTCTCGCTGAATATGGCGAAAAAGCACGCATTGTCGCGGGGGCCACCGATTTGATTCTGGAAATTGAGCGTGGCATTCGTAAGGGTATCGAGGTTGTGATCGATATAACCCGCATCCCGAAATTGGATCAGATCGTGCTGGATGAAGCCGACTGGATTCACCTGGGGCCGATGGTCACGCACAATCACTGCGTGAGTTCAAAATTGGTGCGCGAGCGCGGCTATCTGCTGGCGCGTGCCGCCTGGGAAGTCGGCGCGCCGCAAATTCGCAACCGCGGCACCGTGGCGGGCAATCTCATCACGGCCTCGCCCGCCAACGATACCATCACGCCGCTGATGGCGCTGGGTGCGCAGGTCACGCTGCGTTCGGCGGCTGGCGAGCGCGTGGTTCCGCTGAGCGAGTTTTATCTGGGTGTACGCAAAAACGTGATGCAGACCAACGAAATGCTGGTTGATATTGCTTTCCCGGCGATGGCTGAAAATCAGCGCGGAACATTTCTAAAATTGGGATTGCGTCGCTCGCAGGCGATCTCGGTGGTAGATGTGGCGGTTATGCTCACCTTTGAAGAGGATACCGTTTCCGATGCGGCGATTACTCTCGGAGCGGTCGCCCCAACTATTATCCACGCTCAAAGCGCGGAGGCGTACCTGAAAGGCAAGCCACTCTCCGGGGAGACGATTGAAGCAGCAGCCCGGCTGACGATGAACGATTCTCGCCCAATTGACGATATTCGCGGCTCGGCGGCTTATCGCCGCGAGATGGTGCGCGTGCTGGCGGCCCGCGGACTGGGCGCCATTGCCCGGAGCGAGGAACAACTCGAATTCCCGTCTGACCCCGTTTTACTCTGGGGGCAATCCACCCCCGGAGATGCCGCCAAAAACCCCGCAGGCAGTACTTTCTCCAGGGATGAGACCATCCACACAACTATTAACGGGCAGGTGTACACGTTTGCCGCAAGCCACACCAAAACCCTGCTGCAACTGCTGCGCGACGAGGCCGGGTTAATTGGCACCAAAGAAGGTTGCGCCGAAGGTGAGTGCGGCGCGTGTACGGTCTTTTTGGATGGTGTGGCCGTGATGAGTTGTCTGGTTCCGGCAGCGCGGGCGCATGGCGCGCAAGTGACCACGGTGGAAGGTCTGGCACAGCCCGAGCGTTTGCACCCCGTGCAAGATGCCTTCGTACATGAGGGAGCGGTGCAATGTGGCTATTGCACGCCGGGCTTTGTGATGTCGGCAGCCAAATTGCTGGAAGAATACCCGCAGCCCTCGCGTGAGCAAATTCAGCACGCCATCACCGGAAATTTGTGCCGCTGCACCGGATATTACAAAATAGTCACTGCAATTGAAGCAGCCAGTCAAATGGAGGTCTGAGTATGGGACGCTATGATCGTTTCACAAGCGCCCAATCCAAACCACGCCCCTGGAGAGTTCATCCGGTCTGGCGCGGAATTGGTTGTGCTATGCTAATCATCCTTCCAGTAATGTCTTATGCCGGTGCGGTTGAGATTATGCGCATGAATATCGAGAGGCGTTGGGTAGCGCTGCCCGCGGCTTTCATGAAAACGGTAAATATTCCATACCTGTTTGGGGTGCCGCATTTATTCGCGAATTTAGCTGTGGCCTTATTACTTCTGGTGATCGGGTATGGCATTTTGGTGATCCTTTATTCAGCGCTGTATAGTATGGTTGGACCAAAACGCAGCCCGTTGGATGCCCCACCGCCCAAACGTCCGAAAAAACGTCGAAGATAATTAACGGAGAAAAAATATGACAGTCACAAATGTAGTTGTTCTATCCATTCACAATTTTTTGCGCTGGGCTGTTTTAGCTTTATTCCTGGTGGTTCTATTCCGCTCTTTTACAGGTTGGCGCGGCAAACGTGGTTGGGAAGCGCAGGATCGTATGTTGGCGCTTGTGCTGACGATTTCAATTGATATTCAATTGGTATTGGGTTTGGTATTGTATCTGATCAAGGGTTTTGCAGCGCTGGAAACCTTTATTGTGATGGAGCATATTCCGCCCATGTTGCTGGCGGTGGTATTGTCGCATGTTGGCAGCGCCAAAGCGAAGAAAGCCGAACGGGATAGCGAGAAATTTCGGCAAACCGCGCTCTGGTTTTCGATTGCATTTTTGCTCATTCTGGTTGCCATCCCGTGGATGCGCCCGTTGATGCGTTTATTCTAGCCTGCTGAGATCGAACCCGTGGAAAAACGAAATCCGGTTCCAATTATCAAAGTTACCTTTGCTGTAATCATGTGGGGCGCGTCATTTATTGCTACGAAAGTTGCTTTGCGCGACGTTTCGCCAGCAACGGTCATCTGGATGCGTTTTCTGCTCGGGTTTCTGGTGATCGGCACGGTAGTGGCCCTTCGTCGGGATTTCGTTCTGCCACCAAAGCGGGATGTTGCCTATTTTGCATTATTAGGCTTTGTTGGGATCGCTTTTCATCAATGGTTGCAGGCCACCGGACTTCAAACCGCCTCGGCATCTACCACGTCCTGGATTGTGGCGACCACTCCGATTTTTATGGCGCTACTGGGGTGGATATTCTTGCGCGAGGCTCTGGGGTGGTTGCATATTTTTGGCATTGGCCTGGCAACTTTGGGTGTATTGCTGGTGATTACCAAAGGTGACTTTTCCATGCTGGGGTTTGAACGCAGCGGTATGCCGGGTAATTTGTATATTCTGCTGAGCGCCCCCAATTGGGCTGTGTTCTCGTTGCTTTCGCGTCGCGGTCTGGCGCGATATCCAGCGGCGCGTATGATGCTGTATGTGATGGGTTTTGGTTGGCTGTTTAGTTCGGTGATGCTTTTCTCCGGGCCGGGACTCTCCGAAATTGCATTGCTCACCCTCGATGGGTGGATGGGCATCCTGTTCTTGGGCGTGTTCTGCTCTGGGGTGGCCTACATCTTTTGGTATGACGGTCTTCAATCGGCTTCGATGTCACAGGTCGGCGCGCTAATTTATCTGGAACCGCTGGTCACGGTGATTGTCGCCGCGCTGATGTTAGATGAGCGGATTTTGCCGATGGCGATGTTGGGTGGTTTGGCAATTCTGATTGGCGTCTATCTGGTGGATCATGCAGCCAGACAAGCATTGCTGCAAAGGAAAGCAATTTAATGGAACGTACAGTGCCTTACACAGCATCGGAAGAGGTGGAGCTTTATTTGCGCACCTATTACTCGCTGCTGCGCTCAACTTCGGATGTACAAATTCGCACTCTCGAAGAAGTCCATTCGGCTACCAATTCGCTATTGCATCCGGGCGCGCGTTCTGAAGCCCCAGACCTTTCGGCGTTTATTTACAGCATTTTGCGCCTGCCCGATTGTATTCAGCAGGTCAAAACGGTGATTTTGGGGCAAAGCTCCGAAGTTTTTCGGCGTGAAGGCGTTGGCGATGTTGAAAGCTGGCAACCCGTTGCGGCCCGGGCGCGCCGCCGTCGCTGTTATTTTGATGGCGATGAAACCCTGGCCTGCATTATTGCCAGCGGTTCCGATATTGACGATGTTGTGCCGTTGCTGACTGCCTATCAAATCGAATGGCGCAAATTGCATCGTCTGTTGCGGCAACTTCCCGCTTCGATTTCGCTGCGCAATGTTGAACAAAATCCGGCAGTATTTAATGAATTGGCCGCAGCGCTGGCAATGGATGTAGAAGATCTAACTCGTCTGCGATTGGTGTGGGGGGCAGCTTTCATCCCCAATTTGGAGCATATCGCCCAATCTTCGCGGCGCTTGCAAATTCGCTTGTTAAGTGGCACTCTCTCCGAGTATCGCCGCGCCACCCACGCCTGGTGGGGGAATATCGAGCGTGCCTTCCCCTCTGTTCGGGAACGCCCTGTCTATTTTGTCTCCAGCAATACACACAGTCTGGTCAATCTTATCTCCGGATTTGCCTTGCAGCAGCGTGAAGTTTTAGCGCGTTATCTAGAAGAGACCGACGACGCGGATCTGGCTCGTGAGTGGCACGATATTCAGGAACAAAATGTGCCATCGAGCCAGGAAAATTTTCTATATTATGTGATGAAGAAATTCATGCAAACTTCGCAGGGGGTGGAACTCCATCAGATGCGCCGTGATTATGAGCGTTCGGTTGGAGTTTGTCGTATCGATAGCTCACATTATTTTGATGTGGACGCGCAAATTATCGAACTTTCTAAGGTGAATATGGCATGGATGGACCCGCGCATTTGCGACCCGCAATTTGGAGATTTTGCTAATAGCGACGCGTTGATATTGAATATTGACTATCCCCTGGGGATGGCCGCTTATAATATTCTCACGGAGATCGCCACGTATGCTGGCGAAGTGCTCGGCGTGTATATTATGGGCAAGGCTGCCACCCTCAATGGCGTCATCGGCGATGTGATGATCCCCACTGTGATTCACGATGAACATTATCGCAATACATTTATTCTCCCCAATACATTCAAAGCCGCTGATGTTGCCTCATATCTGGTATATGGAACCGTACTCGACAATCAAAAGGCGGTTACTGTGCGGGGTACCTTTTTACAGAACGCCAGGTATATGGATGTTTTCTATCGTGAGGGCTATACCGATATCGAGATGGAAGCTGGCCCGTATCTTTCGGCAATTTATGAGATGTATCGCCCCACACGCCATCCGGTTGATGAGATCGTTTATCTACACCAATTACCTTTTGATTTTGGATTATTGCACTATGCTTCAGATACACCTCTGGGCAAGGGCAAAAACCTGGGATCAGGTTCGCTATCCTATTTTGGTATGGATCCCACCTACGCGACTTCGCTGGCGATTTTGCGCCGCATCTTGAAATTGGAGCAAAAACGCATCTCAACTTACGCATGATGATGACAAAGAACCGTGGGTAAACGCTGATACACGCGAATAAAACGACAAACTATCAGCGTTTATCCGTGTTCATCTGTGCTTTCTTGAAAGCAAAAGGAAAAACTATGGCTACCATTGGAAAATCTGTCAAACGATTGGATGTGCAAGATAAAGTTGCTGGCTCGGCATTATATCCCGGCGATCTCAGCCGCCCTGGTCAGGCCTATATGAAAATTCTCTTTGCCGGACGTCCCCATGCGCGCATCCGCGCCATTGATACGCGTCAGGCCGAAGCATTGGAGGGTGTGATAGCGATTTTCACCGCCAAAGATGTGCCTGTTAACGAGTATGGATTAATTGAATCTGACCAGCCGGTACTCTGCGGGCCAGGTTCGCCTAAACTTTTCACGGATCGAATACGCTTTATTGGCGATCAGGTTGCGGTGGTTGTTGCCGAGAGTGAAGCGATTGCCGCCCAGGGGCGTGATCTGATCGAAGTGGACTATGAAGATTTGCCTGTTATCACCGATGCGGTGGCGGCCATGCAGGATGACGCGCCGTTGGTGCATCCTGACCTGGAGAATAATACCAAAGTCCGCTATCGCATTCGCAAAGGCGATCTCGAAGCAGGGTTTGCTCAATCGGATGTCATCATCGAGGGCGAGTATCGCACCCCGGTGCAGGAGCACGCCTATCTCCAGCCCGAGGCGGGCCTGGCCTATATAGACGAGAAAGGCCGCGTCACTGTGGAGGTTGCCGGTCAGTGGATTCACGAAGAGCGTGAGCAAATTGCCCACGCCCTCGGTATCCCCGAAGAACAGGTGCGCGTCATTCACCCGGCTATTGGCGGCGCTTTTGGTGGCCGTGAAGATATGTCTGTACAGATTGTTTTGGCGCTGGCCGTCTGGCGATTGCAGCAGCGAGGTATCAACCGCGCCGTGAAAATCATCTGGAGCCGCGAAGAATCGATGATCGGCCATCACAAGCGCCACGAATATCTCATCCGCACGCGCTGGGGAGCCAGCAACGCGGGCAAGATTCTGGCCGCAGAAGTGGAAGTGATTGCCAACGCCGGGGCGTATCTTTACACCAGCGGCAAAGTACTGGGCAACGCCACGCTAATGTGTACTGGCCCTTATGAAATCCCCAACGTCAAAGTCGATTCGTATGCCGTTTATACCAACAATATCCCCGGCGGCGCCTTCCGCGGCTTTGGTGGCCCGCAGGGAGCCTTTGCCGCCGAATCACAAATGAACAAACTTGCCGAAGCTCTAGGTATGGACCCTGTTGAGCTGCGCCGTCGTAATATTGTCAAAGAAGGCTCTATCATATCGGTGAATACCCCATTGCCCGCGGGTGTTTCCATGCCTGAAGTCGTAGAAAAATGTGCCGAAGTCGCCGAATGGGATGCCGAAACTCCGTCTTCCGTCTCCAGTCATCCGTCTGCTGAGCTGCATTTGCGGCGCGGCAAAGGTTTCGCTTGTGGCTTCAAAAACGTCGGCTTTTCCTTTGGCGCGCCGGAGAATTCCTGGGCAACGGTGGAACTCTATGGCGATGCGGAGATTGAGCGCGTCATCGTGCGCCATGCCGCTGCCGAAGTTGGGCAAGGGACCCATTCGGCGATCATCCAGATGACTGCCGAAGCCGTTGGCGTGCCCTTTGAGATGGTTGAACTCATTTCCGCCGACTCCGCCGAAACTGATAATTCTGGCAGCGTATCGGCATCGCGCATGACCTTCATGTCGGGTAACGCTGTCCGCGGGGCTGCTGAGCGCGCCCTCGAAAAATGGCAGGCCGAAGAACGCCCGGCGATCTCGCGTTATAAATACGTTCCCCCGCCGACAACGCCCTACCACCCCGAAACCGGCGAGTGCGATCCCAACTTTGCCTACGGCTATGTTGCCGAAGCGGTTGAACTTGAAGTGGATACCGAAACTGGTTTCATTCGCCTGCTGGATGTGGTCTGCGCGGATGATGTTGGCAAGGCTATCAATCCGCAGCAGGTTGAGGGTCAAATTGAAGGCGCGATTGTTCAGGCTGGTGGTTACGTCACGCTCGAAAACTTCGTCCAGAAGGATGGTTATGTCCTCACGCCACATCTCTCTACCTATTTGATCCCCGGTGTTCTCGATATTCCCGATCAGGTGCGCTCGGTGATTATCGAACACGCCGATCCGATTGGCCCGTTTGGGGCGCGCGGCATGGGCGAAATGCCTTATGTTCCCCTGGCCCCGGCCATTACGGCGGCCCTTCATGATGCTACCGGCATTTGGTTTGATGATTTTCCTCTTACCCCGGAGCGCGTTCTCAAGGGGTTGGGCAAAATTTAGTGTATGAATTTGGAAGCCAGGAAATAATTTCTGGCTTCCTGGTTTTCTCATAATAAAGATGTCCTTTCTTAATTTCACCGAAACTCTCACTCTCGATGCCGCTTCCCGCGCCGCACTCCCTGGGGAGTTTGTCCAACTTCCGGACGGAGTCACCCACTACGAGCTAGGCGGCCCCGCCGACGCGCCCGTAGTCGTGCTGGTACACGGATTTTCGGTTCCATCCTATATTTGGGATCCAACATTCATCGGCATCATTCAGGCCGGGTTACGCGTGCTGCGTTTCGATCTGTTTGGTCGCGGGTTTTCAGATCGCCCACGGACGGATTATGGTATTGACCTGTACGTGCGCCAATTGCGAGACTTGCTGGACGCACTTGAAATTCCCGGGCCAGTTGATTTAATCGGCCTCTCGATGGGCGGCCCGATTTCGGCGACGTTTTGCGCCCAACACCCGGAACGCGCCCACAAGCTGATTTTGGTAGACCCGGCGGGTGGACAGGCGATTGCACTGTCGCCGCTCCTGAAACAGGTTGTGCTGCCGGGTGCGGGTGAATTGTTGATGGGGTTATTTGGTAATTCCACCCTGCTAAACAGTATGGGTTCTGATTTCTATGATCCTGAACAAATTGGGGATTTTATGGAGCGCTACAAGGTGCAGATGCGCTACCGCGGCTTTAAGCGTGCCCTGGTGCGCAGCATACGTGCCGGAATGCTGGGTGATTTCACCGGGGCCTATCGCCGCGTGGGAGCGTTGAAACTGCCCAAGATGTTGATCTGGGGCCGCGGTGATACCACGGTTCCGTTGGAGCAAAGCCAATATATTTTGGATGCCATGCCTGGCACAGAATTTCATATTATCGAAGAAGCGGGTCATATTCCGCATTATGAGCGGCCAGAAGTTGTGAACCCGCTGTTGATTGAATTTTTGACGAATGTGACTTGACCCCCGCACTCCGCAGGATTACAATTTCAATTGTCTGACAATTAGATTTAACAAGTCGCTGACTCGTTGAATCACTGAATCACACTTACCAGGAGCCTCCCCCATGTCTGATTTTCTCTTTCGCGGCGACATCGCCGATTTAGACCCCAATCTTGCCGAATTAACTGAAATTGAAGCTGAGCGCCAATACCGCAAGCTGATCCTCATCCCCAGCGAAAGCACCTCGCCGATGGCCGTGCGCGAAGCCCTCTCGACGGCTTTCCACAATATTTACGCCGAAGGCTATCCCTCCGAGCATACCCGCTGGCAAACCGAAGACGAGATTTTCGATTACGACAATCGCTTGGCCGAAGACCGCCGCTATTCTGACCCGCGTTACTACAAAGGTGTCGAGTATGCCAATGTGGTCGAAGCGCTGGCGCGCCGCCGTTGCGCCGAAGCCTTCGCGGCCACCGCCGAAGGCGTGGACGCTGATGATATTTATGTCAACGTGCAGGCGCTTTCGGGCGGCCCGGCCAACAACGCCGTTTATCACGCTCTGGTTCAGCCGGGCGACACCGTTATGGGCATGGATTTGCTCTTCGGTGGGCATCTTTCGCACGGCTCACGCGTCAACCGCTCTGGTAAATACTACAATATCGTCTCTTACTCGATTGATCCCGAAACCGAGCAAATTAACTACGATGACGTTGAAGCCATCGCCCTCGAACACAAACCCAAGATGATTATCGCCGGGGTTTCCTCCTACCCCTGGCAAATTGACTGGAAACGCTTCCGCGAGATTGCCGACAAAGTCGGTGCGTATTTGCTCACCGACATCGCTCACGTTGCTGGTCTGGTGGCGGCGGGTGTGTACCCTTCACCCGTGGGTATTGCTGATGTAGTCTCCTCCACCACGCATAAGACCCTCAACGGGCCGCGCGGCGCTATTTTGATGACCACCAATTCCGTCATCGCCCGCAAACTCGACCGGGCGGTTTTCCCCGGCGAGCAGGGCGGCCCGCATGTCAACGTCTTCGCGGCGATGGCGTTGGCCTTCAAGATCGCCCAAACCGAACAATTCCGCGAACTGCAAACGCAGGTCGTTGCCAACTGCCGGGCGTTCACCAATCGCTTGGCCGAGCGCGGCTTCACGATCCCCTTTGGCGGCACCAATACGCACCTGATGAACCTCGATACCAAATCCATCAAGGGCGAAGATGGCGCCACCCTCAGCGGCGATCTGGCCGCCCGCCTGCTCGATCTGGCGGGCATCACCACCA
>JACKQG010003155.1_pt1 | contig 20571 bp, 9 predicted proteins | sample 8237621 | NCBI WGS metagenome assembly JACKQG01 (sample SAMN15677084, study PRJNA649215) | marine metagenome | biome: marine; feature: Black Sea; material: saline water; isolation source: suspended particulate matter (SPM) from the Black Sea western gyre | collected 2013-06-09/2013-06-10 | depth... | reverse complement strand
AAAATACCTAATCTTTGAAAAGAAATTCAACCAATTACATCTGAAAAGCGGCTTTATGGTAATCAGCAGTGAAAGACAAAAAGCAGCCCCCCCTCAAAAAGTTCGATAAGTTATGCAGCCGAGCGGTAACTTGCTGAACTTTTCTCAGGGGTGCTCCATCAAATAGGGGAATTTCGGACGATTTAGCCCAAAATCATGAGGAACAAATTGTGCTTCCACAATTTGTTCCTCATTTCTCCGGCGGGCGCAGGGTATTTACGCCAGCCCCAACAAGCCGATGCGTTCCTCAATAATTTTCTGATAGGCCATACCTGTATCCACCTCCAGCTGGCTGCCCAGCAGAATCAGATACCAATCGACTTCGCCGTGTACTTCATCGCCACCAGTTTGCGGTGCCACGCCAGGATCGTTTCAGGGGTTGCGATGGTGGCGTATTGTTGAAGGACTTTCCAACCGAGCCCTTTGCCTTTCTTCGCGATGCGGCGGCGTTGCGCGTCCGTGAGCAATATACGTTGGCCGCGCTTTTGTAGGTGCTCCTTGAGTACCTTGTTCTCCTCCAGCAGATATTCGATGACCAACTGCTACTTTCGGTTCATCCAGCCTGCTAGTACGGCCAATAATATTGTGACTTGCGTTTTCAAGGGTTCCTTTCTGTGAATTCGTAAGTCATTGTCAATCAGTGCTGGTCGAGAATTTGCACCCCTCAGGGAAGGTGTTTGTGGAGCTATAGTTTTTGAAGCTGGTTATGCGTCCTAGGTGCAGGTCCCATTTGTCAGCCTTTTTCAATTTCCCTCCTTAATCCAACCGACTGCCAGAGCCGCAGTCGGGAGCTTTGAAACCATCCCTCTGTGAACGACTAAATAAAGGGTTTCGAGTCCAGTGTCACTTGCGGACGCCGATTTGCGAGAAGGGAATATTCCTGAATCCTGGGATTTCATCAAAGGCACGTGCATGCGGCTCAAGCTCGAGATTCATTTCTGAAGGATTAATAAATCCGGGGTCTTCGTTGGTCACCCAGTTGTCGCGAGCGTTCGCCAGGTCTTCGTGCTTGCCCCAGCCTTTGCTGGTTCGGTCCACTATGAAGTGTTCTGGCAGGTATCCCTCGTTGAAGGGGATGTCCTTGTTGTATATCAAGTTCCTCTCAAAGTAGCTGGTGGTGGGGAACCAGATGTCCTCATCGAAGAATCGGTGAAGTTCGGGATAGCGAATTCCGTAAATACCGCCGAGTAATTCGGGGTCTTCGAAGATGTCGCGCCAGCTTTTCAGGAGCTTCACGTCCTTGCCATTCTTTTTGTAGCCGTAGCTCATGTTGTAGCCGCGCTCGTAGGGGATGGGGCAATCTATGAAGATGTTGTTGAGGACTTTGTTGTAGCGACCGCTGCTGTTTACGATTCCGATGAATTCAAACATCTCCGGATGGTCCCCGATGCGATAGAGAATGTTCTCTTCGATCGTGAAGCCCTGCGAGAACCAGTCGCTGTAAATGCCGATACACCACTTCCTGCCTGGCGCCCCGAGATTGTAGATTAGGTTTCTGCGGATTACTGTGCCTCTCCGAAGCGGGTTAGCACCAATCGCCGCATAGATGGCGCCAAAATCGCTGAAGTCCTTGATAAGGTCGCGGAGGATGTTGTACTCGATGAGGTGGTCGTTGCCGCTGATGGTGATTCCCCCATGCGGACCTTCGTATATCTCGCAGTGGGACACCCGGTTGCCAACACCCAGCAGCGTGACGCCGGGGGTGTAGGCTTTGTCGTAGCGGGCGAAATGGTGGATTGTCGTATCCTCGACGAAGTTGCCGCCGGGCAACAGGCTGTCAAAATCGCCCCCCTCAAGGATCACGCCACTGCCCCCGATGTGGTGGATATCGGAACGAACAATGCCATTGTTGCGACCGGCCAGCTTGACAGCGTTCCCCGTGAAATTGCGGACCTCAAGTTGGCTGAACCGGTTAGCTTCTCCTGTGTTCAGGCTAATGGCAGCTTCGCGACCTGTATCAAAGGTGATTCCATGGAATGTGAGGCGAGAGGCACCCTCGATCGACAGCATCGGCTCTTTCAGGGTGCTGACGCAAAGGAAGGTATCGTCAGCCATCCCAGCGGGTGGATAGAGGTATAGGTAGCCTGTCTGGCGATCAATGAAGTACTCGCCCGGCATGTCTATCTCTTCGAGCAGGTTTTCGATGTAGAAGCGTGGGGTCATTTTGATCGTATATGGAGCTGGATCCTGCAGTGTTAGGGTCTTCTGCTCTGCATCCATCGAAGCGATCAGGTGCGACTGCCAGGACCAGTCGTTGGCAACCAGTCCGTCCAGCAACATATCTTCGGCGTTGGTCCAATGCTTTAGCCGGTCGAAATCCACGCGGAAAGTGCCTCCCTTGCCGGTCTTGTTTGACGGAGTCCAGTCTTCGCCCGCATCGATTATGCGATCCTCCAAGGGCATGGAATCGTCCATGGGAGCTAGGCCTTCGTTGGGCCAGCGGGCCGGAGTCATGGAGCGACCGTTGATAAAGAGTTCCATTGGCGGGGTGGCGCCGCCCCCAACCCGGAACCCGTGGAGACTGCGTTTCCCGTAATCGGTGATGCCGAGTTCCTTCAATGGCGCGTATCGGATGTGCTTGTGGGCATTTCGGTCGATTATTGACTCGACGCGCGGATCTTCTGCGCTAAGCGGCTGGAATGCGGAAACGGGCAGGGAGACACCACCAAAAAACACCACGGTGGCGTCTTCGCATGCCCGGTATTCGATCCGGGTGCCCGCAGGTGCGGAGTCTGCCTCAGTAAAGACCACGGACTGCTGTACTGCGTAATTGCCCTCTTGGAAATAGACGGTGATGTCCTGCGGCGAGGTGCTGTTGACTGCAATAAAACCGCGCACGGCTTCCCGGGCACGATCCATCGACTGAAACGGCGCTGCTTCGGTTCCCGCAGCGGTGTCACTGCCGTTAGGAGCCACGTAGAACAGCTGCCCTTCCGCAGAGCTCGCACTGGAGAAGGAACTGCTCAAGGCGGAAAGCGAGACTGCAGCAAAGAAGGTCAGAATAGGTTTATGTATGTTCATTTCAGATTAACAGATAGAGATGGGATTACGCAGGGATTTTGCCAAGTGTAACGATCGCATAAAGGATCAGGACCAATCCTAAGATCGCGATAAAGACGTAGAACTGCCCGACCCAGTCCCGCTTTGTCCATTTGCGAAACTCCCAATGAGAACTAGGGAACAACTTACTGTCGTCGCGCAGTGAAGGCAGCTTTCTGATCGCTTCGACCGCGGCCTCGTCCTCCTCAGGACTACCGGCAACAGGTGTGCGCAGGCGTGCGTAGAAAAAGTCCAGGCGGGGTTTCTCTTCCATACGCGTGAACGAAGACACGAGCAGAATAAGGCCAAAGGGGATGAGAATACGAAACAGGACTCCAAGAGTTTCGTTAAATGCGTAGCGGTTCTTGGTGAGATCTATCCCAATCTTATACAATGCCACGAGTTCTATTTTGAGCATCCCGCCGCCGACGTTCGTGCCATCTTCCGTGCGTTCCAATCCAGTTTGCCAGAAGATGCTCCTGGGTTCGATGTATGTTTGGCGCACTATCCGATCTCCAAGCTGTATCGCTTCGGGGCGTTCCCCTTCGGCTTTCCCGCTTGCGTTCAAGCCTTCCCATATGGAGATTTCAGCACTTCGACTATCTACATCCGCCTGATTGGCCTGATAGGTATTTTCAACGGAGTAGCCCTCGGTCATCAGTGCCAGCGACTCGGCCGTGCGCACGCCGGGAAACAGTGGAGCGGTGAACGGGATGAGTATGGTAAAGAGAAATGTGACGATGATGGAAGTCCAGGCCGCTATGCGGGTAGCGCGCCGCCAAGTCATCCCCAACCAGAATGCCGCCGCAATAATCGCATTAAAGCCGAACATCAGAATGAAGAGCGTCAGCACATCATCGAGGGCGAGTGCAATCCCCACGCCACCGATAATATAAACACAGCAAAAAAGCCGCCCTGCAAAAACGTAGGTCTTCTCACTGCGATCTGGAAAGAGCGGGCGAAACACATTATTGGTCAGTAGCGAGGAACTCGTCAGCATCAACGCGTCGGCGGTTGACATGAGGGCTGCCATGAGGCACGCAACCATCAACCCAAGCAGCCCTGCTGGAAGCAGGTCTCGACAGGCCATTCCCCAGACTAAGTCAGGATCGTGAACATCTGTGCCATACAGGACGATCAGGATCATGGCGATGAAGCCCCAGATCACCGTGCAATAACGCTTGATAAAAATTCCGACAAGGAATCCATCCCGAGCAATCTCATCGTTTCTGGCAGAGCCAGCGGCAGTTAGCTGATTAGCTTGGATGCCGGTGTTGAAGACGCCCATGATGCCAAACGCGAGGATGTAATACCAGGTAAACTGCGGAAGGTTCGGAGAACCTAGCACCTTGAAGAATGCCTCTGGAAGCACCTGATGGAAGGTTTCGAATGCTCCGATCAGGCCGCTGCCACCATGCAAATCATTAATCGTGCCTATAGCAAAAGGGATCAGCATTATCGATAGCAAAATAATAAAAATGCCTTGAATCGTATCGGTAATAAAGGCGGCCTCCAGCCCCCCCGAAACCGCGTAGAGAAGAATTACGATGGCCAGTAAGATCGTAAGCCAAGTCCGGTCTATGTAGGAGAAAGTCAGTTTCGGGTTTCGCAATGAAAGCTCGTTAAGGCGATCACGCTGCACCTGCGTCAGGGAGCCTGCATCCGTTTCCCGCAATTGCTGGTATTCGAGCGCCATCTCATGTTCGACGAGTTCCACTTGGGAGTATTCGTTGACAGGCTTTTCCGCGATTGCTGTAATCGTCTTGGACATCGCCGTAAACCCGAGTGCGGCCACGATCATAAACATGATCGTCTGCGTGAGGGCATAAAACCCCGCCATCAGCCTGGAATTATAGCGTTCATTGAAGAACTCCGCCAAACTCAAATAGCGTAGCCGCCGGTACCACATGGTGGTCATCCAGAAGATCGGCATGGAAAAGATGCCCTGAGCCATGGTAAAGCCGATGCCTGCAGCCCCATTCTTGGCAACCGCAGTGGTCGTACCTACGGCAGTTTCTGCACTCGTCCCCTGCCCAAAGGCGGCGAAAGTCTGGATGAAGCGGCCGAATTTGCGCCCCGCCAAAAAGTAGTCGGTGGAATCACTAACACGTTTCATCGACCGGTAGCCGATCCAAATGACTACGGCAAAGTAGGCAACAATAACGAGAATGTCCAGAATGGAGAAACCAAGAATAGTCATAGATGAAGGGTGTGGGTGATGAAGCCCTCGTGATTAGTGCAACCCCGGAGGGCCTTTTTTTAATTCGAGGGGTTTTGCAGAATTACCGTAATGCGGGGATCGGATTCAGGATTGATTAAAACATTCTTGTAGCGGATGGGAGCCAGTTGCTCCTTTGAGGTGTAAACCTGCGCATTTGCCAAGCCTCCATTCTCCCATTGGATATCCACAGTATATCCGCCCCTTGCGCGCAGTCCTTTAATGGAGCCTGCGGGCCAGGCAGTGGGCAATGCTGGCAGCAAGTGAAGTTCGCCCAGATGGCTTTGCAAAAGCATCTCTGCGACACCGGCTGTGAATGCGAAGTTGCCATCGATCTGGAAGGGCGGATGCGCATCAAACAAATTGATATATACGCCGCCACGACCGCCGTATGTCTTGCCCGAACGCAGATCCATGGGGCGCAAAAGGTTCCGCGCGATCAGGTAAGCATGGTCGCCATCAAGCAACCGCGCCCAGAAGTTGATCTTCCAACCCAGCGCCCAACCTGTGCCTTCGTCTCCGCGAATTTCCAAGACTCGGCGTGCTGCCTTGAACAGCTCGGGCCTGGCCGGAGTAATTTGACGCCCGGGGTGCAGACCGAACAGGTGCGAAACGTGCCGGTGGTGCATATCGGCTTCCTGGAAATCTTGAAACCACTCCTGAATCTGTCCTCGTGATCCAATTTTCAGTGGATAGAGCCTTTCTCGTGCCGCCGCTATTTTTTCCGCAAAGTCCTGATCGATACCAAGGATCTTCGTGGCCTCCAGGCAGTTGGTAAAATGCTCCCAAATGATGGACATGTCCATGGTCGCGGCGATGCACGCAGCCGCCTTCTCGCCGTCGGGAGTATAGAAATGAAGTTCGGGTGATACCGAGGGAGCCGTAACAAGGTGCCCTTGTCCGTCCTCAATCAACCAGTCGAGGCAAAACTCCGCAGCTCCCTTCATCAGCGGCCAAGCCCGATCCCGCAAAAACGCCTCGTCACCAGTAAATGCATAATGTTCCCAGAGGTGTGTGCACAGCCACGGGCCGCTCAAGAGCCAATTGGCCCACCTAGGATCGCCCTTGCCAGCCCCGACAGGCGCAGTCTGGCACCAGATGTCCGCATTGTGATGAGAAACCCAGCCACGGGCCCCATAATTCTCACGAGCGGTTTCGTAACCATTGTGCGCCAAGTTCTCGATCAACCAGAAAAGGGGCTCGTGACACTCGGAGAGGTTGGTCAGCTCCGCAGGCCAATAGTTCATCTCGGTATTAATATTGAGCGTATAGTTGGAACTCCAGGGCGGGGTCATCGATTTATTCCAGATACCCTGCAGGGTGGCGGGGATACCCCCGGGGCGCGAACTCGCGATCAACAGGTAGCGTCCGTAGTTGAAAAGCAGCGTGGTCAACGCAGGATCATCACCGCCTTCCGCAAACCGGATCAAACGCTCCTCAGTGCTCAATACGTTCGCTGCGGAGGCATTGCCAAGGTCAAGCGTGACCCGATGAAAGAGTTCTTGGTAGTCGGCAAGGTGACGTGCGCGGAGTTCTTCCGAGGTAAGCTGTTTCGCTGCGTTAAGCGGACCCAGTGCTACCGCCACGGGATCGCGCCCCTCGCGACCAGGTGATTTCGATGGGCCATTATAACTTGTCCCCGCGCTCAAGAGCAGCGTCACCGAGTTTGCTTCCGCTACCGAGATCGTGTCGCCCGAGGCAGTGACCGCGCCGCCGTCAGCACGCACATGCACATGGAGGTCAAAAGTGGTGCCCTCCGGAGCAGGGGCTTCGTCGTAGATGACAGGGTTCTCTTTCTTCAGGTAACTGGGGTAAACGTGTGAAGGTGCCCTGCCGCCCATCACCAGGGTGTCCTGCCCTTCTACATGCACTGTATGGCGGAGCGGGCTGTCAGCGGTCATGGTAAGACTGATTTCCCCCGGCTGGTCACAAGACAGGCGAACCACCATTACCTGATCGGGATAGCTAGCAAACACTTCGCGTGTATAATTGCGGTTGCCGATCTGGTAGCGCATACCTGTCACGGCTGCATCCAAGTCCAGATAGCGCTCGTAGCCCGTTGGCTCTCCCTCGTGCAAAAAGTTTAGCTTCAAGTCACCCAGTGGCTGGTAGGACTGATTGAAGGGGCCCTGCATTTCCTTGCACAGTTCATCGGCGGCAGTGTAGTCCCCTGCGAACAAGGCCTCGCGCACCTGAGCCAGAGCTGCTTTCGCTCCGGGGTTATTCCACTTGGTGGGGCCGCCGGACCAAAGTGTTGCCTCATTGAGCTGTAGAAGTTCCGAATGAATACCCCCAAATATCATCGCTCCAAGACGGCCATTGCCCACCGGCAAGGCTTCTGTCCATTGCTCGGCAGGACGATCATAACGCAGGAGGAGCGTCTGGTTAACCTCTGGATTAGTACTGCTTCCGGCTAGTTCCGCAATAACATCCCTGCCAGCAGGGTCGCTTGATCCCCAGCAAACAGGTATTACACTTGCAGCAGATAGCGCAAGCAGGGCTATAGCGGGGTTAAGTATGATGAATTTCATACGTAGAGTGACGGTCGATGGGAATGGTGCGAATTAAGCGCTATGGTATGTTTTATGGAAGTAATCTCACCTTGCAATATACTTTCTCCAATTTGCAAGCTATTTATATAGGGCATTCCTTCTTACAGAACCCTTTTTTTAAGATACATAATAATGGTAATTAATTATCTTTCATGCAATATTATTGACAAGGATCCAAATATTTTTTCTGGTCAGTCTACAGGCTGTTTAACTGACACCCCGCCCCAACCTTATCCATTATCAGTCTTGCTGTATTCCCTGTTCAAGATATCGAGCCATGAACCCATATTCGCTACCCCTTCTATGCATCCTATTAGCCGGCAACACCGTTCCTGCAGCCTCAGATTGCGCGCAAACACATCAGGAATGCAGCCACAAGAAACAACTCATTGATGAGGTGAGCCTTGATGAGGTCCACCTGGGAACTCCTGAAATCGATCTTCGCATACTCAATAGCTATGGCGAAAGGCCTCGGAATATTCAGAACCTGTTCATCACGGCCCGCAAATCATTGAGCTCGGACCCCGCTGCGGCATTCGCGGAGAATGCGGCGATTCTTCAGGCTAGCCTGAGCAGTGGTCTCACTCATCTGGGCGGGCCGATGCTGGGCGATGTAAAGGCACATGGCGCTAAAGTATGGGTGAGGACGATTAAGCCGGCACCAGTATGCGTGATTGTTCAAACGCAGAACGGCCCCGTGACGTATGGTCCCGTCAATAGCACTGTCGAAAGCGATTTAACCGCCGCCGTCCCGGTGGACGGGCTACTGCCTGACACCCCATACCCTTATCATGTAACAGTCGATGGAAAGCCCATTGATATGCCAGAGTCGGCGACCATCCGCACACACGCTGCTCCGGGCATCCCAACGAAGATGAAGCTCGCTTTCGGGTCGTGCCTGCATAAGAGGGGCTTCGTTAACCACTCCCTGCTCGGCCTTATACGCGAGCGCGGCAACGCGGCCATGCTCCTGTTCGGTGATCTGGCTGTGGATGACCGAAATAACCACTTGGGCCTGCACCGCTCGGACTACTTGCTGCGGGATCTGTCCGTAGCATGGCAGGCGTTTTCAGCATCCATTCCCGCGTATGCACAGTGGGATGATCATGATTATTTCGACAACGATCTGGCGGGTATCCCCAAGTCCTTCACCGATGCCGACCGGCGTTCCGTGCGAAAAGTCTGGATGCAGAACTGGAACAACCCGTCCTACGGCTTCGGGGACGAGCAGGGAGGCATCTTCTTCAGGACCCGTATCGGTCCAGCCGATCTAATCATGCTCGACACGCGTTACTTCCGCGAAGGTGACCCATGGACTGAGGGCAGCCAAACGACATACTTAGGAGAAGCGCAAATGCAGTGGCTGGAACAAGAGTTGCTCAAATGCAAGGGGCCTTTCATCATTTTGACCTCAGGAACGATGTGGAGCGATTACATCTCCAACGGTAAGGACTCGTGGGGCGTTTGGGATAAACCGGGGCGTGAGCGCGTTCTCAGCTTCATCGAGAAGCACAAAATTCCCGGAGTGCTACTGCTATCCGGTGACAGGCACGGAGCTCGGGGATTCCGCATACCCCGCGAATCGGGGCACACCTTTTACGAGTTTGAGCCCGCAAGCCTGGGCGGCCTGCACGGCCCGCCAATCAAAGCGAAGGACTGCTCCGAACAGCTTTTCGGTTTCGCCCACATCTACGCTTTTGGTGAACTGGAGTTTGATACAACCATACCTGATCCGGAAGTAACCTTCCGGCTCATAAAATCTGATGGAACGCAATTACATGAAACCCGGCTAAGTCTCAGTCAGTTGACGCCGCCTGATGCGTCCGAATAGAATATTTTAGCGAGATAGCAAAGCAATCCAATCTCTTAATTACCTAATACATGATCACTTCACACCGCATCCTTGGTTTTGCATTTGCATTCCTACTTTCATCTACAACAGGCAGCATGGCTACGGGAAAATTCTTCACGCCACCCGAATTCGAGCAGCCGTCAAACACCGATGAACTCAGGCATCATATTTTCCTGTCAGCTCGCCATGTTTCTGATGCGCAGTCCGTCATTGATACTGCACGCAAGGCGATTCCAGAGGCTAGGCTGATGATTGAAATCAATGGTGCTTTAATAATCAAAGATACGCCATTGCGACTGGGTTCAAACATGAGTCTGTTGCTATCACCTTCTGCGAGAATCCAGGCCTCGCGAAACTGCACAGCGGAGAGTCTCATAGAGATTGTCGATGCCGGGCGCGTGTCCATCTCCTCTCCGGGGACGATTGCCGGAACTATTGATGGAAACGGCTATCCCGTGACGGGAATTCGGATAAAGGGAGGCAAGCGCATCCTCATTGATAACGTGACTATAATAGGCTGCAACACGGTGGGCATTGACTATTCGGGCAGTGACCCTGCAGCATTCAACAAGGCTTCCGTCGTTACCCGATGCAACTTTATCAAGAACGGCCAAGGGCTACGGATCGCGTCCACTGCTGCTTTTTTGTGCTTGGACAATACATTCAGCCATCAGAAAGGCATCGCATTGGAAATAGATTCACTCAACAGCATCGTTGCAGGAAACTCATTTGAGGGCAATCCTACTGGCATTTACAGCAAATCAGACAGAGGCATTATTGCACGCAACACCATTAAGGATGCCGTGGCCATTGAATTGTCAGCGCAAAGCAAGGGCAATCTGATCGCTGAGAATATAGGTGACGGCAGCGGCCAACAGTTGCTGATAAATGGAGCGGGACATCAAGTGTTTCGTAATCGTGAAATCGGCAAGGCGGTGCTCGCAGATGACTGCTCAGAGCTATTCCTAATCAGCAACGCAGACATGGAATGCAATGATAGTGGTGTGTCAGACGTGCGCTTTTTCGATCCGCCCACTTTCAGTAACCATCATAAAAAACCGATCATTGTACAGGGCATGGGGCGTCATGACATTCCTCCGATACAAGGCGGCAGACGCAAAAAGGGCAACCGGGAGGCTGTGCCTGCCGTGAACTTAGCCTATGTGCAAGAAGTGTTGAGTCAGGCCAGCGCAGATCATCCCAATGACGTGCTCGTCTTGAAGCTGGAGGGCGAATTCATCTCACGCACACCAGCGGGTCTGGTAATGCCCCCAAACACATGCATCATTTTGGACGGACGCATCCTCGCGGACCTGGGCACTGCTCTGGAGCCTGATTGGGTGCGTGAGGCGGAGTTATCGCAGATCATCCTCCTGCCGGAAACGGGGTATTCATCGATCTCGGGCGGCAAGCTCGATGGCGGGCGACAAGCCTTCCACCCGATCAACGCCAATACCGGCAGCATCGCGTTGATTGAGGACGTGAATGTCGCATCGGGGGCACGCGACGGCATTAATACCAAAAGTCGTAGTGACGACCCGGTATTCATCTACCGCTGCAACGTCTATGCCAACGGAGGGCGCGGTATATGGTCCCATGTGGCGAAACGTATTCACTCTATAGCCAATAACTGTGTGGCGAACAATTCTGACGGCATCGACTTGGATGCTCACTCGATTGATTGCACCGCACTGTTTAACACTTGCACCGGAAACAAGCGGCACGGTGTCTTCATCGAGGAGGCGATTAGTCATAATATCGTATTTGGTAATCAGCTCAACGCCAACCATCAGGCGGGAGTGCATGTATGGAATGAGGAGGTCGTGGGTAACACGGGCCCAAATCTAATTGCTGCCAACGAATGCAACGGGAACCGGCGGGGGGTTAGCGTGGGAGGGCGTGCCATGGATAAAACAGCCCACGGTAACTTTTTCTTTAACAACATTTGCCGGGAGAATCGCTTGAACGGCACCTGGGACGGTAATTCCAAAGCAACCGGTAATTACTTCAGCCAGAATATTATCATGCACAATCGGGAACGTGAAATTGCCACCAGTTCCAGCGCTGAATCCATTTACTTTGACACGGCGGTAAAGTTAACTGGTGAGAAGGGCAGGGCCCCAACCCCGATGCTCGGCATGAGACGCTTGTTATTCCTTCTTGGGCTGTGAACTATGCACTGGGTTCAAGGCCATCATTTGTGCACCAACATGTGTGCGCCATTGCCTTAGTTCGGCGAGCAGTTCTGCTGCCAGATCTTTCTGGGCAGCGGAAAGATTCGTGGACTCTGAAGGATCATTTTTGAGGTTATACAGCTCGAGAGAACCATCCTCAAAGAATTCGATAAGCTTGTAATCATCTTTCACGACTGCCCCGTAGGGTGGGGTGCGGTGATAGTGGGGGTAGTGCCAGAATAGAGCACGATCCACGGGTTCACTTGTTCCGTAAAGTATCGGCTTCAAACTAATCCCATCTACATGCTGACTCGGTTTGAGCGACAGTCCAGTAATGTCTAGAATCGTAGGGTACAGGTCCATACCGATTGCTGGGGTGTCGATTTTTTGGCCAGCGGGGATACCCAACCCCGCCACAAACAGGGGCACACGCACACCACCTTCATAGGCATAAGCTTTACAATTCCTTAACCCTGCTGTGTAGTCATGCCTGTCCGAGCCATTGTCACCGGTAAATATAATCAGCGTGTTATCGGCCAAACCCTCCTCCTTCAGTTTCGAGATTACCCGTCCCACACTGTCATCAAGGCTCTCCACCATTGCAGCGTAATCAGGGTCGGTCTGCCGATAGTCGCCCTTGGCGGCTTTTTCTCGGTACTTTTTGACCAGATCCGGCTTTCCCATGAACGGGGAATGGACTGTGTAATACGAAAAATAGAGCAGGAAAGGCTTTTCCTTATTCTCCTCAATAAATCCGACTGCATAATCCGTAAGCCGGTCGGTTAGAAAGTCACCTGGCTGACTATCCATGTTGGGCATGGCGAATGGATGGAAGTATTTCCCCTCGCCTTTAGGCTGTCCCCATTCACGTCCTCCGATATTTAGATCAAAGCCGTGGTTTTCAGGGTAATGCTGGTCGACTATCGCAGGATTTGTGTAAGGCATTAGGTGCCACTTGCCGAAAAAGCCTGTCTTATACCCTTCGCTCTTCAGTGCCTCTGCCAGAGTTTCCTCCGAGTGGTTGACGAATTTTGTCCAATCAGGCAGCAGTAACTTGCGCCCTTTCGCTTTGGAGAGGTGCCCTACGATCCAGTCGGTGAGACGGATCCGCGCAGGTGCCTTGCCAGTCAGGATGGCGGCACGACTGGGAGAGCATACGGTACAAGCCGCATATCCCTGCGTAAAGGACGCGCCGCTCGCCGCCAATCGATCGATATTCGGTGTTTCGTGAAGATCGCTACCATAGGCAGACAATGCGCCCGCGCTAAAGTCATCGACGAGGAAGACGACGACATTGGGCTTGTTCATTGCACATAATGTGCCTGTCAGTTGAACGAAGAGGATTATAAAAAGCGTAACTATTTTCATTGGGCAGGGTTGTGGCAACTGGGCTCATCGATAATCATTATTGCGCCGCTTTACTTGGTAGTCCAGCAGGGCGTAGCGTGATGTTTTTCAGGCGCATCAGTTCTTCCCCTGTAATCTTGTCCGCTGAGACTAGAATTTCAACCTTACCCGGTTGCAGCGACACGCGCCCCAGCTCAACAGCGATGTCCATGCCTTGACTGGCAACCTCGCCATGCATGGTGTGACCGCCGATTTTTACGGAAAATGCGCCTCCGTATTGATTTGGCCGGGGAGGAGCGCCCCACTTTCCCGGTGTGTCGTAGTGGACAATCACATCAAAGTCACACGATTGGGCGACGCGGACGGGCCAGCGCACCGCACAGCTTCTTTGTGTCCAGCCCTTAACATGCGCGGAATCAGACATGCCTTGGCTCAGTTTCCAATACTTCAGTTCCGGGGTCTGACCAAGAAGTTCCGCCTTAAAGACGCTCAGCTCGTTAGTGTAGTTGGTCTGTAGCAACAGTGTATCATCACCGGTTGGAGGATCCTTGAATTCGACTTGAATTACGCTGTTGGCGGCATCTGGAGCCTTCTTAGGGAGATGGAACAATACATCCGCCCCTGTTTTTTCATATGAAAGTTCATGACTGTTATCGGACAGATATGACGCGCGCAGAATTTCCCCACTCAGGCCACCGACCAGCAGGCGCCCATTGGAGGGCCACTCGAATATATGCAAAAACAGGCGATTGCCCTTCAGTGTGGACTCGCCCCAACTTTGCGGGGCTAGCGGAGACCTCTGTGTGCCGTGGATGGATTCGGAATGAATACGCCACCACTGACCTACTTGCTGGAGAATTTGCATATCCTCGGGCGCGAATGTTCCATCACCACGAGGCCCGATGTTCATGAGCAAATTGCCCCCGCGTGCGGCTGCCTTCGCCAGTAATTGTATAAAATGGGATGCGGGCTTGTGGGAATGATCGTGTTGGTGGTAACCGTAGGATTCGTTCGTGGTGGGAATGGCCTCCCAGTATTGCTCGGAAGGATCACGCATCAGCCTGAATTCGGCCGGACGATCAGAGGTAGTCACGTAGTCCCCCATGCCCTTGGCAAGCCTGCCATTGATGATGATAGAGCTGTCCTCTTCTCTTACCGCTTCCAATATTTCCACATTCAGTTCATGGGGGTTGTGGTGCGGGGTGTCCCCCCAGATCAGGGCGGGCTTATAATTGCGGATGAGTTCACGCATCTGCGGCAGCACTTTTTTCTCCACGCATGCCTTGCGTCGCTCGGGCCCGTTGGGCTCTGGATAGCGCGGATCCCCTGACAGTGACCAATCCGCAGCGTGAGAGTAGTAGAAGCCCAGTTTGATCCCATGCTTGTCGCAGGCGTCTTTCAGTTCCCGCAAGGGATCGCGCCCGAAACGGCTCATGTCCACCACATTAAGATTGTCCACATCGGAATCATACATCGCTACGCCATCGTGATGCATTGCCGTGAAAACGATGTAACCCATCCCCGCTTCCTTGGCGATGCGGACCCACTCCTCAGCGTCATAGGCTGTCGGATTGAAGGGCTTGACGACCTCGTTGATGTAATCAGTGCGATTAATTTTGCAAATACGCTTGATGTGCTCGGAGTAACCATCGACTTTTTCGCCCCTCCACTCGCCTGCTAGATCAGCATAGACGCCCCAATGAATAAACATGCCAAACCGTGCCTCACTCCACCAGGCTAGACGCCCGTCTTTTGAGAAATCATCCAAAGCGGTGTCTGACGTGGAGGATGTTTGCGTGGATACCGATGGCTCAATTGCTGCTTGTGCGACTGACGGTAAAAATGCGATACTGACGAGCAGGCATTGGGCGATAAGCGAATGAGTGTGTAGGGTCATATGAAAATGGGTGACGGGTAGAGTTTTCTACGCGAGGAAATACTCACGGTAATTTGATAATCTGTCCTTCGCGTATGAGAGCCTCCTGCAACGCATCGATCGGTACACGATGCACAGGAATAACCTTTTCGCTGGCGATTGCTGCGGCTACGCCTGCGGACTGCCCGGCAATCATGTATTGCGGTTCCATCCGAAACGAGGCATAGGCGATGGTGGAAGCACTGATGCACACCGGGACAAGCAGGTTCTGGCATTCGCTGTAGCGCGGCAACATGGCACGATAGGGGATGTCCCAGGGTTCAACCGGATGGCTCAAGTAGCCTTCCATATACACCTCGTCGGTGACGTTGGGAAAATAGAACGTGCGTAATGCGACCCATTGAACCTCACGAATATCAATATTGTAGCCCGCTATACCGATGCAATCGTATTTTCGATGCTGCGTCATCAGGTCATGCTGGGTTAGCACATGTTCGCCGAGCATGCGTCGTGCTTCGCGGATGTAGAGCTGATGCGGCCAGCCGCCGTTATCGGTAAACTCGTCCTTGCACAGTCCCCATTCGCGGTAGAACTTGCGCGTGTTCTCCGGAACATATGGATCATTCTGCAAATAGTAAACCATCCCATGCGTCCAACTCATGTGCTCATCCCAAATTTCCTTGCGCCGCTCGGGCGTAGCGTCCGGGTAATCTTGGTTGGCCCCTAGGAGGTTGAGCGAAATGCCCCAGCCACTGTTAACGTCAGACTTACCATTGGGCATTTTCTTGATGCCAAGTGACCCCACCACCTTCTCCCCATCCACCTCAAAGCAGCGCCGGAGCAATTCATAGCGGTCGGGGTCGTAGCCTTCGGGCTTTTCTATAGGGATTCGATTTTCGGGAACATCGGTCAGGCACAAGCGGAAACAGTAGCTCTGAATTTTTCCGTCACCCGCACCCACGGGAGCTAGATCCTCTTCGGCTGTGATATGGGGCAACAGCTTGCCGTCTTTGAATGGAGATATCTTGTGGTTGAGCTGATGCTTGCCACGCAGGATTTCCCGGCGACCCGCCAAGGATTCCTGATAACGCTCTCTGCCCTCACGGCCAAAGGTGTAGGAAACGCCGGCTTTGGCCATCAAGTCGCCCTCGTAACTGGCATCAATAAACACGTTTGCAACGTAATCGTCACCATCAGTCGTTTTGAGCGAACGGATACGCCCGTTCTCTTTAACGACCGAATCCAGACTTTTGCCAAACAGCACCGTGACGTCATGCTCCGCAAGCATGGCGTTCATCACTTTCTCAGCAACATGCGGCTCGAACATCCAGCCTGCATCCTTGCCATAATGTGCGCCCACGCGTTGAAAAAACTCCAGAGACAAGCCCCCGATCACATGCTGCTGACGATCCATGTCGGTGCGGCCAAGGCCGCTGGACAACATCCCGCCGACGTGATTACCCGGCTCAAGAACAAGGACACTGGCTCCCTGCTTCGTAGCAGCAATGCCAGCCATGACTCCACCAGCAGTGCCTCCATAAACGATGACATCCGCCTGTTTGACCTCGGCTTTTAGTAAGGGCGTTATAATAAAAAAGCATATGCTTAATGTGACGCGAAGAATTAGAGGGAATTTCATGCTTTCTTAGTGTTCTTAGGATTTATTTCGTATGTGTAGCATCACTGTTTACTCATTCAACAGCTTCTTTAGCAACGGCTCCATCGATTTTGCCCAGATGGCATAGCCCTCAGGGCTCAGGTGCAGCTTGTCAGCCTTAAGTCCCTTCCAGGAATCGCCTTCCGGCCTCATGCGTTCCGCAAGGTTCAGGCGAAATACCGATTTGTTATCCGCGAATCCACGAATGATTTCATTGGTTGCTGTAATGTGCTCCGTGCGGCGCGCCGTGGGCAGAATGTCCATGAGTATAATTTTTACTTCAGGGAAAAGCTCCTGTGTCTTTTCAATCACCGCAAGTATACCCTGGGCAGTCTCGGATGCAGGACCGCCATTATTTGTGCCAAGAAGGATGACCGCTACTTTGGGTTGTAATGTCTTGAGCCCTTCATAGTCCAAACGATAAAGGACGTTCTGAACCGTATCGCCGGGGATGCCGAAGTTCAGTGCGCGACGGGGCTTGTAATACTGCCGCCACAAGTGCCAGTCCCACGCATAGGTAATCGAATCTCCGATAAAGATGAGGTCACAGCCGTCCTTCATCGCATCGACCTTTGCCCGCTGCTCAGCCAACCAGAGCCCCGCCTTGTAGCGGTTGCTATTGGGCACCGTCGTTGGCGCCGGTTGTACGGAGGCGGCAGCACTTAGCGAGATAGCTATGGCTACAAAACCAGCATAGGCCAAATGTGCAATCGCACCCACAGAGGTAAACCGTTTAAGCATGTAACTTCCCGCAGGGATGAGGCGCTTGTTTATAATCATGAATAGGATCCTATGGCTGCTCAACCCTCAGACGGAGAAACCCCTTGGTCAAATTATCAATATCGTCGGCAAGGCGGAAGGTTCTGTACGACCATCCCGAAGACAACGTCGGCAATCCAGACTGGATTGTGGTGGCGTCACCCTCGGTAACTTCGCTGACTACGAGTGCCCAGCTCGCCAAATCTGCGCTGCCACGCACGCGATAGATTACCCCGTCGATATCCGCGGAGACCTGCTCGCTCGCGCCAGAGAATACCACGCCATTGCGCACTGGCGTCGTGATCGTAAAGGCATCCTCGGCGCCGAGGGTTGCCAATTGATAGGCGATCTTATCGATATGAGTTGCGGTGAGCGGATCACCGTCCAGGGCGAACTCGGCAAGGTTGTTCAGGTCGTCGCCGTCCGGATTGTCCGCGGTGCCGTCATTAACGCCGACGGTCAGGCCCATCGTGCTCGCCCAGGAATCGTATGCACTGGCGGCTGCCACCTCCACGATTGATATGTTGTCAATGTAGTATTCAGCGGTGTTGCTTGCCCCCGAGAAATCGACAAATTCCATCGTGGCGATATTCGCAATTGCGTTGTTGAACGGAAGGTCGGTGAAGGTATCCGGGGATCCTCTGTCATCCCGCTCGATAACCAGATCGTATGTGTCGTTCGCCAGATTGGTCGTAATTTCCAAGGCATGCCACTTGTTGTTACTTGTAAATTCAAGTGTATCGCCGGTGCCATTGTTCTTGATCGTACCACCGTTATCCAAGTCCAGCCGGATTCCGCAGGTATCCGTGTCATCGAGCACTTGGAGACGCAGATTATTACCACTTACATTGAGGAAATCGAAACGGATCACGAGATCCTTCGTCGTTCCAGTAGCGAGGTCAATGGCTAGAAGATCGGGGTTGCTGTCCGTGCTGTTGGTATCGAGCCATTGGAGCGCCTGGTAGCCGGGGCCGCCAGTAGTGGCTGAACCAGGGCCATCGACAAACGAGGACTCCGCAGCAATGACGTCCAGTGAGTTCCCTGCAAAGCCCGTATCCTGAACGGCTGCGAAACCAGCAGGCTCAGCGCCAATGGTGTCCAACTCAAAATCCGTTGAAAACAGAGTATTGGGCGGCGGAGCTCCTCCTGCAGCGGCCAGACCAAGCACGCCTGTTGCTTCGGTGAACGTCCAGGTATTGTTGCCGTCCACCAGCGTCCACACATTGGCCGCTTCCGTATAGCCCTGCACGGCGAAGGTGCCGCTGAATGTCTCCGTCAGCGTTGCGACGTCCACCAGCGTCCACGCATTGCCATCGGTGATATCCGCACTGGCGGTATCGATGATGAAGGTGCCGTTGGCATTGAGCTTGCTGTTGGTCGCGTCCAGGCCGTTGATCTGGTTGTTCGTGCCGTTGGCCGCCGGAGTGAAGGTGTAGGTGGACGTAGAACCCAGTTCCAAGGTCACGCCCGCGAACTTGTTGTCCACGGTAGTGTCGCCCGTATGGGAAATGTCGCCATCCACAACCAGCTTTCCGTAATTGCTGTTGGAAGTGACCGTCAAGTTGCCACTGCCCCAGATATCGCCGTGGCTGGCCCACGAGCCCGTCGTCAAGGTGGACGCCTGACCATCGTCCGTGCTGGCACCGGTAGCCTTCAGGAATCCGTCGCCCACCAGATTTACGGCAATGCGGTTATAAGATGTGTTATGGCTCAGCCGCAGGCCGCCATTATTGAGGAGTTCGCCCACGACTTTGCCGTTGCTGCCGCTCCAGTCGGTCTGCCGCTCCGGTTGGATCGTGCCGCTATCGGCGCGCCATGTGCCCTCGAAGCCGAAGTTCGCATTGCTTCGCAGCAATAGCCGACTCGGATTCGTGTAGGTGATCGTGCCGCTACCGATGATTGCTGGACGGAAATTGTTCAAAGGCACGGTCCACGTCTGGTCCGTCGCACCCAGATTCAGCGTGATATTCTGCCCCATCACGGACAAGCCCTGGGTGCCGGTGATGCCGCCGGAGCCGAGATTGATCGTGTAGCGGTTGCCCCCCGAGGACGGATTGATTTCCACGCCGGTGGCGTCCACCGAGATGCCATCCCATGTGAGGAAGCTCGTTGCTGGCGCGGTATAGGTGCCAGCGTGCAAAAAGCTCGGAGTGTCCAGCGGACTGGGCAACACGCCGGCATCCCAAGTACTCGTCAAAGTCATATCAAAAGTAGTGCCGGTGGTTGCGCGGGTGCCGCCGTCCTGGGTCGGATTGAAAAACACCGTATTTGCCGTCCAATCGTTATCGAAGTTGTTAATCAGCATATTCTCCGAATAGTAATTATTAGCCGTCTGCGAAGCGATGCCCCACACCGTGTTGTTTGTTCCCACATTATTATAGAAATAATTATGCTTGGTCTCCTGACCTGTATTGCAGCCATCGCGCAGAGCGCGCTCATTGCTGTCTATGTAATTGCACAGGACCGAGTTGTATTGCGTAGGCCCATTATTGAAGGAGAATACGTTAACCCCGATCTGAGTGCGCCGCAGGTCGTTGTCGATGACGATGTTCCTGTTGGCACCCTCTTCGACAAAGATGCCGTCCCGGAGGTGGTCGGTACATGTGTTGTTCGCCACCAGGCACTTGGACGAGAATGAATCGATGTCAATGCCGTCCATATTGCAGTTGGTGATCGTGTTGTCCGTAATGAGGCAAGCCGATCCTTGAGACCAGATACCACGTGCGTCGCAGGTATCGATCGTGCACCCACGCACGATCTTCGGGGCGCTGCCACCCACGAGGTGTATCATATCACTGGTGCCACGCACGGCCTTGTCTCCCGAGTTCAGCATCGTCACGCCGTCAATCAGGATCATGGAGCAATTGGTAAATTCTACACCGCCGACCAACTCAAGGTTCCCATCCAAAGTGCCGCCGGAGATGCTAATGAATGACTCGCCCGTAGCCTCGATGGCGTAGGTAGCCGTAGTGCTGGCATCACTATCTATGGTAGTGGTCGCTTCCAGCAAAACGCAGGTATAGGATGACAGATCCAGCGGGTTCGCGCCCAGCGTGAA
>JACKQG010003154.1_pt1 | contig 20572 bp, 19 predicted proteins | sample 8237621 | NCBI WGS metagenome assembly JACKQG01 (sample SAMN15677084, study PRJNA649215) | marine metagenome | biome: marine; feature: Black Sea; material: saline water; isolation source: suspended particulate matter (SPM) from the Black Sea western gyre | collected 2013-06-09/2013-06-10 | depth... | reverse complement strand
GCCTTAGCCCCATCTCACAGAGCTATTTGGCCATGCCCTTCAAAGCATTGTACACCGGCCGCGGGCCCCAGCCGCTGTCCACGATGCCCCACTGTCCCATCTCCGAGCCAGAGGCCACCACCTCGTAGTTGAGGTTCCAGAGGAAAGCCGGGCCGACAAAACCCCAGTTCTTCATCATCTGATACGCCCGCACGGTGAAGTCAGCCTGCTCTTGCAGCGTGTTGTCGGCGGCGTACTCGTAGTGCTGCACCGGCGAGGAGCTGGAGGCCCAGCCGAACTCCGTCGGCCAGAGGCACTTGTTGCCTGCGCCGTAGGCGACCAGGTAGTTGCGAAACCCTTCCATGGTGGAGCGGAAGCTCCAGCTATGGTGCTTGTTGTCCGATGGGCCGCGGAAGATGGCCGTGGGATCGTTGACCTGATCGTACTTCACATCGGGGGGCACGTTGTAGCCACTGGGATGCACACCCACGGCGTCGCAGTACCTGGCCATTCCCGCTTTCAGCATCTGCTCCAGGAAGATGAAGTCATCCACTGCGGCAGGCGGCGACCCGCCCGTGGGCGTCAAGGCGCCGCTGATGACGATGGCCCCGGGGTCTTGTGCCTTGATAGCCTGGTAGGCCGCCTGCAACAAGCGCACGTAGCGAGCCGCGTCGAACGGTTCATAACCCCACTCGTAGCCTATGTTCTGCTCGTTCCAGACCTCGTATGCATGTACTCTGCCCTTGAAGTGCGCGGCCATCTGGCCCATGAAGTTGCCATAGGTGTTGGGGTCCACAGGAGGGCCTTCGTCGCGGCAGCCGTAGGCGGGGTCGCGTGCCCAGCAAGGCGCTTTGGGCACGCTGAGCATGACCTTGATGCCGTTGGCATTCATGGTGTTGACCATGTTGTCCACCCAGCCCCATTGGAAGTTGCCCTGCTGGGGCTCGATTTCCTCCCACGGGACTTGCTGCTTGAACCAATTGAAGCCCAGGTCCCTGATGGCGTCGGCCACACGCTGCGGCTCGTAGCGGGCCTCGCCCTGAATGCCGTAACCAAAGGCACAGGCGCCACTGGCGGGCGGCGGTGAAGCGGGCTGCTGCGGCGCGGGCGTCGGCGTGGGCGGGATGTTAGCTGCCACGGCCACGACGCCGGTCGGGCCCTGGGTTGGCGACAGATCGGCCTTGATCCACACCTGCTTGCCATCCACGCAGCACACCTGCCACCAGGTGCCATCGGGGTTCTTGGCCACGATCTCCAGCGTCTGGCCAGCCTGCACCTGGCCGGCTCGGGCATAGTTGGTGCCCGGGCCAGCGCGCACGTTGTACGTGCCATTCACCACGACCTGCGGCTTGTTCGGTGTGGGCGTGGGCACAGGGGTAGGAGTAAACTCTGGCGTCGGCGTGGGCGTCGGCGGCATGGGCGTCGGCGTGAGGGTCGGCGTGGCCGTGGCCACGCTCAGGGCGATGGCCTCGGCGCTGGCCACCGGCTGGCCGCGATCGGCCAGGCCCGCTTCCACGCGCAACTCCCCGCCCGCCTGCTCTGGCGCTGAGAAGCTGAAGGTGCGATCGCCCAGAGGCCGCTGCTCGACAGCTACGGTGCTGCCATCAGCGCCGGTCACCTTCCAGGCCAAAGCATAGTTGCTAGGGCTCGGTGAAGCAGCCCCCTCCTGGAAGCGGCGCGCCAGATCCCAGATCTCCGGATCGCTGGCGGAGGCCAGCAGGTGCTGCAAGGTAAGGCCGCGCAGGTGGTAGCGCTCGGCCAGTGACATCTTCTGGGCCAGGCTGGCGGCATTCTCCAGCCACACCGTGCGGGTGTCGCCGGCATTGTCCCGGTACTGGTAGCTGTAGGTGCCCAACACCTCGTCGTAGATCAGTCCGCTCGTCTGCCGCTCGCTGAGCATGGTCAGGTTCACCGGCTGACCCGGAACGACCACCGGCTCGGCGCTTTGGATCTGCCCCTGCAGCGGGAACAGAGCCTCGTCGTATCCCTTCAGCAGCAGGTACTGTCCGGCCTTTTCCACGCTGCGCGCCGGCAGCACCAGTTGGATTTTGCCGCGCTCGACCTCGCCTACCATCCAGCTTAGCAGCGCCTCCATCTGACCGCCCGGCGCATAGCTGCGGGGGTCCACGATGGCCGAAATGTCCACCACATCGGCGGCGCGGCCCAACGCCCGCCAGTCATAGCCGCCGGTTTCCCAGCGATCGGCAGCGATCTGGAAAGGTGCTTCGACCCGCACCGCGAGCTGCTTGCCCTGCGCGTGCAGACGCTCGGCCAACTCGCTCACGAAGGCCGTGTACTCCGCCCGCAGCGCCGGGTCGACACCCCGGTAGTCCAGATCCACACCCGCGTAGAGGCTGCCCACAACCAGCGCTTCGATGGCCGCGATGTGCGCTTCCTGCTGCTCGCGGCTGACCAGCAGGTTGTTGACGAGATCGGTGCGCACCGTGCCATCATCGTACCAGTTGCGCAGCGTGGGCACCACGGCATAGGAGACGTCGGCTGCTGCCTGGGGCAGCGATCCCCCATCCCCTTCGATACCGCCGCCGTCCCCCATGCTGAGGCCCGTGGCGTACACCTCCGTCAGGGCCTCGCCGCCGGCGGCCGGAACGCCGGCTCCGGCTGGCAGATCAGCAGCTACCCTCAGCGGGCGCGGGTTGGTCTGCATGACCATCACCGAAGCGGGCGTGTAGTCTAGCTGCGCCTCGATGAGATCATCTTCCAGGATGATTTGGCTGGGCAGCCATTCCCAGGCCTCGCCCTCAGCGTTCCAGGTGTACAGGTCCAGGGTCTCATGAGGCTCGGCGTCGTTGGGAACAGGCAAAGAAAACGTGACCGCCTCAGGCTCACGGCCTCGCACGCTGAGCACGTATAAGGGGCTCTTGGGAATGAGCCAGTTGGGCAGATTCTCCGCCGCAACGACCCACTCGCCGCCCGCGCTCCCTTCCAGGAAGCTCACCCTGGGGATGGTTTCCAGTTTGGCCTTGATAGGCTCGTTCAAACTGTCCGCCGCGAAAGTGGCCTGGGAGCCATCCGGGTCTACCACCGCGCCGCCGCCCCAGTCAATGGCCGTGTGACCGGCGCTGAGCACCCGATCCAGCCCCGAGATGGGCGGCAACAACACGGCAGCGATGATCAACAGGGGGATCAGCAGGAAGCTGAGCAGCCTGCTGCCCCATTCCCCGTCAAACACCCGCTCCAAACGGCTCAGAAAGGGGTTTTTCGTTATGTCCATGGCACTTTAATTTGCTCCTTTGGTGTCTTTTTCGTGGATAACCATAAGGTCAAGGCACAGCGACACCAGCCGCTGTCTTGGGAAAAGACAATCGCTATTCTAGCATAAGCAGCATGATCGCGCAAACGGGATGGCGTGTCAACCATGGGAAGCGAAAGCCCCAGAAGAAGGGCAAGAAGGCTCTCCTGGTGCGCATCCCCGTCTGGTGCAGTTGACAGGGCGTGTGAACGTGGTATACTTCGGTGCGCATCTGTTTTCTTCATGAGCGAGGAGTTTCTTGTGGATGTGGAACTGAGGCAACGCTTTCGTTTTTGGGCGGCGCGGCTAGGTCTCTGGCAACGCCGCTTCGTCGGCGATCCCGTGTCCACCCTGGCGGATCCCAGCCCCCGCCGCCGCTGGGAGATGGCCGCCGCGCTGGCCACGGCTCCCGTAGATCGGGACGAGATCATGACCCTGGTGGGCGCGCTGGCAGACAAGGAACCGTTCGTGCGCTGGCAGGCCGGTCAGTCCCTGGCCGCCCTGGGCAGCCGGGCGTCCCTGGAATCGCTACTGCAAGCTCTGCGCACGCCGCCGGTGGTTCGGCAGGCCGCAGCGGCGGAAGCGTTGGGCACGTTGGGGGATCAACGGGCCGTGCCGGCGCTGCTGGAGGCAGCCCGCAGCCAGAACGTGGGGCTGCGCGCCAGCGCCGTCGAGGCACTAGGCCACATCGGCACAGCGGACGCCGCCCCCTTGTTCCTGCAGATGCTGCGTGACGAGGCGGCGGGAGTGCGGCGGGCGGCCGCCTGGGCTCTGGGGAAGTTGGGCGACTCCTCGGCGGCGGACGCTTTAGTGGTGCGGCTGAACGACGAGCAGGAACACGTGCTGGTGCGGCGCAGCGCAGCCTGGGCCTTGGGCAGGATGCCTCTGAACGCCGCGGCCGTCGCCGAGCTTACCAAAGCCCTGGATGATCCAGATCCCCAGGTGCGCTGGTATGCGGCAAAGGGGCTGGGCCGCGGCGGGGACGCACCGCTCGACGAGACCACCGAAGCGGCCCTGCGTGCTCATTTGAATGACGAAGAACGAGCGCTGCATGGACCGGTCAGCGAGGCGGCTCAAAAGGCGCTGCGGCGGCTGCGCCTACGAGAGTGGTGGCGCAGACTCACGCCTCGCCGCAGTGGGCGTGAAAAGCAGGCATGAAACCTGAGCCAAAAGCTCAAAGCTGGGTGCTGAATAAGGTGGCTATCTTGGCAGCAACGGAGATGGTCAATCCCAAGATCCCAGTCACGCTGGATGTCGCCAACCTGGCCAAAATGGCCGACCAGAGGCAGATCAAAGACAATAAGGATCAACGTGGATTTGAGGGGTACGGAGGGCTTGTAGTAGCGACTTCAGTCGCTCTGTCTATGGCATAAGCGACTCAAGTCGCCACTACGAACCCAAAAAGCAACACCGGCCGAGCTCTTACCCCACGAATCCACGTTGAGCCGAAAAAGTTTTCACCACTGACAGAAGAGGTCATCCTGGACAGGATTATTAGAAGGTCAAGAAGAAGGTCGTATTGGCAGCGAGACATAATCATATCAGCCATTTTTGCCATCATTGGTTTTCTTCTTTCAAGGTTTTTGGGAGGATAGATGAGGTTACTTTCATCGTCGCCTCCCGCCCCGATTCCCACGAGACCAAGCTCCTCTCCATGGCCCAAGGGACGCTGCGGCGGCTTCGCCGGCGAGCCTGGTGGCACAGGCTTATGCCTCGCGGTCGTACCAGCAAGAGAGGGAACCGAAGCTCGCAACCGAATGCTTGCCAGGACTGAAAGACAACACAAGGCGCTCTGCAACATGTAGAAAGCGGGACAGTCCTTGATACCAGATTATAGCTTCCTGGACTGGAGCGGCAACATCGGCTTGAAGTTCAGATTTCCAGGCACGTCAAAGCACTTAATCTTCTCCGTGGCCTGTCCAGCGGAGTACTCCGAACTGCGTCGGGTGCTGCGGGACCTGCGGGCAAGTTTGGGTAAACGGTCGGATTATTACTTCCACTATACCAAATGCACACCCAGGGTGCGTCGAGCCCTCTTTGAAGCATCGGCCACGGTTCTGTTTCATGCCTCGGCGCTCATCGTGGATAAGCGAGCTCTGCCGACTGAATATGCCAAGATGACTGAGCCAGATTTCTATGCTTCCCTGATCGCTCACCTGGTCAGAGCGGCACCGCTGGAAAGCGTGTTAGCACGCCGGTTGCTAATTGACGCCGGACAAGGGAAGCTGACACCGCTGATCCGCCAGGTACGGGTGGAACTGTCCAAAGCTTCCCGGGAGCGAGGGATCGAACGCCCGCCGATCGTGCGGGGGGAGCCGGCGGCCAGGTGGGATGGTCTACAGTTGGCCGATATGATTGCCGGCGCACTGGCCGAGGGGGAGCGAGGCGGGATAGAGTATCTGGGAGCGTTCGGGGATAAGTTGACCGTGCTGCGGTACCCAGAACAAAGACCGCCGTAGCTATTCCGGCTTGATGCCGGACTCGCCCCCTTCTTGGCCTGTGCCGAGGGGGCTCTTTCGCTACGGCGGGAACAGTGAGCGCCACAAGGGCCCCGTTCTTTGTGGACAATGATAGCATAGATAAATAGAAGAGTCAAATTCAGCATAGGAGATGACAATGGCGATCACCACCTTCGAACAACTACTGGAAGCAGCGCGGGAGAAGGGACCCAAGAGCGTGGCTATCGCTGGCGCCGACGACCCGCAGATTCTCGAGGCGGCGCATACGGCGGAGCGGGCCGGCATCGCCGACTGCGTCCTGGTGGGAGATCGAGCCGTCATTCGGCACATAGCCGAAGAAGAGAAGCTGGACATCGGCCGCATGATGATCGTGGACGAGGCCAACGTCCGCGCCGCGGCGCGCAAGACGATGGAACTGGTGCGGTTGGGCCACGCCCAGGTGGCGATGAAAGGCAAGATCGAGACCGGTGCTTTCCTGAAAGCAGCACTGGACAGGGAGGCGGGGCTGCGCACCGGCAATCTGCTGACCCACATCGCCGTCATCGAGCTGCCCGGCTACAACCGTTTGCTCTTCGTCAGCGACGGCGGCGTGGTCGTGGCTCCCACGCTGGAGCAGAAAGTGGACATCGTGCGCAACGCGGTGTTCGTGGCCCAGGCCCTGGGCGTGGAACGGCCGCGGGTGGCCATCCTGGCCGGGACAGAGATGGTCAATCCCCAGATCCCGGCCACCCTGGACGCGGCCAACCTGGCCAAGATGGCTGACCGCCACCAGATTCGAGGTGCCATCGTGGATGGCCCGCTGGCTCTGGACAACGCCATCTCTCCCGAGTCGGCGGATGCCAAGAGCATTGACAGCCCCGTCGCCGGCCGGGCCGACATCCTCATCGCCCCCGACATCGAGGCCGCCAACCTGCTGGCCAAGGCGATGATCTACTTCGCCAAGGGCACGATGTGCGGCGTGGTGGTGGGCGCCAGCGCGCCGCTGGTGGTGGCCTCCCGCTCCGCCCCTTCGGAAACGAAACTCGCCAGCATCGCCCTGGGGGTGCTGCTGTGCTGATCGGCCATGCGGAAATCGAGGTGGTGAGCGACGGCGTCACGCTGCACGATGGAGGTGCCGCCTTCGGGCTGGTGCCGCGGGTGCTCTGGCAACGGATCATCCAGCCCGACGAACTGAACCGCATCCCCTTCGTGGTGCGCTGCCTGCTCATCCGCTCGGCGGGCCAGACCATCCTGGTGGACACGGGCTACGGCGACAAGCTGACGGCCAAAGAGAGGGAGCGGGTCAACCTGCACGGCGAGCGGCGGCTGCTGAGCGATCTGGAGCGGCTGGACGTGCCGGCCGAGGACGTGGACATCGTCATCAACACACACCTGCACAGCGATCACTGCGGCGGCAACACCATGGTGCGCGACGGGCGGCTCGTGCCCACTTTTCCCAACGCCGAGTATTGGATCCAACGACGGGAGCTGGCCGATGCCCGTTACCCCAACGAACGCACGCGGGGCACCTACTTCGCCGAGAACTTCCTGCCCTTGGAAGCCACGGGGCAGTTGCGCATCCTCAGCGGCGATACCCAGGTCACACCGGAGGTGCGCTGCTGGGTGACGCGGGGCCACACGCGGGCGCACCAGGTGGTGGTCATCGAAAGCGAGGGCCAGGCCGCGGTCTTCCTGAGCGATGCCTGCGGCTGGGCCGTGTCGCTGGAGCGGCTGGCCTGGGTGCCCGCCTACGACGTGGAGCCGATGGAAAGCATCGAGAGCAAGCGGCAGATACGGGACTGGGCGCTGCGCACCAGCGCCCTGCTCATCTTCCAGCAGGACCCCACCATGGTCGCCGGGCAGGTACGCTCGGTGCCCGGAGAGCCGGGGAGACTCGTGGTAGAACCCGTCGAGACGAACTGGCCATAGTGCGGGTTCGGCGTTCAGGGTTCGGAGTTCGACGACGGAACTGCGAACCCCGAACTCAGACCCCCCCCCTGTATACTTATGTAAAGCGAAGCAAACGCCATGGCAAACGATCACAATCAACAGAAACCTGAAAACCACTTCCACTACGGCGGGCAAGCGGTCATCGAGGGCGTGATGATGCGCGGGCGCACGCACATGGCCGTGGCCGTGCGTCACCCCGAAGGCCACATCGTGCTGCACGACGAGCCGCTGCAGGGACGCATCTACACCAGCCGCTGGGCCAGGCTGCCCTTCCTGCGAGGGCTGAGCGTGCTGTGGGACGCGCTGGTGCTGGGCATGCGCACGCTGACCTTCTCCGCCAACGTGGCGCTGGCCGAGGAAGAGGAGATCGAATTCAGCGGCCCGCTGGCCTGGGGAACGATCGCCTTGTCCCTGGCTATCGGCATCGGCGTTTTCTTCTTCATCCCCAGCCTGGTGGCGCAGTGGCTGGAGCGGTTCGTCGCCTCGCACCTGCTGAGCAGCCTGCTGGAGGGCGCCTTCCGGCTGGCGCTGTTCATCGGCTACGTCTGGGCCATCGGCCTCATGCCCGACGTGCGGCGCGTCTTCGCCCACCACGGCGCCGAGCACAAGACCATCAACGCCTACGAGGCCGGGCGCCCCCTGACCCCCCAGGAGATTGCCCCCTTCACGACGGCGCACGCCCGCTGCGGCACCAGCTTCACCCTATTGGTGGCCATGGTGGCCATCCTCCTCTTCGCCCCCTTCCATTTCGACCACTGGTGGCAGCGGCTGCTGGCCCGCCTGCTGCTCATCCCCGTGGTCACCGGCATCGCCTACGAGTTGGTGCGGTTGAGCGCCAATCACCAGGACAACCCCCTGGTGCGCTGGCTGATCGCGCCCGGCCTGCTGGTGCAGCGGCTGACGACGCGGGAGCCGGACGACAGCATGGTGGAGACGGCGATCACGGCTTTGAAGAAGGTGCTGGTCGCCGACGGCATCATAGGCGAAGATGAGGTAACGAGGCAACACGGCAACGAGGGAAACAGTTGTTCATCTCACCCCCTCCCGGCCTCCCCCTCGCAGGGGGAGGAGACCGTGGATCCGTCAGACCCATCAGCCCCCTTATCCCCTCAGTTCCTGCAAAACGAAAGGATCAAGGAAGGAGACAAAGATGTCTGAAGAAACCGAAACCATCATCTGGGCAGAGCCGCTCAAGGATTTCTGCACACGAGTGTTCGTCAAGATGGACGTGCCGCCGGAGGACGCCGCGATGACGGCCGATAGCCTGGTGGCCGCCAACCTGCGGGGGATCGACTCGCACGGCGTGGCGCGGCTCCGGCGCTACGTCAACGGGTTGCGGGATGGCGTGATGGTGGCCCGTCCCCAGATCGCAGTGGTGCACGAGACGCCAGCCACGGCGCTGATAGACGGCGGCGCCGGGCTCGGCCAGCCAGTGTCCGTGCGGGCCATGCGACTGGCCATCGAAAAGGCGCGGCAGGTGGGCGCCGGCTTCGTCACCGTGCGCAACTCCAACCACTACGGCATCGCCGGCTACTACGCCATGATGGCCCTGGAACACGACTGCATTGGCATGTCCATGACCAATGCCGCCGTGCTGGTGGTGCCCACCTTCGGTCGCGACGCCGTGCTGGGCACCAATCCCATCTCCGTAGCCGCGCCGGCAGGCGAGGAGCGTCCCTTCGTGCTGGACATGGCCACTTCCACCGTGCCGAGGGGCAAGCTGGAGGTGTACGATCGCCAGGAAAAGCCGCTGCCCATGGGCTGGGCCACGGACGAGCAAGGCGTTCCCACCGCCGACGCCGGGCGGGTGCTGAGCAATCTCCTGGCGCGGGAGGGCGGCGGACTCCTGCCGCTGGGTGGAGCTGGTGAACTCTACGGCGGCCACAAGGGCTACGGCCTGGCCCTGCTGGTGGACGTGCTTGCGGGTGTGCTGCCCGGCGCGGGGTATGCCAACAACATCTACCGCAAGACGCCGGAAGGCAAGCCGCTGCCGGCGGACGTGGGGCACTTCTTCGGCGCGTTGCGCGTGGACGGTTTCCGCCCGCTGGAGGAGTTCACGGCCACCATGGATGACATCATCCGCCGGCTGAAGCACTCGGCCAAGGCGGAAGGCCAGGAGCGCATCTACATCCACGGCGAGAAGGAATTCGAGATGGCCGACCAGCGGCGGACTCACGGCATCCCACTGCATCCGAAGGTCGCCGCCGATTTGCGGAAGATTGCGCAGGAGACGGGGGTGGAGTACGACTTGTAGGGGGAAGCCTGGAAACCGGAGAGAATTCGGGGGAACTTGGAGAGATCAGGAGGCTTTAGCTGCTTGAAGTTGCTGCTGCAGCCAGAGGCTGCTGAGGCTCTCGGCGTTCAGGCCGCGCCAATGGGCTACCCGGCGGACTTCGGCGATGAGATCTGGTCAATCAGAAGTGAGATGATGATGTCGGCGGGGAGGAGAAGGTCAATGGGCCAGAGCTTTGGCCAGGGTCCGGTGGACGAACTGGACAGGGCTCATGTTCTCACGAATCGCCACTTCGATGAGGCGGCGGCGCAGCGAGTGAGGCAGCCACAACTGGTCACTGAGTTCCTGGGCACTGGAAACGCTGGGCTCGGGGATGGTATCCCCATCTTCCAAAGCCAGTTCCAGCCAGCCGGCCTTGGCGTCTTCGATCATCTCCAGCACCTCGTCCAACGTGTCGGCGCAGGTGATGCACCCAGGCAGGTCGGGGATGGCAGCGGTGTAGCCGCCTTCGTCGGGGTAGATCTCGATTCGGTAGGGCAGTCGGAGATAGTATTCCAGTCGTTGGCGCAGCTTCTCGATCCTGGTCATGCTTTGATAATACCATAACCGGCGCCACATGTCAAACCTGCGCACGGACGCCATTGGAGGAAACCATGTCTGCACTGCCTATCTCCAGACCCTGGGCCATCGTGCTGTATACACTGCTGGCGGTGTGGGCAGCACTGCTGCTCCTGGGCTTCGCCTTTGGGCGGCTCGACGAAGAGCGGATCAACCGCATCCCCCGCGCTAACAGAATGCTCTCCTCGGCCATCCTGGTGGCGTGTGCACTGATCCTGTGGCTGTCCGGCGCAGCCAACACGCTACTGGCCGGCTACGCGGCGCTCCTTTTCTTCGGCATGGCCTTCTCATTCCTGGGCGATCTGATCATGGCCAAGCTGTTGCCGCTGCCGCAGTACGTGCTTCTCGGCATGGGGGCCTTTGGCGTGGCCCACGGGCTGTACATCGCCAGCTACCTGCGACTGGGGGCGGTGCTGGGACTGCAAAGCGGCGCGGCGCGGGCCGCCGGGCTGTTCGGTTTCCTCCTCATTGCCGTGGTGCTGTGGTGGACGCTGATCCGTTCGCCGCAGACGTCCGCCGTGCTCACCTACGGCTCACTGGGGTATACGCTGCTGATAGCCACAATGGGCGGCCTGGCGGTGAGCCTGGCGTTGCAGGAGGCTCGCTTCCTGCCGCTGGCGCTGGGCGGGGTGCTGTTTGCCATCTCCGACACGCTGTTGGGACACCGGCTGTTCCAGCGTGGCCACTTCCTGCTAATCGGCGATCTGATCTGGATGACCTACATCGTGGGGCAGTTGCTCATCGTTTTCTCCACGGCCACCGCGCTGCGGCTGATGTGAGGTGAGAGAATGACGTACAAAGTACCATACGGCAAAGGCGAATTGACCTTCGACCTGCCGCCGGGCATGCGCGGCACGGTGGTCGAATCGAAAAAGGTGGAGCCCATCGCCGACGTGGAAGCGGCCATCGCCGCGGCTCTGGCGCGGCCAGTGAACTCGCCGCCGCTGCGGGAACTGGCCAGGCCGGGAGAAACGGCCTGCATCGTCTTCACCGACATCACCCGCGCCAGCCCCGACCACCTGCTGGTGCCGCCGCTGCTGGCCGAGCTGGCCGCCGCCGGCGTGCGAGACGAGGACATCACCCTGCTCTGCGGCATCGGCATGCACCGCGCCAGCACACCGGAGGAGAAGGTCAGCAAGCTAGGCGCCGAGGTCGTGGCCCGCTATCGGGTCATGGACAACGAACCGCAGAACCCGGCCGCGCTGGTGGATCTGGGCACGACGGAAAGCGGCATCCCCCTCTCGGTGCACCGTGCGGCCTACGAGGCCGATGTGCTCATCGCCACCGGCATCGTCGAGCCGCATCAGTACGCCGGCTACTCCGGCGGGCGGAAGACGGTGGCCGTGGGCGCGGCGGGCGAGCCGATGATCGCCTACACCCACGGCCCGCAGATGGTGGATCACCCCGGCACGCGGCTGGGCCGCATTGAGGGCAATCCCTTCCACCAAGCCGTCAGCGAGGCGGCGCGCCGGGCCGGGCTGCGCTTCATCCTCAACGTCGTGCTCGACGACCACAAGCAGGTGGCCGCCGTGCGCGCTGGCGAGCCGACGGCCGCCTTCTTCGAACTGGTGGCTTTCGCCAAGCAGTTGTACGAAGTGGCGGTGCCGCAGCAGTACGACGTGGTGATCGGCGGCGTGGGCTTTCCCAAGGACGCCAACCTCTACCAGGCCTGCCGGGCCGCCAGCTACCTTTTCTTCGCGCCCACGCCGGTGGTCAAGCCGGGCGGCCTCCTGATCATCCCTGCGCGCTGCGAGGAGGGCGCCGGCGAGGGCGCCGGCGAGCAGCGCTTCTTCGAGAAGATGCGCGACGCCCAGGACATGCCCAGCCTGCTGGCAGAGCTGCGACGCACCAGCTACCCGCCCGGCGCGCAGCGGGCCTTCATCATGGCCAAGGTGATGGAAGTCAACCCCGTCGTCATTGTGGGCGCCGAAACGCCGGACGTCGTGCAGGCGACCAAGATGATTCCTGTGGCGACAATGGATGAGGCGCTGAGCCAGGCCGCTGAGGCTTTGGGGCCAGAGCTGGACGTGCTCATCGTGCCCCACGCGCTGCTGACCCTCCCCGTGGTGCAGTCCGCGTAGCCGAGGAATACCAAGAGGTATGACTTGACAGCATTCCAAGATGGTGGTAACATAGGGGCGAATCATCGAGGAGGTGAGATGGGATGTACAGCAGAGTCAGCACAACGCGCAAGGTCACGGTCTCCCTGCCGCAGGAATTGATCGAGTTTGCAGACACGGTTGCCTCTACGTTGCAGACCAGCCGCAGCCAGGTGATCGCCGAGGCCATTGCAGCACAGAAAGAACGCCAAGAGGCTCAACTGGCGGCCGAGGGGTACCGCTTCTACGCTCAGGAAAGCAGCGAATTTGCTGCTGCCAGCCTGCAAGCAATTTCCGAGGTGTTAGGCCATGATGGTCAAACGGGGTGAGATCTACTGGGTGGAATTCGATCCCGTCAAAGGCAGCGAGCAAGGTGGACTTCGGCCAGCCCTGATCGTTCAGCAAGACATTGGGAACCGCTACAGCCCGACCACCGTGGTCGTCGCCATCACGCGCACGCTACCACCGCGCGCCTACCCGTTCGTCGTCGTTGTGGATCCGGAGGAGAGTGGGTTGCCGACGCCAAGCGCCATCAACTGCTCCCAAATGGCAACCATCCAAAAGGATGAGACTGGATCACGACTGCGTCCGTGGCCCGGAGAGCACGAAGTACGTCCCCTTGGGCGGCTGAGTGCAGCAAAGATGGCTGAGGTAGACCGGGCACTCAGGTACAACCTTGGACTGTGATTGTTGATTGTGCCCCACGCGCTGTTGACGCGGCAGGTGGTAGACCGGTAGATTGGTACATTGGTGAATTGATCAAGCAGCTTCTGCGCCACTATCCACAAGTTACCAGTTTCCCAATCTACCAACCTACTGAACCTGAAGGACTATGTGACCATCAACGAACCGCCGACCAAACCGCAACGGCCCGCTGAGGAAGAGGCTCTCTACTGCGTCCGCTGCGGGCTGTGCCTGGCCGCCTGTCCCAGCTATCGGCAAAGCCTGAACGAGACCGACTCACCTCGCGCCCGCGTGGCCCTGGTGCGGGCCGTCAAAGAAGGCCTGCTGGAAGCGCCTACAGATGAATACGCGGGTGCTTTCTTCCGCTGTCTGCTGTGTGGCGCCTGTACCTTCACCTGCCCCAGCGGCGTGGCCGTGGACCGCATCCTGGAGTTGACCCGCGGCGAGCTGGCTGACCTGGGCTTGCTGCCCGAGGTTCTCGCCGATCTGGACAGTCGCATTGCTCAATATCGCAATATCTCGGCCGAGGAGAACGCCGGCCGACTGGTGTGGGTGGACAATCTCCCCGCACCTCCCACTGGCCTGGGCAAGGAGCGGGCCGAAGTGACCTATTTCGTTGGCTGTGTCAGTTCCTTCTTCCCGCGCAGTTACAAAGTGCCCCAGTCCCTGGTGCAGATCTTCGACCGCGCCGGCGTGGACTATGCGCTGCTGGGCGGGAGCGAGTGGTGCTGCGGCTACCCCATGTTCATCAACGGCGAATTGGATCGTGCCAGCGATCTGATCCAGCACAACGTTGACGCCGTGCGGGCCATGGGCGCCAAGAAAATCGTCCTGACCTGCGCATCCTGCTACCATTTCTGGAAGCACTCGTACCCCAGAGCGCTTGGTCTGGAGGAGATGGCTGATCTGGGGCTGGAAGTACAGCACGCTGCCGAGTTCCTGGCCGATCTCCTGGAGACAGGCAACCTCAAGCTGCGCGAGCTGCGGGAGAACGTGACTTACCACGACCCGTGTGACCTGGGACGCAAGGGGGGCGTGACCGAGGCCCCGCGCCGCATTCTGCGGCAGATCCCCGGACTGCGGCTGATCGAGATGGCCGAAAACCGCGACAGCTCCCATTGCTGTGGCGGCGGCGGCAACCTGGAGAGCTTCGCACCAGAGGTGAGCCAGGCCGTGGCTGGCAACCGCATTCGCCAGGCCGCCGAGGTTGGCGCAGGAACCCTGGTGTCAGCCTGCCAGCAATGCGAACGGACGCTGGCCAACGCCGCCCGCGCTGAACGCCTGCGCATCCGCGTCCAGGACATCACCGAGGTCGTGTTGGAAGCGCTGCAGGAGTAAGACCCAATGACTGACTGGATTCCAGCACTGGAAGAGGCCATTGGCCCTGAGAAGGTGCTTTCCTCGCCTGTGAATTTGATCGCCTATTCGTTCGATGGCACGTTCGAGCAGCATTTGCCGGACGCCGTCGTGTTGCCAGAGGCAAACGAAGAGGTTGCCGCAGTGGTCAGAGTCGCCTCCCGCTACGACGTGCCCATCGTGCCCCGCGGCATGGCCAGCGGGCTGGCCGGCGGTTCCATCCCCGTCCGCGGCGGCATCGTCATGTCGCTGACCCGCATGAACCGTATTCTGGAGATTGATCGGGAGAACATGACGGCCACGGTGCAGGCAGGTGTCGTCACTGCTGACCTGCAAACGGAGGTAGAGAAGCTGGGCCTCTTCTACCCCCCCGACCCCTCCAGCATCAAACAGTCCACCATCGGAGGCAACGTGGCCTGCAACGCTGGCGGGCCGCGCTGTCTCAAGTACGGCGTCACCGAGAATTACGTCCTGGGCCTCACCGTCGTCCTGGCCGATGGACGCATCATGCACACCGGCGGCAAAGCTATCAAGTACGTCACCGGCTTCAACATAGACCAGCTTTTTGTCGGTTCGGAGGGAGCGCTGGGGATCATCACCGAGGTGATCCTGCGTTTGATCGCCAAGCCGCCCTATGTCCGCACCGCGCTGGTTCACTTCCCCACCCTGGAAGATGCGGGGCGCTCAGTACAGGCCGTGCTGACGCGGGGCCTGGTTCCCGCGGCCATGGAACTGTTGGACGAGACGGCTATTGAATGCATCGAGGAGGCCATGCACCTGGGACTCCCGCGGGACGTGGAGGCGTTGCTGATGGTGGAATCGGACGGGGCCGACGAGGAGTCCGTTCAGCGGGAGATTGACGCCATCGCCGACATCTGCCTGCAAACGGGAGCCAGCCGGGTGGACGTGGCCCGCCACGAGGAGGAACGGGCCGATCTGTGGCGAGCGCGCCGCAGCGTCAGCCCTTCCTTGGCGCGTAAAGCACCCAATAAGCTGGGCGAGGACATCACCGTTCCCCGCAGCGCCATCCCGGAGGCCATCCGCCGTATCAAGGCCATCAGCGCCGCGTACGGCTTGCCCATTGTCGTCTTCGGCCATGCTGGCGACGGCAATCTGCATCCCAATATCCTCTTCGACCGGCGTGATCCGGCACAGTGGGACAAGGTAGAGCGGATGGCGGGAGAGATCTTCCACGTGGCCTTGGATTTGGGGGGAACGTTGAGCGGAGAGCACGGCATCGGCACCCTCAAGCTGCCCTACATGCGGGAGGCGCTGGGGTCAGCGTCCATCAACATCCAGTGGCGTATTAAGCAGGCCATGGATCCGCAAAACATCCTGAATCCGGGGAAGGTATTGCCCGAACCCTAAATGATGAACCGAAACAACCCATGAAACCATACCTATTGCTCGACGCCGGTGGCACGCTGCTGTTCATAGATCAAGTCTATCTGTCACAGACGGCCCATGCGCAAGGATTCCAGGTGGAGGCCCCGCGCTTTTACGAAGAGCATTTCCGCCTCATCCACTGGCTTGATGCCTACATCAGAACCCATCGGAAGTTCCCGCCCAGGCTGAACAAGCCCTACCCACAGATCCTTTTCGAGTCCGTGGGTATGCCAGAGGAAGCCGCGGCGCAGGCCGGGCAAGTGGCCGAAGCTGCCCACAAAGACAAGAACCTGTGGACCTTCACTTTCCCCTGGATTGTGGAAAGCCTTGACCGTCTGAGAGATGAGGGTTATCGCATGTCCATCATCTCCAACGCCGACGGCCGCGTGGAGCAACAGTTGCGTGATCTGGGCCTGGAGAGCTATTTCGAGCGGGTTTATGACTCGAACATTGTGGGAACCCAGAAGCCAGAACCGGAAATCTTCCAACTGGCTCTGCAAGACCTCGGCCTGCAGCCCGAAGAGGCCTTGTACGTCGGGGACATCTTCCACATAGACGTCTGGGGAGCCAACCGGGTGGGCATGCCGGCTGTGCACCTCGACCCGCTGGGCCTCTACGCAGGGTGGCCGGGCGAGCACATCCGCGACGTACGCAAGCTACCGGGCTGGCTGCAACGATACGCAGAAGCCCCGCAACGGTTTGACGTGCTGCCGCTGCGTGATTTTGCATTGCTGCCGGAGAATGGGTAACCTTAGGCAACGGCCCACCGATCTGCGCCGCTACCGCCGCCAGACCGAGCGGCGGCTGGCCCTAGCCGTTGTGCTCTGCCTGCTGTTCGTGGGCGGCGGGCTGGTGGCGCTGATCTACGGCACCGGCGCGGCAGTGATGGCCGTCAGTTGCCTGCTCTTTGGCTGCGCCATCTTCGCCCTCCTCTGGTTCATCCTGACCCTCATGGAATGGTGGGCGAAGCGAGAGTAGTTCTTGCGGTAGCAAAGGAGACGACACGTGTTGGAACTGAGAAAAGGCGTAGACATCCTGACTGAAGTCGGCGGGATCCGCACCTTGGACGAAGCCCTGGCTTTGTTCGAGACCACGTGCGACGAGGAGAATCAGGCCAGGCTGGGCAAGATTGCCGACGAAGAAGCGCTTCTGAAGATCGCCAACGCCATAGCCATGACCGATCCTGATGCGGTCTTCGTGAACACCGGATCCGATGCCGATGTTCAACGAGTCAGGGACATGAGCCTGGAAAAGGGCGAGGAACGGGCCCTGCCCATGGTAGATCACACGATTCACTTCGATCTCGCCCAGGAACAGGCGCGGATCATTGACCGGACGTTCTACATCGTGAACGAAGGCGAGGAGACCAGTGTGCTGGCCCAGAAGATCCTCCGAGATGAGGCGCAGGACTACATCAGAACCCACATGACGGGCATCGCCAGCGGGAAAACACTGCTCGTCGGCTTCTTCAGCCGGGGGCCTATCGGCGCTCCGGCGGCCATCCCGGCCCTGGAGATCACCACCTCCACCTACGTCATGCACTCCGCCAACATCCTCTATCGGAACGTCTATGACCGATTTGACGAAGAGGCGCAGCGAGTGGGGCTGTTCTTCACCAATGTGCACAGCGAAGGGCCCAACCGGCCGCAGGACCTGCCCCATGCGCGGGTGTTCATGGACAGAAGCTGGCTGACCACCTTCTCGACGTTCTGTACCTACGCCGGCAATACGCTGCTGCTGAAGAAGGGCAACCACCGCTTTGCCGTGGACCTGGCCACCTATTACCGCCGCGAGCAGGAATTGTCGGAGCACATGTTCATCACCGGGTTGGCAGGCCCGGGCGGCAGGGTGACCTACTTCGCCGGAGCGGCGCCTTCCGGATGCGGCAAAACCACCACGGCCATGATGAGCACCGGTTTCATCGGCGACGACCTGGCCCAACTGTGGATCGCCGAAGACGGCACGTTGCGAGCCATCAATCCTGAATGCGGCATCTTCGGCATCGTGCAGGATGTGAACGGCGAAAGCGATCCGTATCTGATGAAATGCCTGCGGGAAGAGGGCACGGAAGTGATCTGGTCGAACGTGCTGATTGACGAACACGGCGTGCCCCACTGGGTCAGCAACGGAGAAGAGCCTCCGAAGAGAGGCGTCAACTTCCAGGGCGAATGGTGGGAAGGCAAAACAGACGCCAACGGTAAACCCATTCCGCTGTCCCATCCCAATGCACGCGCCACGCTTCGCAACAGTGCTATCGGAAACTACAACGCGGCGGCAGCCGAAGATCCGAACGGCGTGGGGATCAAAGTGATCACCTACAGCGGACGGGACAGCGATACCATGCCTCCGGTCCGGGTGGCCAAGACCCCCGATCATGGTGTGGTCATCGGCGCCTCCCTCCTCTCAGCGGCAACGGCAACAGAGGTGGGGGCCAAGGGAGTGAGGCGTCAGCCTTGGGCTAACGAGCCTTTTATCCCCGGCCCGCTGGCCGACTACATGGATGCGCAGTTTGCGTTCTTCAGTTCGGACAGACTGACACACAAGCCCATCATGGCCGGGCTGAACTACTTCCTGACGCACCGTGCCCGCGGCGGCGAAGGAGATGCGCTGCTGGGCGAGAAACGGGACGTGAAAGCATGGCTGGGCTGGCTGGAGCTCAGAGCGCACGGCGATGTGGAGGCCATCGAGACGCCCATCGGATTCATCCCCAGATACGAGGACCTTGCGGAACTATTCGCTGAGATTGACAAGGAGTATCCCAAAGAACTCTACGACAAGCAGTTTGCCTTCTACGTGAACAATATCCTGGACAGAATAGCCTTGCAGGAAGAAGCCTACAGGAAAGAGAGAAACATCCCCGACAAGCTGTTTGCAATCTATCAAGAGCAGAGGAAAGAGCTTGAAGCGCTGAAGGCAAAGTACGGCCCCATCGTCTCGGTTGAACAACTCATCGAAGCCGCTGAACACAACGTACCCCAAGAAGAACCTGTTTAGGAGGTTTTAATGCTAACCAAAGAAGAGTTGCTGGCCAAGGCCAAAAAGCCAGCAGAAGACGCCATGAGGCTGCATCCGTTCTACCAGGGAAAGGTGCAGATCATCCCCAAATGCGTTGTGCGCGATATCAATGACTTCGCCATCTGGTACACGCCCGGCGTTGCCGCACCCTGCCGCGACATCCAGGCCCACCCCGAAAAGGTGTTCGAGCACACCAACAAAGGGAACACGGTGGCCGTAGTCTCCGATGGCACGCGGGTGCTGGGCCTGGGCGACATCGGGCCGGAGGCGGCCATGCCGGTCATGGAGGGCAAGGCGCTGCTCTTCAAGTACCTGGGCGGGGTGGATGCGGTCCCCATCTGCCTCAACACCAAGGACCCTTACCGCATCATCTTGGCCGTCAAGCTGATCCAACCTTCCTTCGGCGGCATCAACCTGGAGGACATCTCCCAGCCCAAGTGCTTCCGCGTGCTGGACCTCCTGCGCTCCGATCCGGAAGTGCAGATTCCGGTCTGGCACGATGACCAGCAAGGCACGGCCACGGTGGTGCTGGCCGGCGTGCTCAACGCCCTGAAGATCGTGGGCAAGAAGCTGGAGGACATCAAGGTGTCCCTCATCGGCATAGGGGCGGCCAACGTGGCCACGCTGCGACTGCTGCTCGCCAGCGGCGTGCAGTGGGGCAACGTTTTCGCCTGCGATAGCCAGGGCATCTTGCACCCAGAGCGCAAGGACATCGAGGCCCGCAAGATCGAATTCGTGGACAAGTGGCGCATCTGCCAGAACAGCAACGCCGCAGGACGGCGCGGCGGCCCCGCCGAAGCCATGCGCGGCACCGACGTCTGCATCGCCCTGAGCAAGCCGGGGCCAGGCACCATCCTGCCGGAGTGGGTCGCCGGCATGGCCGAAGATGCCATCATCTTCCCCTGCGCCAACCCCATCCCCGAGATCTGGCCCTGGGAGGCGAAGGAGGCGGGCGCCCGCATCGTGGGCACGGGGCGCTCCGATTTCCCCAACCAGGTGAACAACTCTCTGGGCTTCCCCGGCATCTTCCGCGGCGTGCTGGATGTGCGGGCGCGCACCATCACCGATGAGATGGCCATCGCTGCCGCCGAGGAACTGGCCCGCTGCGCCGAGGAGCGGGGCATCCACGAAGACAACATCGTGCCCACCATGGACGAGTGGGAGGTGTTCCCACGTGAAGCGGTGGCCGTGGCCCTCAAGGCGCAGGAGCAGGGCGTGGCCCGCCTCCAGCTTTCGCGGGAAGAGTTGTACGCCAAGGCGGAGGCGACCATCCGCCACGCACGGGAGATGGTGCAGTTCCTGATGGACAAAGAGCTCATCCCGCCGGTGCCGGCGGAGTGGGCATAGGGGAAAACTTCAAATTCCAAACTTCAAACTCCAAATTCAAACCGCAAGTGACCCCATCCCTGCTCTCCGACGTCACTCTCAGGTCCTTGGAGGTTTGAACTTCGAGCTTTGAACTTTGAGCTTTGATTCTCTTCTCCCTTGCGCACAGCCATTGCGCAAGCCCAAAGATGACACGATGGACAAGCAAGAAGGAAGGAGGAAGGATGATGCATGACGT
>JACKQG010001624.1_pt1 | contig 20576 bp, 12 predicted proteins | sample 8237621 | NCBI WGS metagenome assembly JACKQG01 (sample SAMN15677084, study PRJNA649215) | marine metagenome | biome: marine; feature: Black Sea; material: saline water; isolation source: suspended particulate matter (SPM) from the Black Sea western gyre | collected 2013-06-09/2013-06-10 | depth... | reverse complement strand
GGCTGTTGATTCGCTGATGAAGCGAGCAACTGAGACAATGAGGGTGAGGGTGATGGTGAGGACAATTGCGTTGAATAAGGCGAACATAGGCTTTTCTCTTTCATTGGTGGTGTGTTTCGTTGACCGAAGCCAACATTTCAACCGCTTTCACAAAAATGCTTAAGCGAGACACTATTAGACTGTATATGGATGAATCTTAGGTGCACAGTCTTTCGGTTGTTTAAGCAACCTCACATTTCAAGCACATAAGACTTAGACGCTTACTTCTGATCAGGGTGAGGGTTGTACACCTCGATGATCTCCGCCATTGTCTCTTGACTCCAACCCTTATTGACCTCTGTCGTAACAGACTTGAGGGTCATCTCAAACCCACGCTGACGCACTGCGTCGCGGAATAAACCGCGTATTGCAGAGACACTCTGATTCTTTACGCTTGCGCGCATTTGAGCCAGGAGTGTCTGGTCTACATCTTTGCTGCCAGCACACCCTGCGAGACAGAAGAACAGACTGGGGCTCAGTCGAACTAGATGTCCAAATGCCTTCCAGCTGTCTTCCTTGGGATGCAAGTCTCTAATGGCCTTGACCGTAACATCCATGGGTGCGGGTAGGGCGCCCTTTGCTGTCGGGATCTTGTGGATCAGGTAATTATCCATGAACCCATTCACAGGATTGACGTGGTTCCAGTCCCAATTTTCCACATCCTTCTTAAAGAGCGCCTTTTCAAAGGACTTCGTGGCCTCTGCCTTATCCTTCATGTTCCCCGCTGAGTGCTTTGTAGCCGCGAAGCCACTTCCCCACTGTTGAGGGCCCTTCTTGACAACGCCTACGGGGAAGCCATAGAGCCGATCCATGTAGTCGACCACCTCGACAGGTGCAGCTTTGTCTTGCTGCTTGTCCGAGTGTCCACTCATTACGAACCCGAAATGGCGGTAAAGATGGTACGGGGTTGCTTTGTTATCACCAGCATCACCGACAAAGAGGCTGTTAGCCTTACTCTTGCCGCCGTAGAACAGTGGCATGAATATGGTCTTCGTTACCTCGAACTCCATCTCCCAGAGGATATCGTGATCCGCGTTCTCTTGTCCACCCTTCTTCTCGAGAAGGCTGTTGGAGCGTGCTTCATACGCGTCATCGTTGCGGTAGAAGTTCAAGACTGGAACATGTGAGTAGCATGACAGGAAGAACTTCTGGACCTCGATGATATCTTCTTGAACCATGCCGTCCTCAAGAGGGCTATGAGTCCAGTAGCTTCGGAAATACTCAGGAGTATACCCCATAAGATCCCGCCCAGTGGCCTCAATGCTCAGATCAACGTGACTCTCACAATCTCCATTGCGATACTCGTACAAGTCATATGCCATAAGCATCTGATCAGCCGTCGCAACATGGCCGACACCACACTCATGTTGGGCACGAAGCCAGCTCCACACCTTCTCTTCATCGAACTGCTTTAGGGCAAGATTGAAGAAGGCGCTGTCGAGGTAGATGTACCCGAACTTCGTGGCTACCGTCGTATCCTCCAGCTTGCGGATATCGTTAGCGCGACGAATCGCCCCGAGGACTGGAACCTGAGTGAGTAACTCGACATTATAGCCAGCTCGCATTGTCTCAAAGACGATGCCCTCTTGAAGCCCCTTGGGGACGGGGAATTCAATCGTGGCACGAATGTGACGGTTATCCTCATCGTCTGTCTCGAAGACACCCTCGTAGATGATCTCCTGAAAACGTGCTTTGGATTCTTCCGGACTAAACCAGCCTTCCGTCGAGATGGTCTGGTTGGCATACTCGATTAAGCGCCCTGCTTGGATCACAGGATTGATGAACTGCCGGTACTCGGCCAAGACGAGGGTGCGATTCTCTTGGAAGAACTCCAGGATTGCCGCACGCGTCCCTGCTGAGTTGTGCTCGGCTGCCTTACTCTTAATGAATTTCCAATACTCGGACTGGACCATCTCTCTTACCATCTCGGCAGAGCTATGCTCCCATTTTGCCTCACCGAGGACGCGAACCACAAGATGATCCGAATCCTGACGATGCTCACTTCGCGAGATGTCTTCGAAGGCCTCTTCAAGCGCTCCAAAGTAATCCCCAACAATCCAGTCTTGAATCTGGTATGTGAGGTCCTCACTCTCTTCCATGGCAGCATGCTCGAGCCCTTTGGCTGTCACACCCTCTACTCCGGTTTCTGCGAGGTAGGTGAGCACGCTCTCCATCTTGAAGATGGAGTGAGCCTTATCCATATCCTCTCGCATTCCGATTGCTTGCTGCTTTGTACAGTTGTACGAAGCCATGGTTTTCTCGATATTCTCATCATCGAAGAATGAGTCTCGATGCGCCTTGTATCTGGTCCAGTCGACGTAGTTTTCTTCGATGCTCTCGAAGCTCAGCCCCTGCTCGACCATCTTGAGCGCTGTTTCTACGCCCTTCCGAACGGCGGAACTGTCTTTTCCGGCCATCGACTGGAGGGCACGAATACCCACAATCATCATCCCTGCTAAGTAGTCCTGCTTCTGATTCGCAGTTAGGGTGCCAACAGAGAGCGCCTGTCTCCAAGTACGAGCCCACATAGAGACATATGGGAGAGATTTCGACTCCACACTCAAGAAGCCGTAACTTCCAAGTGCAGCTCGGAGGAACTGCTTCTGCTCTGAGCCCGACGCAACTTGATCGATCTGAGTCTTCTCGGACTGAGACTTTCTAGATGCACCCTCTGATGCTTGATCGACGTACCCGAAGTACATGGACCTCATTAGCGTCTCTGCCTGCCACCCACTAAAGTAGGCGACAGATTTGTTCGGGTCCTCGATCGTGGACGTCATTGCAGGCACGATGTCCCTTTCAACGAGGATGCTCACGGGGTGCTCGAATTCTGCATGGATACCCTTCTCCTTGCACCGCTCGAGGTAGATCTCCTGCGTACGTTGACGCATATAACGGAACACACCAGGAGACTTTGAGTTGTCGAGGTTGAAGGATTTTTTCTGGTATGAAGACACCATCTCGGGGAAGACCCAATTTCGCTCCACTTCTTCAGCAGTAACGGTACGATCGCACTTAGTGGTAAACCAGTCTGCAAGATTATCCCAGTTGACCTTAACGACACGACCACTACAGTCGAACGCAGGTTGAAGCGCTTCCATTTCCTCGAAGGTGAGGTAAGGAAGACCCAGGTTGATGGCGGATACAGTCCACGCACCAAACTGGAAGAGAGCGGTGTTGTTCCACATCGGGTCTCTTGCCTTGATGTGACTGCGATGAGGGGAGCGTCCCGTCATCAGGGGCACCATCTCGATCGCGTTTTGCCAATCGTTAAGTCCCAGCTTACGGTACTCTGAGAACGTCATGCCCTCGAAGCCGTAAATTTCATAGTTATTGGGACAGTGAACAGCGTCTGCACCATGCTCTCTGGCCAGGTCTTTCGCCTCATCCTCGGAGAGGTTTGCGCCATAGAAGGTCTTACCCTTCGTTACGGCCCACTCTTTTCCAGGGACAGGAGCTCCAGGACAGATCAGACCATCCTTCCATAGCTCCGCCTTGTACCAATACTGTAGAGACGCAATTACACGCTCATACTTCTGCTGGTCGATGGCAGTCTGCTGCAGTGCGTACAGAAAGTCCATAAACCGTCGAGCAGCTGGATTCTTGGGGCCAAAAGTCCCATCCTCAGCCCAAACCCATGGGTGAAAATTTAAGGGCGCTGCAGCCGTGAGGGTGGGTCCTCCAACGTTATCCTGTCCAGGAGCGTTACCTGGAGCATTTAGGAAGGTTTGGATCTCACGCATATCATCTTTATCCCCCTTGAGGAACTTGAGATAAGCTGCACGAACGCCACCTTCGGCTTTGACGCATTCAGCGAAGGTGTCAACAACAAACGCCTTGGATTGCTCCTTGGCGGGTACCGTCGACGGGTGACGCTTGGTGATGCATCCTGCAATGCTCACTAATAATGGATCATAGGAGATCATGTTGCGATCTCCATCGTTGTCTCCACAAACTAGCTCTTGTAGAGTCGTATCGACGAGGATAGCACCCTCAGCAACACCTGGAAGCATTGCGAGAACGAACTCTAGGACAAGCCAGAGGTTATCTGGCCCATGAGCGTCATAGATGTCTCCAATGAACTTTTGCGCTCTCAGCTGCTTTTTCTTCGACTTGAAGTAGCCCTTGTCCGTATCAAAGGCTTCTGAGATATGGACGGTGTCCCCGACGGGCAGGCTTTTCTCATACTCGAAGAATTTCTTGATCGTCATCGCGACGAATTCGGGGTCGAGGACCTCAACGGCACGAATAGTCTCGTGCCCCTGGTTCGGGGTCCGCCCGAACATGGCCTTCTTACGCCAAAGCTTCTGCCCTTTTTGATTCTTGGGGATTCGATCAATCACGACCTCAGCCCCTAGATCCATCATCTGGACGTAGGCACTCTTAGCTTTGGCACCAAGACCCGAGGAGATGCGCTCAGACATCTTCTTGCCTAGGATCTTCATCATGGCCATTGCGGTGGCGTTAGCTTGTGCCGCATCGAGGTCATCTGGGTTCATTCCTGCCATACAAGCATCGAACAGCTTGTTCTTCTTGCCTAGAATATCATCAAACAACTTCTTGAGTTGACGATGCCCTGACTTCCCATCTTTGAGAAGGTCAGCGACGAAGCCTTCTGACATGAGCTGTGTCACCTGCCAACCTAGGGAGATTCTGGCTGAATCGAGCTTTGTATCGAGCGCAATTGCCCAACCATAGATCTCATAGCCCTGGTTCCCAGCATCAACGAGTCCGACATCAGGCAACTTGGTCTTGCAACCTTTCGCCTGGTCCTCATCGATGAACATGGCCACACAGAAGGTTTCACCCTCATGGACGAATGAGTAGGCCAACCGATGGAAATTCAATTCCGCGTCCTTGACATACTTCGCTTTGGTCTCACCGAACTCCGCAATCATGCGAGCGTAGAGCTCATCAAAGCTCTGGAAGTCGCCGCCCTTCTCACGAAGTTCGACGATTCGGCCAGCTGTGACATTGCCAATGTCCTTGACAGCTATCAGCTCTTTAACTGTGGCTCCATTGAGGAGCTGGAGACGGCTCTTGGTCTTTAGGGCCTTGATAACCCCCTTGACCTTAGCATTAACCTCCTCATCCATCGAATACACGTATGGCATCCAGGTGCCATCATCTTCTAACCTGGCAACCACCTTACAGGCAGTCGCTAGGCCCTTGAAGAGCTCGTTGAGGGTTTCTCTGTCCCCAATCGATTTGAAGCGATTTTGGAACGCTTTCATCAAACCATTTGTAAAGACAGTACCACCATCATTCCCGAACCAGCCAATTTGCTTCAACTTCCCGACGAAGACAGGCAGTCCTTTTGGAACTTCTGCTTGGTTGGGAGTCGTGGTGAGGGATCGCATATAACCACGTTGCTCGATGGCATTGTGGAACGTGCGGTCGGCGAGGTCGATGAAAGCCATGGCTAAATCGGTGCCAGCCTTAACCGCGAAGCCACGACTAATGGTAATCCAGTTGTTATCCAGGAGGATATTGGCGGCATCCTTCATCAGATCAACATCATTTATGTCATCAATCTCATACAATAAACAATTGTCACCTGTGATGGTTACGCCTTCTTGGGCGATCACCGTCTCGACGGTTGACCCCGCCGAGAACATATATCTCCCAGCGGCGACATTCGTCTGAATCCGAACGGCTGAACCTTTTGTTTCTTTAAGTTCATCATGTACTGGGGTTGACCCAGCCATGACAGGAGAACCTTTGGCGCCTCGACCGAAGCGCAGGCAGGGCAGGAGGTTATAGTCTACGCTCTTTTGGAGCTTGACTACGTCATCCCCGAACTCTGAGGCGGGGTTGGTGCCACGCTCTCTGTTGGTCTGGTTGACCTCCACTGAGACTACAGGTGCTGGAGCCTCGGCGATCAGAAATTGCAGCTGAGGGTTCGCCGCAGCAAACTTACCAATCAATCTCTCAACGAATCCAGTCTCTCTGGCTTCCGTCACGTCGACATCCTCAGAGAGCACGGCTTGCTCGGCCGTTTCGATCTCTTGAGTAGGTCTATCGATCTCGAGCCAGTTCTCCTCGTTCATAAACGAGTGCTGACGCTCCATGTTGAACGAGGTTAAGGCTTCTTCTGCCTCTTTCGTGGCGGTAGGGCACAGCGCGATCATTAAACCCGTTAGAAGGGTCAATGCACTCTCCTGCCTTTGAGTACGACGCATCTCTGCGAGAGCGTTTTTTCTGGCCAGACCAGCCTTACTTCTTCTTTGTCTCTCTTGAAGACAGAGGAGTCGCATAGCCTTTCTCTCCTGTATAAAACCGTCATACAGGTCAAGGAGTTGGCGAAGGCGTACTCCTTCAATGGCATTGCGCCACCGATTGAGATACACCGAGCTATTAGCTCTAGGATTGGTCACTTGTGCGACTGTTCCGAGGCAGAGCCAAGCTCGAACGGTATAGAGGAGATAGGTTTGCGCTTTTACGCGCTCCTCTGCGGCCAAACACTTTGATGTTGGCGCATTTTTGATCTCTTCCATGGTTCCGTCGAGGATGTTGTCGTTGTGGTATGATACTGCCTGGTCTTGGGCTTGTCCAGGGGAGCCCTTCTTCATATGGTAGAGGACGAATGCAATGTCCAATACTAATAAAACAACTAATGCGTAAAGCATAGCTGTACCTCTCTTTCATGATGAGGAATTTTTGCAAGCTGTAGCCTGATTAACTTGCGGTGGTGAAAATTACGTCGTCAGGACGACTCCGAATTCTTTTAGCAGTTTTTGGTAAGGAGATGCTAAGCTCCATTAAAAGCGAACTAAATTAAAAAAAGTTCCCAAAAGGGCGCTCCAAAAAACATAAATACTTTTTGATTACGACATTACTTAGCCCAACTCATGATGAGTCGAGCGTATTTCTGGGCTTTTGTTCCACTACCATTATAGCGGTGGATACGCTTTTCCCACACGTCCTTTCTGTTTGAGTTGCGAACCTTCAATTTTATGATTCGCCTCTGCTCCTTAAAAGCAGTCTCAAGGTTTTGCAACTGACTGCAAGAATAACTTGTACTGTTGCTGTTGATCTGCGTTATGCCGCAGTCAACCGTTCCATTGGAGTTTCTTGGACTTTCAAAACGGTGAGTCTCCCACTCGGAGAACTTCACAGTAACTCCGCATAAGGTCTCCTTGGCACAAATAGCGGCTGCGATTTTCGCCTGCCATAACGGAGCGCCACCCCATACTGACCAAAAAGCACCCTCTGCTCTAACCCAACGAGAGCGGATGTATTCTTCAGAAAGAGAGCCTTTTTGAGCGACATACCCTCTGTAGATCACGCTGTACACAGCATCTTTGGACGCCTGCGAAACTTCTTTGCAGTCATAAAGCTTCAACCCATATTGAGCTGCCACTTTGTTCACATCCTTCTCCATAGAAGTGCAAATAGCAGCATCAGCAAAGGAAGCTACTAAGCAACCCATGGCAGCCAAGACGACCACTGACACGCACCTGTTACCCTCCAATCGAGCTAAAAGGAAGTAAAAGAGGAACAGAAAAACCAGCCCACCACAGCTTCCCTCTTCCACTACCAGGCCTTCCATGGCCTTTATTAACTCTTTTGCCTCTTCTACCTGTTTGTCTCCCGCGTTAAGTAGGGCTTTGATCTCGGCTTTTTGTAGGGCCTTGGCTTCGGCCTTTTTCTCAGCGTCGGCCTGCTCTCTAGCGGCCAACCAAAGATTGCTGGCTCTCAACGACTTCCCCTCAGCTATCTTTGCCAGCTGGTTGATATCAGCGAAGCATTTTACAACGCCCACTCCCCTCACAGAGGAGTCTTCACAGTACCTCTCTGCAGAGGCAATGATTCTCTTCGCTGCTCTCTCCAGGATGGTGCTCCTGTTCCATAGGTCCTTTACCGAACCTTCTGTGCTCAGGTTGCATCCCTCCAGCAGCACGATGGCTACTGCAGGGGCAACCTTTTCTTTGGCTGAGATGATTGTAACTGCCTTTTGGCAGGTAACTGCTGCATCAGCATTGTTAGCAATCACTACACCAGCTAAAAGAGCAGTTACTCCAATGACAACACGCAACTGTGGGCGGATTCGCCCCAGCAAGAACATGAACAGTGCTGCTAGTACCAAGCCAGTGCCATTAGCGCACTTAAGCTCTCCACCCTTAATGCTGCAACCATGGTTGATCATGACCTTCAACGCCCTCATATACGCCTCATGAGCGTCCAATGTGGACTCTATGAGGGGCACGAGGAGTCGGTTATCTTGATCGATCATACAATCGATCATCTTGCCTAACTTCTTGATGCTCTTGCAGGCATTTATGTCTGCGAGGTTGGAGATGGCGTTTTGAAGCACCAACCGTTGACCTTCGCCTACGCGACGATAACAGCTCATCACGAGGGCTTTGGGTGCCCTGATACTACCGCCCTTGCAGATGTGATTTATTACCGAGTACTCTCTCTCCGCCATGAGCTCAAGGCTCCTAGCGGCAGATGGGGTCGAAGGTTTGAGTGAGATGTCTACTAGCGCAGACCTCACTTCCTTTCTCTGATCCTCACCGCAATCTGTGAGTTTGGTGAGGTTGCTTTGTGTTGTCACGACACAGGGGTTAGAGGAGGGAGCTGCCATTACAGCAGTTGGGAATAGGCCGAATAATACGGCAAGAATTAAAGTACGCATGATGATGTCCTTTTCGACAACTAGAGTTTGCGTAGAAGCATTGCACTAGTGTGCTTTACCCTCAACATGAGAGATGGATGTGCTTAGATCATCCATTAAAGTAGGGTAAATTAAAAAAAGACCCCGAAGGGTTCCAGTGGGGGATTAGATGGACGTTCCGCCCCAACGATTTGGCCATTGCTGACGTTGGAACCTGCGCTCCACACGATAAGGCTTCCAACGCTCATGCCACGTGTTCCTCTCACCCTCCTTGAGTGAAGGGTCCAGGATGTAGCAAGGTCCACCCTCATTAACTCGAATCATGATACGACACTTACTCTCCACGAGGTGCCGGCCTTTCGAGAGGCCAATTGCACCTTCCTTATTGATCTTCACGTAACCGTCCAAAGCAGGAGCGCCAATATCGTACCACTCTTCATCGACATGATGATAGACCTGAAGGTTCTCCCACTTTGCCACCTCAAAGAGGTAGAAAGGCTGAGACTTAATCGCGGTGATGTAGTGGAGGTTTCTTGGGGCGATGAACCCCATTTTCCAAGCAGCGTATGCTCGGTTTTCTGCTTCAATTTTCTTATTCTCAATATGCTCTAAGATAGAGCATCCCAAGATCAAGTATTGTGAAAAGAAAGCAAGGTAAAGGGTTGTGAAGGTGAAAAAGATGATTTGCCAAGTATCCATAATAATGTCCTTTCTGGGACAAAAATCAGTGATGTAGGTGTGTGATTTATCACTGACGTATAGGGGATGAGCTTAACCCATGCTCGAACGGGGGTAGGCTCGCAACTCCAAGAGCGCAAAACTACCATTAATATAAATACCCCTAAATATAATCTATATTATCCTTATCTCCATATACCCCCAAATATAATGTATGTGTTTCTATGACCCTATAGGGAGCTTATCCCCAAACATAACCACTCAACAGCCTCTATATTGTCCCTACCCCTGCGATTATGCTTTTTGCGGCCAACATTTTGACCCGTATTAAAAAACGCGTTTCTAAAATATTTAATTTAACAATTTATTTTTTACATAAGGTTTTTTGGCTCGATCATATCCAGCATCACTTTTACAGAATCATCCAGCCAATGAAAATTAGCACTGTTAAAATCGAAATCCATCGTATGTAAAATTTGCGGAGGGAAATCATTTACCGACCATATGTTTTGCTCTGTTTTAAAACTAAACATAGTTTTATTTGGACTGGACGTAATCAATCTTTGATTTGCTGGAACATTGAGTTGATCCAGTGCTTGCTTAAGGCAGCCGTCCATACCACTCATCTTGTTGTAACCAAAAACATCTTCAGGTAGGCTTTGTAATGCTTTCTTAGTATAGATCCTACCTGCGCCCAAACCATGCTCTACTAGCCCGCTCCCAGGCAAATAGCCTATAAAATGCTTCATGACTTTTAAAGAAGAATCGTACATGTACATGTTCTTCAATGATGACCAGTACTCATTCTTTATAGCGACTTTTATTAAAAACATAAGTAAGTCTAAAGCCACAAAGTCATCAGAGCCAAGCCAAAGTAAAAAGTCTACATTCCTGGCTTTCGCTTGGTTGTATATATGGTTGTTTTTATTAGATAGTATATTTGGCATTTCGTAAAATTCGACATTATCAAACTTTTCGACAACGTCTTTTTCAGTCTTGCTACTGCCTACAACCAAGTAGTCTACTTCAAAACCTTTTCTGTTCAATTCTGGAACTATATATTTGGTCATATAGTAAGTGTGCACCCTCAATACATTAGGTCTTTTCCAGGCGGGCAATCCAATCATTATTTTCATAGGTTCATATCTGCTTTCATCGTGCGGGTCACAAGTTTCAATCCGTCTAATTCTCTATTGATAACATCTTTAGGTGCATCTGCTTTGTTGCACGTACTATATATAGTGGTTTCCATGTCTATCTTATTGTGCGTTATTTCACCCTGAGCATGAGGCAAAGTTAATATTGGTATATTGTTGCGTTGTGAATATATTCCAACCCACACATCTGCCATGTTTCTTTCAGCACCAAAATCGTTTAAAGCGAGTTTTATTTTATGAGTAGGAATACACATTACGCCGGTGCCACCAAACTGAGTGAACTGCGGGTATTTAGATTCATGAAGGCATTTTACATCTGAAGAGAGCTCTGGGTGGTAATAACCTTTCAAAGGGAATTTAAATAGAGAGCGCCCGTGGTATGTAGTTATTATTTCGTTGTTAAAGTATTCTTGAAACGCTAGATGTTTTTTTACATAGTTTTGAGGATAAAAGAGGTCATCGTCTAATGTGAAGTAATAGCATTCAGGGAGTTTATCTATGAAATAAAATTTAGCGGCGTCACCTAAGTCACCAGCTAGTTCTGGTCCAAAATGTAATTTTACGTTTTTGAAGTTATTAAACACCTTTACGTAAAGTATAGCTGGTTTTCTTTCGTAGTCGTTTAGATACACATGTACTTCATCTACTTGATTGTAGATAGAAGCTATTGTTTGCAACAGAGAGCTTTGCCGCTCTTGTACAGTGGCTAAGCAGGCGATTTTTTTCATGCAATGTACTCCGCTATTACGTACAGTAGTATTATTGAGGCAATAAATATAGCTAAGAAAGTCACTTTGATACCTCTATATGTAACTCTCTAGCTATCATGTATTCGCCTAGTCGTCCATATAGATGAGTTAATCTTTGGTTCACCCAAATGTCCTCCCCCTTGCGCAATAGATACCCTTCATAGAATTCTATTACTTTTTCATGCGCGCCTATTTCTATGTTTATCTCATTCAAATTCAATTTAGATAATTCATATCTCGGCAGTTCTTCTTGTGTGTAATTCATTTGTTCCTCATGTGGTACGTTCAGAAAAAGCCTTCCTAGACTTTTGTAGTTTTTTTAAAAATTCTAACTCTGACTCGTCAGAGTTACTTAGTGGGTCTTTTGCAAATTGCACGCAATTTACTGTCTCTATCTCTAAATACTTACATTTCATCAACCTATGCACTCCATCAAATATATAGTTTTCTTCAGAGAGTATTATCGAGTAGTTTAAGTCTGCATCCAAGACACGCTTCATGTGATGTAGAAAAAATTTATTGTTGATTACTTCGTCTTCGTTTTGCCAGCACCATACTTTTGAGTACATATTGTCCCATAGCTCAGCCACCGACATTTCTGTTACAGGCAAATCTTCACTAAGCCTCCACAGATCTGATAGGTTCCATTGTCTTGAGTATGGATATAGTTCAGTTTTTGGTAGGTATACTGTAGAAGACATTGTTTTCCTTTGAGTTATGTAATGGTGTATAGTGATGTCAAAGCATCAGGAGGCCAGCGATATGAAAGACACTCTTATTAAAGTTGATAAAGATGATTCTAAAGAATTACGTCAGAATGAATTTTTTGAAACTATAACAAAGTCTAGTGACGAATACTCTACCTATCTGGCTAGATTAGACAATAAAAAATTGGCGCGCGTTAAACGTTCTGTTAGTGCAATTAAGAGTGGTGTGCATGCATCTGCACCTTTAATATGTTTAGGTCCTGAGAAGTGTCCCTTTGTAAAACGTTGTCCGATCCCAGATATGGATGATTGTGGTGAGTTAGATTTTGGTGAGATCTCACAGTATCCTATAGGTAGGGAGTGTGTGATGGAGAAGTTTTATGTAGAGCAGAAGATTGTAGACTATCTGCAGCACTTAGACGTAGATCCTAATAATCCTGTGGAGATGTCTATTGTTAATGAGTTGGCTTTAATAGACTTATACAAAAATAGAAGTCTTATGGTCTTGTCTCAAGGAGATAAGAAGGGTGACGGCAGGGACTTTATGATGACAGATGTCACCGGCTTTAATGAGAATGGAGATAGAGCTGAGACTACTAAGCTGCATCCTGTAATAGAGATGATAGATAAGTTGGAGAAGCGTAGAGAGAAGTGGTTGGATAAGTTAATTCAGACTAGGAAGACTAAGGCAGAATTCATGCTAAAGATGGGCGAATCTAATAATAGCTCTAGAGTATTGGAAGAGATCTCTAGATTGAGAGAGGCGCTATATTCTATTGAAGCACCTGAGGGTGCGAAAGAGATTCTTTTAGATGATTAAGAATAAGTACCATACCTATATTAATACTAGTGGTAATCACCAGGCGCTTATAATACAGCTGAAATTGTCTGACGGGACTTTGGTTACAGAGAATAAGCTGTTAGCTCCGAAGCAGGTTGCTGCCGACTTGGCAGAAGAGTTTAGGCAGGCATATGGCAAGGGTGTTGAAGTACTGTCTGTTGCGGCAACCGAAAGGAAACATACCGCTAGTGGTATCAAAACAGAGGTGAAGCAGGTTTTACCTGGAAAGCATTCTCTTAGCAGAGATGACATAATTAAGAAGTCTGTCTTCCTGGACATTGAGACCACCGGGCTTAGAGGCCCGGACATTATTCATCAAATAGCTGTATATGATCCTACCGAGAAGAAGGGTCTTATGTTCAGGCCCACGCCTGAACTGATAGTTACTGATAAAGAAGGTGGTGAGCAGGGACTATCTCGTAGAGGGCGTAGATTAGCCTCTAGAAGGTATGATGTCAAAAGTCATAAAGATGGTAAGTTTGCTAGTACTCTAATAGATATGATTAAGGCTGGCGAAGATGTTACTACCATGGGTGACACCGTAAAGAATCTTGCTAATGATTACACTACAGGCAAGATATCAGTATTCGACTTGGCTGAAGGTGTTGTTCCTGAAGCAGGCAAAAAAGATGTAGTCTCTGGCGTTGAAGACTACTTAATCAAGACAGATAGATTCCAAGCGTTGTTAATGGCTGGTGAAGCTAAGTTGGAGACTGCTGAAATTGGTACTGATGATAAAGGTAAGTTAACTCCTGAGAGTATAGAGAAGCGACGAGTATTTGAAAGGATCTCTAGTGGTGGCGTCGGAAATACTGACGAGCTCGTAGAGATGATCAGTAAGGCGAGCGGTAGAGATCTTAGTGATATTAGTGAAAGATTTAAAGGTGGTTTAACCTGGAAGCACACTTCATCAATAAAAGATTTAATGACAGGAGATTTAGCTAGCGCACTCAAAGGGAAAGTAACTTGGATTGCTAATGCCTCTTTTGAGGCGAAACAATTTGGTGGCCAAATCAATGACTTAGCAGAAGAATCACTTGAAGCTCTGAATGCACATCGTAGAACTATAGGTACTGGATTGGCACCTTTAGATAGAGATAAGTTTCACAAAGGATTTCAATACGGCAGATATGAGAAGGAGTTGGATACTTTAAATATAGACAGAGTCACAGCGGGCAAGAAAGAGCTCCTAACTAAGAACCCCTTCTATGGGGTGATAGAAGGTGTGTCTGCTACATCTGGCGATCCATTCTATTCTACCAACCTGGCGTATAATAAGATTAAAGCTCAAGCATTAAAGAGTAAAGATTACTCTGGGCTTTATGAAGCAGTGTTAAAGCATACCGGTGAAGGCGACGTACGAGACATCTTAGATTTAGTTAAGTCACAACAGTCTCAATTAATAAACCAAGGCATTATAGACGAGAAGGCTCCGACTTCGTTATCAATGGAGGTTCAAGGCCGCTTATATGGATTCACAGAGCAGATGCGACTTGCTGAAACAGAAGGTCGACAGCTATCTATGGATGATGCTATTAGATCTTTGAAAGAAGCAGAGTCTCACATGGCGCTGGGTGACACTAGTGTTACAGAGGCGAGAGTATTCTCTGAGTCAATGGAGCAATTAGAAGCTAAGCGACTTGTGGACTTGGGTGGTGCAGAAGGCAAGGAGTTATTCAGGCAAGCATCCGAGGGCAAGGGCGCTTACTTTCGACACATGGCCTATGGAAGTTTAGCGAACTATTTTAATCAACAAGCTAGATTAAGTGGCGGGGAGGTTTCGGCAGGATTAGATGAGTTAGGCTTTCGGCAACGCATAGGCAAGAGCATGGTGGAGATGGCTGAGAATAAATCTCTAGTCACGAGAGAGCAGAAGCCAGGATATAGAGTTGTAGAGCAAGTTAAGAAACTTGGCGATATTACTGAGAAGAGCAAAGTTCAGGTAGGTCCGAAGAGTAAGCAGGTTCACCTTACAAGTGTTGATGACGTATTTAAGCATCTTGAGAACTTGGATGAGTACAAGCACGTCGACAAGACTCAAGCGCTTGCGGATGCGAGGACAAAATATAGTAGTTTCTTTGACGCTTCAGGGGCTGTAGTGGATGCCACCAAGGGAAGCATGCGAGAAGTTGCTTTAAAAGATGCTGAAGCTTCAGACAAAGTAGTGGATATGTTTGCAAGGCGACTTGGAGATGGACAAGTAACTAAGCAATTTTTAGACAACATACAAATGTTTATGGGAAGTAGAGATATAGAAAGAACATCTATTACTCCATCCACACCACCACTGAAGCCGAGGGGCTCTAGAAGAAGCATAGTTCCAACTCCTAGGGTTGTACCGCCGTCACCTCCAGGTGCTGGAGCAAAGCCACCAGGTCCAGCTACACCGCCACGACCTACCCCTGGGGTGAAACCACCAGGCCCTATTCCGCCACCACCTCCCAGCGTCCCACCGACACCTAGAGCTGTACCACCGGTCAGTAGCGCTGCGGAAAGCGTTAGTAGAACTGCTCAAAGAGCAGAGTCACCTACTTTGTCAAAAGGACTGAGAGAAATAGGTAAGAGTCATTTAGGTAAATATGGAATATTAACCGGTGCATTAGCAGTCCTATCCACCAGGACTGCTCACGAAGAGGAGCAAGGGGAGCTTTTAGCTCCAAACTACGAGCAGTTTTTAGAAGCACAAAGTCAGTTCTATGGTAACGATCAGGAAGCTTACATAAATAGTGTCAAGGCAAAATATGGCAGATTGGAAGGTTTGCCACAAACTGGTTTAGCCTCAATGCTAAACAAAGCTTTTACAGATTTTGGTTCACCCTATCAAGGTCCAGCTTACACTCAGGGAGTGTTGGAAGACCACAAGTTAAGGAGAGAGCGACATAAGTATATACAGCAAAAATTTGGCGTCAGGCATTTCTCAGAGCAGGGTGATATTGGATTCTTCTTTAAGAGATTCCTATCCACTGCTTTCAGACGCCAGATGGGTACATCTAGAGAGAGTCGGAATATCATCTTTAGTGGTGCGAAGCCAATTGACCAGGAGAGGTATGGGACTGGAGTTCGAGGCAAGAATCTTATTGAATATGAGTTCGATAAAAGTAGGTTCGAAATAAATGTGGAGGACGCGGATACGGTCTCAATAAAAAGAAAAGGAAACATCAATTCACCGCTATCGAGTTTTATGGGTACTGGTCGTCAAGATTCAATGTCTATACGTTTAGCAGGAATTGACTCTCCGGAGATTGCTCACCAAGATAGGCGTGCTCAACCCTTTGCAGAAAAGGCCAAGGAGATAGCCAGCGAATTAATTGCGAAAGCAAAAGATGTAAGACTTGTTGGTCGACAAGGCGATACTACATATGGTCGCCAAGTGGGTATGATCTATGTGGATGGAAAGAATTTAAATTTAGAGCTAGTTAAACGTGGTGCCGCTGCTTACTTACCTTATAAGTCTAAAGGTAAACCACCGATATATAATCAAAGAGCTTTTGAAGACGCACAAGAATCAGCTCAGGAATCCAAGAGGGGGATGTGGAACACAGGATACTTCCAAGCCTACAAGGAGATCTCTAAAGCAAGTGGAGAGACGGTTACATTTAACACTTTAGCGAATATCTCTAAGGTATCAAGAAATGCAAACTTGATGTCTATTTACTCTTTAATGAACCAAGCAGATAGGGCTGGTGGCGTAACTGATCAAATCATGGGAGACATTACTCAAACCGCTGAAAGATTTAAGGCTTCTCAATCAAAGAATAACACTAGTATCTTCAGGCCAGATAAAAAGTTTTCTTCTGCACATGAATTGGATTTACAATCTTTCGGATATAACACCAATTCAATTCTTTCAAGTTTGGATCAAATTAAAAGTGATCTAGGTAGTATGATAAAGAGTAGGGGCTCCAAAAAGAACGAGTATAAATTGAATACTAGATCTTTAAGAGAAAACAATTATCATATGGTAAAGGATACTTTGGCGGCGAGAAAGGTACATGAAGTTGCAAAAGTTAATAAACAGAGAGAAAATCAGCTAGCAGAAATGCAAAAATACAAAAGGCAAGTTATGATGGAGAGCCTTCAGCTCTCCGCTAATAAGAATATGTTCAACTCTCCAATTGGGCACAATAGGATGTAATCATGAATTTAGATCTTTTAAGTGGAACAGAGATGGCACAAGGCAGTGGTACTGCACTTGGAAATGTTGCTCCCGCTTTGGCGGCTGCTTATCTTCTAGGTCCGAAGATGTTGCAGGGAGCGTTCTATAGCGCAGGCGGTGAAACGTATGCAGCGGAGAGACATTTTGGTCCTGTCTTTTCTAAACAAGGCGTAGAGGCTGCAGGGCTTGATAACACGGTTAGGGGTGGGCAAAGTAACGCAAGAGTTACCCGTGATGGCGGTCTCTTCAACAAAGGTTCCATAGTTAATTTTACAGATGACGCAGGTGAAGTATTTACAAGGAATTCAGCAGGTAACTTAACTAAAGGTGGGTTACAAAAGCTAACTGGGTTGTCCATAGCGTTACCTGTAGGAATGACAGCTCTTGGTGGTATCCATGCAGCGTATACAGAAGGTGCAGAAGGACTTAGAGATTATTTAATTCAAGATACTTTCGCTAACTATTATGGGATGAAAGAAAGTAATATACTTTATAATATTCTGGATGAAGGTAAAGCAGCAAAAGAATTTGGCGTAGCAAAGGGTGGCTTGGACGGTCACAAAGGTGGAAGTATATCTACTCAGAGAGCAATATTAGGGTCGCCAATGCTGGGTAGAATAATGCCTATCATGGGTGGTTATGTTGGAGCTATGGCAGGTATGGCCGGAGGTAGAGCTGCAGCAGAAGGTGGTGCGTCTTTTTTGAATAGTGCATTTGGGCTCAACATAAATGAAGGTGTAGCTGGTATGGTGGGTAGTATATTCGGTGCAGCTGGAGGCGCTAAGGCTGGTGCCTATATGTTCGGCACCCCGCTTAAAGCGGGAGTTGCAGGTATTGGTATTATGGCAGGTACGATGTTATTTAAATCAACTTATTCAGCTTTGGAAGCTGGATTCAAAGCAGAGAGTAAGAATAAAGGATTGAATTTCGCCTCAGATGTTTCGGCACACTTTACACAAAATGCTGTTACTATGCGTCAGAGAGCATTACAATCAATGCATAAGTCACATACAAACGCTAGATCAGCATTTGGACAAGAAGCATCTATTGTTCACATGAACAGAGATATATTCTCTCAATACAGGCGATAACTATGCATCCTAAATTAAAACAACTAATAGATGATAATATTTATTCTGTTAACGAGTATGGGATTGAGCATCAAAATCCTGCCGCAATAATACCCGATGAGTTAATAACATATTTTAAGAGGGAGTATTCACTCAAAACAGATGTTCACAAAACCTGTGTTACTTGTCAGATACGGCAGATAAAGAAGTATGGTACCAACAGGATAAAGTGCAGTTACATTCCAAGAAAACTTCCAGATGGTGCCGCATCAAAAATAAAAGAGATTTCTAAAAGCACAAACATACCAGAAGAACAAGCGACTAGAATATTAAAGGCTTCAATAGATCCTGCATCTTGGGTCGAATTAATGTTTGGGTTTTCTGATAGGGATGATAAATGGTTCTTAAGAAGCTATCAGAAAGAACAAATAAGATGCACTTCTAAGAGAATGGTAATTAGAGAAGGTCGTCGCTCAGGTAAGTCTTTTGCGATGGCATTAAAACTATTGTATTACGCATATAATCTTAAATTAGATAGAGGTAGAGATGCGCAAGGAAACATAGTTTATATGGGGCCGGCGATAATGATTGTTACGCCTTATCAAGCGCAACTGACGAATCTCTTTGAAGAGATGGAGAAATTATTAAAGAGAAACATAGAGTTAAAAGCAGAAGTAACTTCTGGTACTGGCGATAGCCTATATATAAAGACGCCAACTTTTAAAATGGAAATGAAAAACGGTGCGGTTATACAAGGGTTTGTTTCTGGAATAGGCATGAGGTCTGACGGTAGCGGTGGTGGTACTATGCGTGGTCAATCTGCATCTATCGTCTACTTGGACGAGATGGATATGATTCCAGAAGAAGTATTAGACAAAGTCATCAACCCTATTCTGGCTACAACGCCAGATACAATTTTAATCGCCACGTCCACGCCAATTGGCAAGAAAGGTAAGTTTCACGAATGGTGTTTAAAGCGAGATGATTTTAGAGAAGACTTTTTACCCAGTTCAGTAATACCGCATTGGGAAGCCATAAAAGAAGAGATACTTCGTGATTCAACTCAAGAGTCGTTTATGGCAGAGTACATGGCGATCTTTATTGACGACCTTCAAGGAGTATTCAAGAGAGACTGGGTTTATAGCGCTCGTTTAGATTATACATACGACGAAGCTTATTCTCCGCATCATTTGCAGAAAAAACTAGGGTTAAAGTCCGCAACAGAGAGAACCATAGCTATAGGTATCGACTGGAATAAAAATGCAGGTACTGAATTCTATGTCATCGGCTATTTTCCAAGCGATAGAATTTGGATTGCATTGGATGCAGTAAATGTACCTCACTCTGAGTTCTCTGCTAGGAGATGGATAAAAGAATTAATCGATCTTAATTATAAATGGAAACCAGAGCACATCTATGCGGACGAAGGATACGGTCATACAATCATAGAAGATATAAAGTATCAATCTTATACTCTCAGGGCTAAGAAGGACAAGACAGCTAAAGAAGCAGAAACAGTTTTAATAGCGGATCGTTTAGTAGCATTTAATTTTAGCTCTAACATAAAGCTTAAAGATCCTATAACCAACAAGGACATTAAAAAATCTGGTAAGCATTTTTTAGTTGAGAATGCAGTTAGAATTCTTCAGGACGGATTATTTAAATTTCCAGTAGATGATGTTGTCTTAAAAGATCAGTTCTTCAACTACATCGTAGAGAAAAGAAACAAGCAGAATAACAAGCCAGTATACGGAAAGCAGAATGAAAAGGTTGGAGATCATAGACTCGACGCTTTCATGCTAGCGTTAGGTGGGTTGGTTTTAGAAGAGTCAGTATACTCTGGAAACCAAATGACTCCAAGCATGCCTACCTTCCATAAAGTTGAAGCCATAAAGAATCTTTATAGATCTCCGAATGATGAAATTCGAGAGCTTTATGAGCAAAAGAAACTTCAATCTGATCCAGGTGCATTGAATGTGTTGAGAATAATGCGGGGCGGTGGATCCGAAGAAGAAGACAGAATGATAAGGGAGAAGTATATTAGAGAAGGTTTGTTGCCTGATGATAGAAAATCAAGTCGTTCTCGTAGTATAAAAGAAGAGAAAGAGTTTTCTCTTCTCGAAGGAATAAACTCCCATCAAGGTACTGAGCAAGGTATGCGTCCAATAAGTGAAGTACAGCATGCTCCCAAACGTGGTCGTTTCGGCCGTAAAAAACGAAGAAGCTGGAGATAAATTATGAATCCACTTATAAAAATAGCGAAAGAGGCCCTCGAGGAGGCGGTTGATACGGGTGCTACAAAAGGTGCGAAAGCTGCCTCGGCACCTGCACCGCACGTGGTCAGTGGTCCAGGTTTTGATGCAACCCAAGGGTTACCAGCAAACTTTAATCCTAATTTAACTCAAAGGTTGCCACCACAGAAGCCAGCAGCACCAGCAGCACCAACGCCACCAGCGGCACCAACGCCACCAGCGGCACCAGCGCCACCAGCGGCACCAGCGGCACCAACGCCACCAGCGGCACCCGCGCCACCAGCGCCACCACCACCACAAGCGACAC